>Ga0101944_10008112_pt1 | contig 10147 bp, 9 predicted proteins | sample DewCreD2012metaG_FD_75245 | JGI IMG/M metagenome (GOLD analysis project Ga0101944, IMG submission 75245) | Hot spring sediment bacterial and archeal communities from British Columbia, Canada, to study Microbial Dark Matter (Phase II) - Dewar... ...
AGCTTGGATTGGTACTCACCGCTGGGAGGAATGCAGGTCGGATGAATTTGCGTAAAGCATGGATTGCCAAAGCCCGCTCCACGCTTGTACGCACGGTAGATCGCCGTCACATTAGAATTCTTGGCATTGGTCGAAAGGAAGAACACGTTGCTATAGCCACCTGTGCAGAGCAGAACTGCATCACCTGCATGGCGGCGTATTTCCCCAGTGACCAGGTTGCGGGTGATGATACCTTTGGCATGCCCATCAATGACGACCAGATCGAGCATCTCTTCGCGCGTCCAAAGCGTAATGCGGCGTGCATCAACCATCCGCATGAGCGCTTGGTAGGCGCCAAGCAGGAGTTGTTGCCCAGTCTGGCCACGAGCGTAGAACGTACGCGATACTTGCGCACCACCGAATGAACGATTATCGAGGTAACCGCTGTACTCGCGTGCGAACGGGACCCCTTGAGCAACACACTGATCAATGATGCAGGTACTCACCTCCGCCAGCCGATAGACATTGGCTTCGCGCGAACGAAAATCGCCCCCCTTGATGGTGTCGTAGAACAACCGCCAGACACTATCGCCATCGTTGGGGTAATTTTTCGCTGCATTGATCCCTCCCTGTGCTGCAATGGAGTGTGCACGGCGTGGTGAATCGTGATAGGTGAACACGTGCACGTTATAGCCCAGCTCAGCAAGTGTCGCGGCTGCCGAGGCACCAGCTAAGCCTGTCCCAACAACCAGAATCTTGAACTTTCGCTTGTTGGCAGGGCTGACAAGTTTGATCTCATTGCGATGGCGTTGCCATTTTTCGTCAAGGGGTCCGGAGGGAATCTTTGCATCCAAATTCATACGGCATACGCAGGAAAAAATGGAACTGCTTACGAAAGCGGCTCGATCATGTGCGATAAGCAGGCGAGCGGAATCGAGACGTAACCAATCCAGAGCACAATGGCGAGCACCAAGCTGGCTTTCCGAATCGGCTGCACATAACGCTGGTTGTAGATACCCAGTGTTTGCAGCGCACTCTGCGTGGCATGGACAAGGTGAATCATGACCATCGTCACCGCGACAATGTAGAGTGCAGCAACCCACCACTCCTGGAAGCTCCGCACCACCATCGAGTACACATCGTGCACCGGCCCTCGCCCATCGAGGAAGTACGTTGCTGCGTAGTACTGCGGGTAGATTTTACCCCAGGTAAAGTGCGCAAGGTGGAAGGCAACGTAACTGAAGATCAATAGTCCCGTCAAGAGCATCGTACGCGAGGCGAACGTCGATGCAGCATATTGCTGCTGGCGGTAGCCAACCGGTCGCGCTTGGTACGACAGGCGCCGCAGGCGAATCGTGTAGTACACGTGGAGCACCAAGCTTGCCAACAGGATGATACGCGCTGTCCAGAGCAATGCAGCTACATCGCGCAGACCAGCTGCATAAGCGTTGATTGCTTCCGGGCCTGCGTACACAAGGAGATTACCGCTCAAGTGCCCGATGAGAAAGAGCACCATCACCAGCCCCGTGACAGCAACAATAGCTTTTTGCATGACCGTGGTGCGAAACATCGAAGCAAGACTCATGAATAACCTGTCGTTGTGCAACCAGAAACAGTAGGGCAAACCATTCCGTTCCAAAATTACGGAGCACCCGATGTTGGACATTGTGTTGCTATGTTTGCAGGTGAAGGCTGTTCCACAACTTTCGAGCTACTGATGCAACGCTGTGCTACCTGCATTATCCTTATTCTCAGCGCAAGCCTGGCAATGGCGCAGATCCCTCAGCGCACCCTGCGCCCTGCCGAAGAACAACCCACACAGTCAGTCGCGGTGCAAACGGCTGACTACGCAATTTCCGTTGGTGCGTTCGTAGCAGCCAAAGCCGGCGTCAATACTGCCGTTGCCAAGGGGAGGAAGACCGATATCAACTTCAACCCTCTGCCGGACCTCGGCATTTCCATCTTCGCACCATTCCAAGAGGGTGGCCGCATTGGTGCCGGAGTGGACTTTGGGTACGCTACGTATTCGTTCGTAAACAAGCCTGAAAGCGGTGTCACCGATGCGAATTCCATCGTCGAGCGGTACAGCTACGTCAACATCTTCCCCCATGTGAACCTAAGCGGTGTGGTGCTCGGTGTCAACATCGGCTTTTCGCCGAGTGGACGCGCTCGAACAAAAAGCGGCAACGAAGTCACCGTTGTCACCGATGGAACCCGCGAACTGGGAAGCGAGCACCTTGGGACGCTCGTTGAGCTACGGCTTGGCGGGAACTTCACGGTATGGGAACATCAAGCTGGGCATTTGAACTTGTACCTCATGGCAGGCTACACGCTCAGCGGACTCTACAGCGACTACCGAACCTACATTTACAGTCGCGATAACTATACAACCCCGAATGCGGACAATAACCCGCGCCCTGCATCACTGGCGGTAGGCTTAGCCTATTACTTCCGCATTCCGATCAAGTAGCTGCTCGCGACGCGCCGCACGCCAACGCCACAGGTAATACACCGGCACTCCTGCAAGGACAATACCGAGTCCTGGGTAGGTGTAGTTTGGTTTGGCAACCAGTAACACGATGCAGATGAACACTGCTGCCACGACGTACAGTGCTGGCAGCAGCGGATACCCTACTGCTTTGATCGGACGCTCGATGTCTGGCCGCTGCCAGCGCAGAAGGAAAATCCCAGCAACAGTCAAGACATAGAACACAAGCACAGCGAAGACCACGTAGTCGAGCAAATCCCCATAGCGGCCTGAAAGGCAGAGCACGCTTGCCCAGAGCGCCTGCACCCAGAGTGCCGTCGCCGGTGCACCGTAGCGATTGAGCCGGCCAACCGACGCAAAGAAAAGTCCATCCCGCGCCATCGCATAGTAGCATCGTGCTCCGGCGAGGATCATGCCATTGTCGCAACCAAATGTCGAAATCATGATGAGCACAGCCATCAGCATCGCTCCAATACCAGGGAACATCACCTCCGCTGCTGCTGCACCCACACGATCTGCTGCTGCGAATTGGATGCCCTGCTCTACTGGCGTAGCACCGTTTGGCACACCACGGACTGGCAATGTCACAATGTAAGCCACGTTCACCAAAAGGTAGAGCACCGTCACGATCACTGTACCAAGCGTCAGTGCAAGGGGAATGGTTCGTCGCGGCTGAACGACCTCTCCTGCGGCAAAGGTGATGTTGTTCCATCCATCGCTCGAAAACAGCGAGCCGACTTGCGCGACTGCTAACGCGACAACAAGCCCAATACCTGAAAGTGCGGTGGTAAGGACACTGCCATCGCTCCCAACTGCAATGCGCGATGCATCCCAGAACGTTGCCAGGTTCTGCTCGATGGCAACGTGGTTGTAGCCGATCACCGCAAGCAAGATGAGCACAACCAGCGATCCAATTTTCCCAAACGTGAACACATTCTGGACGAGCGTACCAATCCGAATGCCACGGGTGTTGAGCCACGTCAGTGCGACGATAACGCCAATCGCCAGGAGCTGTGCCATGCTGACCGAGATCCCCCCAACACGCAACACGACGTTCGTCTCGCTGAACGCTGGTAAGAGCACCGCTGTAAACTTTGCGAACGCAACCCCGACCGCAGCGATAGAGCCAGTTTGAATGACCAAAAAGAACGTCCAACCATACAGGAAGGCGATGAGCGGGTTGTACGCTTCCCGCAAGTACACGTACTGCCCACCTGCTTGAGGGAACATGCCGGCCAGTTCGCCGTAGCTGAGCGCGCCCGTGAGCGTGATCACCCCCGTGATGAGCCAGACAACAAGCAACCACCCCGCCGAACCTACGTTCCGCGCAATGTCTGCACTGACGATGAAAATCCCAGAACCAATCATAATCCCTGCAACGACCATCGTTGCATCAAGCAACGTCACAGTGCGACGAAATTCTGCTCCTTCGGTTTTCTCGTGCATTTGCATCTCCTACGGCACTTGGGTAAGCGCTGCTTTCCGAAGGTGGCTCCGTTTTGCGCCGTAGCCAAAGTAAATCGCAAGCCCTATTGCCATCCAGAGAAACAGTCGAAGCCAGGTATCCCATGGTAAGCTATACATCAGCGTAACGCATGTGATGACACTCATGATTGGCACAAACGGCACCCATGGGGTTCGGAAGGCACGAGGCAATGATGGTTGCGTATAGCGGAGAATCAACACACCGATACTGACTAAACTGAACGCGAAGAGCGTCCCGATACTGGTCATCTCGCCAACGATGGTAATCGGCAGAAAGCCAGCCAAACTGCTAACGAACAGTGCAAAGAGCGCGTTCGACTTCCACGGCGTCCGAAAGCGCGGATGAATATCCGAAAATACGCGCGGCAAGAGCCCATCTTTCGAAATCGAGTAGAACACCCGCGATTGCCCCAGCAGCATTACGAGCATCACCGATGTATATCCTGCCAAAATTGCGATGATGATTGCTTGCTGGAGCCAGAGGTACGGCGTATGCGAGATCGCAAGTGCTGCTGGTGCAGCTTCGCCGGCGAAGTTCTTGTAATTTTCCAATCCCGTCAGCACGTGCGAGAAGAGAACGTAGAGCACCGTGCAGATCGCCAGTGAGCCAATGATTCCGATTGGCATGTCCTTCTGCGGATTGCGCGCTTCTTGCGCTGCCGTAGAAACAGCATCGAACCCGATAAACGCAAAGAAGACAATCGCAGCGCCTCTGAATATACCCGACCACCCGAAATGACCAAATACGCCGGTGTTCGGTGGAATGTACGGCACATAGTTTTCCGGGTTGATGTATCCCCACCCGAGCACGATGAACGTAATGATGACCGCAACTTTCAGTACGACGATGAATGCGTTGAACGATGCTGATTCCCTTGTTCCACGCATCAACAGCAGCGAGATAATCATGATGACCAGTACTGCAGGTAAGTTGATGATGCCATGGACGATCGTCCCATCTGGCATGGTCTGGTGCTCGAAGGGAGACATCATCACCACTGCTGGCAAGTGGACATTGAAGCTTTCGAGTAACTTGGAAAAGTAGCGCGACCAGCTCACGGCAACTGTTGCAGCACCCACTGCGTACTCGAGCACCAAATCCCAGCCGATAATCCATGCAATCAGTTCGCCCATCGTCGCATAGGAGTACGTGTAGGCACTCCCTGCGATTGGGATCATCGAAGCGAATTCTGCGTAACACAGCGCTGCAAATGCACAGCCGATCGCTGCCAACACATACGACAGTGTCACTGCAGGGCCAGCATGGTTGGCAGCTGCAATTCCAGTGAGCGAAAACAGCCCTGCACCGATAATCGCACCGATTCCGAGTAGGACTAAATTGAACGCTCCGAGCGTGCGCTTGAGCGTGTGAGTTTCGCCGATGCCAGCTGCTTCAGCTTGAAGCTGCTCAATGGACTTTTTCACGAAAAACATGTTGGGCATAGTGCCTCCGCTCAAGAGTGGTAAAACACGTTACTTCCGTCGAGTTGGTGATTTGCGCCGTTTCGTTGCAGGTGTAGCCTGCGCTAAGCATTCCTCCAAGGATGCTTGGTGATAATCGAATCCATCGGGTAACCAGTACATCTTGCTTCCGACTTTCAGGTATGGCTTTGTTTTTCCCTGGACAATGGTGGCATCAGGGTTTTCCTCAAACCGTCGTAGAATGCGCTGATCTTGGTGCTGGCGCTTGTGCTCGAGCAGCTCGAGTGCCTCGTCAACGGTCACATTGTGCAGGCGGTCCTTCGGGAGAGTAACGAACTCCGTCCCGATGCGAACGTAGGGTCCATACCGCCCGATACCGACCGAGACTTCTCGCCCATCGTCGGTTGTACCGATAACGCGAGGTTGACTTTGCTGTCGCTGTTCAGCGCGTTCCTGCTGTGCGCGCTCCAACAGCTCGATGGCTGTTTCCAGTGAGACTGCCTGTGGATCAAGGTCGGCGGGCAACGATGCAAAGCGCCGATTGGTAGGTGTGCTCCCAGAGCGCCACTCGAGATAGTACCCTCCACGACCGAGTGCGACACTGACGGTGCCACCCTCGTGCTGCCCAAGAACACGTGGAAATTGCAGGTACTCGAGCGCATCCTTGAGCGTTAGTGCATCCAGTGTGGTTCCATCTGGCACCGATGCAAACTGATCACCGCGCCGGATGTAGAGTTGTTGGGTACGGCTGCTGATGCCAGCGATTACTTCTTCGCCCGAGGTGGGATCAGTCCCCAACACACGATAACCTACCTTGGCTGCTGACCGGAGAACTTCCTCGACTTTCGTATGGAAGGGTTTGTAGAAACTATCGAGCATCTGTTGCCATTGGAGCTCACCCCGCGCGATTTGGTCGAACTGCTCTTCGACAGATGCGGTGAATTGGTAATCCATCACGTTGGGGAAATGCGCCACCAGGAACTTGGTAACGACAACACCAACCGGCGTTGGGAACAACTTATTCCGTTCGCTCCCGACCGTCTCCGTCTCGGTTATTTCGGTGATGGTCCCGTTTTCCAGGGTGAATACTTGAACTTGGCGTGGAGTGCCATCCTTGCTTTTTCGCTCGACATAGCCGCGATCCTGTATGCGCGCAACGATGGTTGCATACGTTGACGGTCGTCCAATACCGAGCTCTTCCAGACGTCGCACAAGCGTTGCTTCGGTGTAGCGTGCCGGTGGACGCGAGAAGGTCTGACGAGCCTGAATTTGTTCGGCGCTCAAGCGCTGTCCGATTGCTAACGGTGGGAGTACGGTGCTGTCGGGTTCACCACTGTCGGGCTCTTCCTCGCGCTCGTCCGTGTAGAGTCGAAGGAAGCCATCGAAGGTGATTACTTCTCCTTCGGCAACGAAGCGATAATCCGTCGTTGATGGGGCAATGGTTGCGATAGTGCGTTCAATTTGTGCATCGCTCATCTGGGAAGCCAATGCACGCTTCCAGATCAGCTCGTAGAGGCGCTGCGCTTGGGGATCGGCGCCTTCGATCCGACGGCGCGAAAAGTCCGTTGGGCGAATAGCTTCATGCGCTTCTTGCGCATTGGCAACCTTGGTTTGGTATTGTCGGCGTTGGTGATAGCCAGAGCCAAATTGCTCTGCAAGCAGTGCTTCGGCAGCAGCCAGTGCTTCCTCGCTCAAGGTAACTGAGTCGGTACGCATGTAGGTTATGTGGCCGGACTCATAGAGTTGCTGAGCAAGCTGCATGGTTTTAGCGATAGGCAGCCCCAGCCGACGCGATGCTTCTTGTTGGAGAGTCGAGGTCGTAAATGGTGGCGGTGGGGATTTCTTCCCTGGCTTGGTTTCGAGCGATTCAACTGTATAGGTGGCACCAACCAACTTCTCCAATAGCGACTGTACCTGGTCGGATGTCTCGAGCCGCTCGGAGAGTTCGGCGCGCACCAACGCGTCATCGTCTGTCCGGAAGCGTCCGCGTACGCGATAGTTGATCGTAGGGACGAACCGTTCGATTTCTTCTTCCCGCTCGACGATGAGCCGCACTGCCACCGACTGTACCCGGCCTGCTGATGCTGCTCCGCGCACCTTTCGCCAAAGAATCGGCGAAAGCTCGTACCCGACCAACCGATCGAGGATTCGCCGTGCTTGCTGGGCATTGACCAGATTGAAGTCAATGCCACGCGGCGTTTGGAGCGCACGTTCGATGGCACTGCGCGTGATTTCGTGGAAGACAATACGCCGTGTCTTGGCAGGATCGAGCAGGAGCGCTTCGGCTAAGTGCCAAGCAATTGCTTCCCCTTCGCGATCTTCGTCGGTGGCAAGCCAAATTGTGGCCGCTTGCTGTGCAAGCTTGCGCAGACGCTCGACAATAGCTTCCTTCCCGGCAACCACGACATAGCGCGGTTGATAACCATTGACAACATCAACGGCCAGGTCGTCTTTTTCGGGCAGGTCGCGAATGTGTCCCTGCGACGATTCGATCGTGTAGTCTTTGCTCAGAAAGCGACTGATTGTCCGGGCTTTCGTTGGAGATTCAACGATAACGAGGTTGCGCACCGCCATAGGCTGCTCAGGTGTCGTGGTCAGTGGTGGAGGATGACTCTCGGCGGCGCTGGCAAGTGGCACTATCGCCGCAGGAAGCAAAAATTTGGAGAGAATGACTGACTGCCTGCAGACCGTACCGACGGGCTATTTCATCCTGCAATGCAAGGAGTGCACTTTCTTGGAACTCGATCATGTAGCCACAGTCACGGCAGATCAGGTGATCATGATTGGGTTTTCGGGCAGCCAGTTCGTAGGTGGCACTATCGCCTTGGAATCGGTGCTTGACAAGGATATTGCACTGGGTCAAAAGGTCAAGTGTCGAGTACACGGTCGCCCGCGAAATTTTATCGCCACTGGTGTTCATGTACACGTAAAGCTCGTCGGCAGTGAAGTGGCGATCGAATTCTGCGGCACGCTCCAGAACACGAAAGCGCTCCTGCGTGTTCCGGTACATTTTCCGTCGCAGGAACTGACGAAACTGCTCCTGGAGCTGCTCGATGTCTATTCGGCGTTGTTTCATCGTGACTGTGATCGTTGGCGGAGCGAATATACAACGGCTTCTTGGAGAGCCAGCCCCAGCAGCAGCTAATTTCGCACCGTTCGATACGTCTGTACCGCACGCATGCGATTGTTCCGCCGACCGGGCTTCTGGATCTTGCTCGTGGTAGCTGCTAGTGTTGGGTGGCTAATCTTTTCTCGCTATGGCATCCTGACGCGGATCGAACTCGAGCACACCGATAGCGCACTCGATCATGCTATCGAGCAGCAGCGACACATCAATGATTCACTGGTCCAATACCGCAGCCGATTATTGCGCGACACGCTCTTGATCGAACAGCTCGCACGCGAACGGTACGGCATGACTCGCCCCGGCGAGACGGTGTTGATTGTTGTTGATTCGAGCAAGTAGTTTCACCTCCTGTTACGGACAGATGAAAGAACCCATCACACCATCGAAAGCACCAACACCCATCGGTCCCTATTCTCCGATTGTTGTCGCACGTGGTGAGCTGCTGTTTTTCTCGGGACAAATTGCGCTTGGTCCCAGTGGTCAACTGGTTGGCGGAACGGTCGCTGAACAAACCGAGCAGATATGCCAAACCATCAACGCCATGCTCGACGAATTGGGACTGACCATGGAAAGCGTTGTCAAAACGACGGTCTTTCTCCGCTCGATGGATACATTTGCCGAGATGAACGCCGTCTATGAGCGCTACTTCGGTGCCTCGAAACCGGCGCGCTCCACCGTTGAAGTTTCCCGACTACCCAAAGATGCCCTCGTCGAAATTGAGCTTATTGCTGTTCGGTAGTGCGGTTGCTTGCGCGCTTGCCGCCATTCCTTCCAACGACAGTCTTGCTGCTCGACCTGATTCGGTCACACCACTGGGAGCCTTGTGGCGATCGCTTGTTCTTCCCGGCTGGGGGCAGCTCTACTACGGCTCTGTACCAAAGGCAGCGCTCTTTTTCGGTGCAAGCGCAGCAGTGGCAGGTATTGTTATCTGGAACAGTTCGCGCTACCTCGATGCTGATCGCCGCTATCAGCAGTACGATCCGAGCGATGGTCGCAAGCAACTTGCGCTCCGCGAGCGTGAGTTTTACCGGGATCAGCGCGACGTTGCAGCGCTCTGGTTTGTGGCCATCTATGCGCTCAATGCGATGGATGCGTATGTCGGTGGGCATATGGCATCGTTTCCTATCGGCAACACTGCTCAGCTCCGCATCCAGCCTCTTGGGGAGCAAATCAGTGTTCAGCTACGGTGGTAGGCTTTTGGCCGCCGTAAGTTTGCACCATGTACTCACCATTTCACCACACCGATGAACGTTCGCTATCAAGTCTCAGCACCGCCGCGAGCACATACGGACGCGACGGTGTTTTTCTTGCCCGAAAATGAGCCTATCCGCTCTGCACAGATTACTTCCATCCTCGAGCATTTTCCGAGCATTGAAGCAGCACTTGCTTCCAGCGACGCCAGCGGGAAAATTGGCAGCAGTGCGGTCACCTACGTCGCCGAACGCTCGCGTACTCGGAAGATAGTTGTTGTCGGCGTTGGCGATACCGCAACCCTGACAGCCGAACGTTTTCGTCGTGCTGCTTCATCGGGTGTACGCATACTGAGCGGAACTGCCCGGCAATGCAGTCTTGTCTTGCCGTTGTGGTCTCCCCTACCAGCGGAGGCAACCGCAGCAGCAATCGTCGAGGGCGCCGTCCTGGGAAGC
>Ga0101944_10008113_pt1 | contig 10146 bp, 5 predicted proteins | sample DewCreD2012metaG_FD_75245 | JGI IMG/M metagenome (GOLD analysis project Ga0101944, IMG submission 75245) | Hot spring sediment bacterial and archeal communities from British Columbia, Canada, to study Microbial Dark Matter (Phase II) - Dewar... ...
TGTGTACAGCCTCTAACTCAGGCGTGGGCGCGGAGCGGTCGTAAGACAGCACTGCTTTGTATTGCAGGTAGCGTCCGCCCAGGCAACGAGCCGGAATTGCCGCGCCGTTCGACTCGACCAGTGCAAACTGCGTCCATGTCGAATCGGGACGCGGATTGCCGCCGCTGCGGAAAAGAATGGCAACACGAGCGCCGAGAGACTCGCGGGCGACCCATGAGCACACTCCAGAGTCGACCTGAACTCCGGCACCCAGGTCGCGGATGGACGACAGATAGAACGCCGTGGGACTGCGGTCGTAGACATTGCCGGGTTCACGGAAACTGCCATGGTGAGACCAGTTCATGGGCAGTTGCGTGTAGCTGCCAAAATCGGGGCCCCAGAATATGAAGCAACCCTCACGAGCGTGAACGACGACATCGGGGCTGCCGTCATAGTTGAGGTCGGCCGCTGTGCCGCCTGCGGCCTCGATCTGGAGCGGGCCAATGCGCTCGACATGCGACTCGTCGAAGTAGGGGGGCGAACCGGTGTTGTAGTACACGACCGGCCGGTCCCACACGAGGAAGCCGCGGAAGAACACGATGTCGAGCCGACCATCACCGTCAAGGTCTGATATGGCACTGCCGCCCAGACAGGGCGCCACGTTCAGGATGGTCCGCCTTGACGGCGTGAACCCGGTCGGACTGCCCCAGTACACGTAGCTGTGCTGGACCGACCGAATGCCGGACATGACGAAATCCAGCCATCCATCGGCATCGAGGTCGGCGACGGACAGCCCGTGCGGGTCGTACGACTCAAAGGGTAGGTTCTCAATACGGCATGTGCGACCCGGACCCCAGTAGACGATAACAGCTCCGGTCATCTTGAGAATGGCGACGTCAAGCCACCCGTCGCGGTCGAAGTCGGCGACCTCGAGATTCGCGACGATATCTGCTTCCAGGTAGATGTCCATCGAGTTCGAGACGGAGTATCCCGCGGTGCTGCCCCAGAAGATGGTCAATGGACCGGACGGCACCTGGCAGTAGCCAGTGATGATGTCGGGGTACCCATCGCGGTCGAGGTCAGCTACGTGCAAGGCCTCATTCTCTCCGTTATGCTTGACCAGAGTCGTGGGGTTTGTCGGTGAAGGACCGCCGGGCGTTCCCCAGTAGATTCTGGTGTTCCGCATCTGGTGGCCGGCAAGGATGAGTTCGGGCGACCGGTCGCAGTTCAGGTCGGCGATGATGGCGCAGCCTCCCGAGCTGACAGAGTAGTCCAGCGTGTCAGCCGGGAAGTAACCTGAGTCGGTGCCGAGGTGGACTCTCAGGCGAGGGCCGTGCTCATCTACACTGACTAGGTCATAGCATCCGTTCCGGTCTACGTCGTCAGACAGGAGGAACTCGATGCAGCCGGAGTCGGGCTCAAGGTCGGCGCGGTGCGAGACATAGAGCGCCGGGTCCCACTCGCCGTCGGCGAAGTCGCTGGGGCTTGTCTCTGTCCACGTCAGCACACCCGCAGGCGCGGTCAGAAAAGCGAGCAGCAACACTGCAAGAGCCGTGTGCATCAGCGAGTGCACCATTCTAGGCCGTGGTGAAGAGGCGTCAATGTCGGGTTGACTGCGTGATGAACGTTGCTGCTTTGTCTTTGCAGGAGTCAGCGAAGGAAGATAGACCCGCCAACGACTTGCCCAGTGCGAACAGGGGAAAGACACAGCTGTCCAAGAACTGATAGATAGCGAGCAGAGCAGCCAGTGAACGTGGTCGCTGGCTAGCGGCGAAGAGCGACGACGCCGACAGGTCTGAAGGCGTGACGCAGGCGGCGGACGATGCGACTGGCGCCGGTTTTCTGCGTTTCGGCTTCGAGGGCCAGCCATATGGACCAGTCCGGGTCGGCAGTGACCTGGGTCTTCGGGAAGAGCGACATCAGTGAGTCGAGCGGCCGGGCCGGTTGTTCAACGAGAGCATCGAAGTAGTTCCGTTTCATCAGTAACGTCGTTACAGCCGGGCTTGTCGCCGATGACCACGCCACCTCATAGCTGCCTTTCTTAAACAGCGGCGTCACATTCAAGCCCAGACCGCCACGGTCATTGATGTAGCGGGCAAGAGAAGGGTGCGATGTTGCCAGCCCTGAGCCGGGTCTGACCGCCCTGACCGCGTCCGCGAACGTCCGATGCGTCCCTCTGTTCCAGTAGAGGAAGCGGCAGGAGTAGATATTGAATCCGACTAGGAGTACGGTCAGAACCAGACAGGCCGGCACGACCACGCGGTCAGTGAAGCCGCGTCGGGCATCGCGCGTGCTGGCAGCCAGTGCCTCGGCTGAACCGCCCACGAGGAGTAAGAGCGCTGCCGGAAGCAGATAGTAATCGAACTTCCGGGAGAACAGGATGAAGAAAGGCAGGTGGACAACCAAGTAGCTCGTGACGAAAAGAGGGAACAGATGCCTTTGCAGCGCGCCTCTCATAGTCTGCCATCCGAGAGCGAGCAGCGTCAGAGGAGCCGCCACCGCAAAGAGAATGAACTCCCAGCGATAGAACAGACGCGGAAAGAGGTTGTATCCCATGTTTGCCCCGGTTGTCAGCAGGTTGGTGAGTGGCGACAGCTTGAGCATGTTGATGTCATAGCCCCTGCTCGCGGAGACTTCGAAGAACAGGTCGTTGCCGGTGGCCACGCCGAGCAGAATCAGAGGTGCGGCAGGTATCAGCCACCCGGCTGCCAGCAGCGCAAAGTTTCGGCCGCGACGGGGCTTGGTGGCCAGCAGGAAAAGGACCGCCGTTGCTGCGGCGCCAAGCGCGGTCTCCTTGACCCAGAGGGCGAAGCCGAGCATCAGCCCGCTCCAGAATGCATAGCGGCGTTGGTCAGTTTGGACGAGCTGCAGCAGCAGGCAGATACCGCCGGCGACCAAGGCGAGTGCTGGCACTTCAACCTGGCCTAGGCGGCTGTAAAGATGCAGGCTGGACAGCGGGAGGGCCGCAAGTGACGCCAGCCGGGCCGTGCGCTCGCCGTAGAGGCCGCGAAGCGCCACGTAGAGCACCGGCAGAACCAGCGCGCCCGAGACCGCCGATATCAGACGGACCGAGGTCAGCAGCTCGGTTCCGGCGAGTTGGAGCAGGGCGGCCAGATACACGAACAGCGGCGGGAAGAACATGATGTCATGTCCCACAAGGGTGCGATGTTCAATCAGGTAGCGGGCCGACAAACCATAGTTCACCTCGTCCGGCAACGGCGTCCAATGGCCGAGTCGCCAAAGGTGGAGACCAAGGCCGAGGGCAAGCAGCAGGGCCGCGAAGGGAAGGCCGCCGCGAAGAGAGGTCGACTCGTCTGCTTTCTGCACTGCTCAGGAGGCCGACGTGAGAGCTACGTGCCTTCGACGAAGGAGGAGGGAAACGGCTGCTACGGCAACGAAGAAGCCCATGGCCAGAGCCGACAGCAGTGCGCCGAGGCGGAAGTGGGGTGAGTCGTAGCGGAGCTCGATGGTGTGGTCGCCGGGGTCGAGAGGGACGGCGCGGAAGGTATGGAAGGCACGGAGTATCCTTGCCGGTTTGCCGTCAACGCGGGCCTGCCAGTCGGGCTGCCAGTTTTCGCTCAGAACAAGAATCCCCGGACGGGAGAGGGCTGCGTGGACGATGATGCGGTTGGGGTCGTAAAGGGTGATTGCGGCGCTGCCAGCGGCGGTGTCGGAGGTCGGTGGCAGAGGCAGGCCGGGGTCTTCGTAGAGGAGGGCGACACGGGCAGGGTCGAATTGCTCGTCGTGGAGGGCGGCGAGAACTTCGTCTTTGTCATGCGCGACCTGCCATGAAGCGGCGACGTAAGCCCGGGGCAGGACGTTGCGGTTGCGATAGACGGTGAACTGGCGGCCGGTGTAGAGCGGTTCGAACCAGGGCTGGCTGAAGTAGAGGCGCAACTGGCTGACGTAGCGTCGGGTCTGTTCGTCGTAGTCGGAGAGGTCGTCGGGCAGTACCGGGCCGATGACATACTTGACGTTGGTCAGATTGAGGAAGTTGGGAGCGGCGAGATTGCCGGCCTGGAACATCACGCTCGAGCCGGCGCCGATGAAATCCTGCCAGGATTGGAGCGGATTGGGAAGCTGGCCGGAGACGCTCTGGATGTCGTGCAGCCAGAGTCTGCCTTCCTGGGAGTAGTCGCGGCCGCGGGTGCCGTAGTTCAGGGGCAGGACTCGATAGAGGGTGGTGTCGGTCTTGAGCGCAGCGACGACGTCGTCCGGGGCGAAGTATTCGGCCGGAGCGGGGACGCTGCGGATGTAGCCTTTGTCTTCGTTCCAGAGGTCGAGAGAGATGGAGATGTCGAGAAACATTACGAGGGCAGTTATGGCGGTGAAGGTCGGCGCGGTGAGGCGGCCGGTTCCGGCGAGAGTAGCGAGAAGAATGCCGACTGCCCAGAGCAGTGTGGCGAAGGCAAGGCCGGAGAGGAGATTGGAGTAGTTGGCGTTGAACGCGGCGAGGCGCGGGCCGGGGTTGAGAAGGGAGGTGAGTGCACCGTGCCCGATGGCGGCGAAAAGGAGGAACGCCAAGAGCAGGATGCCGGCGAAGACCGCGGGCCGGACGAAGTCGGGCAGCCGTCGGCCGGGGGTGCGTGGTCTGCGGTCGGCAGTGCGTGTCTTGCGGCGGGGAGGTGGTTCTTCGACACGCCCGGCCGGGCAAGCTGGCCGGGGCTGGAGCACATAGCCGAGTCCGAATCCGGCAAGGACGACAAGGGAGAATGCGGCGGCAAAGAAGATCATCGCCGGGCCGCGAAACTTGGCGATTCCGGGCAGCAGGTAGGCGAGGCGATAGAATGGCGTGTTGCCGCCCCAAGCCATGACCAGAGCTGCAATAAAGGAGAAGAAGAAGAACCTGACCTGCGGCCGGCGCCACAATCGGACTACGGCAATCAGGGCGAAGAGGAGAGGCAGGATGCCGAGGTATTCGGAGTGGAGCTTGAACGGATTGCGGCTCCAATAGTCGTGGAGTCCGCCGGAGAACTTCGGGGTGAGCAGGTCGAAGGTCTCGGCAATCGGCATCGACCAGGAGGTGGCGAATTCGTAGCCGCGCTCGGCTCCGCGTGCGCCGTAGGGGAGATTGCCGTAGATGGGGAGGTACTGGATGGCGGCGAAGGCGCCGGCAAAGGCGAGGCCGATTGCGAAGGCGCCGGCAAGTCTGAGTCCGAGCCGGAACGACTTTTCCCGGCGGAGTGCACGCGCCAGCATGAACAGGAAGAAGGCGACGAGCATGAGCCCGGTGTAGTACACCTTCTGGACGTGGCCGGAGAGGAGCTGCATGCCGACGGTGAGTCCGCAAAGCAGGAAGTGGATGAGTTTGTGCGAGGTCATGCCGCGGTGAAGGAAGAAGAGGGCGAGCGGCAGCAGGGCCGAGCCGATGAGACGGCCGTCATGGCCGGCATAGGTGAGGGTGATGAGACTGCCGGCAAGCATGTAGGCGATGCCGCCGAGGCCGGCGGGCAGGACCGGGATGTCGAGCTCGCGGAGAAAGAGGTATGTGCCGAGGCCGGCAAGGAACAGGTGCAGGACGAATGTCCATGTCCAGACGACGTGGACGGGCAGGATAAGGCGCAGAGCAACCAGCGGCCAGTAGAACATGTCGCCAAAGAAGGCGGCGGCGGTCGGCTGGCCGCAGAGGATGTGGGGTTGCCAGAAAGCGAACTGCCAGTGGTTGCGGATGTAGTCGGCCATGAATCGGTGCGCGGCGTAGGAGCCACCGCCGAGCCAGTCGGTTCCGAAGAGCATGCGGCTGCCGAACAGGTACTTGAGGAAAAGCAGCACCGGGAGCAGGAAAAGGACTGCGATGACGATGCGGTTGAGCCGACGGTCGGTCATTTTGCCTCCTGATGTTGGCGCCGCAGCAGCGGCAGGCAGACGAGGGCCATGACGACTTCGCTGGTTGTCATCCAGATACGCGTTATCAACGCGGAGATGATAGCAATCGTCTCGGGCATTGCCAGTTTCAGAATCCAGGTGTAGATGCCTTCGCGGATTCCCAGGCCGGCCGGCGCAATCAGGAAGATGAAGCCGAGTATCCACGAGATGGAGTAGCCGCCGAGCAGGACGGGCAGGTGCGCCGGGGCGAGGGGGTAGAAGGAGTTAATCAGGACAAAACAGCCCAGTCCTTGGACCAGCCAGTCCGAGGTGTAGAGGCCGAGCAGGCCGAGGAGCTGGGGATACGAGAGATTGAGCGCGAATACCGGACGCTTCAGGCGGGGCAGGATAGACCGTAGCAGCCGGTTCAGGACCGGAGGATAGACGACCACAAGGCAGAGCGGTATCAGTGCGAAGACGGCGTAGGCGGCGGGCGGGACGGCGGCGCGCCTGAGGAGCAGGACGGCGACGGCGACCGCGAAGAGCAGGATGGCGGCAAGGAGCAGGAATCCGGTCTCGATGGCGACGCTGACCAACGTCTTGTCTTCGGAAATGCCTTCGCGCTTCGCCAACGACATGCGACCGAGCGTAAACCAGACTTTGCCCGGAGCATACTTGCCGAGTTGAGTGACGGTCATGATTGCCAGACAGCGCAGGACGGGCAGGCGCTGGCCCAGTCCGCGCAGCAGGAGCTGCCAGCAGATGGCGCCGAGGGGGAAGTGGAGAAGGAGCAGGATTGCGAACGAGGCGACGAGGAGCGGAGCGCTGAAGTGGAGCCGGTCGAAGGGTATCTGCGTCCAGTCGCGGATTAGCCGGGTTATCAGGAAGTAGAAGGCGGCAGCGGCTACGGCGATGCCGAGAGTGAGGCGCAGCCAGCGGAGCGCGGTCGGGCTGAGGGCCACGGGTTTACGACTCACGGCGGGCAGCGCCGGTCAGCTGCGAGTAGAGGGTCTCGAGGCGTTCGATGATTGCGGGCCAGGAGTAGTTGCGCCGGATGTGTTCGTAGCCGGCGTCGCCGAGTCGGCGGCTGAGCTCCGCGTCGGTCAGGACCCGGCGCAGGGCATGAGCGAGCGCCGGCGGGTCGGCGGGCGGGACGGCGATTCCGGTCCGGCCGTCTATGACCAGGTCAACGATGCCGCCGATGCCGGAGGCGACGACCGGCTTGCGGTGGCTCATGGCGTCGATGAGGACAACGCCGAGGCCTTCGGTGTCACCTTTGGAGTCGTAGACTGCGGGCAGGACAAAGACATCGCACTGCCGATAGAGGCGTTCGAGCTCGGGTGCGGAGACGAAGCCATGGAAGGTTACTTGCTTTTCGATGCCGCGTTCGCTGACCAGTGTTCGGAGCGCGGGTTCTTCAGGGCCGGTGCCGACGATGTTGAGGTGGAGAGGCACGTCGGCGCGGAGGAGCGCGGCGGCTTCGACGAGAAAGGGAACGCCTTTGCGCTCGACGAGCCGGCCGACGAAGAGGAGTTGTTTTGTCGTCGCGGCGGTCGGGGGAGGAGAAGCCGGACATTCACCGGCAGTTGTGCCGTAGGGGACGATGTGAACCGGGCGGTTGACGATTTCCTGTATCGCCTTGACCGTGTGCGTCGAGTTGGCGGTGATGGCGTCGGCGCCGGCAATCGCCCAGCGCAGGAACGGCCGGAGGAGTTTCAGCCCGTGCTTGACGACCATGAGTTCCGCGCCGTGAAAGCTGATGACGACCGGAGCGCGCCGGGCGAGTTGTGCGACCCGGCCGAAAAGGTAGTGGGGCAGGGGCCAGTGGACGTGGATTACGTCGAAGCGCTCGCGCCGGCAGAGCTTGAAAACCGCGACCGAGCCGGCGACGAGATAGCAGAGCGCCATCAGTTTGTAGCGCGGGCCGCGCTTGACCCGGTCGACCGCGGTTTCGTCGTGGGTCAGGTCTTCCCAGCGTTTCGGAAAGTAGCGAAAGCGGACGACCGGAGTTTCGTTGATTGTCTGATTGCCGAGGCCGCGGTAGGAAGAGGTGAAGACGGTGACGTCGTGGCCGCGGTCGCGCAGCCGGCGAACGGTCTCGACCAGCCAAGGGGTGATGACGTCGGTCGCGGAGCGCGGGTAGGCCGTGACGACGTAGAGGACTTTCACGGTCGGGCGACGGCAGTCCGGGCGCGGACCACCGGAAGTCCTTAGTGGAGCTGGGCGACTTCGCGGGCGATGCGTGACTTCAGCCGGCGAGCGGTGTTGCGGTGGATGATGTTGTGGCGGGCCGAGCGGTCAATGGTCGACTGGACGTCGTCGAGCAGCTTCTCGGCCTCGGCTTTGCTCTTGACGGTCTGGAACCGCTTGAGCGCTGTTTTGAGGGCGGCCCGGCGGCTGCGATTGCGGACCCGGCGGCGTTTGTTCTGACGTTCGCGCTTGAGCGACGAGATACTCTTTTTGGCCAACATTCCTCCGTGTTCAGAGCAAGTAGAACAAGGTGCCGGGACACAGAATTGAACTGTGGACACCGGGATTTTCAGTCCCGTGCTCTACCAACTGAGCTATCCCGGCACGAGGGGGATTCTACGGCAAACCGTCCTGATGTCAACGCCGAGGCCGGCCGGGTTCAGGGTAGCGTCAATCCCGTGGTGGCGGCGGATGGGCGGACCTGCCGTCGGCAAGTGCCGTAGCCACGTGCGTTATGCGACCGCCGGTCAGGCGGGGCGTCCCGGGCGGGTTGTGGGGGGAGTGACTCCCGGGGTGACTCGGCCAGCGGTTTGCGCGGCAATGGTGCGGTTCCGGGGTCGGGTGCAGGCAGGTTGCGTGGGCCGGCTTGACTTAGCCGGGTCTGCGTCTATTCTACTCGGCAGAATGGAATCACTCGTCCAGCAGTTCCGCAGTCACCTCGGGCACAAGCGGCTGAAGGAGCTGGAAGATACCTGGCTGGAGCTGATTGAGGCCGATGTCGGGCTGGAGCAGCTGATGGTGCTGGCCGACCTTGTTGTCCGCTGGGGCTCGGCCGGGGAGGCCGCGGCACTGCTTTCGGTGCTCGCCGGTTCGCTGCGCGACCGGAAACGATACCGGGAGGAGCTCTCGGTTCTGCGCCGGCAGGCCGAGCTCGCGGGGGATGATGCCGCGCTGGCCCGGGACATCGCCGCCTGCATTCTTCGTCTTTATCCCGACGAGCCGCTGGTCCCGCGTCTTCTGCAGAAGGCCGGGCTTGGCTACGGTCAGCCGCTGAAGCAGTCGCTTGAGGCCATGGACCGTTACCTGGCGCTGCTGCCGGGGACGGCGGTGTTCGACGCCGAAAACGGCCCGGGCATTGTTTCGTCCATAGACCTGTTGTTCGACCGGGTCAAGGTCAGGTTTACGGCGAACGTTCAGAGCTGGGACACGCCGGTCGCTGCCCGCCGTCTGCGGCCGAGTCCGGCCGACGGGTTCTTCACCCTCGCCGCACGTGAGCCGGCCACACTGGCGCAGTTGGTCGAGGCCGACCCTGGCCGGGTGGTTGCGCTTTACCTGCGCGACATCGGTCATCCGGCCGGAATCGCCGAGATACGCGCCGGCCTGCGACAGGTGGTCAGCGCGGAAGGGTGGGACGCGTTCTGGGCCCGGGCCCGCAAGGGCATCGCCGGCAATCGCCATATCGAAGTCCTGACCAGCCCGACCCGGACCTATCAGTGGCGGGAGAAGCCGGTGCAGGCGACAGAAGCAGACCGGAGTCCTGACCGCGCCGCGACGCCGGGAGCCGACGCGTCCTGGCTGGCAGGGGCCGACGTCGAGGAGCTGGTGCATGCCTACGAGATGCTGACCAGCGCCGCTGCCCGGCGGAAGTTTATCCAGACGCTGGCCTCGGTTCGAGCCGGTGAGCGGGACGAGCTGCTGGCCCGGCTGTTTCGTGTGGGCCGGGACAGTAGGGCGCGCGCGACAATCGAGGAACTGCTGGTTGAAATCCGGCCGGAGGCGTGGGATGCGGTTCTGAGGTCGAGCCTCACCGGTTATCGCCAACACCCGGAGCCGTTCATCTGGCTGGTGGAGAACTATGGCCGGTTGACCGGCGTCAGTCCGCGCGGGCTGTTGTCGCGGATTGTTGACCTGCTGGAGCACGAAACGTTCAAGAAGCTCTGGACACGTCTGCGGAAGCTTCTGGCTGGGGATAAGTACCGGCTTGTCGCGGCTGCACTCGAAGAGACCGACGAGGCCGAGGCGGCGCGCCTGCTGGAACGGATTCGGCGCAGTCGGGGCATTGAGCCGTTCCGCAAAGACGAAATCGCGGCTCTGTTCGGGGCGAAGTTTCCGGCGCTGGTGAAGGATGATTCGGGCCCGGTCGTCTGGTCGAGCGTGGCGGGAATCGAGCAG
>Ga0101944_10008115_pt1 | contig 10145 bp, 8 predicted proteins | sample DewCreD2012metaG_FD_75245 | JGI IMG/M metagenome (GOLD analysis project Ga0101944, IMG submission 75245) | Hot spring sediment bacterial and archeal communities from British Columbia, Canada, to study Microbial Dark Matter (Phase II) - Dewar... ...
TATTTGCCTTCCGGCCCTTCCCGCCGGCTGGCCCGCTTTGTCTTCAAACGGCCCGCCCGTGCCGCGTCCGCGTTGCTAACTTTCATCCTGGATGAGAATGGGGGGGCATTCGGAAGCGCCGTTGTTTGATTTGCCGCCTCGACAATCGCCCCGGCTGGCGATAGCTTATTGACAGATATGAAAACCAACTTTGCACAGTTGCCGGCAGTCCCCCGGTTCCTGGCCGGCGGCCTGCTGTGTTTGCTGATCGCGCCATGGACCTCGGCGGCGGGGCCACTCGAAGGCGACAAAATCAGTTCGCCTGAGGGTGACCTGGTCGTTCGGCCAATCAATCACGCCACGCTGGCGCTGGGCTGGAAGGAACAAGTCATTTTGGTGGACCCGGTGGGGGGAGCCAAACGGTTCGAGGGGCTGCCCAAGCCAAATCTCATTCTGATCACGCATTTGCACGGCGATCATCTGAGCGTGGAAACCTTGAAAGCGGTGGCCACCGCCAAGACCCGTCTGGTGGCGCCGCCCTCGGTGGCCGAGCAACTGCCGGACAACCTTCGCCAGTCAACCGTGGTGATGACCAACGGGCAGCGCGCCACCGTGGAGGGCTTCGAGATCGAAGCCCTCCCCGCCCACAACCTGACGCCGGAGCGGCTGAAATTTCATCCGCCGGGCCGGGACAACGGCTATCTGGTCGCGATTGGCCCGCAGCGCGTTTACCTCAGCGGCGACACCGAAGACATCCCCGCCATGCGCGCCTTGAAAAAAGTGGACGTGGCTTTTATCTGCCTGAACCTGCCCTACACGATGACCGAGGAACAGGCCGCTTCGGCGGTGCGCGAATTTCGCCCGCGCATCGTTTATCCCTACCATTGCCGCGGCAGCAACCTGGAGAAGTTCAAGCAACTGGTCGGGACCGACCCCGGCACGGAGGTTCGCCTTCGAAATTGGTATGGCCCCTGAGCAAAGCGGATGCGCCAAGGGCGGCGACGCCCCCCCCGGCGGGCTTGTTTTGCGCCGGCCAACTTGGACGCAACCAGTTCTCTGGCCAAAACATGACTGACACAAACACGCTTCGCCAAGTCATGTGGCGGCGAATGGAGGAGGGCCGCCTGATTGCGGCGGGCCCCTTTACCGGCTGCTCATAAGGTTGGCGGCGAGGGTGAAGAACAATAGCCCCAAGGCAAACAGTCCGCCAAATGTCCCGGCCAGTGGGGATTTGCAGGCCAGGAGCGCAAGGCCGGCCGCTCCCACCAACGCCAGCGCGGCCGTGTAGATGGCCAGACCACGGCGGGCGCGCCCGGCGCGGCTGAAGGTGCCGCCGATGGGAATCATCAGCGCGACCCCGCCAAGCCCGGCCAGCGCCAGCAAACTTGAATTCAGCAGCGCGCCCGCCAACAGCAAACCCAGGCCCCCGAACAGGCAGGCGCCCACCCAGTTGGCGCCTTTGACCTGGTCCTCGCTCAGCGCGTATTTGCCAAAGCGGTCGAGCCGCAGCAGCAGGTTGAACAGATGCGGCGCGGTCCAGCTTAACACGCAGAAAATGACGTAAAGAATCTGGATGGGGAAGACGAAGGGAGTGATTTCCGGATTTTTCCGCGAAGCGGCGCCGAGGAGACGGATCAGGAAATAGCCGCCCAGCAGGATGCCCCATTGCATGCCGGCGCTCAGCCGGGACATCCAGAGGAAATAGGCGAGCATCCAGCGGTAAAGAAAGTTGCGGGCCTTGAGGGCTTCGATGATGCCGTGGCGGGCGTAATCGTTTTCCGGATTCAGGCGCAGGGCTTCCTTGAAATGGTCCAGGGCCGGGCGCGGCTGGCCGGCGTGAAGCAGCGCCCAGCCCTTGTTGGCGTGCGTGAAGTCATCCTCTGGGTCCTCCGCCAAGGCGGCGTCGAGGGCCTCGCCGGCTTCCGCCCGGCGGCCAAGCTTCACCAGCGCCTCCGCGCGGCAGTTGGCGCAGGTGACATGCAAGGGGTCCGCTTCCAGGCCCTGGCTGGCCGCCTCAAGCGCCCCCGGCCAGTCGCGGCGGGCAAGGCGTATGCCCGCCAGCAAGCCGAAGTAATCGGCATCGTTAGGGTTGAGGCGAACAGCCTCGGTAATGGCCTGTTCGGCCTCCTGGTAAAGCTTGCGGCCCAGGGAAAGCAGAACCTGGTGCTGGTCGGCGTGCGCATCGCGCTGGAACAGCACCACCGCCAGCGCGTAAAAACTGACGCCCGCATCAGGCGCGAGCGCGACCGCCTGGCGGGCTGCCTCCAGCGCCGGCTCGTATTTTTTCTGCGCCGACAAAGCGAGCGCCAGCAGGGCGTGCGCGAGGGGATTTTGCGGCTCCCCGCCAAGCGCAAGGCGCAACTCGGCTTCGGCCAGGCTGTGGCGTCCTTGTTGCAGCAGCAATTGCGCGCGGGCGAGTTGGGGATTCATAGGGCGAAAAAGGCTGGCGATGGCGGACGGATTTTCAAAGCGGGACGGCGTTGGGCATGGATGTTATTCGGGAATTTTTCGGCCTTTTTCGCCGTCACATCTTCAGAAACTTGAGGATGTCGTCATAGATGCCGCCTTGGTTGGAGTAGAGGGCGAAATTGCGGGCGGTGGAAAACCATTCGCGGGTGCTGGGCTTGACCTGCGCGGCGGCGGCGGCCAGGTCGGCGGTGGCAAGCGGCTTCGGCACACCTGATTTCATCGCCTCCCGCAGCTTGGCTTCCACGGCGGTTTCGACCACCGCCTTGAGGTCCGCGCCCGAAAAGCCCTCGGCCTTGCGGGCCACCGCCTCAAAGTCAAGGTCGCCCACGGGCCGGCCGCGAATGAGCAGTCGCAAGATGGCGGCCCGGGCGGCGGTGTCCGGCGGCGGCACAAAAAGCACGCGGTCAAAGCGCCCCGGGCGGCGGAAGGCGGAATCGAGATGCCAGGGGGCGTTGGTGGCGGCGAGGATGAGCACTCCCTCGTTGGAGGACGAAACGCCGTCCATTTCCGATAGAAACTGGTTGATTAAATGCCGGCCCGCGCTCTGGCGCATGTCGTGGCGGCTGGCGCCCAGCGCGTCCACCTCGTCGAAAAACATCACGCACGGCCGGCTGCGGCGGGCGCGCTCGAACAGCTCGTGGAGGTTTTTTTCGCTGTTGCCGATCCACATGTCGAGCACCTCGCTGATGCCGACGGCGATGAAGCCGGCCTTGATTTCGCCGGCGGTGGCGCGGGCCAGGTGGGTCTTGCCGCACCCGGGCGGGCCATAAAGGAGGATGCCGCCGCCGATGCTTTTGCCGTAGGCCTTGAAGAGATCGGCGTGCGTCAGGGGATAAATGATTTTCATCCGTATCTCTTCCTTCAGGGCGTCCATGCCGCCGACATCCTGGAAAGTGAGGCGGGGCCGCTCGACTTCGACCTCCGGCGCCTCGCCCGCTTCTCCCCAGCCGGCGCGCACCCGGCCTTCGGAGACTTCGTCGGCGGCGCCGGCGTTGATGCCAAGGCGGGCGGCCAATTCGAGGTCGGCGGCCAGGGGATCGTCCGCCATTGCGCGCTGGTATTGATCAACCGCTTGGGGGACATCGCCGCCGCGCAACAGCAGGCGGGCGAAGAGCACCCGCGCGCGCGGCGGGACGGCGGTTTCCCGGCACAAATCCTCGAGCACTACCAGGGCCTGGGTGTTTTTGCCCTGCAGATAGAAGGCCTGCGCCAGGCCGGCCCGCAAGCCCGCCTGGTCGGGCCAGTCTTTGAGGGCGTCGCGAAATTCCGCCTCCGCTTCCGCGCCGCGTCCGGCGCTGATCAATAGTTCGCCAAGGTGCTGGCGCAGCGGCAGGTTGGCCGGAGACTGCCGAACCGCGTCGCGCAACGCCTGGATGGCCTGTTCATTGGGCAATGGCTGGGCTTCCATAAAAATCCGCGCCGAGCAAATCGCAACGGGACGCCGAAGGCAAGCCGCGAAGCACGGGCGGCGAGATCAGGCAATCCCCAGTTGCCGGTTGCGATAGGCCTCCAGGATGGCCGCCGCCAGCACGGCAAAAGCCTCGATGGTCGGTTGAATCGCCGAGTCAAAGGCCGTTACCACGCCGGTGCGCGGGTCTCGGGCGTTGATGAGTTGCAAAACCCCGATCACCTGCTGGTGGGCGTTTTTCAGCGGCACGGTGAGAAAGGATTGGGAACGGTAGCCGGTGTTGGCGTCAAACCGGCGCGTGCCCGAGAAATCAAAGCGTCCCGCCGAATAGGCGTCGGCGATGTTGACGGTTTGGCCGGTCAGCGCGGCGTGGTTGGCGACGTATTGGTGGTTGGGCTTGCCGGAATCGTCGTAAAGTTTCAGCGGCGGGAAGGTGATCGGCTTGCCGGTGCTGCCGCCCATATTGATGTCCAGCATGTCGTTGCGGACGAGGATGAATCCCAGCGTTTCGTCGGCGCCGCGCATGTAAATGGTGCCGCCTTCGCAGTCGGTCAGGCGCATGCCCTCGGTAAGGATCAATTCCAGCAGGCGCACCGGGTCTTTTTCGTTGACCATGCTGACCCCCAGCGGGATGAGGCTGGCGACCAATTGCTCGGCCTCCTCACGGGCTTTGAAGTTGAGTTCGAACTCCACCTTTTGCTGTTCACGCCGCTGTTTGCGCCAAACGCAGTCCCTGAGCCGTCCCAGCAGCAACGGGGCGCTCACCGGCCAGGTGATAACCTCCAAGGCGCCCTTGCCCAGGCACCGCGCCGCCGCTTCGACATCCGTCTGGCCGGCCACAATAATCACCGGCGTTTGCCAGGCGTTTTCCGATTGGCGCAGAGTGTCCAGGGCCTGCGCCTCCGGCTCGCCCGGCAGGGCCACATCCAGCAATAGCACATCGCCTTTGTCAATCCGGGCCAGGGCCTCCGCCAACGTGGGGGGATAAAGAACGCGATGCCCCTCGCTCACCATCATTTGGGTCAATTCGTTGCGATGCGGGCCGCCGACCATGAGGATGGTGGCCGTTTGGCGCTCCGTGGAACCGTTCGGGACGCTGGCGGGTTCGGCGTTCGTCATCATATCAGCCGTTCGTTCAATGGAACCAGTTATTCGACTCTGGAGCGAGGTTGGCCCAAACCAGCCTTGGCGTCAAGCCCGGGAAATCCTCCGGATTAAGTCCCAGGCGCCTCAATCCGCTTTTTGCGGTTTCACGTCGAGTTTGATCACCTTGCCAGTCTCGGCATCCACAAAAATTTCCCCGATTTCGACATCTTTTTTGGGATTCTTGATTTTGGCGACCCAGAGCTTGATCTTCCACACCGGCGATTCCTGGTAACGCTCCATTTTCATCTCGCTGGCGGTGACGGTCAGGTTCTTCAAGATTTCCGCCGCCAGCGCGGTTTGCAGGGCCTTGTCCGAGTCCACTTTCAGGCGTTTGGGATCGAAGTCGCTGTCCTTGTCCGTCACGGCCGCCACCAGCCGCAAGGGGCGCTTCACCGCCATCAGCTTGCCGCCGCCAAATTTGACCTCGGTGGCTTTCATGGTGGCGAACTCATCGTAATACACAATAGTCCAGATGTTGGGCGTAACGCTGCCCACGGATTTCTCCGAGCGGATCTGCACCACGCGGTCCTTCGATTGCTCGCCGATGTGCTTGTTGCCTTCCTTGACCAACTCGAAGGCGGTGGCTTCCGCGCCCTTCGCCGTTCCAAGCGCCGCCGCAGTGACCAGCCCAAGCGTCAGTTTCAAAACGAACCGCCCCCAGTGTGTTTTCATAATGCCCAATATACCTCGATTGCTTGGCGCGCGCCAGCCAAAAAGCGGCCCGTCCGGAAGCGGATCGGCTTACAGTCCGGCCAGCGCGGGCAGGCTGACGGTGGCGGGCCGGCGCGCGAAAAATTCCGCGCCGACCCGGCGGATTTCGGCGAAAGTGGCGGCCCGGGCGATTTGGGCGCGGAAAGCGTGGCCAAAGGCGAAATTGGCGGCGTAATACTTGGCGAACATTTGTGCGCGGCGCAGGGCTACTGTGGGACCAAAATCCTCGGCAATATAATCCAGCATCCGCTCCCAGACGCGGGCGTAATCGGGCGCCAGGTCCCGCTCCCAGGCGGCAAAAATCCAGGGGCGCGCCACCGCCATGCGGCCAATCATGATGGCGCAGGCTGGTTCGAGTTGGGCGGCGAGTGAACGCGCCTGCTCCGGCCCGGTGAGATCGCCGTTGGCGATCAAAGGCAAACGGGTAAGCGTCCTCAGCCAGGGCAGCACCTCGTGGCGGGCGCGGCGGCGGAACTTGTCCTCGAAAAAGCGCGGATGCACCACGAGCGCGTCCAGCCCCGCCTCCTCGAGCAGGCGCAGACGCTCGGCCAGCCGCGGCGCCCAATCGGGCCGCCGGCTGCCCAGACGAATTTTGGCCGTCAACAGCCCTGGCCAGTGGCGGCGGGCCGCGGTGGCCACTTTTTGCAGCGCCGGGAGGTTCTCGAACAACGCGCTGCCCGAGGACCAAACCCGCGCCGCGAGAGCGTCGCAGGCCAGGTTCAAATCCACCGCCTCGACGCCATGCTCGGCCATGCGCCCCAGGATGCGATCAAGCGGGTCTTCCGCGTGGGTCATTAACTGGAAAACCACGAAGCCTTCGCCCGCCCGCCGGCGCAGCCAGGGGGAGCGGGCAAAGTCCTCTTTGAGGATTTGCCGCGCCGCCAGCATCTCCGTCCAGAAGGCGCCGCAGCCGCCGAAATCGGCCACCAGGCGGCGAAAGGCGCTATGGGTGTAACCGGCCAGCGGCGCGCTAAAGCGGGCCGGCGCCAATCGCCGGCCGCGGATGATGCATTCCTCGAACACGCGCCGGGCAATATAAAGGATGCCTCCGTTTAGGCCATCGAAAAGGCGGGCTGACGGTTTTTCTTGCCGGGAAGCCGGCTTGCCGATGAAATGCCGCCATGAAACGCGCCATTACCTCGGCTTTGCGCCAACTTGTGACCGGTCTTTTTTGGACGGGCTGCGCCAGCGTGTCCTTGCCGGCGTTGGACCTGCATATCGCGCCCGACGGCCGCGACACCTGGTCGGGACGGCTGGCCAGACCCAACGCCGCCCGCACCGACGGCCCCCTCGCCTCGCTGACCGGCGCGCGCGACGCTCTGCGCGCCCTGCGCGCCCAAGGCCCCATCAACGAGCCAATTCGGATCCTGGTGGCCGACGGCCTTTACTCGTTCACCGCGCCGCTGGAGCTTGGCCTCGAAGATGGCGGCACCGCAAAAAGCCCGATCACCTACCAGGCCGCCCCCGACGCGCGCCCGGTTTTTAGCGGCGGTCGCGTCATCCAGGGCTTCAAGCCCGGTGCCGACGGCCTTTGGCAGGCGCGGGTTCCCGGCGTCGCCGAAGGCAAATGGTATTTCGAGCAATTATTCGTCAACGGCCGGCGCGCCACCCGCGCCCGAAGTCCCAACAAATTTTTCTTCCACCTGCTGAACGTGGAGGAAGAGGTGCTGGCGGGCGACGGCAAAAAACCAAAGAGCGCGCGACAAACGGTGACCCTGCGCCCGGATGCCTACCAGGCGTTGGCCAGCCTGGCCCCGGCGGACCTCAAGGATGTCAACTTCGTGGTCTATCACAACTGGGACAACACGCGCCGGTTTATTGAACGGCTGGACCCGCAGCAACAGGCGCTAATCACCGTCGGCGAAGGGATGAAATCGTGGAACCCGTGGCGCAAGAACGCGCATTTCATTCTCGAAAATTTCCAGGCGGCGCTGGACGCCCCCGGCGAATGGTTTTTGGCGCGCTCCGGTACTCTCTATTACAAGCCGCTGCCGGGTGAGGACATGGCCAAGGCGGAGGTGGTCGCGCCGGTGGCGGAAAAATTTGTCGTCATCAAGGGCGATCCCGCCAACGGCAAATATGTCGAGCATGTCAACTTCAAAGGGCTGGCGTTTCGGCACGGGCAATGGCTAACGCCCCCAGGCGGCTTCGAGCCGGCGCAGGCCGCCGCGCCCATTGAGGCGGTATTCATGGCCGACGGCGCCCGGAACATCACGCTGGAGGATTGCGAGATCGGCCATGTGGGCACCTACGTGGTCTGGTTCCGCAAAGGCTGCACCAACAGCGTTATTCGCCGCTGTCACCTGCATGATTTCGGCGCGGCCCACCAGCGCGGAGAGAGGATAGCCGTTGGCCATGGCCTTGCCGAACGTGGCCAAATCCGGCGTGACGCCATAGCGTTTCTGCGCGCCGCCTAACGACATGCGGAAGCCCGAGCGGATTTCGTCGAAAATCAGCACGGCACCATGCGCGTGCGCCAAATCGCGCGCGAGCTCCAGGAATCCCGGGGCCGGATCTTCGACAGGATGCGCCAGCGGGTGCCCTACGGGCGTCACGATGATGCCGGCCAGATCGTGCCTGTGCTCTTCCACAAGGCGGGCCAGTCCGTCCTTGTCGTTGTAGTGGAATTCGTAAATGTCCTCGTAAAGCTTTTCAGGAATGCCGCCTTTGACTTCCACGCACCAGTCGTGCCAGCCGTGGTAGCCGCAGCGCAAGATGACCTTGCGGTCGGTATGTGCGCGGGCGGCCCGGATGGCGGCTGTCGTGGCGTCCGAACCCGTCTTGACGAAAACGACCCGCTCGGCGCACGGAATGAGCCTGCACAGCGTTTTGGCCAGCGTGTTCTGGATTCCTTGCGCCAGGTTGAAGCAGAAGCCGTTTTCCATCTGGGCGATGACGGCGTTGTCCACTTCCACCTCGCGGTGTCCCAGGATGATGGGGCCATAGGAGCACAGCAAATCGATATATTCGTTTCCATCCACATCCCAGACATGGCCGCCGGCGCCGCGCGCCAGAAAGATGGGATATTCGCCGGGGACGAAATTGTAGGGTCTGCGGATGCCGGCGATGCCGCCGGGCACCAGTTGCAGGGCTTCGGCATAGAGTTCCTGGGAACGCGTCAACGTGAGTTTTTCCATGGTTTCACTCCTTGGGTGAGAGTTGCATCGAGATTGCAGGTTGCATTATTTGGAACCCCCGCTCAGCCCGCCGATGGCGGAGCCGCCGAACATGAGCAGGGCTTTGAGATCTTCGTCAGAGAAGCGGATCTGCGCACCAATGTAGAAGTCGCGCCCACCCCCGGCGCCGGTGCGCGGACGTTCGTTCATGATGTCGTCGGCGCCGGCCACCAGGAAAATGCGGCGGTAAAACTCCCAGATGACGCCAATTTTCAGGCGCGGAAACGTGTTGGCCGAAAAATCGAAAAGGTCTGCGTGCACGGTAAATCGGTTATCGAACAAATACAGATCCATGCCGCCGCCGCCGGTGCTTTCCTTGATGCCAAAGCGGAAAGTCATGTAGTTGTCGACTTTTTTGGCGAACATGAACGAAATTCGGAAGGAATCGGATACGGACAGTTCCTCTGTGCGCGAAAGCGGCGGACCTACCTCGGGATTGTCGGTGCGTGTGACGGTGTAGCGGGTGGAACGCAGGCCCCGCGGGTCGTCAATGAGCTCGATGAGGTAGTACTTGTCCTCGCGCGGGTAGATGGAGACGGAAATGTAGGTTTTCACGCTGTTGGCGATGAGGTTGTACTCGGTGCGCAGGCCTACTACCGTATCCAGCCGCGTGATGCCACCCAAAAAACGCTTTGCGTCGCCGGTGATCTGCTCGATGTTGTCGGCGATGGTAGCCGACGTGATGAAACGCCCGATTGTGCCCTCGCCGTCCTTCATCTTCTTGGTCACCTCGGCGAGATTTTCCGTGATTTCCTGGGTGTTTCCGAGCACGGAGGAATCGCCGGTCAGTTTCCGGTCGAGCTTGTCGATGAGCGCATTGATGCGCTCGAGGGAGTTCTGCGCCGACCCTCCGAGGTTGTCGATGCGTCCGCCGGTGGCCTGCACGAGGCCGCGCAGTTCCTTCGTGAGCTCCCGCACGTTGGCCAGGATGGCGTTCACGTCGCGCGGGGCGCCACCGGAGATGACCTTGACATCGTCCACCACGGAATCGAGCTTGGTGAGCAACTGGTTGAGCGCTTTCGAATTGGTCACGATGGCGTCGTCGGTGTTGCGCACCAGTTGGGGAATGCCCGTGGCGGCGAGCTTGCGCACTTCCTGCACGAGCGCCTGCACCTCCGGGATGAGGTCCCCCGCCCGGTTGATGATGTCGCCGGTGGTGACGGGCTCCTCCACGATCCGGATCTGGTCGCCATCGGACAGTTTGCGGTTCTTTCGGGGCTGGCCGGTGGACGGGTCCAGGCTTTCCGGTGTGCCGG
>Ga0101944_10008117_pt1 | contig 10142 bp, 6 predicted proteins | sample DewCreD2012metaG_FD_75245 | JGI IMG/M metagenome (GOLD analysis project Ga0101944, IMG submission 75245) | Hot spring sediment bacterial and archeal communities from British Columbia, Canada, to study Microbial Dark Matter (Phase II) - Dewar... ...
TGGTATTGGATCCAAAATGCGGGCAGGATATGCTCAAGCAGATGTCGGAAGGGGAGCATGCATGCGACGGTGGATATTGTCCCTGCTACGGAGATTTTGAGGAACAGGACGATCAAAAGTGGGAGATGCCGTTTTATGCCTTTCGGTCAGAGATATGCCGCTGGATAGAGACGAAGCCGGGTGCCAAGGAGGCCCTTGGCCCGCTGCTAGACGATGTAAATAAGGCATGCAATCAATCGGGAGGAGCAAGTGGCGATGGAAAAGCACAATCGGCCCTGACGGCGGATGACGGCAAGGGCAAGGAGGTGTTGGCGGCCTTGGAGGAGGCGCAGTTAAAGGCGGATCCCATATATGTGACGATGCCTCAGGTGAAGTATGGCGATGTTAAGCTTTTCAGGAACGGGCCTGACTATCTGCCGACGCAGATGGAACCGGAGCAGGTAAGGCCGTACAATTATTATTATCAGGATGACGGCAGTGTCAGCATGACGGTGAAGGACGTTGATGAGGCGAAGGCGTTCACGTCGGGATTAAGGATTCCACACGTTGTTTTGGGCGCGGCCACGGCCCTTAGTAAGGTGAAAAGCCTTAACGAGGTGGTGGAGATACCTGTGGAGCTCGGCAAGGCGAAGTTCGATCCGTCGATATACTTCGGTGCGATAGAATGGAAGCAGTATAACTCATCGGGCATTTCGCGGATTTGGTATGACAAGACGAAATGCGGGACGAACAAGGGACTGGAATGAGAGGAGGTAGGCGACATCTGCAACCGTCATCAAGTATGCCAGCTCAAGCAGGGCACGTGCAAGGGCAGGCTTGATTGCATGTGCGACGCGAGCGGTCCGCATATGGCTCCATACAGGTTCAAGGACACGCCGCCGCCTGCGTATCTGTACGTGCCTCAGCTCAAAAATAATGTGGGTTTTAAGCTGTATCAGCTGAAAGAGACGGTTCCTTGTTATGGAGACCAAAGCACGTGCGTGACCGGGTATAATATTGAGGCGGTGTCCATAGTAACCGGCAAGGACGGCAGGGCTGTGCAAGACGTGAATGACTACGAGTATTACTTTGGGGGCAACGGCAGGGTGTATTTCACGACACCGAGTCAGAAGACGGCGGAGTGTTTGGAAAGCGGGGTTCCTTTGGATGTGGTGAAGGCGGACGGGGGCGATTGTCAGCCGTTTAGCGAGAAGGAGAAGGCGTGTTTTGACAGCGGGCTCATTGAATACGACGAGATAGTGAGTTTAAGGGAAACGGGCGGGAGCTGCGTGCAGGCGATATGTTTGAAGGAGGGCGTATCGTTTAAGGATATAGCGGAGTCGGGGGACGCGTGCATTATTGGGCTTGGGATAAAGAAGCTGGTAGAGCAGGTGCAGTTGGAGAAGTGGAAGAAGGAGAACGCCGGATTGCTTGCGGCATCGGACATGCTCAAGGACAAGCGTGAGGCCATGATAAGGTCGGAGCAGTGCAGGGACTTTAGCGTTGTGATGCCGAAGACAGGCCCCAAGGATATATTGAATAGGGGCATCGAGGATATCATAAGGTATCAGATGATAGACAGGATAGAGATGAGGCCTATGCCGAAGGCGATGCCTGTTGGCGATATGGCGAAGATGGGAAGGCCAATCGACATGAAGCAGGGCGGGTTGTTCCAGCAGATGAAGGTAAAGTTAGGCGGCCTGTTCAAGGGAGGCGAGTCGGACGGCGGCCCGGCGTGGTACACCGAGGTGAAACTGCAGGCCTCGATCGGCAACCCGATCGAGATGGTGGAATTGCCCGAAGAAATCAGCGGGATCTCCACGTCGGTGGCCGCAAAATTCCGCGACGCGCCGCACACCCAAGCCGCTCGCGACTTCCTGGTCTTCCTCCGCAGCAGCGAGGCCCAGCGCATCTACGACAAGTACGGCTTCATGCCGCTGGCGCAGGGGCAGCAGGCAGCAACGACATAATCTGAACGACGAAGTACACGAAGAGGAACGGACAGGCAAGGCCATTCATAGGGATACACAGGACAGACAGGATGGAACACAGCCGGCCCGGCACTGTGTTGGCTCCCGCCCATGCTCTTGATCCTGTCCATCCCTGATGCGGCGGCTGTTCTTCGTGTTCTCGGTGGTATACGACAGTGGCTATGGCTGCCCCTGCCCGTAGTACGCCCCAGTGCCGTGCTTGCGATAGAAGTGTTTGTGCAGGAGTTCCGGCTGCATGTTCTCGGGGCACCCGGTAATGCGGATCGTCTGGCCGGCCAGGCATGCCAGGAACTCGAGCACGACGGCGTTGTGCACCGCATCGGCCGGCGTCTTGCCCCAGGCGAAGGGGCCGTGCTCGGCCACAAGCACCGCAGGGGCCTCGAGCGGGTTCAGATGCGCGAAACGCTCCACGATCACCTTGCCGGTGTTGGTCTCGTAATCGCCGCGAATCTCCTCGGGCGTCATACGCCGTGTGCATGGCACCGGCCCGCAGAAGTAGTCGGCATGCGTGGTGCCCAGCGGCGGAATCTCGCGTCGGGCCTGCGCCCAGGCCGTGGCATGAAGGCTGTGCGTGTGGACAATTCCACCGATCGTCGGGAACGCCCGGTAGAGTTCCAGGTGGGTCGGCGTGTCCGAACTGGGCTTAAGATTGCCTTCGACGACCTTGCCCGTCTCCAGCGAGACAACGACCATGTGGCACGGCTGCATGCCGTCGTACGCCACACCGGAGGGCTTGATTACGATAAGCCCGCTGGTCCGGTCAATGCCGCTGACATTCCCCCAGGTCTGGATGACGAGGCCTTCCTTCAGCAACTGAAGGTTTGCCTGACAGACTTGGTCCTTGAGTGCTTCCAGCATACTGCCATCCCATGATTCGGATCTGGTGGGCAGTACCCACCCTGCACTGCTGCCGATCTAGTTTCTAGCCGCCGCACGGATCTCCAGCAGGTCCTTCATCACGTTGTAGAGACTGCCTCGCCACTCCTTCGTGCCCAGCGCGTCGTGCAGCTGGCGGTAGAGCTTGTAGAGCCGCTTGTAGACCGCGTGAGCCCTGGGGTTCGGCGTGAAGATCTTCTTCTTCAGGCCCGTCATCGCCTTCTGGGCCTGCTCGACCGATCCGTACTGGCCTGCTGCCACCGCGCCGGCGATTGCAGCGCCCAGGGCGCAGGTCTGGCTGGATCGGCTGACCTTCATCGGCCGGCCGATCACGTCCGCGTAGATCTGCATCACCACCGGGTTCTTCTCGGCGATGCCGCCGCAGTTGATCACCTGCTTGACACAGACGTCGTACTCCTCGAAGCGGTTGATGATCGTCAGCGCGCCGAAGGCGGTCGCCTCGATCAAGGCACGGTAGATCTCGGCGGGCGTTGTATACAGCGTCTGGCCCAGAAGCAGACCCGTGAGGCGCTGATCGACCAAAATGGTGCGATTGCCGTTGTTCCAGTCGAGGGCGAGCAGGCCCGACGCACCGGGTTTGAGCTTGGCGGCCTCCTGGGTCAGGACCTCGTGCGACCCGGCCTTGCCCATTGGTTGAACGTAGCTGACAAACCAGTTGAAGATGTCGCCGACGGCCGATTGCCCCGCCTCCAGGCCATAGTAGCCCGGCAGGATGCTTCCCGGCACGATGCCGCACAGGCCGGGCACGTCCGCGAGTTTCCGGCCGAACGGCACGACCATCATGTCGCATGTGCTGGTGCCGATGATCTTAACGAGACTGCCCGGAGCGATGCCTGAGCCGACGCCGCCCAGGTGCGCATCGAACGCCCCGACCGCGACGGGCGTGCCCTCTGGCAAGCCGGTCTTGTTCGCCCATTCGCGGGTCAGACCGCCTACTGCCTGGTCGATCGTATAGGCCTTGGGCTGCAGCCGGCCTCGGAGTTCGCCCATTTTGGGGTCGAGTTTGGCGAGGAACTGTTCATCCGGGTAGCCCCCCCACGCGTCGTTGAACATCGCCTTGTGGCCGGCCGCACACACGCCGATCTTCAGGGTCTCGGGTGCCTCCGTGCCGGTGAGCATTGCGGGGATCCAGTCGGCGATCTCGACCCACGTGTAGGCGGCCCTGAAGACCTTCGGGCTGGCCCGCAAGCAGTGCAGGATCTTGCTGAAGAACCACTCGCTGGAGTAGGTCCCGCCGCACTTGGCGAGGTACTGCGGCCGCATCTTCTTCGCCAGGGCGGTGATCTCGGCGGCCTCGGCCACGCCGGTATGGTCCTTCCACAACCAGGCCATCGCCTCCGGATCGTTGGCGAAGCGCTTGTCGAACGCGAGTGGCCGGCCCTGCCGGTCCACGGGCATCGGCGTGCTGCCGGTGGTGTCCACGCCGATACCGACGACATCGCACGGCTTGAACCCGCGGACGTTCCTGGCTGCCTGGGCAAGGGCCCTCTTGATTGTGATCTCCGCACCCTTGACGTAGTCCGCCGGGTGCTGGCGAGCCAGGTTGGGATCGCTCGAAAGAATCACGCCCTTCTCGCCGTGCGCATAGTTCCATACAGCCGTGCCCGCCTCGGCGCCGTTGGCGATGTTAACAATCAGCGCCCTAACCGAATTCGTCCCGTAATCCAGACCGACTGCATACTTGCCCATGTGCCGTTTTCCTCGCAGGCATTCCGTCGTTGCCGTTACAACCGGCAACTGGCGACTGGCAACCGGCCACTGCCGTCACAGCACCTCAAACGGATTCTCACCCGGATAGAGCATCGTCCTGGGCAGCGGCACGCTGATGTCGTCGACGCCGAGCAACTGCACCGCGTCGAACAGCGCCTTGCCGCACTTGCTGAAGGCGACAGCGCCGTGATGCGGGAAGCGTTTGGCGATCAGCACGTGGCGGTAGAACCGGGCGAAGTTGGGGATCGCGAAGACACCGATGCCACCGAAACTGTGCGGGTCGATGTCCAGCACATTGCCTTCGGCCGCATAGGACCGCAGGACGCCGTCGGTGCCGCCCTGTACACGGAAGAACGTGGCCGGCCCGGGGCGGATCTGCCCTTCCAGCGTACCCCGGCTGATATTCGGTTCCTTGTTCGGGTCTTCCATCACGCGGTGCATGATTAGCTGGTACTTCATCGAGCAGTTCTTCATGCAGCAACTCGGCGTGTTGCCGCAGTGAAAGCCCATGAAGAGGTCTTCGAAGGATGCGCCCATGAGGTTGTCCGCGGGCGTCACCAGGTCGCGCGGCACGGTATTGTTCACGTCGAGCAGCGTGGCAGGCGCGTTGCTGGCCAACTGGCAGAGATACTCGCTGAACGCGCCGTAGATGTCGACCTCGCAGGCTACCGGCATGCCGCGCGTCGCCAGCCGGCTATTCACGTAGCACGGCGTGAAGCCGAAGGCCTTCTCGAACGCCGGCCAGCACTTGTCTGCGAACACGCCGTACTGCCGCGAGCCGAGGTTCGCCTCGGCAAAACGCATCAGGGCCACTTCGAGCCGGGCCAGGTTCGGCAGCAGCTTCGGGTAGGTGTTGCCCGCGCCGAGTTCGCGAGCCATGTCCTTGGCGGTGGCCTGGACCTCGGGGTCCTTCTCATCGACCTGCTGGAAAAGCAGGAACAAGTCCAGTTCGCTGTTCTCCATCACCTCGACGCCCAGGTCGTACAGCGGCTGGATCGGGGCGTTGCAGGCGTAGAAGTCTTCCGGCCGGGGGCCGAACGTGAAGATCTTCAGGTCCGCCACGCCAAGCACCACCCGCGCCACCGTGATGAAGTGCTCGATCTTCGGCACCAGTTCCTCGGGCAGGCCGATCGGCATCTGCGGGATGTACACGGGCACGTGACGCAGCCCGAAGTTCACCGACGCATTCAGCATGCCGCAGTAGGCGTCGCCGCGACCGTCAAACAGATCGCCCTTGCTCTCCTCAGCCGCGCCGATCGCCATGACCGGCCCGTCGAACTGCGCGGCAAAGATCGACAGCGGACCCTCCGGGCCGAAGTTGCCGAGGTAGATGACCGCGGCGTTGCAGTCGGCGTCGTAGGCCTCCGCCAGCGCCTTCATCGCATCGCCCTCGTTCTCGATGATCGTCTTGCACGGCACGACATCGAAACCGGCCTTCTTGCAGCCCGCGACGAGTTTCTTCATGCGTGTGGCGGTGAGTTCCTTCGAGAAGCACCCCCGGCTGACGCCGACGATGGCTACCTTCACCTGCGGCGAGTTGGGAATCATCGTTTTGGCCTGACCATTTGTGGCGGGAGCAGCGATTGCCTTTGAGCGAGCGAGCTTAGCCATATCAGCGTCTCCTGTGCGTTCAGTCTGATCTCGGCATGGCCGAGCCGTGTCCTGTTATGCTATTTCGTAACGCACGCCCGTACAAAGCACGGACGTGCTGCCTTGGCAGCAGGCAACTACTCGCAGGAGCCTGGCCCCCAGCCGGAGCCTCGGTGGACCGTGGCGCCCGGCGCGGCCATCAACCTGCGGCCTTGGGCTTGACGTTGCGACTCAGTTCGGCAGGGGTCCGGACCTTCAGCCGCGCCGCGCCCTTCCACCTATTCCGGCCGAGCCGCTTGCCGCTGGCCAGCCGCTTCTTGGCGGCAGGGATCTGCCTGGCATACTGCGGCAGCCACTTCGCCTGGGCGACCAGCATCTCGTCGACCATCTGCCAGATTTCGTCCGGATTGCACACCGCGCCAGTCAGCGGATCGTGCATGACCGCCTGCTTGAGCAACGTCACGTCGCCGGTCACGGCCGCCTTGACTGCCATGCGCTGGACGTTGATGCTGGCCGAGAGCGTCGCGGCGCACGCCAGCGGCAGGTCGCCCACGCGCGGGATGTTCATGCCGTTCCGGTCGACGTAACCTGGCACTTCGACGATGCAGTCGGGCGGCAGGTTCGTGATGCAGCCGTTGTTCCGGACGTTGAAGTGACCACGGTAGACCCGGCCCGTCTCCAGGCCTTCGATGATCCAACTGCCGTGCTCGTTCGAGCGATTCTCGGGGCTGATCGGCTTGTCCTGAGCCTTCATCAGCTGCGGGAAGTCGGTCTTGAACCAGTTGCGCCCTTCGGTGCAGACGCGCAGGTATCCGCCCGTCTCACCGTTAATCCAGCTGGACAGGTCGATCCACTTTCTGATCTCGTCCGGCCGCTTGCGGTACCACGGCAGGTACTCGCTCAGGTGGCCGTTGGATTCGGTGCTGTAGTAGCCGAACCGCCGCAGGACGTCGATTCGCACCTTCTCGGTTTTTCTATAGACCGGGTGGCGCTCGAAGGCTGCCAGCAATTCGCTGCTGGAGATCTTGCGACCCTTGTAGAGGATCTGGATGTACCAGGTCTGGTGATTGATGCCGGCACAGATGATGTCGACTTCCTTCTGGCTCTTGGCGCCGAGCACTTGGGCGATCTGGTAGTGGCCGCCCTGCACGCCGTGGCACAGGCCGACCGTGTTGACCCGGCCGTACTCGATCGCCGCCCAGGTGTTCATCGCGTTTGGATTGGCGTAGTTCAGAAACAGTACGTCATCCTTGGCCGCCGCTCGGATATCCTTGCAGAAATCAAGAATGCAGGGGATGTTCCGCTGGCCGTACATGATCCCGCCGATGCAGAGCGTGTCGCCGACGCACTGGTCGACGCCGTACTTCAGAGGGATGTCGATGTCGAGCTGGAAGGCTTCCAGCCCGCCGATGCGCGTGCAGTTGATGACGTAGTCGGCGCTATCGAGGGCCTTGCGGCGCTCGAGATGCGAGGTAATCTTCGCGGGAAGATTGTTGTTTCGAAGGTCCTTCTCGCACAGCTTCATGACCATGTCGAGGTTGCGCTTGTTGATGTCGTGAAAGGCGAAGTGCGTGTCCTGGAGTTCGGGGACCGCCAGGATGTCCCGGAATAGTTTCCGCGTGAAGCCAATGCTGCCAGCACCGATCACAGCGACCTTGATTGCCACGGTGAATAATCCCTCTCTCGAACCAGCCGGCACATCAGCCGGTTCACCCATTCGTTCGGCCAAGCCTGACAACACGTGTCCATGTATGCCTGCAATTTACGTAGGGGCTTGCTCGTTGTAAAGTTCGGCGAGCGGATGTCCAAGCGGGTTCGGTCGCAGGGCCGTACCGGCAAGCGGTGCACTCTACCAGAGGCGTCCGATGTTGCTGTTAGGGAACGACCCAATGCGTATAACGTGATCGTCGATTTGGCGCGGCATTCGCCGGCGGGGGTGCATTCGCCGGCCGGTCAGGCAGGCCGGAACGGTCCTGAGTCCTGAGCCTTCAGCGTCTTGTCCGCCGGCTGATGAAACATGCGGTCCAGCCCAGGAAGCTGAGCACGAGGAATGGGGCGATGCCCAGGCCGCACAGGCGCGCACTGAAGGGCCGGTCCGCGTTCGCGTCGACCGGGCCGGAGATGCCTTGAGGGGTGTCATCGTGGGCAACAAGTTGCTCGTCGATCCAGTTGGCGACAGACTGGTCGATGCGGGCCGCAATGCCCCGCTCCACCACGCCGAAGGGTGTGTTCGAAAGGTAGCTGCCTTCCATCAGGCCCACGAGCCGTTCCTGGCCCTTGGAAGCGTCGCCATACCACACCGGGGAGCCACTCTGGCCCGGCTCGGTGTCAAGGTAGTGCAGGATCACGTTGCCTTGCATGCCGATGCTGGTTGCAGAGACCGTGTACTGAACCGTACCTCCCAGGTCGGTGGGATAACCCGCCGCCTCGAGCGCTCGCTCCTCGAAGAACGAATCGGGCTGCACGGCGATGCGGAAGTAGCCCGTGCTGTCGCCGACCGGCTCGGCAAGCACGAGAATGGCGATGTCGTAGCCATCGTCCCGCCACTCCACCCACTGCGGAGCGGGCAGCACCTGCACTACCCTTACGCGGCCGAACGGTTCCGAGGCGCCATTGCGGCCCGGGATGAAATCAATGCTGTCCGGCCTGCCGGGCGCGGGGTCATGGGCAACGTGGGCACAGGTCAGCGCCAACCGCCGGCCGATCATAACACCCGTGCCGGTGTAGGCCTGCGGCCCGTAGTTCAGTCGCACGAGTCCAACAGCGGACCAAGGGAACGTGGACGTATTCGTAACGCGCCGGCGATCATCGGTACCGAAGATAGAGGCTGCCCGTGAGGGGTTGTCCTGTGAGACCGCCGGGGAATCGAAACGGCCCTGCCCGGGGGCAGAAGCACCCTCAAGCCCGGCGATAGCAACGTCTGGCACCTCGGGCCCGGTAGCCGCCGGACTTGAGCGCGGCACACGCAGCCAGCGGGTTGGATCCTCAGCAACACCATCCAGAGGTTCACGCGCAAATGCGCTGGTCCCGGCCACCGCCCTCGCCAGCAGCGCGATCAGGCATACCCCCGCATGCATCCCGCGGACCAAGTGCTTACGACTCAAATTGTGAACCCTCCCAGCGGAAGGACCGCTGCACCCTGAACCTTCCGAGCGCTGAATCTGCAAGCATGATAGGGGGTCGAAGTACTGTTGGAAACAGTTTCGCGCAAGCATCTGCGGATTGTCACGATCCTGCAACTCGGCGCCGCACATTCACTCGTCGTTGCTCTCGAGGCGTGCGAAACCGCAGCCAAATAGTGCGATATGCTCTGCACGTGTCTTGCAAAGCCGACTCTTCCCCCGGTTGAGACACTGGTCTGTAAATTGTCTTGACGATCCTGTACGGTTTGACTAGGTTGCAGCCGTACGTGCGTTTGCCTCGGCTGGCGGAGGCGTCTGCCCGCAAAGCACTATACAGTGCGTCCAACCGGCTTGCGAACGCTGCCTTGCGACGCAGCCACAAGGGCATCCCAAGGGAGGCAGGATATGGACCTGAATCGCAGAGATTTCCTGAGGGCTTCCTCGGCCGTTGCAGCCGCTCTGGGCCTGCAAACCACAGGCCTGGTGAAAATGCAGAAGGCCCTAGGCCTCGAGGCGGCCCAAGGGGGTCTGAGGGTCGTGTGGCTCCAGGGGCAGACCTGCACCGGCTGCTCGGTCTCGCTGGCCAACAGCATCTATTTCTACACGCTCGACGACCTGCTGCTCAACACGCTGGACGTGGACTATCACCCCACATTGATGGCTCCGGCGGGCGACGTGGCGGTATCGCTGGCGGAAGAGGCCTATGTCGCCGGCAATTATGTGCTGGTGGTCGAAGGTGCGATCCCGACGAAAAGCGGGGGGGCGGCGTGCAGCGTCTGGCACGGCCTGCATGATCGTCATGCCGTGCCAGACGCTGCACGCCGCCCCCCCGCTTTTCGTCGGGATCGCACCT
>Ga0101944_10008118_pt1 | contig 10139 bp, 7 predicted proteins | sample DewCreD2012metaG_FD_75245 | JGI IMG/M metagenome (GOLD analysis project Ga0101944, IMG submission 75245) | Hot spring sediment bacterial and archeal communities from British Columbia, Canada, to study Microbial Dark Matter (Phase II) - Dewar... ...
GGGATCCGAGAGGCGGTCCGGGACGGGAAACGCTCAGGCAACGAAAGGGTCGAACGAGGAAAGGAGCTTGAAACGATGAGGTTGGGAAGATTCTTGGGGGGATTGGCGGCGGTCATGGTTCTGCCGGGGTTGGTTTTGGCGCAGCCACCTTCGGGTGAGGCAACCCGAACCTATGTGGACGAGCTGGGCTGCATCGTGGTGACGGCGACCAAAACGCCGAAGGCACAGGAGCAAATCACCCAGAAGGTGGATGTCATCACCCAGGAGGAGATCGAATTCTATGTGAGCGGCAAGCGGAACATTTCCGAGCTGCTCACGTTCGAACCTGGGAACTTCGTCAACGTGCTCTCCCGCAACGACGCCAACTGGGGCTCGGTGGGTGGGCTTGGACACAAGTACAACACCTACATGCTGAACGGTCTGCCCATCGACCTGTTTGTGGATCCTCAGAGCCTGGATCCCTGGGCTTTCCAGCGCATCGAGATCCAGCGGGGACCGGCTTCGGTACTTTATCCGAACTACCTCTTCATGGATTTCGCCGGGAACCAGGCACCCCTTGCTGGAACCATCAACTTCATCCTCAAGGACCGCATCGAGAGCCCCATGACGAAGCTCGCGGCGGATTACGGGTCCTACAACACGTTCAACGGCAGGGCCTATCACCAGAACCGCGTGGGGCCTCTGCATTTCTTCGTGGGAGGGCAGTACGAGTACTCCGACTACACCAACTACGGCACGGACCCGTCGTGGCTGAACATGATCGACGACCCGGAGTACACCAAGGGGAGGCTGTACGGCCAGGGCACGCTGTACTTCGACGAGCTGAAGGACCACAAGCTCTCGATCTTCGTGCACAACACCTGGCACAGCGGGGATGTGGGCCGACCCAACCGCGGATTCGACCACCAGTACACGACGGTGAACGCGGGCTACAACATTGCGTTCAGCGATTCCCTGGGGCTCCAGGCCAAGGCCGGCTACCGCAACTACGACCGCAATTGGGAGGAGGATAACTTCCCGAGGGACCTGGAGCTTGCGTCCCGGAACGGGGTCAACCAGTGGATCGTGCCCGGGGATGTCACACTGACGTTCAAGCACGCTGGCGGTGGAACCCTGACGTTCGGGACCGATTTCCAATACGCCGACTACGTGACCTTCACCGAGCCGGGCGAGAGGATCACCCTCAACGACGCCGCCGCCTACCAGAGCGGCATATTTCTGCAGGAGCAGCTGGCCTGGAGGGACTGGATCTTCAGGGCGGGCGCCAGGTACAATTACATGAAGCACGAATATGAATTGGTGGGCGGCAATGTGCCCGACATCGACGGCAAGTCGTGGGATAAACTCCTCTGGAGCGCGGGGGTACGCTACAACCCCATGGAGATGCTCTCCATCTATGCCAACGCCGGCACGAGCTTCGTGGCCCCGGGGATCATGTCCATCGGGGGGACCATCAGCGAGGCGGACCTCGGGGTCCCGGGGAGGAACGGCCGTCTGCCTAATCCGAGCTTGGAGTCCGAAAGCGGGCTGGGAGAGGATTTGGGTGTGGACTTTCAACCGGCCCCCGACTGGTACTTCGGAGTGCGGGGCTTCTACAACCGTGTGGAAGACCAGATCGTCCAGGTCGTGGTGAGCCAGGATCCGTCCCAGTCCAGGGACATCAACGCCGGTGAGACGCGGGCTTACGGCGTCGAGGTGGAGGCCAAGTACACCTTCTGTCCGTGGCTTCAGGCCTTCGCTAACTATACCTACACCGACTCCGAGGTACAAAACGACGAAAACCCGGACCAGGACGGCGTAGAAATCCCCTTTGTCCCCGAGCACATGGGCAACGTCGGGGTCCAGTTGTTTCTCCCGCACGATTTCACGGCGGCCGTGTGGCTCCACGTGGCGGGGACCATCTACGACAGCACGTCCAGGTCGGGCCGAAATGAGTTCGACTCGTATGAGCTGCTCAATGCCAAGGTCGAAAAGACCCTGGTCAAGGCTGAGACTCACAAGCTGGACGCCTACATCGATCTTTACAACATCACCAACAAGAAGTACGTGATGCCCTGGCAGTTCAGGGATCCGGGCTTTTCGGCCTCGGGAGGTTTGAAGTTTGTCTTTTAGGGTGCCGTCTGCAATGGACGACGGAGCCGGGCGGAGGAGTCTCGCATGACGGCCGGCAAGATGTTCCCCTGGCTCCTCGCGCTGTGGCTGTTCTCCGCGCTTCCGCCGTCGCCGGGCCATGCTGCAGCGGCGGAAGCGGTTCCGCAAGGAGGCGTCTCCGTGACGGACTTCCGCGGAAAGACCATAACCCTCCACAGGCCGGCCGGCCGCATCGTCTGCCTCATCGAGAGCGCCCTGAGCGGACTTTACATGCTGGGGGCCGAACATCGCGTGGTGGCCGTTTCGACCAATGTTTACCAGGGCGAGGTTTACCCGCACTATGCCGCCATGGACCGACGCATCGCGGACAAAGCGCTCCCGACACCGGGCAACTGGGATTTCGTGAACCTTGAGCGGGTCGTGGCTCTGGAACCGGATCTGGTCATCATCTGGGCGCACCAGGAAGAGTCCATCCGGGCCATGGAGGAGAGGGGGATCCCAGTCTACGGGGTCTTCATCCGGAGCTTCGAGGATATCCACCGGGAGATGCTGGCTCTGGGCGATCTCACGGGAACCCGGGAGCGGGCCGAGGAGCTCATCGCCTTCACCGAGGGCGAGATTCGCGACCTGCAGCTGAAAACGGGTTCGGCGCCCCGTCGACCCCGGGTCTACTTCATGTGGGCCCAGGGAGAGCTCGAAACCTCGGGTGCCGGATCCACCGTGGACGAGCTCATCCGGCTCGCCGGCGGGGTCAACGTCTGCCGGGCCATCGACCAGGAGCACCTGGTGGTGAGCATCGAGCGCATCATCGAATGGGACCCGGAGCTCATCGTCATGTGGACCAACGAGCTCCGGGATCCCGGGGACATAATGGCTCTTTCCGCGTGGAAGGGGGTGTCCGCCGTGCGAAGCGGGAGGGTGCACGAGCTTCCGGGGGTGTTCGCGTGCGACCTGTGGACGTTGAAATATCAGCTGGCCGCTTGGATGGTGGCCAAATGGAGCCACCCGGAAATCTTCCGGGACCTGGACCTGGAAAGGGAAATGCATCGGGTTTTTTCTCGGCTCTATGGAAGCAAATGGCCTTCGTCCCGGCAGCCCCTGACGGCTCCTTCCGGGCATTCGAAACCATGAGAAGGGGTTTCAACCAGGAACCGGAAACCGGGAATCGGGAGCTTTTCCCGGCGTATCGCGGTCTTCTCCGGTGCCGGTCGATGAATGCGACCGCGGGCATTTTGCGGGCACCGAGGCCGGACCGCCCTGGTCTTCGGGAGGAATTCCCGTCATGAGCCGGGCTGAAGCCTCGAGGTCCTCCTGCCTGCACTGGGTCCTGTACCTTTTGCCGCTGCCGGTCCTGGTGCTTTCTCTCCTGGTGGGCCCGAGCGAAACGCTGACCGCGCGCGACGCGGCTTCCTGGCTGGCCGCCAACACCTTGGGCCTGGCTCCCGCGGCCGACGTCAACGACAGGCTCGCCAGGACCATTCTGTTGGATGTGAGACTCCCCCGAGTGCTGCTCACCTTCCTGATCGGCGGGGCCCTGGCCGCGGCCGGAACGGGACTGCAGGCCCTCTTCCGCAATCCCCTCGTCTGCCCCTATCTCCTGGGGCTCTCGTCGGGCGGGGCCTTCGGGGCGGCCCTGGCCCTGACGACCCCCTGGCTGCCCCTGCAGCCTGCGGCGTTCCTTTTCGGCCTCACGGCCGTGGGGTTGAGCTACCTCCTGGCTCGAACGCACCGCCGGGTCTCCACCATTTCCCTCGTGCTTTCCGGTGTCATCGTGTCGGGCATGTTCACCTCGCTCCTCACCATCCTCCAGTTCCTGACGGATCCGTTCAAACTCCAGACCATCGTTCACTGGACCATGGGGAATCTCCACAACGCCTCGTGGGCGAAGGTGCGTTCGTCGGCCCCCCTGATCCTTTTCAGCTGCGCGTGGCTCTTTCTCCTGAGGTGGCGCATGAACGTCCTGGCCCTGGGGGATGAGGAGACCCGGTCCGTGGGCCTGAACCCCGAGCGGGAAAAGCTGCTGGTGCTGCTCCCGGCCACCCTGGCCGCCTCGGCCTCGGTGGCCGTGGCCGGCGTCATCAGCTTGGTGGGGCTCGTGGTGCCCCACATGGTGCGCATGCTGATCGGACCCGACAACACCCGGTCGATGCCCGCCGCCTTCGCATTAGGCGGCGCATTCCTGCTGCTGGTGGACAACTGCTCGAGGAGCCTGACCTCCTTCGAGCTGCCCGTGGGCGTCTTCACGACTCTCCTGGGCGGGCCGTTCTTCGTTTACCTCCTCAAACGCGCGAGGATAGGATGGGAGATTTAGGGACGGCCGTTCGCGTGGAGCACGTCGTGTTCCGCTACGGCGCCCATTTGGTGCTGGACGATGTGAGCCTCGAGATCCCGAGGGGGAAGCTCTCGGTGCTGCTGGGTCGGAACGGGAGCGGCAAGTCGACCCTGCTCCGGGTCATGGCGGGCATCGCCGACTGCGGGAAGGGCCGGGTTGAATACTTCGGGGAGGACGGTCGGCGCATGACGAGCCGCCGGCGGGCGGGCGTCGTGGGCTACCTGCCCCAGCAGCATCGCGCCGTATTCCCCTTTTCGGTGGAAGACGTGGTGTTGACGGGCCGGGCGAGCTCCGTCATGCTGCTGCCGAGGGAGGCGGACCGCCGCATGGCCCGCGAGGCCATGGAGCGGGTGGGGATGCTCCACCTGGCCCGGCGTCCGTACACGGAGCTTTCGGGCGGTGAGCAGCAGCTGGTCATGATCGCCAGGGTCCTGGCCCAGGAGCCGAGGATCATTCTGTTGGACGAGCCCACGTCACACCTGGATTTCATCAACCAGGCCCGGCTCCTCCGCCTGCTCCAGTCGCTGGTCGCCTCCGACCTCACGGTGGTGGCGGTCCTGCACGACCCCAACCTGGCCTTCCTCTACGGAGACCACTTCATCTTCCTGAAGGACGGGCGCACTCGGACGGCGGGGGAAGGGCGGAGCGCCTGGGACCTTCATTTTCTCGAATCCCTTTACGACATCAAGCTCGTTTCCATACCATTCCGCGAGAGAGCCTTCGTGTTCCCGGCAATGCGATGAACTAAGAGGAACTTTCAAGCCATTCTTTACTGAAATCATTGTTTGAACGTAAAGATCCCCACCCAAAGGATGGGGATTTGAAATCACCCCCCACAGGAGATGCTTTTCAATCTCAGCGAGCTTTGTAGATCGAAGTAGAAACTACAAGCTCGTCGAGGGTGAAAAGATTCATTCCGTGGACCTGCAGGGGCGAAGGATGCTTCGCCCCTGCAGGTGGCATTGACGTCAGATTCAATCCTCAACGGGTACAGGGGGGATGTGCCTCCCAGCAGGGTCTGATGGAAAGCCGGCCCATGAAGTGGAAAAAGCCGAGCTCGCTGAGGTGCAGCGGCCCGGCTTTCGATCTTCAGCGTTCCACGACGGGGGGCTTCACTCCCCCGCAGCGCGGACATTCGATGGAAACGGCGATGTCCGCCTCCTGTGTCACTAGACCTGAGGCCTCGGGTAGAGACCGGCGCGCTCGACGATCTCCGGGACCTTTTCCTCCCACTCGATGGCCATGATGTGGAAACCTTTGACTCCCTTGACGGTCTTGAGCTCCTCGATCTGCTCGAGCAGAATCTTGATGCCTTCCTCGGCCTGGTTTTCCTTGGGAACGCCCTGGAGACGCTTGATGATCTCGTCGGGTACATCCATGCCGGGGACCCGGTTTTTCATGTACTTGGCCATACCCACGCCCTTCATGGGAGTCAGACCCGCCAGGATGGCAACCTTTTCATCGAGACCGCGGTCGCAGATTCCCTGCATCCACTGCTTGAACTTGGGCATGTTGTAAATGCACTGGGTCTGGATGAACTGGGCACCGGCGGCCACTTTCTTGGCCAGCCTCGGGACGCGGATCTCGAACGGATCGGCGAAGGGGTTTTCGGCGGCCCCCACGAACATGCTGGGCTTGACCTTCATTTCATGGCCACTGAGGAGCTTCCCCTCGTCGCACATGAGCCTCACGGTCTGGAGGAGCTGGGTGGAGTCCAGGTCGAAGACGTTGGCGGCGTTGGGATGGTCCCCGAAGCTCTGATGGTCTCCCGTCAGGCACAACATGGTGTTGATGCCGAAGGACGCGGCGCCGAGAATGTCAGCCTGGGCCGCGATGCGGTTCCGGTCGCGGGTCACCATCTGGAGCACCGGCTCGAAGCCCATCTGCTTGATGCGAATGCACGAGGCCAAGCTGCACATGCGCACCACGGCGGTCTGGTTGTCGGTCACGTTGATGGCGTCCACGTGGTTGCCGATGAGTCTGGCCTTCTCCTCCACCACATGGGCGTTGCAGTCCCGGGGGGGGCCGCATTCGGACGTGACGGCCAGGTGTCCCGCCTTGAGTACTTTTTCCAGTCGACTCATGGTTCCGTTGGCGCTCATATCTGCGAAACCTCCTTGACGATCTTGCGGGGTCCACCGTCACGACTCTTGGCCCAGTCCTTGGGATCCATGGGTTTTTCAAAGCGATCCAGCTGGCCGAGCTCTTTCAGTCTTTCGTAGATGAGATGCCAGCCGCAGTCGGTTTCCTTGCTCACTTCACATTTGCCGCTGGCCGACCCGCCGCAGGGTCCGTTGGACATGCGCTTGGAGCAACGGGCGATGGGGCAGATGCCGCCCGTGGAGGCCAGCAGGCAGTCGCCGCAGGCCTGACAACGCTCGGCCCACTCGCCTTTCGCTTCGGTGACTCCGATGAAGCAGGTGTTGACGCCCGGCAGGATGGGCTTGCCCCGATAGGTCTCGGCCAGGAACTGGATCCCGGCCCCGCAGGCCATGGACACCACGGCGTCGTAATTGGCCACGGTGTCGGCGACGGCATCCACGTAGGGATGGTCGCACTGGCGCGTCATGCTGATTTCATCCACCACCGCGTCCTGGCCCGCCTGCCTGAAGTACATGCGAAGGGCCGAGGCCAGGATCTGCGCCTCCTTCAAACCTCCCGCCTCGCAGACGGTCACGCAGCCGTCGCAGCCCGCCACCAGGACCTTCTTGTGATCCTTGACTTCGTCGATGATCTCCTCGATCGGTTTCATTTTGGCGATGATCATGCATTTCCTCCGTTAGCCGCTAGGCGGCCTTCTTCTTGGCTGTCCTCAGGGGACTGGGCCCCAGCTTGCGAATGATTTCGGTGAACTCCCGGGCGATCTCGGCAAACCTTGGCCCCTGTCCGGCGGAGAGATTATACATGGCCACCCGATCACTCCCCACGCCGATTTTGTCCAGTATTTCCTTCACGTAGGCCACCCGCTTCTTCGCCCTTAAGTTTCCAACCTGGTAATGGCAGTCGCCCTCCAGGCATCCCGCTACGTAAACGCCGTCCGCTCCGTTCTCCAAGGCCTTCATGATGTGGATGATATCCACGCGGCCGCTGCAGGGGAGCTTCACAATCCGCACATTGGTCGGGTAACTCAACCTCATGGAACCTGCCAGGTCCGCTGCGGAATACGCTCAGTAGCTGCAGCAAAACGCAACAACGATCGGTTCGAAATCTTCCATCACATGACTCCTTCCAATAAGGCCTCGACATTCTCCAATATCTGGTCGTCTTCGTAATGGGACAGCTGGATCACCTTGGCCGGACACTCAGAAACGCACACACCGCATCCCTGGCAGAGGGCCTCGTTGATTTCGGAAACATTGTTCTCGTTGATCTGGGGAATCCCGTAAGGACAGCTCATGACGCAGACCAGGCAGGCTGCGCACTTGGACTGGTCCACATGGGCCACGGCTCCGCCCACGCTCAGGTATTTCCCGGCCAGGAACGAAGTGGCCCGGGATGCGGCAGCCAGCGCCTGGGTGATGGTTTCGCTGATGAGCTTGGGGGCATGGGCCGTACCGCAGAGGTAGATGCCCTCCGAGGAGAAATCCACCGGCCGCAGCTTGGCGTGGGCCTCGATGAAATAGCCGAAGGCGTTCCGCGGAACCTTCAGCTGAGTCGCCAGTTCGTCGGTCTCGGCGGCCAGCGTGGCGGCGCTCAGCACCACGGCGTCGGCCTGCATCTTGACGGGGCGCTGGAGTACGTGGTCCGTAAAAGTCACCTCAAGGCCGCCGCCGTTGCGGGTCACCTCGGGGGGGTGGTCGAGGTCAAACCTCGAGAACACGATGCCCTTGCGCCGGGCCTCGGTGTAATAATCCTCCAGCATGCCGTACATTCTCATGTCGCGGTAGAGGATGTAGACATCGGTTTCGGGGTTCAGCTCCTTGATCTGGAGGGCATGCTTGACGGCGCTCTGGCAGCAGATGCGGCTGCAGTTGGGGTTCTCCTCGTTTCGGGAGCCAACGCACTGGATCATCACCACCCGCTCCCACTTGGATGGGTCTTTGCCGTTTCCCTTGTGGTGCAGGAGATGATCCAGCTCGAGCTGGGTCATGACCCCTTCCTCTCCGTACCCGTATTCCTTGGGCTTGTACTCCTGGGCGCCCGTGGCCACAATGGCCACACCGTGCTGAATGGTGTGCTCCTTCATGTCGGCCATGGTCAGCACCTTGGTGGTGAAATTGCCCTTGTATCCTTTGAAAAGTGCCACCTTGGCGTTGGTGAAGACCTTGATGCGCTCGTTGGAGGTGACGTCGGCGATGAGTTTCTCGATATACGGCTGAACCTCGAGCCCTTCGATGGTGTGCGATACCAGCCGGGCCAGGCCGCCGAGCTCCATGCCTTTCTCGACGATGGCGACGTCGTAGCCCTGCTGGGCCAGGTTCAGGGCCGCGTTCATGCCCGCGATACCGCCGCCGACAACGAGCCCGCTCTGCTTGATCTCGACCTTCTTCTCCTGGAGAGGCTTGAGAAGGGCCGAACGGGCCACCGCCATGCGCACCAGGTCCTTGGCCTTGTCGGTGGCCTTTTCCTTGTCGTTCATGTGCACCCAGGAATCCTGGTTGCGGATGTTGGCCATGTCGAAAAGATACTTGTTGAGGCCGATATCGAGGAGCGTCTCGCGGAACAGGGCCTCGTGGGTGAGGGGCGTGCAGGCCGCCACCACCATGCGGTTGATGCCCTTCTCCTTGATGACCTCTCCCATTCGGACCTGCGTGTCCTGGGAGCAGGTGAAGAGGTTGTCCTCCACATGGACCACGTGAGGCAGAGTCCGGGCATACTCGCGCACCGCCGGGACATCTACGAACCCGCCGATGTTGATGCCGCAGTTGCACACGAAGACACCGATCCTGGGCTCCTCCCCGCTCACGTCGCGCTCGGGAGGCAGCTCCCTGGTGCGGGTCAGCGTGTATCGGGATTCGCTCAGCAGCGCTCCCGTGCCCGCCGCCGCTCCCGAGGCTTCCATGACCGACTGGGGAATGTCCTTGGGGCCCTGGAGAGTACCGCAGACGTAGATGCCGGGACGGCTGGTCGCCACGGGCATGAAGCCGTCGGTGGCGGCGAAGTTGTGCTTGTTGAGGTCGATCCCGAGCTTTTTTGCCATCTCGATGGTCTGCTGACCCACCTCGAAGCCCACCGAGAGCACCACCATGTCGAAGACTTCCTCATGCTGATTGCCCTTCTCGTCGGTGTAGCTCAGGCGGAGATCGCAGTCGCCCTCGGGCTCGATGGAGTGCACCCTCGACCGAATGAACCGGACCCCATGCTCCTGGGCCCGGTTGTAATACTGCTCGAATTCCTTCCCGTACGTCCGCATGTCCATGAAGAAAATGGCCGTGTCGAGCCCATGGTGCGCGTGCTCCTTGGCGATGACGGCTTCCTTGATGGCGTACATGCAGCAGACGGCCGAACAGTAGGAGTTGTCGCAGGCGTTGATGTTCCGGGAGCCGACGCACTGGAGCCAGGCGATCTTTTTGGGCTCTTCGCGGTCGTAGGGGCGCATGAGGTGACCGCGGTAGGGGCCCGAGGCGCTCAGGATGCGCTCGAACTCGAGGCTCGTGACCACGTTGGGGAAATTGATGTAGTTGTAAGTGTCGAACCGGCCCGGGTCGAACACGTCGTTTCCCGGAGCCAGGATGACGGAGCCCACCTCGATCTGCTGAGTCTTGGGCTGGTCGTC
>Ga0101944_10008119_pt1 | contig 10139 bp, 11 predicted proteins | sample DewCreD2012metaG_FD_75245 | JGI IMG/M metagenome (GOLD analysis project Ga0101944, IMG submission 75245) | Hot spring sediment bacterial and archeal communities from British Columbia, Canada, to study Microbial Dark Matter (Phase II) - Dewar... ...
GCGTTCCTTACGATTTGTCTTAGTTAATACATAAAACGTAAATTTTTGTCAAGAACGTAAACAACAAATCGCAAAAAAAGATTTTGTCTTTTTATGCAATACAAATTTTATATCCAGAAATTAACTCTCGCATAAAAGGCAATTTTAAGGTAAAACATCAATACGTTGCCATAGTATCTCTTAAATAATGAGGAGCGTATGCCGTATTTAAAAATTGAAACAAACAAGGAATTGGACAAACCTGCTGAACAAAAACTTCTCATAAAAGCATCCGCATTCACTGCCACCCTGCTTAATAAGCCAGAGAAATGGATAATGGTTTCAGTCTTCCAGCGCATCCCCATGTTGTTTGATGGGACAACGGAAGGGACCGCATACCTGGAATTGAAGAGCATCAATCTTTCCCCGGATAAATGCGCCGAACTTTCGCAGCAGCTCTGTGCCTTCATTAATGCAGAATTGGGCATTTCTGCAGAAAGAATTTATATTGAATTTTGGGACATAAACGGAAAGATGTTTGGCTGGAATGGCGGGACGTTTTAGCAAACGCTACTCGCCGATAATTTTTACCAGCACCCGCTTTTTTCTTCTGCCGTCAAACTCGCCATAGAAAATTTGCTCCCAAGGACCGAAGTCAAGCTGGCCGTTTGTTACTGCGACCACTACTTCTCTACCCATGACTTGACGCTTGAGATGTGCATCGCCGTTATCTTCTCCCGTGCGGTTATGCAGATATTGGCTTGTAGGCTCATGGGGGGCAAGCTTTTCAAGCCACTTTTCATAATCCTGGTGCAGCCCCGTCTCGTCATCATTAATAAAAACGGATGCAGTGATGTGCATGGCATTAACCAGTGCTAGGCCGTCTTTGATTTTACTGTCTCTGACGCATTCTTCAACCTGAGACGTTATGTTCACAAACGCGCGGCGCGTCTGCACATTGAACCACAGTTCTTTGCGGTAGCTTTTCATACACAATGCTCCTTTCTTGATTTTATCTTCGCATGGTTTTATGGTTATTTTTTTTGAGGCTATGAAATCCAATAATTTTTGGCTCCCAACGGCATCGTTTTGCTTGACACGGGTTTTGGTTTACTTTATTTTTTATACAAATAATTTCATCCGAGAGGAGGGGCTTACAGTATGGCTGATAAAGAAACTGTCGTATCATTTCTTCAGGGGGTTATAAAGCGTTTTGAGGAATTTTGCAGTCATTTTAATTTTCCGGAGACGGTAGAAAAACGAAACTGGGATTGTGTGCTCGGTCCATTGGATGTGTATACATCAAAAGGACCCGTCTTTGAGAAAGCAAGTCTAATTTATTGCGACCTCACCATCAAAACACCGCATGTTCTTGCGGAAAAACTCGGCCAAACGGGATCAACGGCTGAGGCGCTGGTAGTTGAGATGAATCTATTCCCGGTTAATCCCTGCGTTCCCAAGGGTTATCTTGAGCTGCGGGCTAACATTACGGATACGATAGCATTTGCCGGCGGCACGGATATTTTCCCCTATTTTAACCGTGATGACGACATTGGATTTTTCGCAAACGGGATAAAAGAGCTGTGTGCTCAGCATGGCCAAGATTACGATGGCCTGCGGCAGGCGCGCGTTAACTTTTTTCAGTCAAAGTATCGCAAGGGCAATGTCGGCAGTCATGCGGGCATCTATTCCTTTCATCTTGCGGACAAAGATTTCCCCTTTTTCCAGAGTCTTGCCGATACATTTTTTCCCCTGTACAGCCAGATTGTAAATAAACGGACCGCCGAGGTCTTTACCGAACATGATGTGGAACATAAGCTCAAACTTCACGGCGCTTGGGCAGAATGGATTCTGCTTGAAGATTCGGGGACAAAATATGGTCTTGATCAGGGTATTCCTGCCGACGCATTGCTGGGAGCAATTCTGCCGCCTAAGGCCACATTTGAATAAGTTGCCATCGTTCAGAGCGTTTTTTATAATTCACCCGTTACGCCGTCGAAATTTTCAAGAGGATTCCCTCCTTTGCCACCAGATAAGAACTGCAAGCAGCAACAGCGTAATAATGCCCGATGTGGCAAGGGGAACGCCATATCCAACTTTCTCGCCAAGCGGCCCGAAAATTAAAGCGCCGGCGCTGGAGCCGACAAGAGTGACGAGATAAATAAGGCTGGCATTTCCGCCCACGCGCTGGACATGGAAAAGCCGCCCGATACCCGCATACATGACAACGATCACCGCGCCATCGCCAACCCCATGGATTATGCGCCAAAAAAGAGAAACCTGCCATTGCGGATACGTCATAAGCAGATGACCCAGCCCCGATGCAATCAGGCCGGCATAGAGCACAGATGTAATAGTGACTCCCCGATCAAGAAGTCTTCCGCAGAAATAACTGGTTATCGCAACAGTCATAAATTCCGCCGCCATATAGTAGCCAATAGCAGTCGTCGTGAGCTGTAAATTTGTCTGTAAAAAAAGGCTGATGCACGTTGATTCTGCCCCCCAGTGCAAGGTGAAGAAAAACAGCCAGAGCGAAAACACTATGACTTCTTTTTTAAAAAAATCCTGACGGTAGTTGAAGAGTTCCCATCTTTTTCCCGGGATTTCAGGCAAAAATGGATAGAATAAAATCAAGAACAGCGAGAGAATACTCAGGATACTGAGCGTAGCCGGGAAATCAAGGGAAAGCAGCGAATGCCCGGCAAAGACTGCACCGGCAGTAAAACCTACCATGCGCATGCCGTTATACAGACCGTAACGGGTTATCTGGTTCTCTGCTTTTTCTAATTTGAATAACAGCGCATCAAGAGAAACGCGGAAAAGGTTGTTGGAGATACCGAACAACAGAAAGATAAGAAAAAAGGGGATAAAGCTAACTATTACCGCCTGCCCCCAGAGGGATACGGATGTTATTATTAACGAGACCATGATAAGCGTTCGCGGCGTGAACATATCGTTGAGAAAGCCAATGGGGAACGTCACAAAGAGTCCGGTAATGCTCAGGCCGGCATACAGGACGCCAATTTTGCTTCCAGAAAACTCAAGATGTTCTTTGAGAAATAGCGGGAGAAAAAAATACGTGAGCGAAGACAGGAATCCGTAGCCGCATGAAAGAAACAGCGGCAGGAGGTATTCACGGGGTGATGCTTTCGCTAATGTTTCCGCACGCATTGGATCCAGAGATAAATAAATCCCCTCCTGATCGAGAGCAGGAGGGGAATGTTAATTTTTTTGGGGGAAATAGAATGAGTAGTTATTTTGCCTTCTTTGGGCGCTCGTATTTAAACATGCACACGCAATGTCCGTCAGCTTGAGCGCAAAGGATGGAGCCCTTTATGCCCATATCTGCAAAAGCCGCATTTGTTGCCGCCACATCCATTTCACAAATAATGTGGCAGGGTTTTTCAAATCCAAAGTCTGTATGCATGTGAAATTGCAGGGCAGGGCAGGTTCGCTGAATTTCAAGCACTGCATCCTTCTCATTATTGGAGATATCAACCACCTGCATCTCCATGCCAAGCTGTTTATATTGAGGTACGGCAGATTCAAAGGCTTCTGCAAGCGTGTTATATTTTTCTATAATTGCCCCCATGTTTTTCCGCTGTCTTTCAGGGTATCCTTCAAACAGAGTATCCCAGGCTTTCTTTTCGCCCGATTCATCCAGCACTTTTCGATACATTTCGAATTTCTTTCTGAACATGTCCAGTGGATTCATTTCATGCGCCTCCTCTCATTAAACGTAAGGTTCCGGACTTTGTAACCAAACAATGAATAGTTAATTTTTCAGATAAAACCGCGCAATCAATATAACGTACATCACGTTCGTATGACTGCGGTCACGGTTTAATAATGTATATATTGGCTGGCGCTGCATGTCAAGCCCTTTGCCTGGTTTTTTTTGAATTGACAGAAGAGAGAAACTTTAATAGCCTGATAGCAATTATGATTTTGTAACAAATAATGACGCAGTAGCTTTTTTTGTAAACCACAAATTTATAAACCGAAGAAAGAGGCTCTTTATGAGATGGATTCTTTTTATTATAAGTTTACTATGGATTAGCGCCGGGAGCTGCCTTATTCTCTATACCAGCCAGAGTAGAGATTTTTTGAAAAAGGCTTTCGGGGGCATTGACCCGGAAGTGCTTTCCATTGTTCCCATCGTCATAGGAATACTGCTGGTAGGCGCAGCATATTACAGCGCGGCATTCTGGACTATTATTATCATTGGACTGCTCGCCATAGGGAAGGGATTGCTGCTGATTTTTAATCCGGGGAAAACCGCAGACAGGCTCACCACATGGTTTTTTCAGGAAGCTTCAGATAATGCCTTCCGGCTGTTTGGTATTTTTGCCATTATCCTGGGAACAGCGCTGTTATCATGGATTTAATCAGTAAGATTCAAAAATGTACGTGATCAAAGAGTCTCCTGAAAAATGTGTGGTAACCGCTCGATAGGCACCATCATTTCTTGAAGTATGCTTTCAACATGGGGTCATTCGGATTATTTAAATAATCTTCAAGCCGCTGCAGTTCAAGATTGGGATAGATCGTCTGCAGCTTATCAAGGTCGCCTTTTTCAAGAATACTGTCCGAAGTGGCGCGAAACAAAACCACGTCGCTGTTGAAATATTCTTTTTTGAATTGCGCAGGCTTGAGGCTAATGGGTTTTACCTCTTTTTTTAGAACTCTCCCAAATACCTCGGCGAGGCCCCGGTAACTGAAAACCTCGGGTCCTCCTACCGCAATTATCTGGTTCATGGCGCGCTCATTCCCAATTGAAGCGCACAATATTTCTGCCATATTTTCCTGATGAATCGGTTGCACCCGAGCGTTGCCGTCTTCAACAATTTTATACCGGTCAGAAATTGCTGCCGCAATGAGGTCTCGAAAATCAAAAAAATATCCTGATGGCCGTAAAATAGTATATGGAATGGACGAGTTGATGAGAATATTCTCTGCATTGCGTTTGGCCAGATGATTGAGGTGAAATGACGGGATGTTATCGCCGCGTGCCACGCCGAGAGCACTGATATAGATAATATGATTGACCCCACCGGCACTTTTTGCCGCCTTTACAACATTTTTAATGCCATTTTCTTCTATCTCAAAAGGGGTAAGTTTCTTCTCACCCGGTGGGGTAAAACGTGGAACCCCGATAGCGCACACGATAGTATCAGCACCCTTTACGGCTGCAAAAACAGCGTCGGCATCGGTTATGTCTGCCTGAGCGCCGCTCAAAACGTTGACCTCGGGAGGAATCTGCTTTTGTTTTGGCGGATTTTTGTCAAAAGCGATGAGTGCAGCAGGGGCACCGTGCTCGATGAGTATTTTGAGAGCCGTGCCGCCAATGTTTCCTGATGAACCAATTAAAAGGATTTTTTTGCCTGCAGTCTGTGCATGAATGCTTTCATATATTTTTTTGCTTTCCATATTTTGCTCCTCCTGCACAATTGTGCAACAGCGACCAATAGTCAGCGCTGAGCGCTGGTCTACTGTCCAAAGCTAACCCCGATAGATTGTGCTGCTTTTACAATCTCGCCATCGGGTGGCACCTTCTTGATATGTTTGACCGCCTCCTCAAGGGCAACTGATTCAATATGGGTTGAGCGCAGACAGACCATTCTGCCAAAGCGGCCTGCGGCAAGTTCATCTACTGCGGCGACGCCGAATCGGGTAGCCAGAATGCGATCAAACGCACTGGGAATTCCTCCCCGTTGAATATGCCCCAGAACAGTTACTCGTGTTTCAAGGCTTGACTTTTCAGCGATTTCTCGTGCAAGCACTTCTCCAATGCCGCCAAGCCGGATAGGATCATGACTGTCGGCGACCACCATGCGAACTATAACGTCTCCCCCTTCGGGTCTGGCGCCTTCCGCAACCACAATAATGGTGGCATTCCTGCCGCTCCGCACGCGCTCGTGTATGGTATCGCACACCCGGTCTATTTTGAAGGGAAGTTCCGGAATCAATATTATATCAGCGCCGCTGGCAATGCCTGCCTGAAGGGCAATCCATCCGGTATACCGTCCCATGACCTCTACAATCATGACCCGATGATGACTTTCGCCCGTTGTGCGAATTTTATCTATTGCTTCGGTTGCAGTGTTGATGGCAGTGTCAAATCCGAAGGTTACATCAGTTGCCGCCAGATCATTATCAATTGTTTTTGGAACGCCGACAAGCTTTACCCCTATTGCGGAAAGCTCTTTAGCGATAGAGAGGGTGCCATCGCCACCAATCACAACCAGCGCATCAATTTCAAGCGCTTTTAAATTTTCAATCAGGATTGATGAGCGATCTTCTGAAACTATCTTGCCTCCCTCTTTGAATTTGTATTCAAACGGATTGCCCCTATTGGAGGAGCCCAGTATGGTGCCGCCGCGCGCAAGAATACCCTTTACATAGTCATACAGAAGGGGTCTGGTCTTGCCTTCCCGTAGCAAGCCTTCAAAACCGTCCTCAATGCCAATTACCTTCCAGCCATACTGGATGATTGCGGTTTTAACCACAGCCCTGATGACTGCATTTAATCCAGGACAGTCACCACCGCCGGTCAAGACCCCGATTTTTTTTATTGTGGTTGCAGACATTACCATTTCAGCACACCGGATTTACGGTTTAGCCGCAGGCTATGATTTCGCCGCGTTTTAATGCTCAGTCCATATAATACTCAAGACCAAGGTGGGTGATAAGCTCTTCTCCCATTAGGTATCGGAGTGTATTTTTAAGTTTCATAAGCTGAATGAAAAGGTCGTGCTCTGGATACAAGCCGGGTGCGACCATCGGGCTTTTAAAGTAAAAAGAAAGCCATTCCTGAATGCCGCTCATACCAGCCCGCTTGGCAAAGTCTGAAAATAATGCAAGATCAAGCACGAGTGGCGCAGCGAGGATGCTGTCCCGGCATAGAAAATTTAATTTTATCTGCATGGGATATCCCAGCCAGCCAAAAATATCTATACAATCCCAGCCTTCCTTGTTATCCCCGCGCGGCGGATAATAATTAATGGCAACTTTGTGGTAAAAGTCTTTGTAGAGGCTGGGGTAAAGATCCGGTTGTAATATCTGTTTAAGCACGGAAAGTTTGCTTTCTTCCTTGGTCTTAAAAGAACCAGGGTCATCAAGCACTTGGCCATCGCGGTTGCCTAAAATATTAGTTGAATACCATCCTTCAAGGCCAATGAGGCGGGATTTAAGGCCCGGAGCTATGATAGTTTTCATCAGCGTTTGGCCTGTTTTGAAATCTTTGCCAGCCAGCGGAACGCTCATTTTTTTGGATAGCTCTAACAGGGCGGGCGTATCTGCTGTAAGATTCGGTGCCCCATTGACAAAAGGAATACCGCTGCTGATTGCGGCATAAGCATAGATCATGCTCGGTGAGATGTCCGCATGGTTTTCCTTTAAGCCTTTTTCAAAGGCAGCAATGGTTTGATGCACAGAGGAGGGCTGCAGATAGGTTTCGGTGCTGGCGCACCATATCATTACGCAACGGTCAATGTTGTTTTCCTTTACGAAATGCTGAATGTCCGACTTTACCGAACTGACAAGATCCAGGTAGTTCTTTTCTGTTTTTATGTGATCGCCATCAAGATTTTTAAGATATTGTTTATTAAAGACCCCCGGAAAAGGATGTATGTGACTCAAAAATTCTTTTAAGTTGTCTAAATGCTCCCGGGCAAGAACCCGGGCTTTTTTTGCAGCATCATAGCAGTTGTCGCTAAAAATATCCCATCCACCGAATACAATGTCTTCAAGTTCAGCAAGCGGAATAAAATCTTTAATATAGGGAACCCGGTTATCCGTTCTTTTTCCAAGCCGAATCGTTCCCATCTGAGTTAAAGAACCTATCGGCAGGGCCATTTTTTTGCGAACCGCTTCTACACCGGCGATGAAGGTGGTGGCAACTGCTCCGCCAATGCCCGGAATAAGCACCCCCAGTTTTCCCTTAGGCGAGGCTATCTTAGCTTTTTTCCTCACGTTTTCAGATTGCAATGTTGGTTCCTCCTTCTCATGATATGAATTATTGTTTAAACGATTTAACAAAGGAACAGGTTTTAATCAAGAAAAAAACAAGTTCGAGCGCTTCTTCCAAAGGGCATAATAGTGCATGATTGACAAATATGTTATGCTTAAGTAATATCACAACGCTTTTCAAGGAAGCTCACGTCACTGACATTTAACCATCCAACAGGATGGAGAAAAAAAGTGTCATTCTGAATGAAGTGAAAAATTCTTGCTTTAACAACAGTCCGGAAAATGAATACGAGAGTAATGAATCTTCTTACGACCGAATTTATCGAAACTACGTTGTTCAACAGACGGTGAGATATTAAAAGGGAGAAATTAGGATTTAATCATGAAGTATGTCGTTCTTCTGGGAGACGGGATGTCTGATTATCCGCTGGCTGAAAAAGCGATGCAGACACCACTCCAGTTAAGTCAAATACCGGTAATGAATTCCCTGGCGCAGCAGGGAATGCTGGGGTTAGTTAAGACCATACCAGACGGCATGTCGCCCGGAAGCGATGTGGCAAACCTCTCTGTTATGGGGTATGATCCTGCGCAGTATTATACAGGGAGAGCCCCCATTGAAGCCGTGAGCATTGGTGTCAATCTGGATAAGGATGATGTGGCGTTTCGTTGCAACCTGGTTACCTTGTCAGGCGAAGAGAGAGATCTCTGTATGGAGGATTACAGTGCCGGGCACATCGGCACGGATGATGCGCGTGTTATAATTCAAGCGCTCAAACAGGAGCTGGAGTCATCTGATATTAAATTTTATTGCGGGGTCGGATACCGGCATCTGGTTGTCTGGAAAAATGGTATAGATAAGATGATTACCACTCCGCCCCATGATATAAGCGGCAGAAAGATAACCCCCTATCTGCCGCAGGGCGATGGCGCGGCAAAGTTGCTGGAACTCATGGAGAGAGCGCGAAAAATTATTCCGTTGCTCCCCATAAGTCAGGGGAAAAGGGAGCAGGGAAGGAAATTTGCCAACGCGATTTGGCTTTGGGGACAGGGGCGCTCGCTTTCAATACCTTCTTTCAAAGAAAAATACGGCCTTACAGGGGCCGTTATATCCGCCGTTGATCTGGTGAAGGGGCTGGGCATATGCGCCGGTCTCTCTCCTATAAATGTGCCGGGGGCGACCGGTTATCTTGATACCAATTATGAAGGAAAGGCGAGGGCAGCGCTTGATGCATTGGAAAAAGTTGATTTCGTCTATCTGCATGTGGAGGCACCGGATGAAGCAGGGCACAGGGGGAACCTTGCTGAAAAAATTCAGGCAATTGAGGATTTTGACCGGCGGGTGGTTAAACTGGTAATCGAAGGTCTGCAGGAGAGATATGTTGAATACCGTGTGTTGGTGCTGCCGGATCACCCGACACCCCTTGTCATAAAGACCCATGCTGCTGATGCAGTTCCCTTTATTTTGTTCAGCTCGCAGGATTTGTATAAGAAACCACGGCCGGGTATCGGGTTTAACGAAAAGGATGCTGCTGCGAGCGGTATTTTCATAAAGAGCGGATGGGAACTGATGGACCGGTTTGTTAAGTGTTGACAGATTCTATGTTCGGAGATGCCATGAAAACTTTTACCACAGAATACCGCGTCATATATGGAGACAGTGATCCGTTTAATGTGGTCTATTATGCCAACTATTTTAATTTTTTTGAGCGAGGCAGAACTGAATTATTCCGGGCACTCGGACTGACATATCGCGACGTTTCAGCGCAGGGAGTTTTTCTTCCGGTTTCAGAGACATACTGCAAGTATCACAAACCCGCGCAATATGATGACCTTCTGGTCATTGAAACGCGCATAGCATATCTGAAGCGGGTGAGTATAAAATTTGAATACCGGATTTTTGAAAAGAAATCTCAGGAATTGCTGGCAGAGGGGTACACCATTCATGGATTTGTTAATAAAGAGAGAAAACTGGTGCGCGTGCCGCAGGATGTGTTGCAAAAAGTTAAAGACCTCTTAGATGAGGGACGACAGGAGGCCTAACGTGCGGCATAAATAAATTATTGTATTGACATTAAATGAATAAGAGATATATTTATAACTAATTATTGCGGGGTGGAGCAGCTGGAAGCTTGTCGGGCTCATAACCCGAAGGTCGTTGGTTCGAATCCAACCCCCGCTACCAAGCATTT
>Ga0101944_10008120_pt1 | contig 10137 bp, 6 predicted proteins | sample DewCreD2012metaG_FD_75245 | JGI IMG/M metagenome (GOLD analysis project Ga0101944, IMG submission 75245) | Hot spring sediment bacterial and archeal communities from British Columbia, Canada, to study Microbial Dark Matter (Phase II) - Dewar... ...
ATAAAGGGCAGGTAGAAGTGTTTGCTGACAACAAAGAATCAATCGAAAAAGCCATTAAGTGGATAAAAAGCATTGTTCAGGAAGCAGAGGTTGGGGCAGTGTATACGGCAAAGGTAAAATCCATCATGCCTTATGGAGCTTTCTGTGAATTTTTGCCGGGGAAAGAAGGACTTCTTCATGTATCCGAAATCCAGTGGGAGAAAACAGATAAAGTTGAAGATGTGCTGAAAGACGGACAAGAGATAGAAGTCAAGTTGCTCGACATAGATAAAAAAACGGGAAAATACAGGTTGTCACATAAGGTCCTGGTGCCTAAACCTGAAGGATTTATTGAATCAGAAAAACCAAGACCTTCGACCCGTTCTTCTTCTACAAAACATTCATCTTCCCGGCGAAGAGATGATGACCGTCGCAGACATTAAAGTGATTTTTTATAACTATTTGAAATACAGAGTCGTAAACAATAAAACCCTATTTTTAATGAGTTTTTAAAAACAACCGGAGAAAATTCTTTTTACTTTTTAAAAAAACATTTACTATGTTTGTGATAGAAATCAAAAATGTAAACATTTAAAATAACCCAGACTATGAAGAAAATCAGTGTAATTTTTTCGGCAGTGGCAGTTGCAGCCATGGTAATGACAGGTTGTAATCCACTCAAAAAAATGAAGGATCAGCAGAACCTCGTTAAATATGAGGTGAAGCCCTCACCGCTGGAATATCTCAATGGAGAAGTTCCTGTTGAAATTACGGTGAAATATCCTGCAAAGTATTTTAATAAGAAAGCTGTGCTCGCCTTAACCCCTGTGTTAAAATATGATGGAGGTGAAGCTGCTTATGAAACAAAAACCCTTCAGGGCGAAAGCATTAAAGAAAATAATCAGGTGGTGAAGTATGCTGAAGGAGGAAACATCAGTTATCAGAGCAAAGTAGCTTACAAAGATGAAATGATGCGTTCTGAACTGGTGGTTCGTGCAGTGGGTAAAGTAAAAGGGAAAGATGTTCCTATCGGTGAAATCAAGATCGCTGATGGGGTAAACGTTACTCCCTTGCTGGCTGAAAAATCTCCCAAAATATACATTGCTCCTGATCAGTTCCAGCGGGTTACCTTACAGGCAAAAGAAGCAGAGATTCTTTACCTGATCAACAGCTCCAATCTTCGTGCTACCGAACTTACAAAGGCTGAAGTAAAAGCTCTTAAGGATTATATTGCTGCTTTGCAAAAGAATGAACGTGCTGCCGTGCAGGGGATTGAAATCAGCGCTTATGCTTCGCCTGACGGACCCGAAAAGTTGAATGACAATCTTTCCAAAGGGAGAAAAAATTCTTCCCAGCAATTTATTAAGGAACAACTCAAGAAAGCCAAACTGGATAAAAACGTTAAAGATGACATGCTTTCCACACTAACCACTCCTGAAGACTGGGATGGTTTTAAAGCCCTGATGGAAGCATCGAACATCCAGGATAAAGAATTGGTTCTGAGAGTATTGTCCATGTACTCCGATCCGGTGGTTCGCGAAAAGGAAATTAAAAACATTTCCAAGGCATGGACAGAAATTAAAACTTCGGTGTTACCCAAATTGCGCCGCGCTAAACTGGCTGTGAAGGCTAATGTAACAGGTTATTCCGACGAAGAATTTGTTCAGATGGTCAATGAAAATAAGATAGATACTTTTAATCTCGAAGAGCTGCTTTATGCTGCTTCTCTGGTGCAGGACAATGAACAAAAACTTGCTCTTTATAAGAAAGCCGCTGAAAAATATCCTTCCGATTACCGGGGTCATAACAACATGGGTTGCATTTACATTAAAATGAATAAGCTCGATGAAGCCAAGGCTGCGCTTGAAGCTGCAAAAGCCATTCAGGACAATGACATTGTAAAGAATAACTTTGGATGTATTGCCATGCTGGAAGGCGACATGAACAAAGCTGAAGAACTGTTTACTGCTGCCGCAGCCGGTGGCGATGTGCCTAATTACAACCTCGGCACCATCAACATTCTGAAAGGGAAATATGATGCAGCTACTAAATTCTTTGGTACACAGGTGGGATTCAATGCTGCTCTTGCCAAAGTGCTTAACAAGCAACTGGATGATGCCCTGGCTTCTCTTGGTGGAATCAAGGAAGACAATGCAAAGGTGTATTACCTGAGAGCCATCATTTATGCACGGAACGACAGAACAGACGATATGTTCAACAACCTGCGTACGGCTGTGGCCAAAGATCCTTCGCTGAAATCTTATGCCAAAAAGGATGTTGAATTCCTGAAATACTTCAACGACGATACCTTCAAGTCAATTGTTCAATAAAAAATGAAAATATATGCTAAAAAAGAGAGCGGTTTATTGAAACCGCTCTCTTTTTTGTTTCACTGCAGCCCTATTCTGCCGTTGAAAATGCTTTTATCTGACGGCATATTTCCCATAAAATAATGCCTGCACTGACGGCGACATTAAGAGAATGTTTTGTTCCGTATTGAGGGATTTCAAGGCAGAAATCACAACCATCGATAATTTCCTGCGCCACCCCTTTTATTTCATGTCCGAAGACGAAAGCGTATTTTTTCCCTTTTTCAGGCCTGAAAGTTTCCAGCGAAAGAGATTGTTCTGTTTGTTCAATACCTGCAATCAGGTAACCTTGGCTGCGGGCATAATGAACAGCTTCTGAAGTTCTTGGAAAATATTCCCATGCCACAGTATTTTCTGCTCCGAGGGCACTTTTATGAATTTCATTGTCGGGAGGAGTGGCAGTAATGCCGCACAGAAGGATCTTGGCGGCACGGAAAGCATCGGCCGAACGAAAAATGGACCCCACATTGTGTTTGCTTCGCACATTGTCGAGAATGAGCATAAGAGGAAATTTCCGGGCTTTTCTGAATTCCTCAGCCGAGAGTCTGTGCAGTTCTTCATTGGTTATTTTCCGGTTCATTTGCTGAATAGCTTTTTTACAAAAATAACGATTCCTGTCCGAAACGAAGAATTTAACATTTTTATGTTGATTAAATGATGGTCAAACTCTACCAATAACCATCATGATGATGTATTTTTACAAAAGTATGAAAGCACTTAATCGCCTGAAAAAAAAGCAATTTCTCTGGCAGATAGGGGTAGGCGCCTGTTTTTTTATCTCCCTTGCATTGCCTGCCCAGCAAACGGTGGATTATGTGTTACAGGATGATTTCCGGAAAGGCATTGAATTGTTCAACAAGCAGAAGTATACGGCAGCACAACATTTTTTTGAACAAAGCCTTTCCGATCAGCGTAAAGATTTTTCCCTGCAGAAAACCAGTGCCGAATATTATCATGCCTTGTGTGCCATTTACCTTCATCAGCAGAATGCTGAATTGCTGGTAGAAAGTTTTTTGTTGCGCCATCCTGAATCTGTTCTTAAGACTGCTTTGTGTTTTGAGATGGGGAAATTTCTTTATGATGAAAAAAAATACAGGCAAGCAGTTCAGTATTTTCAGAAAACAGACAAAAATGAACTGGAGCCGGACGAAAAGACAGAATATTATTTTAAGTCGGGCTATTCGTGGTTTATGATTGACAGCCTCGACAAAGCGCGGCTGGCTTTTTATGAAATCAAAGACATTGACAACAGATATTCTTCTGCAGCCACCTATTATTATGGGCATATTGCTTATCAGCAAAAGAATTATGAAACCGCCTTGCAGAGTTTTTTAAAGCTGGTAAAAGATGAAACATTTTCTTCCATTGTTCCTTATTACATTACCCAGTGTTATTATTTTCAGCGTAAATATGATGATTTGATTGCTTATGCTGTTCCCCGCCTTGATTCGGCAACAAAAGGCCGTGCAGGAGAAATGGCTAAACTCATAGCGGATGCCTTTTATTTTAAAGAACAATACAAAGAAGCCTTGCCATTTTATGAAAAATACCTTGCAGGCTCTCAGGGGACAGGAGGAGAGGAAGCTTACCAGATAGGTTTTTGTTATTATAAAAATCAATTCTACAAAGAGGCTGTCAAATATTTTGAAAAAGCTTCCATCGGCGATAGCAAAACAGCCCAGTATGCCCTTTATCATCTGGCGGATTGTTATTTACGGACGGGAAATAAAAAAGGAGCCAGAATGGCATTTGAAGGTGCTGCCCGCATGGATTACGACGAGAAAATAAAAGAAGATGCCCTCTTTAATTATGCCCTTGTCACCTATGAACTGTCTTATTCTCCTTTTAATGAAGGAATCCGGGCTTTTAATGAATACATATCCCGCTATCCGACCAGTGAACGTTCTGATGAAGCCTATCATTACCTTACCCTTGCCTATCTGAATACCCGTAATTATAAAGATGCTCTTGCTTACATTGAAAAAATAAAGATTAAAGACAATAATCTCCGTAAGGCTTACCAGCGGATTGCTTATTTCAGGGCCATGGAACTTTTTAACGAACAGCGTTACCGGGAAGCGATTCAGTTGCTTAACACTTCGCTTTCTTACGGAGAGTATGATGCTTTGCTGAAGGCCAACGCCTATTACTGGATAGGGGAAGCCTGTTACCGGATGAATAATACCGACGAGGCCCTGAGTTATTACCATCTTTTTTTGAATTCTCCTTCTGCTCCGAAGTCAGAGGAATACGCCACAGCCCATTATAACATCGGGTATATTTATTTTAATCAGCAGAAATATGCCGAGGCTGCTGGTTGGTTCAGCAAATACATGGGTCTTTCAGGAGACATAAAGACAGAAGTCACGGCTGATGCATGTAATCGGTTGGGGGATTGTTTTTTTGAGAGGAAAGATTATACTCAGGCCCTGGAATATTATACCCGTGCAATTACCATAGGGAAGTCCGGGAAAGATTATGCTGTTTTTCAGAAAGGATTTACATTAGGACTTCTGGGTAAATACGATCAAAAGATTTCGTACCTCAACCAGCTGGTTGTGGAATTTCCTTCTTCTTCCTATGCCGATGAGGCCATCTATGAAATAGGCAATACCTATCTTGTTTTACAGAAAAATACCCTTGCCATTGAATATTTTAAAAAAGTTATTTCCTCTTATCCTTCAAGTAACTATGTCAGAAAAGCCCGGCTTCAGCTTGGAATTATTTATTATAATCAGGACAAATACGATGATGCGCTGGTGTATTATAAACAACTGGTTGAAGAATATCCGGGAACTCCGGAAGCCTCCAATGCCCTGACAGGCATCAAAAACATTTACATTGAGAAAAAAGATGCTGACGGCTATATTCAGTATGTAAAAGGGTTGGGGAGGGCAATTACTGTATCGGACAGCGAACAGGACTCTCTTGCTTACATAGTGGCGGAAAACCTTTATATGAATGGAGATTGTCAGATGTCTGTTGAACATTTCAATAAGTACCTTCAGCGTTTTCCTGAAGGCAACTTTGTTGTGAATGCATATTTTTATAAAGCAGAATGTCTGAATCGCCAGGGACAGAAGGATCAGGCTCTTGAAGCTTATGAGATGGTGTTGAAGAAAAACCGCAATAATTTTACTGAATCGGCCTTGCTGGCTGCCGGAAGAATTTATATGGAAAATAAAAATTACCCGCAGGCAGCAGCTTGTTATGTCCGGCTTGAAGAAATTGCAGAACTGCCTGCCACCATCGCTGAAGCAAGGATTAATCTGGTCAAAGCCTATTACGAAATGCAGGAATATGCAAATGTGATTGCGGTGGCAAAAAGATTGCTCCCTTCGGAAAAACTGCCTCCGGAAGAAATACGGAAGGCACGCTACTGCCTTGCCAAAGCGTATCTGGCCACCAACAGCATTGTCCTTGCTCAGGAAGAATTGAAGAAGTTATCGCAGGAAGTTAAGAGCCCTGAAGCAGCAGAGGCGAGTTATTTACTGGCCGAAACTTATTTCACCCAGCGTGAATATGCGAAAGCTGAGACAGAAATATTCAGTTTTGCGGAAAAAAGCACCCCTCACCAGTATTGGGTTGCAAAAGCATTTATTTTGCTGGCCGATATTTACCTTCAGCGGAAGGACGATTTTCAGGCAAGCCAAACATTACGGAGTGTGATTGAAAATTACGCTAATCCTGACGATGGAATTATAGAAACTGCGAAAAATAAATTAATGTCTATCCGTCAGCAGGCAACATCGAGTGCCAGAACCGATACTTCAGAAGTTCATATTCAGTTAAAATAAATAAAGACATGTTCTTACGGAAGGTAAAATATTATCTTACTTTTCTCATCCTGAGTATAATTTTTGATTTCCTGCATGCTCAGGATATCAATACACGAATCACTGTGGTATCGCCTTATGAACCTTCCGTAGGGACGGCACAAAAAATAAATTTTCTTCCGGTCTTTTCCGATACGCTTTATTTGCAACCTTCTTTCCGGTATTCGATTTTCCCTCAAAAATTGATGGTTGATTATCAACCCCGGCCCATTGCACCGGCAAAAATGGTGTCTGATCCTCAGCCTCGCCTGTATAAATCATATCTTGTTATGGGAATGGGGAACAAGGTGACGCCTTTGGTGGAATTAAACATTGCAAGTGTCAGAAATGAAAAATATGCTGTTGGTTTTTACGGAAAACACCAGTCTTCGCATAGCGACTTGAAAATAGATAATGGGCAGAAAATGTGGGCAGGTTACAATGATAATGTAGCCGGCTTGTATGGGAAATACATAGGTAAAAAAATTACTTTTTCGGCCGATGGTGGAGCCGATCATCAGACGGTTTACTATTATGGTTTTAATGGAGATACCAATCATATTCCTTACGGAAAAGATGATTTGCGGCAGGATTTTCTTGGTTTGTCAGCCAATGTGAAAGCTGAATCCAACCATCCCGGCGACAGTAACCGTTTGTATTACCGCATTGGAGGCAGCTACCGTTATCTTACGGATAAGTTTCTGACAGGCTCCTTTTTCAGGAATTTTGAACATGGTACCCACGTGAATGCTTTGTTCAGCAAAAATGTGAAAGGATTTTATGTCTCGGTGGATGGAAGAGTGGATAATTACAACAGAAGTTCTTCCATGGATACGTTGACCAACACCCTGATTACTCTTCATCCTGCTGTCATGAAATCGGCCACCGACTGGCGTTTCAGGGTGGGCGTAAAAACAATCATTAATCACCTGGGGGAAAATTCTTTTTGGAGCGCCTATCCTGATATTCATTTTGAATTCAATGCCGTACAGGATGTGGTAAGAATGTACATGGGCATGGAAGGGGGACTGAAGGACAACAGTTATGCAGAGATTGTAAAAGAAAATCCTTTTATTGTTCCCAATCTGGTTGTCCGTAATCAGAATCCGAAGGAAGACCAGGGAGGACTCACCCGTGAAAAATTATCAGTACTGGCCGGTTTGAAGGGCAGTCTGAGCCATGCCTTTGAATTTAACCTTTTTGCTTCTTATGGTAAAATTTCAAATCAGTATTTTTTTATTAACGATACGGTAAACCGTTTCTTTTTCCCCGGCGAAAACAAATACGTAGCAGGCAATCAATTTATCACCGTGTATGATGATGTGGAGTTACTTCGCTTTGTGGGAGAAGGAAATGTCCGTGTTTCTTCGTCCTTTTCCACGAGCGGGAGAATAGAAATAAATAACTATAAAACATTTAAAGAGGAGAAACCATGGAATGTGCCTGCCTGTAAGGTATCCCTGATACCGAGATACACCCTCAGAAATAAGATTTTTGTGGAAATCCCTGTGTATTATTTTGGCAAGCGCTATGCCCTGTCGCCGGTTACCCATCAGGTTATTTCAATGAAAGATATTGTTGATATTAATTTATTCCTTGAATACAGGTACACCAAACTCATTTCGTTGTTCCTGCGGTTCAACAATATGGCGGCTTTCCGTTATTCCTATTGGAATCAGTATCCTCTTCAACGGTTCTTTGTGATGGCTGGTTTTACATATTCATTGTAAGGTTCTCATAATTAATTGATTACAAAAACATTCTTTTTATTTTTTTGTTAATAAAAACCCTTTCTTTTTAAGAAAAAATAAGGGTTTTAGAGAAAACAAAATTGTATCTTTGTTTAACAAAACAAGAAAAAATTTTATCTAAATAATTGAATAATAGGTTGTTATGAGTGAACTGGAAAATGAGATGGTAAAGGGAGAAGTTCGTGAAAATGAAAGTTATTCTGCTGATAGCATACAGGTATTAAAAGGGCTGGAGGCGGTAAGAAAACGGCCGGCCATGTACATTGGCGATACCAGTATAAAAGGGTTGCATCATCTGGTGTATGAAGTGGTGGACAATTCCATTGATGAAGCGCTGGCCGGTTATTGCAAGAACATCGAAGTAACTATTCATAAAGATAATTCTATCACTGTAAAGGATGATGGGCGTGGAATTCCCACTGGTTTTCATGAAGAGGAAAAACGTTCGGCCCTGGAGGTTGTCCTGACAGTGCTTCATGCCGGAGGGAAATTTGATAAGAATACGTACAAGGTGTCGGGAGGATTGCATGGGGTTGGGGTTTCGTGTGTAAATGCTTTGTCGGAGACACTCCGTGCAGAAATTCACAGGGAAGGAAAAATTTTTGTTCAGGAATACCGGCAGGGAAATCCTGTTTCTGACGTGATGGTAATTGGAGAGTGCAATGATACAGGAACCATTATTACTTTTAAACCCGATCCGGCCATTTTCAGCGTTACCGAGTTTAATTTTGAAATTCTGGAAGCCCGTCTCCGCGAGCTGGCTTATCTTAACAAAGGGGTACATCTGTCGCTGACCGATGAACGGGAAACAGAAGAAAACGGAAATGGCCCCCATTACCGTTCTGTGCATTTTTATTCCGAAAAAGGACTTCTTGAATTTGTCCAGTATCTTGACAGCAACAGGGAGAAACTCATAGAAAATCCTATTTACATTGAAACTGAAAAAAATGGGATTCCCGTAGAAGTGGCTTTGCAATACAACACTTCTTTTAATGAAAACATTTTTTCTTATGTCAACAACATCAATACCATTGAAGGAGGTACTCATCTGGCAGGCTTCAGGCGTGGATTAACGAGAACATTAAAGGCATATGCCGAAAAACAGGGATTGCTGGAAAAACTGAAAATAGAAATCAGCGGGGATGATTTCCGTGAGGGGTTAACTGCTATTATTTCCATTAAGGTTGCAGAGCCACAGTTCGAAGGACAGACCAAGACCAAGCTGGGAAATAATGAAGTGGCAGGGGCCGTAGAGCAGGCCGTGAGTGAATATCTGGAACATTACCTCGAAGAACATCCTAAAGAAGCCAGACTGATTGTCCAGAAGGTAGTGCTTGCCGCACAGGCTCGTCATGCAGCACGCAAAGCGCGTGAACTGGTGCAGCGGAAAGGAGTACTCTCGGGATCAGGATTACCCGGGAAACTTGCCGATTGTGCAGACCGTGATCCTGCAAAATGTGAATTGTTCCTTGTGGAAGGAGATTCGGCAGGGGGGACAGCCAAACAGGGAAGGGACAGAAATTTTCAGGCTATTCTTCCTTTGAGGGGGAAGATCCTGAATGTTGAAAAATCCATGGAACATAAAATTTTTGAGAACGACGAGATAAAAAATATTTTTACTGCTCTTGGAGTGACTATTGGAACGGAAGAAGATTCCAAAGCCCTCAACATGGAAAAATTACGGTACCACAAGATCATCATCATGACCGACGCCGATGTGGACGGCAGCCATATTACTACCCTTATTATGACCTTCTTTTTCCGGTATATGACCAATCTTATTCGCAACGGGCATTTGTATATTGCAACACCTCCTTTGTATCTGGTAAAAAAGGGGAACAAACAGATTTATTGCTGGAACGAAGAACAGCGTCAGGCAGCTGTTGAAGAGCTGGGCAAAGGCAAGGATGGATCGGTTACGGTGCAACGGTACAAAGGGTTGGGAGAAATGAATGCAGAACAATTATGGGAAACCACAATGAATCCGGCCACGCGGACATTAAGGCAGGTCACCATTGAAAGTGCAGCAGAAGCCGACCGTATCTTTTCAATGTTAATGGGCGATGATGTAGGGCCACGGCGTGAATTTATTGAAAAACACGCAAAGTATGCCAAACTTGATGTGTAAAGAACAGAGGAGAAGAAAAAATTTTTAACAATACTATGAAGGGAAGATTTGTCTTGTTTTTTGTTTTTGTGTGGGGGATTACGTTATCTGTCAAT
>Ga0101944_10008124_pt1 | contig 10132 bp, 12 predicted proteins | sample DewCreD2012metaG_FD_75245 | JGI IMG/M metagenome (GOLD analysis project Ga0101944, IMG submission 75245) | Hot spring sediment bacterial and archeal communities from British Columbia, Canada, to study Microbial Dark Matter (Phase II) - Dewar... ...
CAGCCAGCGGGCGAGTTTCGCCACCCGCTCCACTTTCTCGGCCATAGTGCCGAGTTTCTCGTGGAACAGAATGCCCGGGCGGCGATGCAGCTCTCCGATAGAGCCTACGTTTTTGAAAGCGGGCGGATAATCCTCGAAGGCAATAGCAAGGTCCTCCTCACCGATGAACAGATTCGGAAGGCTTACCTCGGAGAGTAAGACACCGTCATTATGCTATAATTTTACGATATGGAGACAGCCAGGGCCCATGTGTTCATCGATGGAAGAGTTCAGGGCGTCTTTTACCGGGCATTTACCAGGGAAGTTGCGGTGTCCCTTGGTTTGAGCGGTTGGGTAAGAAACCTCCGGGATGGAAGAGTCGAAGCTGTCTTCGAGGGGCAAAAAGATCTCATCCGGCAGGCAATCCATCAATGCCACGCGGGACCACCGGGAGCGCGGGTCACCCACATTGATACCCAGTGGGAGAACTTCACTGGCAATGAGAACGGATTTCATATCAGGTAATGATTGCACTGTGCATCCTTGCTTCCATTAACGGGGATCCCCTCTCGGCTGTCGCGAATCACTTTCACCGGTATATATTATTCGGATAGCCGTGCCATGCTCAAAGAACTCAGGATAAAGAACCTGGCGATCATCGATGATCTGCAGGTCCGTTTTGAAAAAGGATTGAACGTTCTAACCGGAGAGACCGGGGCCGGAAAATCGATCATCGTCGATTCGCTCGGTCTTGCTCTCGGATCGAAATTGTCGCCCGATTTCATCCGGTCTGGAGAAAAGGAAGCGCTCGTCCAGGCATGGTTCGAGCCCGATGATATCAGTCAACTGCCGGACATCGGGGTCGACATGACCGAAGGTGTCATCCTCAGGCGGGCCCTCTTCCCCTCCGGGAAAAGCAGGGCATACATCAATGACACCATGGTGAGCACGTTGAGCCTTGCGGAGGTCGGCAGATATCTCGTTGACATTCACGGGCAGCACGAACATCAGAGTCTTCTCTCGGTCGACAAGCACAGATTGTTTGTCGATCTCTACGGAAGGCTTCAGGATGAACATGCAGGTGTTGAGCGTCTCTACCGGGACGTCGAAGCGCTGAAAAGGGACCTTGCCGGCCTGCGAAAGAAGGCGCAGGACCGCTCGGTCAGGCTCGACCTGCTGAAGTTTCAGATCTCCGAGATCGATCAGGCCCAACTCATACCGGGCGAGATCGAGCGCCTCGGTGAACAGAGGCTGATATTGACGCACCACAGCCGGTTGAGGGAACTCTCTTGCGCGGCCTATGAACTTTTGTACGCTGCAGACGATGCGTGTATTGCCAAACTGTCATTGCTCATGAAAAAGCTGCAGGAGATGTCGGCCATCGATCCCCGCGCGGCCGCTATCCTGAGCTTACTCGAATCGGCCCTCCCTCTGCTGGATGATGCCGCGCTCGCCCTCCGCGACTTCAAGGGAAGATATGAGATCGAGCCGGGGAGCCTCGACAGCGTGGAAGAGCGATTGGCAAGTATCCGCAAGCTTGAAAAGAAATACGGCGAAGGCATAGAGGCAATAATCGGCTACCGGAACCAGGCCTTTGCGGAAATGAAGTCGCTTGAATCAGCCGATGAGCAGATAGCTGCACATGCGGCAGAGCTGGATGCCAAAGAAGCGCTGCTGCTGCAATCGGCATCGGCGCTTTCGGCAAAGAGGAGGGAATCTGCGTTGCGGATGGAAAAGCATATCTCACAGGAACTCAAAGAGCTTGCCTTCGGTGATGCGGCATTTCGCATAGACATACGCGAGGAAGCAATCTCGCCCCATGGGATTGATAGAATCGAGTTTCTCTTCTCGCCGAACAAAGGCGAGCAGGCGAAACCGCTGGCGAAAATCGCTTCCGGCGGTGAGCTGTCGAGAGTGATGCTGGCCTTGAAGACGGTATTCGCCGATATCGACAGCATCCCTGTTCTGATCTTCGACGAGATCGATTCCGGTATCGGTGGCAAGACCGCCGAGATCGTCGGCAGAAAACTGAAGAATCTCTCGAAAAAACATCAGGTGCTCTGCGCCACTCACCTGCCCCAGCTCGCATCGAAGGGGGATACCCATTTCAGAGTGGAGAAAAAACCGCATGACGACCGGGTGCGCATTTCAATACAGCAATTGACCGGCGGTGAGCGGGCTAGCGAGATAGCAAGAATGCTGAGCGGCACGATTACGGACAGTTCACTCAGACATGCAAAAGAATTGATCGACAGCGTGGCATTGACCTGAAACAGATGCCCAAAAGTGCGCGGAGAAAAAAGGGGATGATCATCATTGATCAGGAACTCTGCAAGGGGTGCGGATACTGTGTCGTCACCTGTCCGCTCGGGATTATTGCCATTGCGGAGCAATTTAACGAGAAGGGATTTTTCCCTGCATCATCCGCCGACTCCGACACGTGCACGGGCTGTGCCATGTGTGCAGAAATGTGTCCGGAGATTGCCATAGAAGTCCGCAGGGAAGACTGAGGATGGGGAATACCTATGCGATAGGGATTGACCTTGGGGGGACGAACGTGAGAATCGCCCTCGTCTCACCGCGCGGAGAACTACTACAGAAGATCAAAGAGGCCACATCGGAAGAACTGCTCGAGACCATCCTCGCCGGGACGGAAAAACTGATGTCCGATGAGGTAGCGGGAATCGGTCTCGGTGTCGCCGGCCTGATCGACAGGGAAGAGAGGAGAGTCCTGATTTCACCCAACCTGCACATCGTCGAAAAAATCGACCTTGTGGGTGCGCTCGAGCGCAGGTTCACAACGAGGGTGGTCATCGAAAACGACGCGAATGCTGCGGCATTCGGAGAACTCTGGGCGGGAGCCGGTAAAGGGCTGAGTAATTTCGTCCTGTTAACCCTTGGAACCGGTATCGGGGGTGGTATTGTGTATGACAAAAAACTGCTCGGGATGGCAGCCGAAATCGGACATATGAGCATTCTCGCCGACGGTGAGAAGTGCGGCTGCGGCAATTTCGGCTGTCTTGAGCTATATGCTTCCGCGAGAGCAATCCTCTCCCAGGCGAGCTCAGCCCTCGAAGCGGGCAGAGAAAGCATCCTCAGGGAATACTGCGGTGGCAATTTTTACAAACTCGCCACGGAGGACATCCACCGTGCGGCTCTTGACGGAGATAATCTCGCCCGGGAACTTCTTAAGAATGCCGGTAGGTACCTGGGTGTCGGTATCGCGAATATCATTAACGTCCTGAGTCCGGAAGCGGTTATCCTTGCCGGAGGCCTCATCGGTTCCTGGGAGCTCTACGTCCAGGAAGCTATCAAGGAAGCGGCAAGGAAGGCGATGAAAGAATTATTCGAACGGGTGAGCATTATTCCATCGTTGTTGAAAGACGACGCTGGCGTTATTGGCGCTGCAGGCATGGTATTCCAATCGGACGAATTGCATCGATGAAAGCGCCACCGGAGATTATGAACTGTCTATATTATTCTTAACAGTTTGGTCGTCATTGCCGTGCCCGTCTATACGGGATAAACTCCGGCGGGAATCCAATGTGATAAAAAAATGGATGCCCGATTACAGTCCTCGGGCATGACGAACAAACGTATCAGAATCTGTGCATAGTATTTTAAGACCCTTTATATGAAAAGGAGGATCACTGATTGAAAAGCAAAAAAAAGCTCTTATGGGAGTATGTGGAGGCTATTGTCACTGCTCTCATTCTCGCTCTTATTATTCGGGCGTATATCATACAAGCATTCAAGATACCCTCCGGCTCGATGATTCCCACCCTGCTCATTGGAGATCATATTCTGGTAAACAAGTTCATCTATGGGACAAAAATCCCTCTAACTGACAAGAAGATACTCATATGGCGGAGCCCGGAAAAGGGAGATATCATCGTATTCAAATATCCCGAGAATCCGAAAAAAGATTTTATTAAACGCGTCATCGCTACCGGGGGTGACGTTATCGAGGAAAAGGACAAAACCGTATACGTGAATGGGAAAGCGCTGATCGAACCGTATGCACATCATTTTGACCAGTCGGTTCGGCTGGCGGGACATGATCCGAGGGATAATTTCGGACCTATCGTTGTCCCCCAGGGTAAGCTCTTTGTGATGGGCGATAACCGCGATCAGAGTTACGACAGCCGGTATTGGGGGTTCGTGGACCTGAAAGACATCAGGGGAAAGGCTCTGGTTATTTATTGGTCATGGGATCCCGATAACTGGCTCAGGTTCAACAGAATAGGGAGGTTAATACGATGAAGCCATGTCAGTTGTTCCGCAACGAGAAGGGGTTCATAAAATTTACCGTTGTCACTATTATCCTCGCCCTTTGCGTGTATTCCGGCATCAAGTTCGGCATCCCCTACTATAAACATGCGGCGTTACGGTCAGAGGCGAAAGAATTGGCCAGGATCAGCCTCGGCGATGTGGACAAAACGAGGGTGCTGGTTTTTGAAAAGGCCCGGGAACTGAAGATACCGATCGAGGAAAAGGCTATTTTGGTCACGAAGACGGAAAGATCTGTTCGCGTGAGAACATCTTGGGAGGAGACGGTTGATCTCCTCGGGTATTATCAGAAGACGCTGAGATTCAATATCGACGTTGAGGAATGACATGTTCACGGGATTGGTCATCGGGATGGGAGAGATAACGGCGATGAAAAAACAGGGCCTTGGTGCCTTACTTTCGCTGCGTGCCGGAGATGGTGGATCCATTACGGCGGATATCGGCGACAGCATTGCGGTGAACGGGGCATGTCTGACCATTACCCGTATGGAGAAGAACGTGGTATCGTTCGACCTTTCGAACGAGACATTGCGCAGCACGAATCTGGGCAGCTTGAAATCCGGGGATCGGGTCAACCTGGAATATGCTTTGCGGCCTGACTCAAGGATCGGCGGTCATTTTGTCACGGGTCATATAGATGCCGTGGGGACCATCCGCTCCAAAGGGCCCCTCGGTGAGATGTGGAAATTTGAGATCGAGGTCCCGCCCGGGGTCATGCGCTATCTGGTCGAGAAGGGCTCCATCGCCGTAGACGGCATCAGCCTGACCGTTGTGGATATCTTGAGGGATAGCTTTACCCTGGTAATCATTCCACACACGGCAAAAATGACGACCCTCGGGTTCAAAGGCCCCGGTGACACCGTCAATATTGAAGCGGATATTCTGGGCAAATACGTGGCGAAGTTTCTCTCGAAGGGAGACGGCGCGGATTCGCGCTTCTTAAAGACACTTGCGGAAGGAGGGTATTTGGACAGATAATATGCATGGGGATGATGCCCGTGTCTTGCAGCACGCGAAGGGAACCCCTGCTTGAAGCGGAAACTGCGGGATTTTTCGGATGCGCCGAACAACGGTATCCGCGGATCACTTGTCTAAAGGGATAGATCATGGAGAAATACAGATTCAATAGTATTGAGGAAGCACTGGACGACATCGCAGCCGGGAAAATGGTCATTCTCGTTGATGATGAGGACAGGGAAAATGAAGGTGACCTTTGCATGGCAGCCGAAAAGGTGACTCCGGAAGCAATTAATTTTATGGCAAAATACGGGAGAGGCCTGATCTGTCTTTCACTCACCCCTGACCGCGTGGAGAAGCTCAAATTGCCCATGATGACGGACGACAATACCTCCCCGTTTGGAACCGCCTTCACGGTATCCATCGAGGCAAAAAAAGGGGTCACCACGGGGATCTCCGCGGCTGATCGGGCGCGAACGATTCTGACGGCGATAGACCCCGGGGCAAAGCCAGAGGATCTCACGCGCCCCGGCCATGTCTTTCCCCTCAAGGCAAAAGCAGGCGGCGTCTTGCAGAGAGCCGGACAGACCGAAGGGTCTGTTGACCTCGCGCGGCTTGCCCATCTTTCTCCTGCCGGTGTCATTTGCGAAATCATGAGTGATGACGGCACCATGGCGAGGGTACCGGAGCTTATGGAATTCTCGAAAAGACACAATCTCAAAATCGTCATGATCAAAGATATCATCAAGTACCGGATGCGGATCGAGTCGTTCGTAAAGCGCCTGGCACAGGTGAAGCTGCCCACGATATATGGGGGTGATTTTACGGCGATCGCCTATGAAAACGACATCGACACAAACGTGCATGTCGCTCTGGTGAAGGGCGACATAAAGCCCGAGGATGAGGTTCTCGTCAGGGTGCATTCCCAGTGCCTGACTGGAGACGTGTTTGCGTCGCAGAGATGCGATTGCGGTGAGCAACTTCACAAGGCGATGGAGATGATCCGGAAGGAGGGCAAAGGTGTCATTCTCTACATGAAGCAGGAAGGCCGCGGGATTGGTCTGATTAATAAGCTCCGCGCGTATGAACTTCAGGACAAGGGACTGGACACCGTTGAGGCAAACATCAAACTGGGATTCAAGCCCGACTTGAGAGATTACGGGATAGGGGCGCAGATTCTCGTTGATCTCGGAGTAAGGAAGATGCGTCTCATGACGAATAACCCGAAGAAAATTGTCGGCCTGGAAGGATACGGGCTGCAGGTAGTGGCGAGGGTTCCCATCGAGATGAGTCCGAATGAGAGGAATATTCTCTATCTCAAGACGAAGAAGAAGAAATTGGGGCATATGCTGGATAACGTGTAATGAGAAATACAAGGGTCCGAGGATTCAAGGATTCGAGGGGGCAAGAAAAGACCGAAGAAATCGATTTCTTGAACCCTCGAATCCTTGACCACGTGAATCCTGAAATTCATGGAGGAGTGTATGAAAATTTTTGAGGGCGAGTTACAGGCGAAGGGACTGAAGTTCGGCATTATCATGAGCAGGTTCAATGAATTCATAACTGCCAAACTCCTCGATGGTGCAGTCGATGCGCTGGTCAGGCATGGCGTTCGGGAGGACGATATTGATCTCGCCAAAGTACCGGGGTCTTTTGAGATTCCCCTCATCGCTAAGAAAATGGCTCAAAAGGGAACATACCATGCCCTGATCTGTCTCGGAACGATTATCAGGGGGGCAACCCCGCATTTCGAATACATTGCAGCCGAGGTCTCGAAGGGCATCGCAACCGCATCATTGGAGACCGGCGTACCGATTGCGTTCGGCATCATCACCAGTGATACCATTGAACAGGCCGTCGAGAGAGCCGGAACGAAAAGCGGCAACAAGGGATGGGATGCGGCCGTCACCGCAATCGAGATGGCACAACTCCAGAAAAAACTGTAAAACCGCCCATGATATCGAACATTCATCGTGCGGGGAGTGATTGTCGCAATGTCCCGCCTCCCTACTCCCGCCCATCGCCGACTCCTGCATGAAACGTCGAAAGGCCAGGGAGTACGCTCTCCAGATGCTCTTCCAACTGGATTTTACCGACCGGGTGTACGATAGGAAGGCCATTGAAGAATTCTGGTCCGACAAACCTGTGCAGCGCGAGGTGCAGGAATTCGCGGTAAGTCTTGTGAGAGGAACGCTGGAACATCTCGACAGCATCGATGCAATGATAGAAAAGGTTACCGAAAACTGGTTGTTGCAGCGCATGGCTGCTGTTGACAGGAATATTCTGAGATTTGCCGCATACGAAATCATTTACAGGGAAGACATTCCGCCGGTGGTCACCATTAACGAAGCGCTCGAAATAGCCAAGAAATACTCGACCACTGAGGCCGCCTCGTTCCTAAACGGTGTTCTGGACCGTATCGCAAAAGAAGCCCGCGGGGTATAATATCCGATGCTTTTTTTCCATCTGACAATGCGGGGAGTAATGAACCGATGCGCGGGTTTTCTTTTACTTCTTCTCTCATGCATGACGCACCCGGCGGCAGGTTTGGCAGAGAATTCCATCGATTCCCTGTATCAGGAAACGTTGTCCTTTTTCAAGCCTCTCCGTGGCACGGTCATTTCGGTCGAGGGGAAACAGGCCATCCTCGGGATTCGTGAGAAGGAAGACGCTAAAGTAGGCATGCGATTGCAAATTCTGAGGGAGGAAGCCCCCTTCAGGCATCCCGTGACAAAAGAGCCGCTCGGCAAGCTCGAATCTCTCGTCGGGAAACTTCAGCTCACCGACGTTGCCGGTGAACAATCCCGCGGAGAGATCATTGAAGGCGAAGCGAAGGAAGGTGATTTGGTGCGGGTGTCGGAAAAGAAGATCAGCCTGCTCTTTTGCCAGTCGAGGGATACGGATTGGCAAACATCTGAGTATTATTACCGCAAATTGAAGGAGAGCGGTCGATTTCAGATCATAGACACCGCCCTAGAGACTGTGAATCCTGAGGAGGTTCTCGCAGAAGCGCGGAAACTCCAAGCGGACATTGCCCTGCATCTCAATATGAAAAAATCGGACGGGAAAACCCTCCTGCTCCAGGATCTTTACTGGGTCGCCGATGGGCAGAAAATCGGATCCGCAGAAATCCGTATTGATGAGCAGCTGGCCCGGCAACTTGCCCGGGAGGAGAAATATTTTACCGCAGAAAAAAATCAGATGCTCACCCGGTTCGATGTGCCGACATCCGCACAGATGATGATCCTCTGCGATGTCGATGGAGACGGGAGAAAGGAGCTGATTTTCAGCACTGGCACGGATCTGATCGTTTACGCGCTGGACAGAGATCTGCAACCCGCACTTGGGGGGATAATGATCAAAGGTTCGGTGCAGGATCGCCACATCTGGCTTGATGCGATTGATCTCAATCAGAACGGAAAAGATGAGATAATCATCACCTCAATGAAGGGCGACGAGGTAATCTCTTCGCTCTTTGAATACGATGGGAAAACGTTCGTTCTCCTCTTTCAGGACAATGGATTCATGAGAAACATCGAAGGTAAGCTTTTTGCGCAGCCCTATGCACGGAGTACCGGCTTCGACGGGGAGGTATATCAGATCTTTTGGGATAAAGCGTTGAAGAGAGGCAGTACCCTCCCCTTGCCGGGTGATGTCAATATCTACGATCTCATATTCTTTGATGATCCGAAATCAGGAACCTTATTTCTCGCTCACGATGAAAACGGATATTTCTCGGTGTACGACTCAAACCATCAGCGTCTGTGGAAGAGTGCAACGGGAACCGGTGAATTTCTGACGACGCTCAACAAAATCTCCTCATCGGTGATGGTCGAACGGGGGAAGTGGTCAGTGAAAGACCGATTGTTTTTCAGGCAGAAACAGATTTTCTACGTGAAACGGATTCCTTTCCTCGATATCGTGAAAGGGCTGGGGTATCGGAAATCGCAGATTCGAGGGCTCCAGTGGCAAGGGAACACCATGGAAGATCGTGTCATTATCGACGGTGTTGACGGTACACTCCTCGATTATGCCGTCACCGGTGATAACGTGTACATTCTGGCCAGTCCTTTGTTCGGAATCCGAGCCGAAAATATTATAAAAGGTGATAATCCCGTGAGAAAATACCTTGCCGTATATCCCCTGAAAGGTATGTAATCGAAAATATGATACCGACCGGTCGCATACCGCAGCATATCGGGATCATCATGGACGGGAATGGGAGGTGGGCCGAACTCCGGGGTCTCCCGCGCATCGAGGGACATCGGAGGGGCGTTGAGCGGTCCAAGGAGGTGATCGAGTGCGCTGCGGAGCTGGGAATTAAATCGTTGACACTTTATGCCTTCTCAACAGAAAACTGGCAGAGACCTTCGGATGAAGTAATGACGCTCATGAAACTTCTCGAATTATATCTCAAGAAAGAGCTAAACAGATTCATGCGAGACGGGATTGTTTTCAGAACTATCGGGGAGATTTGGAGACTGCCGCCGCACATTCAGGCTATCATCAGTGACGCTGAGGAAAAGACGGCCGAAGAATGCTGTGACAGACTTGCGGAAGGAATTGTAAAGATGGGCGGAACAATATCCGCGGAACACGGGATAGGCAAACTTAAGAAAAAATATTTCAAACTTATGTATGACGAAATAACGATAAAAGCCATGGCTGATGTAAAATATGCATTTGATCCGGAAAATAAACTGTGCCCCGGAAATATATTCCCTTAAAATTGTTTTGAAAAAAAAACCTTAAATGTTATAATTTTCAAGTTCAAAAATAAAATAACCTTAATAATAACAAGGTGAAATAAATAATGGGAAAAGTAATATCAATAGTAAATCAGAAAGGCGGCGTGGGAAAAACAACCACGGCGGTTAATGTGTCCGCCATAATTGCGGACAGCGGC
>Ga0101944_10008125_pt1 | contig 10132 bp, 8 predicted proteins | sample DewCreD2012metaG_FD_75245 | JGI IMG/M metagenome (GOLD analysis project Ga0101944, IMG submission 75245) | Hot spring sediment bacterial and archeal communities from British Columbia, Canada, to study Microbial Dark Matter (Phase II) - Dewar... ...
GTACTTCACCTGGCTGGGGGATGAACTGATTACCGTGCCGGACTTTCCGGCCTGGGTGTGCGATGTGTGCGGGCGGCGCGAATATGACCTGCACGCGCTGAATCAGCTTAACCTTTTACTAAACCCCAATGCCGGCAAATCCAATGCCAGGCCGCGGCGCGCTCCGCGCAGTCCAGAACCCAAAAAAGGCGCGCGGCCCAGCCGGACGGAATCTTGAGGCGTAGGGTTAAGGCAGTTTCTGCCAGTCGGGGTCGAGATCTTGCCCTGGGGCGTTGGTGAGATTCACCTGGAGCTGGCCGGTAGAGCGCATGATGTAGATTTCGGCGTTGCCATCCACCTCTGACGTGTAGACAATCCACTGTGAGTCCGGCGACCAGGCCGGGGAGCGGTCGGCTGAACCATCTGTGAGGCGGAGGACATCCTGATCGGGCCGTTGGACGGGGTAGCGCGCCAGGAAGATCTGGGTTCTCTTGCCAAACTGGCGCGTATAGACCAACCAGTTGCCGTCTGGCGACCAGGCCGGCTGGCTGACCTGACCGAGATTGCCGGTGACTTGCAGACGGTCAAAACGCTGAGGGGTGGCATAATAGGGCTTTCCACCGGGGACCTGGGCATCGGTAGGAGGGCGTAAAAACATAATTTGTGCCCCGGCGGCGTTCATCACAAACCCCAGCCATTTCATATCCGGTGACCAGGCCGGGTCAAACTCTTCCTGATCGAAGCTCAGGCGGTATAGTTCTGTGCCGTCTGGGCGCATCATGTAAACCTGACGGACGCGGTCTTCGCGCCCATTGTTGGTGAAGGCGATCCACTGCCCATCGGGCGACCAGGCCGGGGCCGTGTCATCGCCTTTTTTGTTGGTGAGGTTGACCGCGCCGCTGCCATCCGCGTTCACCCGCCAGATATCTAACCCGGTATTGGCCTCACCAGGGGCAACATACAGCAGACTGCGGCCATCTGGCGACCAGACGGGGGAGGTCTTATCACCGGGGGTATGGGTGAGTTGGGTAAAGTCTGAGGCTACCACCAGCCCTTGATCGTTGAGCGCAACGCGCATGGTCCAAATCTGAAGGACGCCATCCCCGGCGCGGTCGCTGGCAAAAGCGACGAGCCCGCCGCCGCCCAAAGGTGGAGAAGTGGGGCTGGGGGGCGGAGCAGTGGGGGTGTCTGTGGGCGGCGGGGTGAGGGTATCGGTGGGGGCAGGTTGAGGCGTCTCGCTGGGTGGGGGCGGGGTGGGCGAAGGCTGCGCGGGTGGGGTTGGCGTGTTGGGCAGGGAAGTGGGCGGGAGCGTTTGCGAAACGGTAGGAACTGCGGCCAGGGACTGGGTTGGGAGAGCGCCCGCCGAGAGCAGCCTGAAACCGCCCAACGCGAAGAATACCAGCGCAGCTACCACTACCAGCGAAGCTGCCGCCAGCAGCACAGCGACAGCCACCCAGGGGCTCAGCCGTCGGGGAGGGGGCGGCGTTTTTACGGTTCTGGCTGGCAGGGTTGGCTCGGCTGGTGGTGGGCTAACGGGTGAGAGGGGCATCAGCCCCGGCGTGGTGAGGGCGCGCAGCAGATCGTCTACCTGAGCGAAGCGGTCTTCGGGTTTGAGCGCCATAGCTTTCTCAATGGCGGCCTGCATGTGAGCGGGGACTTCTGGGCGCAGCTCGCGAATGGGGATCATGCGGGCCTGTCCTAAGGCGCGCTGGACGCTGTCAACCGGCTTTTGGCCGGTCAGCAGGTGATAGAGCAGAGCGGCGAAGGCATATTGATCGGTAAATGGGCCAGTGCGGGCTGAGCCAGTGTATTGTTCGGGCGGAGCGTAACCGGGGGTGTAGCCCGATGCGCTGGTGGTAGTGGACTGTGCGGGGTCAATGACGCGGGCGATGCCAAAATCAACCAGCACCGCCTCGCCTTCAGGTGACAGGCGCACGTTGGCGGGCTTGATATCGCGGTGGATGACGGGCGGGGTTTGCTGGTGTAAGAAGCTGATGGCGCTGCCTAACTGATTGGCCCATTCGAGGACCCGATCAATGGGCTGTGGGCCCTGTTCCCAAAGGAGCGCATCCAGTCCGGGGCCGGCAATGTAGTCCATCACCAGGTATTGAACGCCATCGAGAATGAAATAATCGGTGACGCGGGGCAAGTGGGGGTGGCGCAGTGAGGCCAGCAGACGAGCCTCGCGCAGGAATTTATTGGCGCTGTCGGGGGCGGGGTTGCGGTTGGCTTTGACGGCTACCTGGCGGTCGAGAGCCAGGTCAACGGCCAGGTAAACCGCGCCCATGCCGCCCTGACCCAGTTTAGACAACACCCGGTAGCGGTTATTGAGGATTAACCCAGGTTCAAGCGTCATGCTGTACCCTGCTGAGAAGAATAGCTTGTGGCGGTTTAATTATAGCCAGGTTATCCGCGTAGGGGCTATCACCGCGCGGAATTGGGTCGGATGGATGGTTGACGGGCCAGAGAGGTCGTGATAAAATCACGCAGGTAAGCAGCCAGGTTGTTACCCCAAGATCGGGCGCGTAGCTCAATGGCAGAGCAGTGGCCTTTTAAGCCATTGGTTGAGAGTTCGAGCCTCTCCGCGCTCACTTATTTTTTAACAGTGGAGCAGTGGCCGCCGCTTCGCTTACAGCCATTGGTTGAGAGTTCGAGCCTCTCCGCGCTCACTTATTTTTTAACAGTGGAGCAGTGGCCGCCGCTTCGCTTACAGCCATTGGTTGAGAGTTCGAGCCTCTCCGCGCTCGTTGTAGTCACAAGATGAGGTTTTTCTTTTACTCAGGCCCGCCTTTTTGGCGGGTTTATGCTTTATTCAGGCAGTTGGAGCATGAATTTCCCTGGTTGGGGCCGCGGCTGAGTCCTGAGCCACAATGAGGACATTCGGGTTGGCAGATACCCAATCCTGAGAGCAGAACGACCTTGCAGCGACCGGGAACGCAACGCGCCGGAATGGTGTATCCTAAGTGAAGGTATGGGCTGTTCCGCAGCCGGTGGGAGGTAGAAGACCGCGTGACAGGCGAGGCGGATGCCGTTAATAAGGCCAAACGAGGCGATGCGGCAGCCTGGGAGGCAATTGTTCTGGAAAACCAGCAGCCTGTCTTCCGGCTGGCGTATCTGCTGTTGGGCGACGCCGATGATGCGGAAGATGTCGCTCAGGAGGCGTTCATCCGCGCTTATGCGGCGTTGGGGCGTTTTGACGCGGGCCGGCCCATCCGCCCCTGGCTGCTGCGGATTGCTGCCAACCTGGCCCGGAATTGGCGGCGCAGTGCCGGGCGTTATCTGTTTGCGCTGCAGCGCCTTTTAAGAAATGAACTACCGTCGCCCGCGCCCCATCAGCAGGCTGAACAAAACCTGGAGGATCGCCTGTTGTGGGAGGCCATTCGGAAATTGAACCGGGCCGATCAACAGGTAATTTATTTGCGCTACTTTCTGGAATGCTCTGAAAACGAGGCGGCGGACGTGTTGGATGTGCCTGCCGGAACGGTGAAGTCGCGCCTGCATCGGGCGATTGCCCGCCTGCGCGTGGTTCTGCAAGAGCAGTACCCAGAATGGACGAGAGAGGGAAAATAGCCATGCAGGGTTTTCACGAGGAGAATGATCCGCGTTCTTCAGAGCAGGATGTGGAGACCCGGCTCCGGCGGACGGCGGGCGCTTTCCGCTATCCACCCACGCCAGACCTGGCTGCGCGGGAACGCCAGCGCCTCCGGGCGCGTCAAAATGGGGCGCTGACCGATCGGCAAAGCCCCTACAATCCGCTGTTCTCGCGGAAAGGCAGGGGCTGGCTGGCGTTTGCGGCGGCACTGATGGTGCTGATGGCCGGCCTGCTGCTGGCGACTCCGGTGCGCGCGCGGCTTCTGGAATGGCTGCGCATTGGCGCGGTGCGCATTTTTTATAACCAGCCAGTTGAACTTCTAGAGACAGTGACGCCGCCGGCGCTGGCCAGCCTGGCCGGTGAAACCACCCTCGAACAGGCGAAAGCGCGGGTTCCGTTTGTACTGCGCGCCCCGGAATACCCGCCTGACCTGGGCAACCCGCAGCACGTTTACCTGCAGGAGATTCAGGGGGCGGCAGTGGTGATCTTCGTCTGGGCAGAGCCGGCCACACCGGCAGTCGTCCGACTGGCGCTGTACCAGATCGGCGAAGGGGACGTGTTCCAAAAGCATTTGCTCCGCAACGCGCAAGAAACGACGGTCAACGGCCAATGGGCATTATGGGTAGAGGGCCCCTACGTGCTGGAAACCAACCGCGGACAGCAGGAAGAACGCCGCATTGTGCAGGGACGCACGTTGATCTGGATGGAAAACGGTATTACCTACCGGCTGGAGACCTCTTTGCCCCTGGAGGAGGCGCGAAAAATCGCCGAATCCCTAAGGGCGCTGCCTGAGAAATGAAGGTGCAGGAACGTTTTGGCCTCTGGCGGTGTAAGGGATAAAAAGGAGTACTTCAGATGACTCGCGATTACCGTGCAGGTCGTTTTTTTAGCTCAAGATACCGGATATTTTTCACCATCTTGGTGTTATTGTTGTTGGTTTCCTGCGTGCCGCGGCCGGCGGCTGGGCCTGGCGCTCCGGCACGGCCCGAAGCAGGGGCAGAGGCCGATCAGGCTGCCGCGTCTCAGAGCCAGCACATCTTATTGATCCAGTCTCTGCCAGGAGCCATTATCCAAGAGAGCGGCCCTTACCAGGATGCCGACGTTTACCAGATCGAGGTGATAGATCTGCGCTCCGGCGAGCCGGTGGAAGCCATAGCGCCGGTTGAGGTCGGGGTGGAAATGAACTATGCCTTTTCCCCTGACCATACTCGCCTGGCAGTGACTTCGAAATTTGCGGGCTGTTCTGGCCTATGTCTGCGCGTCTATGAACTGAGTAATTTGCGCCAGACGGCAAAAGTCGAACTGCCAGAGACAGAGGGCGGCCAAGGTTATGCCAGCCAAATCGTGTTTGATCGGCAGGGAAAGCGGATCGCGGTGACATACATTGCGGACGGCAAGGGCCATCTGGCGTTGGTGGATCTTCCATCGTCCGGCGCTCCAGTGGTGGAAGAGATCAATTTCTCGTATTCACCCAATCAGATGAGCTTCAGCGGCGACGGTACACGCCTGATGATCGTCGCGCACCGGCTGCCAGAAGACATTCCCAGCGGGCCAGAGGTCAGCCCTCAACTGGTTGCTCTTTTGTGGGATGCCCAAACGCTGCAAACGATTTGGGAACAGGAACTGACTGAGGTCAAAGATGGTTTTTATGGTTCGCAGGACCATTCCAAACCAGAGGAGAATACATATTACCAGGCTGGCATCGCGGTGGATGCCGACCGGCAGAAAATCTACCTGGCGCACGCAGACGCGGATCAGTTGACCACCGTTGATTTCCTGGAACAACGCGTAGAGACGGTCGCGATTCGCGAAAAGCGGGCCTGGTATGAAGACCTGATTGAAGCGGTCCTCTCCATGGGCGTGCGCCGGGTTCAGGCCAAAGCGGCCAACTCGTACCACCGCCAGGCGCTGTTGTCTGCGGATGGAGGTATCCTCTATGTCGTTGGCATCCGCTATAACCTGGTGAAGCAGGATAACGGAAATTATGAGAGGGTGCATACCCCCTACGGGCTGGCTGGCTGGGAGCTTGAAAGCGCCAGGCGGTTGTTTCAGGTGGAGACCGACGCAAGCGAGCTCCGGCGGGGTCTGGGCGAAACGCTCATCCTCAACGGTTATGATCAGAATTCACGGGAATATCGGCCGTTCACTGAGGTTTTTGAGCTCTCCAGCGGTCAAAAGATTGCTCATTTCCAGCGCGTCTATGCCTATCCGACCCTGCGCACGGATGGCTCACCGGCGCTGGTTTCGGTGTATACGAGCGATCGCGGAAGAACGTTCCTGTCTGTGCTGAAAGAAGATTTCCAGAAGTCGGGACTGCTGTGGGAAAAGACGCTGACCCAAGGTTATGCTTTCTGGCCGGAACTACGCTGACCCAATAACCGACAGCCTTCTGATGTTCTTCCACGTTTGCGGAACTTTGCACTCTTGTATTTTTGCAAAACGCTGTTATAGTGATAGAATAAATGTACTATTAACATCAGATAAGTAGGGTATAGAAATAGATTCTATTCCCTTCAGGAGGCAGTGGAATGCAAAAAATTGTCCCGTTCTTGTGGTTCAATGACCAGGCGGAAGAAGCCGCCCATTTGTACACCTCGGTATTTGCCAATTCCAAAATTGACGATGTGATGCGCTACGGCGAAGACATGCCCGGCTTGCCGGGCCAGGTGATGACAGTGGCTTTTCAACTTGCCGGGCAAGAATTTACCGCGCTGAACGGCGGCCCAGAGTTCAATTTTACGCCGGCCATCTCCTTCTTCGTGACATGCCAGACAGAAGAGGAAGTGGACCGGTTGTGGAAAAATCTTTCCAAAGAGGGGCAAGTGCTGATGGAACTGGGCCGCTACCCCTTCAGCGAGAAGTTCGGCTGGCTGGCAGACCGCTTTGGCGTTTCGTGGCAGATCAGCCTGACGGGCTCACCTCAGAAGATTATCCCATTCTTGATGTTTGTGAGAGATCAGCATGGAAAGGCGGAAGAAGCGATCCGGACCTACGTCTCCCTGTTTAAAGATTCTGCTGTCGGCGAGATCCTACGACACGGCAAAGACCAGGGTGAAACCGAAGGGACGGTAATGCACGCCCGCTTCACACTCGCAGGGCAGGAGTTTATGGCGATGGACAGCGCCTATGAGCATGAATTCACCTTCACCCCGGCGATTTCCTTCTTCGTCCGCTGTGCCGATCAGGGCGAGGTTGATTATTTTTGGGAGAACCTCTCGCGCGGAGGGACAGTGGAGCAGTGCGGGTGGTTGAAAGATCGCTTTGGCGTTTCCTGGCAGATCGTTCCCACGGCCCTGATAGAGATGATGAGCGACCCCGATCCAGAGCGAGCCAGCCGGGTGACACAGGCCATGTTAAAAATGACCAAAATCGAGATTGATCAGTTGAAACAGGCCTACGAGATGGCGTAACCCTTCCCAGAATCCGTATCCGCCGGCTTTCAGAGGCCGGCGGATACGTTTAACGAGACCTGGAGCGCGATCCGCCGACCCTGGCGCTGGCTGATCAGGTTGGGCATGGCATTGTATTTTGGGTTTCAGATACCTAAAATATAGGAAAGTGTTGAGCCGAAGGGCAATTAGACTCTTGAACCGGATGAGGGCCCATTGGTAGAAGTGAACCTATACGGCACGCTGCGGATGGTGGCAGGAAGAAAGAATGCGCCGGTTGATTTGCCCGAAGGAGCGGTATTGGGCGACCTAATCCACGCGGTGGTGCGGTCTTTTCCGGCTATCCGTTCTGTGCTGTTGGATGAGAGCGGCAGGCTGCGCAGCGACGTGCCGGTGTTTCTGAACGGGCGCAATCCACGTCTGCAGCGCAATTATGAGCAGATGATTGTGAACCCAGGGGATGTTCTCAGCCTGTTTTCACCCGTTTCAAGCGGGCGGATCAACGTAGAGGCGCTCCGCGGGGATCCGTTGAAGCGTCAGGAGGGATAAGATGAAGGTGAATTTCTACGCGACTCTGCGCCCGCTGGCCGGCGGGAAGACGGTGGAGTTCAGTACGGAGGACGGCGTAACGGCGCAGGCGTTATTGGATGCGATTATCACCCGTTTTCCAGCGATGCGCCGCGAGCTGCTGGATGAGGACGGTCACCTGTACGGACACGTTCACTTTTTTATCAATGGCCGCGACGTGCGTTTTTTGGATGACCGGATGGCAACGGTGATCCACCCGGAGGATGTGATCAACGTGTTCCCGGCAGTTGGTGGGGGGAGCGGGGAATAAATAAAAACACTGCGGGGCCGCGGCCCCGCAGTGTTTTTATCCTTGAGCCGGTGAACAGGTTAGATAATTTCTAACTCTTTCAGCTTCGATTCGGGCACAACGCCGTTCACCCAGCCGCGGCAGGCGTAGTACTCTTCCAGCATCTGGTCAAGTTCGCAAACGTGGCCCATACTGCCCGGCATGGTGGAGGCTTCTTTGGTGAAGCGCTCGGGGAGGTAATCGGAGCCCTCGCGCAGGCCGGCCAGGTTGTTGTAGTAGCGTTCCAGGTTGTAAACGCGCTCGCCCACTTTGAGCAGATGTTCGGGGCTGGAAGGCACGCCGGTGATGGCTTCGTATTGGGCGGCGAAGGACTCCATCGATTCGGCGAAGGTGGCGAATTTGCAGACATCCAGGCAGTCGGTGACGGTGTGAACGTTCTGGAAGATCACGTTCATTTCGCCTTTGCCTTTCCAGGCCAGCGGGTCGCTGATGGTTGAAGGGCCAAGCACGTTGCCGATGACTTCGGCGGCGGGAGTATAGCCGCGCAGGTGGCAAGCACCGCGGTTGCTGGTGGCGTAGCCGAGGCCCATGCCTTTGATGCCGCGCGGGTCGTAGGCCGGGACGGATTGGCCCTTCACTTCCATGGCAATCTCCGGATGCCCAAAGTAAGCGGCGAGGCGTTTTACGCCCTCGGCCATCTGATTGCCGATGCCCTCGCGCCGGGCGGTTTTGTGCAGCAGTTCGACCATCTTCATGGTATCGCCCCATTGAATGCCGCCATCGCCATTGGTATAGCCGCGTTGAGTGGCTTCCATGTAGGTTGCCAGAATATTGCCAGATTCAATGGCATCCATGCCGTAGTCATTGCACAGGTCAATGCATTTGGCAATCGCGGCGGCGTCGCTGTTGCCGCAGTTGGCGCCAAACGACCAGGCCGGTTCGTATTCCAGGCTTTCCATGCGCAGGCCCTTCCAGGGGCCCTCTGTGATCTCTACTTCTTTCTTACAGGCCACCGGGCAGGCGTGGCAGGTGGGGTCATTGACCAGGATGGTTTCTTTGACATGCTCCCCGCTGATCAGCTCGGCCTGGTCGCCGAAAGCGGTTTCCTGGCAGTTGCGCGCTGGCAGGCCGCCGATCACGTTGGTCATGTTCATCAGGACGTTGGTTCCATAAACCGAGAGGCCGCCCTTGCGGGGCGAGGTAACCACGCGCTCATCCATGATTTGGGCCAGGGCAACTTCTTGAACCTTTTTCCATTTAGCGCGGTCGGCTGCCTTGACCAGCTTCTTTGGAGCTTTGATGACAATGGCCTTGAGGTTCTTGCTGCCGCCGACGGCGCCCGTGCCGCCGCGCCCGCTGGCCCGGTCGTTTTCGTTGATCCAGGAAGCGAACTTCACCAGGTTTTCACCGGCTGGCCCAATGGCGATGACACTGAGATCCTTTTTGCCGTAGAGGTCCTGGAAGTGTCTGACAACCTCATGGACGCCCTTGCCCCACAGGTTAGAGGCGTCGTGGATTTCGACCTGTTCATCGTGAATGTAGACGTAGACGGGCGCGGGCGCTTTGCCTTTGAAGATCAGGCCGTCGAAGCCGGCCCAGCGCAGGCGGGCCGCCGACCAGCCGCCGTGATGGCTATCGGTCACGGTTCCGGTGAGGGGCGATTTAGTGACTACGGCCAGCCGCCCGCTCATATTGGCTTCAGAACCGGTCAGGGGGCCGTTCATGAAGCACAAGATATTTTCAGGTGACAGCGGTTCAACCTGGGGGCCGTTCTCAAACACATACTTGACGCCCAGTCCGCGCGCGCCGATGTATTTGAGGGCCCAGTCTTCAGGAATGGGCTGGTAATTGACTGACTGTTGGGTCAGATCAATGTGCGCTATTCTATTCGCATAACCGCCTAGTGCCATAGCTTTTTCTCCTGAATCGTATAGAAGGATGGAAAAGAATCGGTTCGCAGTGTGCGCAGGCACGCGCCTTCTCACCAGGAACCAGATCGCGAATGTACTGCTTTATCGAGATAACGGTAAATAAATGGGATAAAACACATTGATAAGGTTGCATTAAGAATATATTAAGTAAAAGTATACGTCGAATATCCAAAATTTCAAGGGATGTTATTGAGATCCCCAGGGTAAACGCATCCCCGGTTCGGTCAGCACTGAGCGCCGCGCAGGTACTGGAGGATCGTTGGATCGGCGATGTTTTCCCTCTCGCTTCCTATGCTAGGCAAGCTGCCGGCTGTTTTGCTATCTGCCAAGACCTGAGATGCGTTTACCCTGAATTAACTTGTTTTTTCGTGGCGCAAATCGCGATGTTTACGCTATACTATAATCGAATAGGCCCTTTTCAGAA
>Ga0101944_10008126_pt1 | contig 10130 bp, 14 predicted proteins | sample DewCreD2012metaG_FD_75245 | JGI IMG/M metagenome (GOLD analysis project Ga0101944, IMG submission 75245) | Hot spring sediment bacterial and archeal communities from British Columbia, Canada, to study Microbial Dark Matter (Phase II) - Dewar... ...
TAGAAATAATGACTTTACAAAAAACACATTATTCACTATAATTATTCGATAAATATGGATTCGATAACTGAATTGAGGAGGTGATACATGGTTTTTCGGTTATTTGTTGGTATCGGAATGAACAACAATCAAGGAGGTGACGTATGAAAGAGGAGAAGTTAGAGAGCAGCAGTCTCCTGGACGTTTTTGAATCACAGGGAGTGGACAGGCGTGACTTTCTGAAATACTGTATGGCTACCGCGGCGCTGTTCGGCATTTCGGAGTTCGAATTCACGACGAAACTCGCGCATGCCGTAGAAACAGCCTCAAAAAAACCGCCCGTGATCTGGCTCGAAGGGCAGGACTGTGCTGGGTGCACGATAGCTTTTCTGGGTGTCATGAACCCGCCTGTATCTTCCATAATTCTCGATAAGATCTCGCTGCGGTATCATGAGACCGCCATGGCTGCCGCCGGGCACATGGCTGAAGAAATCGCCGAAGAAACGGTGAAAAAGGGTGGTTACGTGCTTGTTGTCGAAGGGTCGGTCCCTTCTGCTGATGACCGTTTCTGCATGATCGGGAAACGCCCCTTCAAGAAAATCCTGGAGGAAGCGGCAGCGAATGCGGCTGCGATCATCGCAGTAGGCGCCTGCGCTACGTATGGCGGTATCCCGGCGGCTACACCGTCCAAAGGTATCGGGCTCAATAAGGCCCTTCCCGGGAAGGCGGTTATCAACCTTCCGACGTGCCCGGTGCATCCTGATCACCTTGTCGGGACAATCCTGTATTTTCTCACGACAGGCAAGGCACCGGAACTCGATTCGATCGGCAGACCAGTTATGTATTACAGGGAGTCAATACACGATAATTGCAGACGCCGAGGCCATTTCGATGCCGGCAGATTCCTGGCCGATTGGAATGATCCGAAGCAGAAGGACTGGTGCATGCTGATGAAAGGGTGCAAGGGACCGGTGACGAACTCGGACTGTCCAATTCGGAGATGGAACGATGGCATTAACTTCTGCATAGATTGCGGCTCCGTCTGCATGGGCTGTGCCGAACCCGGATTTTATGCCGGAATGACTCCTCTCTATACCGCGGAGAGTGAGACATCCAAGAAAATTTTGGCAATGAGGGCGTCCGGCGAATATCAGAAGAAAAATACCTAAAAAGGAGGTGAATCTACATGGGCAAAAAAATAACAATAGATCCGGTTACGAGAATTGAAGGGCATCTCAGTATTGAAGTGGAAATAGAAGACGGCAAAGTCAAAGACGCATGGAGCAGCGGCACGATGGCGCGGGGCTTCGAGGCACTGCTGACCGGCAAAGATCCCCGGGATGCCTCTTATATTACGAGCCGGTTCTGCGGCGTGTGTTACAGTGTGCACCAGATGGCGTCTGCGCGTGCACTCGATGCGGCTTTCGGGGCACAGGTGCCTTGGGGAGGGACACTCATCAGGAACCTGGTGATGGGTGCTGAGTATATCTATGATCACGTTCTCCACTTTTACCAGTTATCGGCTCTCGATTATATCGATATCATGGCGATCGCCGATTACAAGGGTAACGATAAAGAGCTGCTCGCCGTCAAAGAGAAAATCATCGGTTTGGTGCAGACGAAGGACACGTATCCCCTGACTCCGCGCTATGAGCCGGATGAATTCAGCGTAAAGGATCCCGATATCGTAATCCATGCGGTCAGTAATTATCTCAAGGCGCTGAAAATGCACGCGAAGGCCAGAAATATGGGTGCTATCTGGGGTGGGCGGACTCCGCATTACCAGAATATCGTCGTTGGTGGGGTCACCTCGTATCCTGACCTGAATCAGATTGCGCGTTTCCGCACGATGCTTGATGAGCAGGCCAAATTTATCAACGAAGTGTACATCCCTGACGTGCTTGCCTTCGGGACCGGCCCTCTCTGGCCGTTGGCAAAAATGGGAGTCGGCGGCGGTCATTACAATTACCTGTCATACGGAAGTTTCGAGAAAGACCCGAGCGGCAAGGAACTCGTCTTTCCCGCAGGAGTCGTTATCGGCATGAATCCGGCCAATATCAAGGTGGATCCCGTCGATACCAACAAGATCGCGGAATCGGTCAAATATGCGTGGTACAAGGATAACAAGCCGGTGCATCCGTATAACGGCGAGCAGATTTTCAACCTCGACAAGAAGGATGCGTATTCATTCGTGAAGGCCCCCCGTTACGACGGCAAGGCTATGGAGGTCGGACCTTTGGCGCGGATGATCATTGCGAAGAACAAAGACCTCATTGGGCTTGTTGAAAAGGGAGCAAAACCAGGCGCGGTTGCGCGTCATGCGGCGAGGGCGATCGAGACCAAAATAGTTGTCGATGCATGCTATCAGTGGATCGATCAGTTACAGACGGAAATGACGAAACCGGGGTTTAAAATCCATGACACGGACCACTGGGAGCCGCCTTCAACCGGCATGGGCGCCGGTTATTTCGAGCCTCCGCGGGGTGCGCTTGGCCATTGGATAAAGATCAAGGATAAGAAGATAGAGAATTATCAGGCTGTTGTTCCCTCTACCTGGAATGCTTCTCCGCGGTGCGAAAACAAGATACGCGGGCAGTATGAAGAATCTCTGATCGGTGCACCGGTTCCGGATCCGAATAACCCGATCAATGTCGTGAGGATTATCCGTTCATTCGACCCCTGTCTGGCATGTGCTATTCACATCATCGAGCCTCAAACCAATGAGGTCAAGAAATTTATGATCGAATAGCACAAAGGGATACGAGTCATTTTGCCCTCCTCATCCTCCCTTCAGGAGGTGAGGAGGGCTTTTTGGTAGAACGCTATCGTCTGTTCGCTGAAACCAAGAAATACACTCTTCGGGTGATCAATCAACTGACATGAAAGATGGCAAATCAGGGCAAAACATCACGATTCTTGGCGTGGGCAACATCCTCCTCTCTGATGAAGGGGTAGGGGTTCATGTCGCGAACGAACTCTGCAAGAGAGCATTGCCGGAAAATGTCTCTGTCGTTGAAGGCGGCACAGACGGTTTCCGCCTCCTGAACGTTATAACAGAGGCTGACCGTCTCATTGTCGTTGACGCAGTGAAGGGCGGTGGTGAGCCCGGTTCCCTTTACCGCTTTGATATTGACGACGTGAAAGCGTGCCCGTCAGGTTTCAAGACATCCGTCCACCAAATCGGGATTCTCGAAGTCATTGATCTCTCAGGCCTCATCGGTAAAACTCCCCGTACAACGATTATCGGCGTCGAGCCGAAATCCCTCGAGATGGGATTGGAACTGTCACCGGAGATCAGGGAAAAGATGCCGAGGATTATTGAATTAGTGTTGGAAGAAATAAACCGATATTATTAACCGCCACATAATAGACGTAACATTTTCGTTTCATTGCCGCGAAGCTTGTACCCTCATGTCGTGAAAGGGGAGCGGGAATCCAATGTAATAAAAATGGATGCCCGATTACAGTCCTCGGGCATGACGAACAAACGGATCAGATTTTCCCAGTCGACCGTGAATACTTGCAACGCTGCGGAGGCTTCAGCATGAGAGAGTACCTTCATTCGTATCGTTTGCTGAGACCAGCCGATACCTCGGCACGACTGATTACTGCAGTGCCAACGATATTGGCTTCTGCAATAAGAGAATTGACGGCTTGTGAGCCGGTCTCAGAAACGTAGCGCTTTACCAATGCACTTGCGTCCAGATATGCAATCATTCCCGGTCTTCAATAAGCAGGTCGGCCACCGTACGTCTGCCTCGCGCTTTTGCAACTGGCGGGATCGGATTCAGTTTTTTCCTGTTCCAGATAATCAAGCCTGCCTGCACCATAGCTTCGATCCGTTCATTTAAAGGCGCAGAAGCGGGAACAATACGTCCGATTGGTGTCCCCCGCTCAGTTATAACCACGATATCACCTGCCTTGGTTAGTCGTAAATAATGACTAAGGCGACTTTTCAATTCACGAATGCTCACTTGCGTTACAGCCATGATACCTCCTGTGTGCTCCCTTGTAGTCACATTATGACACAATGCGACCCGCCTAAAGAAAAATATATATCCTGACGGTGTACGAATGAGGCGACACCCAGCAGCGTCTGTAACTGATTCGCCGCCAGAGCTTGTGATGCTCCACTCGTCCTCGTCGGACAACACCTGAAGCTTCCCTTCGACAGCCGCTTCTGACAGAGCCAGAAACCTTGCAAGAACTATACTGTCCAAAAGCCTGATATTCCGGTAGCTCAGAGGTTCAAAGCAAAACGTATCGCATCACGAATTTCCGCGAGCCTGTCCTGAGTTAAGGTTGTAATCAGTGTTCCTATGTTTGCCTTTGAAACCGTCTGTAAGTGGTCACAATTAACGGCACAGTCATGATTCATCCCGTCTGCTCGGGACAACGGAACCTCGCTCGGGATATCGCGAATCGTCGAAGTTACCGGGGCTACGGTGACTTCGCCCAGATATTCCAGAATGGAATCTCTTGTCAAAATGACGACAGGTCGTTTTTTGTTGGGATGCTTGAACTTGTACCATCTCACCTCGCCTCGTTTCATGCATCACCCCACTCCTGTTCCGCCTCCCACATGCTGAATTCGTCCTTTGCAACAGGATGGCGTTCGTATCCCTTTTTATGCTTCTGCTCAAGTTTGTTGATATGCACCTGCTTCACGGCATCTCTTAAAGCCTTGCGCGCAAAGGCAGAACGGGTAGTTTTCAATTCCTTGACAACCTTGTCAACGGTTGCGACTAATTTATCATCCAGCGTCATCTGTATTGTTCTCATGAACTCCTCCTCACAATGTGGAATAATATAGCTATGATAACCAACATGATATCGTGAGTCAAGGAGTTGAGGGATGGGTCTCGCAATGCTGCGCAAGTGGATCATGGGTCACCCAGATGCTTTCTCTTTCGGACGGGTGTGATCCGCTCCGCAAGAATGGGTAATATTTCCTGTTGAGATACTGAGTATAAAGGTAAAATTGATCATCTGCATGAGTTGTAAACCGTTTAGACGGAAGATTGTCTGCTGTTACCTGTCATCCCCTGCATCCCGGGGGGAATAGGTTTTGTAAGAATATTCTCTCATCATGCGTTTTATCCTCTTTCTGTCACGGCCGAGTTCACGGTTGGCAAGAGCTCCGATTATCAGAATGAGAATAAAAATTGCGATGAGATATTTCATCCGCACGTCATACGGTTTTTGCCTGTGCTTCCATCTCCTTGAGCTCTTTGGACAAAAAGAAGTTCAAAACGGTACGGATCCCCACAATTGCCCCAAGTTTTCCGATGTCTTCCCATGTGGGTGCAATAGCGGTCCTTAAAATATCGGCACCTATGAGGAACTCAAGGGCTATTGACAGTGAATGGCCCAGATACATTCTGCTCTCCGTCATTGCCCTGTAACCGTGACGGTATTTCAGGGTTTTCCTTATAAAGTTGAACAGTGATCCGAGAATACCGGTGATAATGAAAATTACCGCTATCGATTCAGCCGCCATGGCAATATACTGCGCTGTCAGTTTAAGAAATTCATTCATGAATAATCACCTCCCGCCGGACATTCCCGTACGCTTCTATTATTACCTGCTGCTGTGTAACCTCCTCGATTATATCACGCACGAAAGTTCCGATTAAGAAAGGAATTCAGTCTATTGCCTCAAGGTGAAAAATGTGTATTTCGATGAAATCCTCTCCGAAACGATGCATGTTCCTGATGAGATGAAGATACGCGGATAAGGAGATTCCCGAGAGGGGTAACGGGGCTGGTGCCTCGCCTGGTCTGCAAAACCAGTGAATGATCATTCCGATCCCGAAGGAAATCATGGTGGGTTCGATTCCCACTACCCCTCTCCAAAAAGATATCTTATCTCATGCGCCATCACTGGTGATGGATGTGCGGATTCGTTCCGCCCACAAAGGTGCTGCCACCACGCTTTTGCCTCCCTCACGCCAGCCTGCCATTTTGTTGAAATGGATAATCTGGGATCAATCAGGTAGTTGATGGTGGATTGGGTTCATATCAATTCAATATCAGCTTCAACGTGAGATGTTCTATAATGAATCATTCTCATTTGTATGAAAAGCTTACCGGGAATGAAAAACAGACGATTGTTTGTGGTAATGGCTGTCTCTGTCTTATTAGGGATACTTGGTGGTTTTCTCGTCTGGACATTGTCAGGGCTCCCAAACATACAACACCTTGAAGAATATGCGCCCCTTGAATCATCGCTCGTCTATTCGAGCGACGGAAAGCTGCTTGCCGAGCTCTATCTCGAGCGAAGAACGTTCATCCCGTATTATGAAATACCTGACCATGTAAAAAAAGCTTTTATCGCTGTTGAGGACGTGAGATTTTACCAGCATCCCGGGGTCGATTTCATCGGCATCATGAGGGCACTCTGGCGTGATATCAGGGCGGGGAGCGTGGTACAGGGAGGCAGCACCATTACCCAACAGCTCGCGCGCATGCTTTTTTTGACCTCTGACAAGAGCATCGGCAGAAAGATTCGGGAGGCAGTGCTGTCGGTCTGGATAGAGCAGCGGTACACGAAAGATGAAATCCTCGGCATGTACCTGAATCAGGCTTACTTTGGAACCAGGGCATACGGGATAGAGGCTGCCGCGCAAACGTACTTTGCGAAGACGACCGCGGATCTCAGCATTGCCGATGCGGCGCTTCTTGCCTCTCTACCAAAAGCACCGTCGAAATATTCTCCATTCAAGAATCGGGAAAAGGCAAGAACGAGAAGGGATATGTCACTGAAACAAATGCTCGATTACGGATTCATCACACAGGCGGAGTACCGTGAGGCGTTGACCAGTCCCCTTCCGGATCATCCGAATTTCAGACGGTATGATGCACCGTATTTTATCGAGATGTTGCGGCAGCAGCTCGAGAAAAAGTACGGCAATGAACTCTACACCTCCGGGTACAAGATTTATGCCACTGTCGACTCCTCTCTGCAGAAGGCGGCGGAGGAGGCTGTTGGATCCGGCATAGCAGCCATCGAGAAACGCGTTCGACCGGGAATTCAGGCTGCCCTCGTCGCAATCGATCTTCGAACCGGCCATGTGAAGGCGCTCGTTGGAGGTCTCGATTTCTGGATAAATCAGTACAACAGGGCAACACAGGCCCTCAGGCAGCCCGGATCGGCATTCAAGCCTTTTGTCTTCATGGCTGCGATAGAGGGCGGCATGACATCCGCAGATATCGTCTATGACACACCGGTATCATTTCAGGGAGCTAAATCCGGGGAGAGGTGGACACCGCGTAATTATGACGGCGAATATTACGGGCCGGTACCCCTCAGGAAGGCGCTCGCGAAATCATTGAATTGCGCAACGGTGAGGCTTGCCGCGGATATCGGGATTAATCAAATTATCGACATGGCAAAGAGGCTCGGAATCAGAAGTCAGCTCCAGCCGTATCTCCCTCTGGCAATAGGCGCTTCGGATGTGACCCTCATCGATATGGTGCATGCATATGCGGCATTTGCAACGGGTCAGAGACCCGCGATGGTTTTCTTTGAACGCATCGTCAACCGCGAGGGGATCGTCATCGAAGAGAATAGAACGGTCATCGAGTCACTCCTTTCCGATGGAGATGTTCAGGAGATACAGATTCTCCTCAAAGCCGTTGTCGAAGAGGGGACGGCGGTCAGGGCGAAGGAAATCGGGAGGCCGGTCTTCGGAAAGACGGGGACCACCAATGAATATACGGATGCGTGGTTCATCGGGTTCGACGATCGGCTTGTTGTCGGCGTTTGGGTTGGCAGGGACGATCATACACCCATAGGGAGAAAAGAAACCGGTTCCCGCGCTGCGCTTCCGATATGGATCGACTTTATGAAAAAAGTGCCTCTACAAATTCCTTCGGATCAAAATCCCTGAGGTCTTCAATCTTTTCACCGATCCCGATAAGCCTCACCGGAATTCCAAGCTTTTTTTTGATCGCGAAGATAATGCCTCCTTTTGCGGTTCCATCGAGCTTCGTCAACGCAATGCCGGTGATGCCGACCGTCTCGTGAAACATGGATGCCTGGTGCAGGGCGTTCTGGCCGGTTGTCGCATCGACGACCAGGAGTGTTTCATGAGGAGCCCCGGGGAATGCCTTTTCAATTGATCTCCTGACTTTCTTGAGTTCTTCCATCAGATTCGTCTTGGTATGAAGCCTGCCCGCAGTGTCGATAATGACGACATCGATGTTCCTGCTCCGTGCCGCTGAGACCGCATCGAAGGCAACTGCTGCAGGGTCTGATCCCTTCTGGTGCTTGACCATCTGAGTACCTGCTCGCTGGGCCCAGATCTCAAGCTGTTCAATGCCTGCCGCACGAAAGGTGTCCCCCGCAGCGAGGATGACCGACAGGTCCTGTGAGCGGAACTTGCTCGCAAGTTTTCCGATGGTCGTTGTCTTACCGACCCCATTCACCCCGACGGCGAGAATGACAAAAGGCCTCTGGGCTCCAATTGCAATGGGTTGTGCGTCACCGAGCATGTCCGACATCTCTCTCTTCAGCAATTCTTTGACACTGTCGACATCCCGTGCCTCGCCCTTTCTCACCTTCTCACGGAGAGAAGCCATGATATCGGATGCCGCGGGTGCCCCCACATCCGATAGAATGAGTATTTCTTCGAGCTCTTCGAGAGTCGAATCGTCAATTTTCCTTCCGGTGAAGAGCGTTTCGACCCTTTCTACAAATCCCTTTCTGGTCTTGGTGAGGCTTTCCTTAAGACGGTCGAAAAAACCCATTCATCCTCCCGATGGTTATGAATCAGTAATTGTAAAGTCTTTTACCGGCAATTATCAATCTTATGCCGAGCAGACGGCACGGTATTGTATTTTAGAGGGCAATGTTTATAATAAGACATCCTCAGATATCGGAAACAGATCAGCAGGAGGGAGTCTTTTTTATGCTCAAAAGGAAAAAAAAATATGTAACTGCAGTTGTTGGAGCTACCGGCGCCGTGGGCAATGAAATGGTAAAGACGCTCAAATCAAGGGCATTCCCCGTCGAGAGGCTGAGGCTTTTTGCTTCAGAACGCTCTGAGGGAAAGCGGATTCCTTTCGGGGATGTGCCGATACCGGTGGAGGCACTGAACGAGAGATCTTTTGAAGGTATAGACATTGCGCTTTTCTCTGCAGGTGCGGAGCGGTCAAAAATATGGGCACCTGTTGCGGTGCAGTCCGGCTGCGTCGTGGTAGATAACTCAAGCCAGTGGCGTATGGACCCCGCTGTCCCCTTAGTCGTTCCCGAGGTGAATCCGCAGGATTTACAGTGGCATAAGGGAATCATTGCAAATCCCAACTGTTCGACCATCCAGATGGTGGTTGTCCTGAAACCGATTCATGATGCAGCCCGGATTAAACGGGTCGTCGTGACGACATTCCAGTCGGTATCCGGGACTGGACAGAAGGCAATCGATGAACTCATGCAGCAGACGACGGACTTGCTGAATTTCAGGGAGGTTACGTGCAGGGTATACCCCTATCGGATCGCCTTCAATGTGCTTCCTCATATCGATACATTCCTTGATAACGGCTATACTAAGGAAGAAATGAAGATGGTGAACGAGACGAAGAAGATCATGGGTGATAGCACGATCAGGGTGACGGCGACTACCGTTCGCGTGCCCGTTTTCAGGTGCCATTCGGAGAGCCTGAATATAGAAACCGAGAAGAAACTTCTGCCGCAGGAGGTGCGGGCAATTCTGGCTGCAGCGCCAGGGGTAATCGTATATGACGCACCCGAAAAGAACCTCTATCCGATCCCGATTGATGTAGCCGAAAGGGATGAGACCTACGTCGGCAGGATACGGCAGGATGATACCATCGAAAATGGGATAAACATGTGGATCGTTGCCGACAATCTGAGAAAGGGAGCTGCCCTCAATGCAGTGCAAATTGCCGAGAAACTCATCGAAATGGCATAGACAGGAAAGCCTCCCGTATCGAGATATCGAGATTTGAAGGGGTCAAGATTCCATACCCGCGAATTCTCACACTCGTTTTGTGTTTCAGATACGATATTTTGATGATGATATTCGAGCTGCATGACCATGATACCGGTTGACTGTATCGTTATCGGCGATTACGTACTCACCATGGATACATCTCTCACGCTCCTTGAGAAGGGCGCTGTCACGATTGAG
>Ga0101944_10008127_pt1 | contig 10129 bp, 9 predicted proteins | sample DewCreD2012metaG_FD_75245 | JGI IMG/M metagenome (GOLD analysis project Ga0101944, IMG submission 75245) | Hot spring sediment bacterial and archeal communities from British Columbia, Canada, to study Microbial Dark Matter (Phase II) - Dewar... ...
AGCAGTTCGGTCAAGCACGCGCTCCGACGGTGAGTCCTGAGATCTACCTTTTGCCACCGGTGATGTTATCCTCGCTGGAAGCTCAAGACCTGCCGCTCCCGCGGCAGGTCTTGGAGGGTCACGATGTACCTGGATATGTCATCCGAACTCCCAGACTTCTTGCCCGCGCCGCGCCGTTGGGAATCGGGGCGCGATATAATTTCTGCCGGCGGATTTTTGAAGCGGGAGGCTGGGCGATGATTCGATCTGTACGGGGTATTGCCATCGCAGTGGGCTTATGCTTCGCGTTGGCGGTGATGTGGTGGGCGGCTCCGCGTGCTGCTCGAAGCGCGCAGGCGGCGCCTTTGGCGGTGGTGATGGCGCAAACGCCGGGCGGCGGACAAATCACGGCTACCGCCGTCGGGCATGAGTACCGGCAGGATGATCTGCCCAACATTGCCGCCGCGCCGGACGGCTCACTGTGGGTAGCCTGGCTGAGCTTCGCAGGCGACCGCGATGACGTGGCCATTCGTCATTACAAAGACGGCCGGTGGCAGAACCTGCTTTGGGTTCCGGGAACAAGCGGAGATTGCTGGCTGCCGCAAGTGGCGGTGGACCCGGCCAACCGCGTGTGGGTTGTGTGGTCCCAGCAACTCAACGGCAATTGGGACCTCTACGCACGCCGGTTCGATCCGCAGAAGCAGGAATGGGGGCGGCTCGAACGGCTGACAAGCGATCCCCTCCCGGATGTCAACCCCCGCCTCGCCTCCGACGGCAAAGGCCGTTTTGCGCTGGTCTGGCAAGGTTTCCGTGGGAAACACTCGAACATCTTTCTGAAAACCTTCGATGGCGAGCGCTGGTCGGCCGACATTCGCGTCACCAACCGCGCGGCTAACGACTGGGAGCCCGCGGCGGCAATCGATTCCACCGGCGCCGTGTGGGTCGCCTATGACAGCTACAAGAACGGCAACTACGACGTTTTTCTGACGCGCGTGGCGGGCGGCAATCCGGGATCGGAGATCAGCGTCGCCGCCACCTCCCGGTTCGAAGCGCGAGCCACCCTGGCTGTGGACGCTCAGGACCGGGTGTGGGTGGCTTGGGAAGCGGGACAGCCCAATTGGGGCAAGGATCAGGGATACATCGTTCGAGACCGCAAAGTGGGGGTCGGTCTGGGCGGCGCACGGCAGGTGCGGCTGCGGTGCTACGAGGGCGGGCGTTGGAAAGAGCCCGTGAAATCCGCCGCCGATCTTTTCAGTGGCAACACGTATCAGCCCCACGTTTTTTCCGACGGGCGAGGGTCCGTGTGGCTGGCGGCCAAACGCCGGCTCACCGGAGGTCCCCGCGTGGCGAGAGCGGGAGCGAAAAAAGCGGCCCAAAAGGCCGCCGCCGGCACGGCGCGCGGCTATTGGGAATACTGGGCTGCGCATCTGGACGGTGATTCCTGGAGCGAGCCTTTCGCGCTGCCCAACAGCAAGGGACGCTCCAGCACGCGGATGAACGGCGCCGCCGCCGCGGACGGAGCGATGTGGATGGCGTGGGATACCGACAATCGAGTCGAGGAGTTCTACCACCGCCCCATCCGGCAACAAGTCTACGCCGGAATGCTTCCTCCCGCCCGCGCGGCGGCCGTCGCCCTGCGCGACGCCGCGCCCGAAGAGGAGGTCAGCGCTCCCCAAGGGCACGCTGATGAGCCGGGCGACGTGAAAGCCCTGCGCGCCTATTCGGTCCAGGCGGGGGGCAAGACTTTGCGCCTTCTGCGCGGCGATTTCCACCGGCACACGGAGCTGAGCTGGGACGGGGGCGGCGCCGGCGACGGCTCGCTACAGGACTTCTTCCGGTATATGCTGGACGCCGCTTCCATGGACTTCGGCGCGGCGACCGATCACCAGGGCGGGCAGTGGCCCTATTGGTGGTACTACACGCAGAAGATGACCGACATGTATCACGCCCCGGGCGCCTTCGTGCCCATTTTCGGTTACGAACGCAGCGCTCTGTTTCCCAACGGGCACCGGAACGTCTTCTTCGCCAGGCGCAGCGAATCGCGGGTCACGCCCTGGCATATGCGGGACGGTGCGCCCCAGTGGGGCTTGCCCCGCGGACCGCAGGGCGACGAGTCCGGCATCGGCGAAGGTCAGCTCGCGGAAAACGATACGAAATTGCTGTATGAAGACATACGCCCGCGCAACGGCATCGCCATCTCGCACACCTCCGGCACGCGCATGGGCACCGACTGGCGCGACAACGACCCCGACCTGGAGCCGGTGGTCGAGATCTTTCAGGGCTGCCGCACGAGTTACGAAAAGTTAGGCGCGCCGCATGTGGTCCAGGAGAAAAAGGACGACGCCCACATGGCGCAGGCAGGCTATCAGCCCGAGGGTATGGTCAACAACGCGTGGGCCAAGGGGTACAAGCTGGGCATCATCACCAGTTCGGACCACGGCTCGACCCATATCTCCTACGCAATGGTGTACACGGACGACCCTAGCCGCAAAGGCATCCTGGACGCGATTCGAAAGCGCCACACGTACGGCGCCACCGACAACATCATCATGGACGTACGCATGGGACCGCATTTCATGGGCGACGAATTCCGCCTGACCTCGGCGCTGCCCATGAGAATCAAAGTCCGCGGCGCCCGCCCCATCGCCAAGCTCGACATCATCAAGGACAGCGAAGTGATTTACTCGACCGCTCCGAACAAGCGGGACGTCGAGCTGGAATACACCGACAAAGGCTCGGTGGCGGGCAGGCATTACTATTACGTGCGGGTGCTTCAGGACGATCAGATGATCGCCTGGTCCAGTCCCATGTTCGTCAACTACCGCTGAGACCGCTGCCAGAAGCCATTCCCGGCGCGGGCGCTGCCTAGAATAAGTGGTGTGTCTATGTACCTCGGAATCGAAATTGGCGGGACCAAATTGCAGTTGGGCGCCGGTGACGGCAGCGGCGCGGTGCTGGATGTCTTGCGGCGCTTTGAGGTGGACCCCTCGAAGGGAGCGCAGGGAATTCTGGCTGAAATTGCCCGGACCGGTCGGGAGTTGATTGCCGCTTGCGGCGTCACGCGCATAGGCGCCGGGTTCGGCGGACCGGTGGATTGTGAGAACCAGAAGGTGGTTCGCAGCTTTCATATCCAGGGATGGGATGGATTTCCCCTCGGATCCTGGCTAGAAGAGCAATTCGGGCTGCCAGCCGCCATCGCCAATGACGCCGACGCCGCGGGACTGGCGGAAGCGCGCATCGGGGCTGGCGCCGGTTGCCGGGTGGTGTTCTACATCACCGTTGGCACGGGAGTGGGGGGCAGCCTCATTGTGGACGGCAGGGTGCATGGAACCGGCATTGCCAGCGAGATCGGACACCTGCGCCCGGGCCTGTCGGCGGAGGATCCCGAGCAGACAGTGGAATCGTTCGCCAGCGGGTGGGGCATCGCGCGGTTTGTGCGGGAGAGGTTAGAGGTGTGCCGGGAGGCTCCCGACGGGGCATGCGCGGAGTTACTGGAGTTGTGCGGGGGAGACCCGTTTACCCTTGATACGCGCCGGATCGCTGAAGCTGCCCGGGGCGGCAATCCGGTGGCGCTCGAAGGCTTGAAGCGCTGCTGGCGGACGCTGGGATGGGCTGTTGCTCAGGTGATCACGCTCACCGCTCCCGAAATCGTGGTGATCGGCGGCGGCGTGTCGCTGATCGGAGAGAAGCTGTTCTTCGCGCCGTTGCGCGAGGAAGTGGAACGCTATGTCTACCCGCCGCTACGGAACAGATATGCGATCAAGCCCGCCGCCTTGGGGGAAGAAGTGGTGGTCCACGGCGCCATCGCCGTGGCTCGCGAGGCTCGGTAGAGCCATCTGGGCGTCACAGCCCCGCCGCCTTCCAGAGTTCGTCCACCCGGGCCTTCACTTCCGGCGACATGCGGATCACTTCCGGCCACGGGCGGGCAAAACCTTCGCCCGGCCACTTGCGGGTGGCGTCCACCCCCATCTTGGACCCATAGTTCGGAAGACGGCTGGCATGGTCCAGTGAGTCCACCGGACCCATCACGAACTCGATGTCCCGTTGAGGGTCGATGTTGTTCAGCGCCCTCCAGGCGACCTCGCGGTAGTTCTGCACGTCCACATCTTCATCTACCACGACGATGCATTTGGTAAACATTGCCTGCCCTAATCCCCAAATGGCATGCATTACCTTGCGGGCGTGGCCGGGGTAAGATTTCCGGATAGAAACCAGCATCAGGTTGTGGAAGACTCCTTCGGCAGGCATGGCCATGTCGCGCACCTCGGGAAGCTGCAAGCGCATCAGCGGAAGGAATATGCGCTCGATAGCCTTACCCATGTAATAGTCTTCCATGGGAGGGACACCGACAATAGTCGCCGGATAAATGGGATCCTTGCGGTGCGTCACGCAGGTGACGTGGAAAACCGGGTAATCGTCTTCGAGGGAGTAGAACCCCGTATGGTCGCCGAACGGCCCTTCAGTGCGGAGCTCGCCCAGCTCCACATAGCCTTCGAGGACGATTTCAGCCTGGGCGGGCACTTCCAAGTCACAAGTTTCGCAGCGGACCATCTCGACCGGCTTGTTGCGCAGGAAGCCTGCCACCAACATTTCGTCCAGGTCCGGCGGCAGCGGGAGAATGGCGGAGAAGATGGTTGCCGGGTCTCCGCCCAAAGCCACCGCCACGTCCATGCGCTTGGACTTGCCGGCTTCCATCATCCGGCGGTAGTGTTCGGCGCCTTGTTTGTGGGTTTGCCAGTGCATGCCGGTGGTGCGGTCGTCGTAAACCTGCATGCGGTACATGCCGCAATTCCTTTTGCCCGTTTCGGGATTCTTGGAGAACACCAGGGGAAGGGTGATGAACGGACCGCCGTCTCCCGGCCAGCAGGTGAGGACGGGCAGTTCTCTCAGTGAGAAGCCCTGCCGACGCACCACTTCCTTGACCGGACCCGTGGAGACCGTCTTGGGAAAGAAGGAACCCATCTCCGCGAGCTTGGGCAACATCTTGAGCTTGCCCAGAAGTCCTTGTGGCATCTGCATTTGCAAGTACTCAGAGATGCGCGCGGCGATTTCCTCCACGGAGCGCACATCGAGCGCGATCTCCATCCGCCGCAGGCTAGCGAAGGCGTTCATCAAAACGGGGATGGAACTCCCTGTGGGCTTCTCGAAGAGCAGAGCCGGACCGCCGTTTTTGACGGCGCGGTCGGCGAATTCGGTCATTTCCAGGCGGGGGTCCACTGGGATCCCGATTCGTTTCAGCTCGCCGTGCCCTTCGAGAGCGCGGATGAAGTCCCGTAAGTCGTTGTATGCCATGGGAATGCAGGCTGGCGCCTCTTTCTAATATGATTGAAATTTGTTCCCGAAGAAAGAATTTTCCAAGGAGTGTGCATGTTGAATCGTGTTGCGGTGGTCACGGGCGGGAGCCGGGGCATTGGGCGGGCTACCTCGCTGGCTTTGTGCCGAGCCGGCTTCGAAATCGTCGTGGCTTCTCCCGAAGTCGATAAAAATGAAGAAGTTGCCGCCGAGATACGGAACTGCAACGGGAGAGCTCTGACGGTGAATCTGGACGTCTCTTCCCTGGATTCCGTTCGCGATTGCTTCGCCCTCGTGCTGAAGGAGATGGGCCGGGTGGACGTCCTGGTGAACAACGCGGGCATCACCCGCGACTCCCTGGCGATGCGTATGAAGCCCGAAGACTGGAATCTGGTGCTGCAAATCAACCTCACCGGCGCTTTCTACGCATGCCAGCAGGTCATTCCGCCGATGCTCAAGCAGCGATGGGGCAGAATTATCAACATCGCGAGCGTGGTGGGGCAATCGGGCAATCCGGGGCAAGCCAACTACGTTTCCTCCAAAGCGGGGCTGATCGGTCTGACCAAGTGCCTGGCGCAAGAGGTGGGCAGCCGGGGCATCACCGTAAACGCCATCGCCCCCGGGTTCATTGAAACGGACATGACGCAAAACCTCCCCGAAGAGGTAAAGAACGCCATGTTGGCGAAGGTGCCGCTGAAGAGGGCGGGGAAACCGGAAGACATCGCCGCCGCAGTGCGATTTCTCGCCAGCGAGGATGCCGGCTACATTACCGGCCACGTGCTCAACGTCAACGGCGGGATGTACATGTAAGGGGGACCGGGGACGCCCCCGGTCCCGCAGGGACTAGATTCCGAGCGCTTTGGCAGCCTTCTTGACGTCGGCAGGGTTTTCAAGTTGGATGAAGGCTCCGAAACGTCCCGGGCCGGCGCACCCCGCCTGAAGCGCGTGGACGTTGACGCCTGCCGCGGCCAGCTTCGCCATCACGTCCGCGACGGCCCCCTTGCGGTCCTTGCCATAAACGTAAAACGCTGTCTGCTTGGGTCCGAGCTCGAGTTTCAGCTTCCGCGCCACCTTCTTCGCGAGTGCGTTGTCTTCGGCGCTGAAATCGATTTTGGCCTTGCCCTCACCGATCGGGTAAGCCCACATGCCGACGAAGTTCACGCCGGCTTCCTTGAAGGCCGCCAAAAGCTTGGCGCCTTCGCCGCACTGATGCGGAATCACGAGCGAGTAATATTCGATCTTAGATACGCTGTCTGCCACGTTTCACTCCTTGGGGATGTAGGAATCTCGCGGCCGGGCACACCCCATCCGGCTCTATCCTCTCTTCACATGATACATTTAAAAGTTATTCCCATGAAGCAGAAAAAAAGCTTGGCAGAACTTCAAGCCATCGCGAAGCAGGTCCGGCGGCACATCGTCGAGATGACTTGCGCGGCGAAATCCGGGCATCCGGGCGGATCGCTTTCGGCGGTGGAGATCGTAGTTACTCTTTTTTATGACGTCATGCGGCACGACCCGGCGAACCCGGACTGGCCGGACCGTGACCGGTTCATTCTCTCCAAGGGCCATGGCGCGCCGGTGCTTTACGCGGTGATGGCCATGCTCGGCTACACCCCCCTTGACCAGCTCAACACGCTCCGCAAGCTGGGGTCCCCGTATCAGGGGCATCCGGACAAGCGTTTCATACCGGCTCTGGAAGCCTCGACGGGTTCGCTCGGTCAGGGGCTGTCCGTCGCGCTGGGGATGGGTTGCGCAGCCCGGCTCGACAAGAAGGATTTCCGGACCTATGTCGTGCTCGGCGACGGCGAGATCCAGGAAGGCCAGATTTGGGAAGCGGCCATGTTCGGCGCCTACCACAAGGTGGACAACGTTGTTGCTATCGTGGACTATAACAAGATTCAATTGGACGGATTCATCAAAGACATCATGGAACTGGAGCCTTTGGCCGACAAGTGGAAGGCTTTCGGCTGGCACGTGATCGAACTCGACGGCCATGACATTCCGGCTCTGCAAGCGGCCTTCGCCGAAGCCGAGTCGGTGAAGGGTAAGCCCACAGTCGTCATTGCGCATACGGTGAAGGGCAAGGGCGTCTCGTTTATGGAGAACAATCCGAAGTATCACGGCGTGGCGCCGACGCCGGCGGAATTGGAACTGGCGATGAAGGAGTTGGCGTAATGGCGATCCCGACGAAACTGGAACTCAAATTGGGCGCGGCGACCCGCGAGGCTTTCGGCCGGACTCTGGTGGAGTTGGGCCGGGAGAATCCTAACATCGTGGTGGTGGACGCCGACTTGTCCAAGTCCACCATGACAACCTATTTCGCCAAAGAATTCCCGGATAGGTTCTTCACTTGCGGCATTGCCGAAGCGAACATGGTGGGCGTGGCCGCCGGACTCGCGGCGGCGGGCAAGATTCCGGTGGTTTCGAGCTTCTCCTGCTTCTTGCTGAACAAAAGCTTCGAGCAGTTGCGCGTCACGGTCGCCTATCCCAACATGAACGTGAAGGCGGTGGGCACCCACAGCGGCATCTCCATCGGAGAAGACGGACCATCGCAGATGAGCGTAGAGGACACCGCGCTCGCGGGCGCCCTGCCCGGGTTCGTGGTGCTCTCTCCGGCTGACGAGGTAGCCGCCCGGGCGCTGGTCAAGCTGATGATGGAACATCAGGGTCCGGTGTTCCTGCGCGCGGGCAGGCCGAAAGTCCCCATCGTGTATGCACCGGATCAGCAGTTCGAAATCGGCAAGGCGATAGAATTGATCCCGGGCTCCGACGTCACTCTGATCGGAACGGGCCTCACGGTGGCCGAAGCCGTGCGCGCGGCTGAGATCCTGGACGCCGAAGGCGTTTCCGCCCGGGTGATTGACATCCATACGATTAAACCAATGGACCGCGAATGCATTGCCAAGGCGGCCAGTGAAACCGGCGCCATCGTTGTGGCGGAGGAGCACCTGGTGGACTGCGGCCTCGGGGTGCGCGTGGCTCAGGTGGTGGCCGAAACATGCCCGTGCGTGATGGAGTTTGTGGGCATGCAGAATACATACGCCGAATCCGGCCCGCCGGAAAGCTTGCTGGAAAAGTACGGCCTCACGGGTGTTCACATTGCTGAGGCTGCGCGCAAAGCGCTGGCGCGGAAGCGGCGGTAGGAGATGCCTAGAAGGAGCCGGGCTGGCGCCTGGCTCCTTCTGCTTGAATCGGGAAGGTGCGATGTACGACGGTCGCCGCTCGCTCGCCGACATGCTCGCGACAATGGTGGAATACCGGGAGAACGAACTCGCCCGCGTATCCCGCTTGTTGCATGACGAAGTGGGCCAGGTGCTAAGCGCCGTGGGTCTTCACTTGGAGGCGCTGCGGCTGGATTTCGAGAGCCGGGCCCCGGAAATCGCCGGGCGGACGGCGGAGATTCAGGGCATTCTCGAGCAGGCTGTGGCGCTAGTCCGCAACCTCAGCTATGAGTTGAATCCCGCCATCGTTGAGCGTGCCGGGCTGGCGTTTGCTCTGGACCGTTTGGCCGGGCGGCTTCGCGGCAAGTTCAAAGGAACGCTACGGCTTCTGCACGAGCCCAATGCCCACGTGCCCGCCCCGGCCGGAACCGCGTTTTATAAAATTGCCGAGCTGGCCGTCGAAAACGCTATCATTCATTCAGATTGCACTTTGATCGAGGTGTTGGTTCGCCGCACCAAGGCCGGCGTGGCCTTGGAAGTGCGGGACAATGGGAAGGGCTTCAATGTTCAGGCCGCCTGTGAAGAACAGGCCGGTTTGGGACTGACTCTCATGGAGCATTACGGCAGGGAGGCCGGTTTGCAGTACTCGATTGAGAGTACGCTCGGGAAGGGAACTACGGTGCGAGCCGCTCTTCCTTCTCCGGCGCCGGTGACTTGAGGAAACCCGAACATGCCCTACGACGTACTGCTGGTTGATGATCACAAGATCATGCGGGACGGGATCAAGGCCATACTGAGGCACGGAGACGAGTTCCGTGTCGTGGGTGAATCCGACAACGGGGCGGATGCCGTTCAATTCTGCAAGCGCCAACAGCCGGACATCGTGCTGATGGACATTGGATTGCCTGGGCTGAACGGCATCGAAGCGACCACTGAGATTTTGCGCCACTGCCCGGCCACCAAGGTGGTGATCCTGTCCATGTACGACGACGAGCACTCGGTGGTAAGCGCCATCCGTTCCGGGGCGCGCGCTTTCGTGTTAAAGAAAGCCTCCGACAACGATCTGGTCGACGCCTTGCGGACGGTGGCTAAGGGCGGCTCGTACCTCAGCCCCCAGGTTTCCGACCGCCTGTTGCACCGCATCCAGCGCGGGGACTTGAACGCAAGCTCGGTGGCGTCGGTGCTGGATCCGCTTTCGCCGCGGGAGCTTCAGGTGTTGCGGTTGGTGGCGGAAGGCAAAACGAGCAAGGAAATCGCCGTTTTGCTGGACCTTGGGCTTCAAACCGTGCGCAGCTACCGCAAGACGATGATGAAGAAGCTCAACGTCAACAACGTGGCGGGACTGACCCAAATCGCCCTCGCCGCGGGCATCACCCGCTTCCAGCTTCCTGATAAGGCGTAACCCGGCTGAGAATTCCAGCCGCTCCGAGCCACTTTGTCGGTGAGGAGCGTACCCGTGAAAGTCATATTGCAGTGGCGGACGCTGCCGCCGGCGCCGAAACCTGCGGAAGAGGGCGAATTATCGGCTCCGCGGACAGCCATCTTGGGGCGCGGCTGCTTTCCATTGGCGGACAATGCGCGTGAGTTTTCCGAAGGCTGGAGCCCGGAGCTGCTCGCCTATGCGCCCGAGGCTCTAGTGGCGCCGGCGCGGACCCTGAAGTGGCTGGCTGCCGCCGTGTGCGCGAAGCAGGTGTTTC
>Ga0101944_10008128_pt1 | contig 10128 bp, 9 predicted proteins | sample DewCreD2012metaG_FD_75245 | JGI IMG/M metagenome (GOLD analysis project Ga0101944, IMG submission 75245) | Hot spring sediment bacterial and archeal communities from British Columbia, Canada, to study Microbial Dark Matter (Phase II) - Dewar... ...
CGCCGATATTGGCGAAAGCTTCGGCCATGGTTGCGAACCTCATTGTTTTGTCCTCCTGTATGGTTTTGGCGCATATTGTAAACCCAATGACCATCCAGGAGAAATTCATTCACGGGTATTGGGTTTAGCCCCGGAGGGGCTTCGTTCTTTCAGCTCGATGTTTCAACTTCGCTTTGAGGTAACGATGCCGTACCTTTTTGCCGCCGAGCGCCGTAACGACGCCGACTACGCCGGCGGACGGGTGTTCTACAGCCTGCCCGGGCATCCGGCGTTTCCCGTGCGGTTGGTCGGCGAAATCTTTCAACGTTGCCTGGCCCTGCGGGCGGCGGACGGCTTGACCATGCCGGTTGCGCTCTACGACCCGTGCTGCGGTGGCGCGTATCACCTGACGACGCTGGCGTATTTGCACGGTGAGCGCATCGCGTCCATTGCGGCCTCGGACATCGACACGGACGCGCTTGCGTTGGCCCGCCGCAATCTCGACCTGCTGACGTTGCCCGGCCTGGACCGGCGTATCGCCGAACTGGAGCGGCTGTGGGCGGATTACGGCAAACGTTCGCAATCTGCCCCAGCGTCGCACTCTCATTGCCCCCTTCCCTCCTCCCAGAGGGAGAGGGGAAGGGGGTGGGGTGAGGTCAATAATTTCGCATCACCAGCGGCAGGTACACGCACATCCCCCGCTCGTCCGCGCCGATGTCGGGCGCGGCGCCAATGGGACGCGGATCGCCGTCTATGTCGGTGGTCACCCCAGCAGAGATACCCGCGTCCGCTGCCGCCGAGCCTGCGCCAATGTGATAATCGCTGCCTGCGGGGTTGACAAAGCGCGGGTCGCCGCTGACCGGGTTCGTGCCCTGGATGCCGGGATAGGTGTTGGCCCAGAACAGATTGTGATCGGCGATCACCGTGGCGCTGACCGGCGAGACGTTGGTGATGCCCCAGGTGGCGCTGACGGCGATCGTGTTGGTGACGAACACGGTCGTGTAGCCCGCCACATAGATGCCGCTGCCCCCGCCGGGGCCGACCAGCGTGTTGTGGATCAGCGTGGCCGTGAGCGCCTGCCCGCTTTGCCCCTCGGCGCGGATCACCTGGGCGCCGCTGCGGGCGACGACGTTATTCACCAGCGTTGCCACTCCAGGCCCGCTGAACATCTCTATGCCGATCGCCGTCGCATTGCCGATCACCCGGTTGCCTTCCAGACGGGGCTGGCCGCGGCTCAGCCAGATCGCGCTTTGCCCGTGATTTTCGGTGATCTGGTTGCCGGAATATGTGCCGGAATCGCTCCAGAGGTAGATGGCCGCGCCGGGATAGTTTGTCCCGGAAGGATTGACCCAGTTGCCGTGCAGGATGTTGCCTTCAACGGTCGGCGCTCCATAATTGGCCGAGATGCCCCCACCCCAGGAGTGGGTAGTTTGCAGGGTGGCATAGTTGTTGAGAATCTGGTTGTAGCGCACCAGAGCATTGCTGCGGTCAAGGTACAACCCGCCGCCGTCGCCATACCCCGTCAGGCGCGCCACATTGCTGATGATGATGTTGCTGTTGATCACCGCGCCGTTTGCGTTCTTGAGATACAGCCCTCCGCCATAGCCGGTCCCGCTGACCGCCGAGGCCACGTTGTTGGTGATGATGTTGTTCACGATAATGGGCCTGGCCGCATAGACAAAGATGCCCCCGCCGCAGCCGGACGCCGCGCCGTGGGCGAAGGGACATCCGGCGGCCTGGCCGCTGGCATTGCCGCGTGCGATGACCAGGCCGTCCAGGGTGGGAATGACATTGCCGGTGATGACGACCACCCGCCCCAGCCCCTGCGCGTCCAGCGTGGTCGGCTGGGTGAGCGGATAGGGGATGGTCCAGTTGGTGGTGGTGTACCCGCCACGGATGCTCAACGACTCGTCAATGTACACCACCTGGGTCATCCCATTGCGTGCCTGCACGCCGGTATAGACGCCGGTGGCGACCAGGATGGTATCACCGGGATCGGCCCGATTGACGGCATGCTGGATGGTACGGCAGGGGTCGATTGTTACGGTACACTCGTTGATCAGATAGAGTCCGCCACCGATGGGAATGGCATCCCGGCCTGTTGTCGCCACGTAGCGGTTTGTGCCGGCGGCGCGGACGGTCTGCAGCGCCAGCAACAACACCAGCAGAGTGACCAATCCCAGGCCCAAAGCCAGAACTCCGATGAGACGTTTGGTTCGCATTTCGTATGCTCCTTTTGCCCCTTTCCTCCTCTTCCCCGCGCGGGGGGCGGATGGGGGATGGGGTGAGGTCAATAATTTCTCAGCACCAGCGGCAGGTAGATGCGCGCCACGTACTCGTCTGCGCCCACGTCGGGCAAGCCCAGCGGCCGCGGATCGCCGTCAATGTCGGTGGTCACCCAGGCCAGCGGCGTGGCGTTGCCGATGGCGTTGGAGCCGCTGTTCAGGTGATAGTTCGCCGCCAGCGCTGCCGGGCCAGGCACTTGATTGATGCTGGTGACGCCAGCGCCATAGTTCGTCCCGTTGCCCTCGAACAGGGTGTGTGTCGCGGAGACGACGCTGGTTCCCGGCGTTGCGTTGGTGATGCCCACCGTCTGGCTAACGATGATGTTGTTGTAGAGCAGCACCGTACTCAACGTGTCCACATAGACCCCTACGCCGTCCCCGGCCTGGTTCTCAGCGATGGTGTTGTGCGCCACCCGTCCTCCGAGAATTCCGCTGGTCCCTATCAGCACCCCACTGCCGGTGGTGCTGCCTGCATTGCGGGCGATGATGTTGTTGGTCAGCGTAAACTCGTGGCACGAGCCCACCCGCACCCCGCCACCGCCGCCCTCCGCCGAGCCGACGGCTCGGTTGTCCAGGATGGTGTTGCCTTCCAGCCACGGGCTGGCACCCACAAGGTCAAAGCCGCCGCCGAAGCCTCTCATGTCGTCTCCGTCTCCCCCTGTGGTGATGTTGCTCCGAACCTCATTGCCGACAAAGCGTGGCGCACCTCCCCAGACATAGACTCCGCCGCCAACACCTCGTGCATTCGTTCCCTCGGCAGCCTGATTGTGGGCGATGAGGTTATCTTGAACCAGGACGACGCTGCCCGAGATCGCCATCCCGCCGCCATAGGCCCATTCACCTACCGCCAGGGCCGCGGCCAGGTTATGGGTGATGACGTTCCCCTGGATCAGTCCGCCGCCGCCGTTGATGTAGAAGCCTCCGCCTTGGGCAGGAGGGCTGGATGATGCAGCATTGTCGGCCACGTGGTTATCCGCGACCGTCGCGTAGCACTCGTCCAGATAGATGCCGCCGCCTGCGCCGTCTCTGGCATGACTGGCGCGGTTACCGTCGGCCACTATGTTCCCTCTCACTTCCGCCGTAGTGGACAGGCCGCGCAGGTACATCCCCCCGCCCAGACCACGGCTATCCCGCAGGGTGGCGACGTTGCCATAGACCTGATTGTCGCGGATGACGGCGAGCGGGCCGTCGTAAAAGAGGCCGCCGCCCCGGCTATAGAGCCCTGCAGAAGCCGTGCCCGTGAGCGCCTTGTTGCCCTCAATGAGATTGCGCTCTACCGTGACCACCGTGTCTGAATCTATGAAAATGCCGCCGCCGTGCGCTATGCCGCCCTGACCGGCGATGTTGGCGAGGACGAGGTTATCGGCGATGAGGGGACTGCCGCCGACGACGGCGATCCCGCCGCCGTTGCCCGCCATTTGACCGGCGTGGTTGGCCTGGATGGTGTTGGAAAGCACCTGCGGGGAACTGTTCTCCAGATAAATGCCTCCTCCCCATCCGGCAGCACCTTTGGCAGCCGTATTGTTGGCGATCAGATTGTTGCTGATGACGGCGGTGGCCGGGGCATTGACCATGTAGATGCCCCCGCCGCGCCCCTGGCCGGTACCAACCGCTCCGCTGCAGCCGTAATTGCCGGTGATGATGTTGCCGACGACGATGGGGGCCGCGTCCCGTGCGGCGATGCCGCCGCCCCGGTTGGGGTCATCTGCCGCGCCGCCCGCGTTCCCGCCGGTGATGGTGAAGCAGTAGATGGCAGGGCTGGCGTTGGTGATGCTGATGACGCGCACCGTCCCATTGCCGCTCAGGATGACGTTCTGCGGCGTGCAGGGGGTGGAGGTAAAGACCCAGCCTGTCCCTATGGAGTTCGGATGAGCCGCCCATGCCCCATCCAGGGTTACGGACTTGGTGATGACGATCGGGCCGTAGTAGGTTGAAGGCCCGTCTGCATCGTCCCGGTCGGCCACACAGATCCTCTCGCCGGGCGAGGCCCACATCAGCGCATACTGGACGCTCTTGCAGGGGTTGTTAGGATCGCTGCAGTCATTGCTCGGCCAGTTGTTGTTGCCGCCTACCACCACATAGCGGTCGCACACATCAGCCTGCGCCAGGGCGGTATGCCCCTTCAACGCAAACGTCAGTAACCATACCAATCCCACTCCGAAACCGAAAGCCAGAAGCAAACGTTGGTATTTCATTTTGACCTCCTTTTTTGTTTCATGGGCCTCACCCTTCCCCCCAGCCCCCTCCCTTCTCCCTCTGGGAGAGGGGAGGGGGTGGCGGCGCAGCCGCCGGGGGTGGGGTGAGGTCAATAATTCCTCAGCACCAGCGGCAGGTAGATGCGATATTCCACCGCCGCGCCGGGCCAGAAGCCGCCCGCCAGGGTGTAACTCCCGCCGGAGAGCGCCCCCGCATCCGCCTGTCCAACGGTGCCGCCCAGGGTGTACCCTCCGCCGCTGCTGAAGGTGTGCCCGCCGCCGTCTATCGTGCTCCAGGAGAGGTCATACCCCCCGCCCGATTGGGCCAGGGCGATGCCGGCTGTCCACATGAGCACAACCAGGAATGCGAGGACAAATCCCGGCCTGTGGAGATTGTTCATCGTCCACCTCCTACTGAAGTACGACCAACATCTGGATGACGCCGGCTCCTTCTTCCAACCCTTCCAGCGCCTTGCCGATGACCGTGCCCTGCGGTGGATTGACGCCGGCCCGCATGGCGTGACCGGGGGTGGCGGAAGCCACCAGCAGGTCGCCGGGTTGGATGGGGCCGTTCTCGGCGCTGGCCTTGACCGGTACCACGCCCACCACGGCCAACGGGATGTGGCCTTCTGCTTCGCCGTCCACTGGCTGCCCGCCGACAAAGCCCGGCCGGGTGGAGTAAACGCCGACGACGGTGGGCTGGTAGGCTTGCGTGCTGCGGGCGAGTTTCCCATCGGCGCCGATGATCAGCACATCGCCCGGCTCCAGGCCGGGAACGGCGGGGAGCATCTCGGCCATATCGGAAGCCGGGGTCGTCCAACCACCGTCAGCGCGAGCCCAGCCGTCGTTTTGGAAGCGAAAGCGCAGTTCCCCGGCGGATATGAACGCCTTGATCAGGTCGCCGCTGCCCTGGTTGACCAGCACCAGGGTGGAATCGGTGCTGTTGTTCTGCCCCCACATGGCGATGCCGCCGCTGTGACTGTTCAGGGCGTAGAGGGCCGCCCCTCCTTCCGCCGGTCCGCGACTTTGCGCATAGACGCCATGGCCGCCGCCAGTGTGGTAGGCGTAGCCGTACACACCCCAGCCGGAGGAACTGTCGCTCTGGCCGAACACGCCGGTGGCGCCACCGCTGGTGGCGCTGGCATGACCGTACACGCCGAAGCTTGGCGCCGTTCCGTACACACCGCGGCCGTCGGTGCTGGTGCTCGAGCCGTATACGCCATAGGTGGTGCCGCTGGCGGCACTGGCCTGGCCGTACACACCGCGACCGTCGGTGCTGTCGCTCACGCCGTACAAGCCGTAGGTAGTGCCGCTGGTGGCGATGGCCCAGCCGAACACGCCCAAGGCTGGGGCAGTGCCGTACACACCGCTGCCACCAGTGCTGGCGCTCCGGCCGAACACACCGTGGGCATAACCGCTGGCGGCGCTGGCATAACCGTACACGCCAAAGCCGTAGGTGCTGACGCTCTCACCCCACACGCCATAGGCGCCGGTAGGGGCGGTGTTGCTCACCCGCAGGCCCGCGCCGGGAGCCCCACCTTCTACCACTGCGCCGGGGCGCAGGCTCAGCGCGTAGGGCGCCGCCGTCAGCGCCTGGCGCGGGGAGAGGGTGGTGTAGGAGCCGCTTCCCGCCGGGCAGCGTACGGCGATCTGCAGCCAGCGGGCATCACCGGTGAAAGCGTTATTGCCAAAGTCCAGGTCGGGGATGGTGAAGAGGCCGTTGCTCACGGTCACGTTGCTTTTGGTCTGCGTCGTGCCGACCTGCAAGTCACCGCCGGCGGAGTTCCACAGGCTGAACTCAAAGTCGCAGGTGCCGTTGACCGGGCTGCCGCCGCTCTTGAGCTGCCCTTGGTAGGTAAAGGCGGTGCCCACGAGGTCGGCCTGGATTCCCACCTCCTGGGGGCCGGGTCCCTGTGCCTGCCCCGCCCGTACGGTCAGAGCCAGCAGGGCCACCATCACCAGACCGCCGACAAATGTCCATTTGTTTTTCATCATCCACCTCCATTTTTGTTGGGCAATTGCTTTGGTGGGACAACTGCGAGCAGTTGTCCCACTGGGTTTGGTTCATCGGTTTCAGACAGAATTTTTAGTTCTCGATACGCACCTCCTTTCGGTAGGACAACTGCTTGCAGTTGTCCTACTTTAATAAGGAACAGGCCGCATCCAGTCGCCCCGCTGCTGAAGTTGTATATCCGGCCACCGGAGCCGGAGAAGGTGACGTTGGTCAGCTTCGGGCTGCTGGCGTAGTTGTACATCCCGCCGCCCTAATTTGCCGAGTTGCCGGAGAACTGGCCAAGCCGCCGTAGAGAGCCACGTAGTTCGTGAGGGGAAAGGTGAAATTAATAGTGCTGCGGGTATAGTGGACGCCTATCTTGACCCCCCATCTCATCGCCGCTCGCCGCACCGGTGAGGGCGGTCTGCAGGGTGCAGGTGTTAGCCCACGGGGAGCAATCGCCGCTGCCCACGACGTTCGGCGCAGCATAGAGAATGTCGGGGGCGACGCAGGCGCTGGGGATGGGAGGGAACCATTCCACCAGAGTGAGCGCCATTTCCATCGAATCCGTGAAATCCGTGTACGATTCTTCGATTCGTGATTGCAAGATCATCTTGACGACTACATATTCGTAGACATCCGTGCAGATTCGTGGTTAAAGTCCTTGATACACCCGAATCTGAAGCGTGACATCCACCCGTGTTATAAAGGTCAACAGGACGCGAACGTGATCGGGCGCAAGTTCGGCGTCGCGCATGGCCCACATCGCGTGCGCGTGGGCGCCCGGACCGATGCGGATGACGTCATGTCCATACCGCATCATACCATAACCTTGCTTTAAGAACAACACCTGACCCGCCTGCGGACGAGTGAGCGTGTCGTCCGTCTCCCACACGCCGCCGGGCAGGAAGTCGAAGGCCACCTGTGCAGCGACGCCGTCCAGCCCGTCGAGCGTTTCATAGCGTAGATCGAAGCCGCCCTCCACCTCACGAATCGTCAGTGTGGACAACGGCGGGGGCCATCAACGTAAACCACCAGAATCTCTAAAAGCGATGCCAGCGCCAATCTTTTCATATCACCACGCATAAACCTCATCGAAATTTTCGTAGCGAACTCTGTTCATCCCAGCAGTTGATCTTCAGCCCTCGCAACCTGCACGGCCACAGGTTGCCACCGGTAAAGGCCAAATGCGGCAATCGCAAAGACGACAGCGCCCATCCAATAAGGCGCGCCGCGCATCACATGGTCGTATATTAAGCCGGCGCACAGCGGCCCAACGACGCTCATCAGACTACCGAGCGCAGTAGTCACCCCCATCAGGACACCCTGTTCACGCGGCGAAACACTGTTCGAGGCTAATGTGCCAATGGTCGGAAAAGTGAATGTGCTCAGGGTGCTGTTCAGCACTGTCAGCAAATAGATCAGCCAGAAGGTCGGCGCAAAGAACACAGCCAGGGCGGTAAACGTCTGCCCGATCAGACTTGTTACGGCTACGGCCTTTTCCCTGTAGCGCGATACAAGCCGCTGCACGAGCACAGCCTGGACCACGGCGACCGTGATACCGCCTACCACCATCAGCACCCCAAGCTGCCAGGGTTGTACAGCGAATTTGTCGATGAAGAAAAGTGTTTGGGTGCTGTTGATGCCGTTGAAGGCAAAGTTGAACAGACACAAGGCAAGAAACAGATGACCCAGAGCAGGTAAACGGGCCAGCGCCATGATCGAGGTGAATGGATTGAGGTCGTTGGGGCGTAAGCGTGAATGTTCACGCTGTGCTTTGGGCAGCGACTCAGGCAAAAGGAAAATCGCCAGCAGCATATTCAAGAACGACAAAGCCGCGGCGACAAAGGCGGGCATCGCCAGATCGATCTGACCTAACCCAGCACCCAATGCCGGACCGACAATCAATCCCACACCCCAGGCGACGCCAATGAGGACAAAGTTCCTGGCGCGATTTTGCGGGGTAGAAACATCGGCGATATAGGCCGACGCGGTGGACAGATTGCCCGCGGTGATGCCGCCAATCAAACGCGCTAAAAAGAGCACCCACAGCGCGCCGCCGATACCCAAAATCACATACCCAATAGCCGCCCCCAAAATACTCAACACCAGCACCGGACGACGTCCACAGCGGTCGCTCAGCTTGCCGAACAGGGGTGCAGCAAAGAACTGCGCCGCGGCATAGATCACGGTGAGCATCGTCACCATCAGCGCCTCATCGCTGTAGCGTTTTACAAGATAGGGCGCAACCGGATACAAAATGTTGATCCCGATGATGTCCATCAACATGATGCAGAAAATGACACCCAGGGCGTCGTGGGACGTTTTCTGCCTGTGACCAGGCTGCATGATTGATTCCATCCGCAGAAGTGCAAAAAGTGTCGAATTTAGATAAAGGTGAAAGGATCGCCGACCGGCACATGCATGACCGGCACACCGGGGACGCGCTCGCGCAACCACTCGACAAGATACGCCATCCCCGGTTCCTCACTGTTGGCATGGCCGACGACAATGAGCGCCAGCTTACGGCCCTGAGCAATCGCATCGCGCACGTACTCGCAGGTCTCCCACTCGTGGATTTCGCCCGTCACCAGCACGTCCATCGGCTGCCCGCCCAGAAAGCCGATTTGCCACGTCCCGCCGGCCGCGCCGACCATCAGCCCGACACGGCGGCACGGCATTGCCAGATCACCAACCACGCGCAGCATGGCGACCCCCAGCTTCGCCTTCAGTTCCGCCGCCAACGCCTCCACCGTGGTTTCCGGTAAGGTGAAAAGAGGCATCGTGGCATCAGGTAGATACGCCTCCCACCCCATCGCCCGCACAACTCCGCTCATAATGCCGTCCGGCTGGTGCATGTGCCAGTGATCGTGGAAGCGCCACACGACGATGCCGTGCGCGTCGAGCAGCGCGCGCTTGGCCTGATAGACGGGATCATCCTTAATCCAGTCCGTCTCGTCCAGGTGATTGTAAAACGTTGGTTCGTGGGTGATGATGAGATTCGCGCCCAGTTCCGCCGCGCGCTGGATTACGGCGTAGCTGGCGAGAAACGTCGTCACGATGCCGGTCACGGGCTGCGCCGGGTCGCCAGACTTGAAGGTGTCCACGGTATCGGCCAATGGCGCGCCAGGAATCGATTGAAGGATTGTGTCAATTACACTCTGAATGGTTCTGGTCATTGCAATAGCCTCCTCAAATAGTCAGCAGATTGAGCAGATTAAGAAAGCAGAATCTGCTTAATCCGCTAAATCTGCTGATGAATCTTTATAATTGTCAGTCAGCGCGGTCAATCGCTGCAAATATGGCTGCACAGCGGGAAATAGCGCGCGGTAGACCTGCGTGTACAACCGCGAGTAGAACGTATGCCGCGCGTCGTCGGGCATAAACGGCTCCGGCAGTGTTCGCGTCATCGCCTCTGCTGCTGCGCGCACATCAGGGAACAATCCCACACCCGTCGCCGCCAAAATGCCCGCGCCGAGGGCTGCCGCGTCGGTCACGGCGGAACGATAGACGGGCTTGCCCGTCACATCTGCGATGATCTGCAGCCAGCGCTCGCTCCGTGCGCCGCCGCCCACGGCAACGTAGCTTTCCACCGGCTGCCCGAGCGCCGCCTCTACACCTTCCGTGTGCAGCCGCTGCTCAAAGGCGATTCCCTCCAGAATCGCCCGGTACAGGT
>Ga0101944_10008131_pt1 | contig 10127 bp, 9 predicted proteins | sample DewCreD2012metaG_FD_75245 | JGI IMG/M metagenome (GOLD analysis project Ga0101944, IMG submission 75245) | Hot spring sediment bacterial and archeal communities from British Columbia, Canada, to study Microbial Dark Matter (Phase II) - Dewar... ...
GGTCGCCAAGCAGGCTCTCAAACCACTTTCGGCCCTCTTCCACTTCCGACTTGTCTATCTGCTCTGCTATGGTTACCAATAGGTACTGGTCTATCTGATAGCAATTGCAGCCAAGGGCTTTGATTGTCGGTGTAAGGTGAAAGAAGCCGGTTTCCATACCCATGGAGTGGCCGCCATACAGCCCGTAGACCTCGTTTTTTATGGTCGTGACGGCCTGCGAAGCCCTTACCCAGTCGCATACGTTTCGCAACGTCTCTGGGTCATCGATCTCACCCACTATGCGATGAGTTCGCCTCCCTGCCTGGCGCAGTGCTCCATCCGTCGCAAGTAGACCAACGTTTCCGGGGTATTCACCGTTGTTGTTGGAAAGGCTTAGAATGGGCACATCTCTCCCAAAGCAATTGATAAACGGCCATGCCAGAAACGGAAAGTTCCAGACGTTATAGCACATAACAAGTTGGCGAACTCCGGCTCTGCGGAGTTCTTCGCCCATCTCCTGCGCAACTCTCACAGACGTGACAATCTTGGATGCCGTTACGACTTCCGGCGCTCCGTAGGGACCTTTTAGACCTTCGCGAATGACCTGCGCCCACTGCTGGACGACTTTCATATTCTGCTCGTTGTTCTGTTTGAAAACATGCTCGCGCTCATCGTTGAGCATAACAAGACCGATTGGTGTGCTTCTCACTTATAATAACCTCCCTGTCTCTATTTGAATTGAAAAATATAAACGCTCAGTGCTTAGCGTACTACGGAGCGCGCTGAATTTCAAGTGTTAAGATTGAAAATTGGCTATTTGATGCCGAGCTTTGCAAGGTCGTTTTTAATTTGCTCCGCCGTGCCTGGTCCTACTATTTTGCCGGCAATGAAACCCTTCTTGTCTATTATGTAGATCGTTGGAAGTCCCATCTGCCCCTTGGAGTAAGAGTTTGCTACGCGCATTGCCTTATCGTAATCAAAAAGAATAGGAAAAGTTATGTGATTCTCTTTGACGAACTGCTCCGCCGCATCTTTATTGCCGTCAAGGGTAACCGCCACAACTTCAAGTCCGGAACGCTTCATATCTTGATAGACATCTTCTACAACCGGCAGATGTTTCTTGGAAATAGGCGACAGCGTGCTCCAAAAAACGAGCAGTATAGGGCGGCCTTTCATAGAGTAAAGAGACACTTCTTTTCCATCGAGCGAAGGCATCGTAAAAAACTGAGCGGGCGCACCCAACAATGGGTCCTGCTCAGCGCCGTCGGCTTCTTTAGCCTCTTTAGCGCCGGGAGGAGGGGCGAAACGGAATATACGGGAAGATACAGGCTCGTTGGGAACGATCTTCTTAAAAGTAACTTCCTGAGTAACCACAAGCGCTGACTTGGGTCTGGTTTGACCTTCCGGAAAAGCTTCGGGCGGTATTCGATGAACAACTCGAGCGCGGCGGATTAGATAGGAAATGCTGTCTATCCATAACTTGGTAACCGCGCTGCCGCCTTTTGCCAGCGGCTCTTCTATGCTGCCTTCGATAACAAAGCACCGAGAACCTGATACAATCTCTGTGCCGAGCAGTTTAGCGTCAGGCGCGCGAGAGGATATATCAACGCCTTCAAGAAGTTTTACAGTCAAACTGCCGCCAAGCGCCTTGGAAAGATTAGACGGCGCGGGGATCTTTATATATCGATTTATATCGGCGCGGTAAAGCCACAGGTTTTTGCCGTCGCAGACAGAAATAGATGCTTCCTTTCCACTGCCGCTCTTCAACCTAATCTTGTTAGGGCGCGCAAATCGGATGGATATACTTCCGGACGTTGATTTAGATTTTCCTGCTATAGACTTAGTAACCTTGGCTGCCCCGTCTATAGACAACGTTCTAAATGACTTGTAGATGCCCTGCGTTTTTTTAAGAATGTCTTTTGCTGAAAGCTGCTGCTTAGGCTTCGACGCTGCAGGCGCCGCCGAAGACGTCGGAACTGACTTGCCAACTGTTGATGCAGAGGCTGAGCTTTTTTGAGCCTGCTGATTGCTCTCGGGCGGCGTCTGGTTAGAGACCTTTTTTGCGCACCCAAGCACCGTGATTGACACTAAAAAAGCGATAATCAGCGCAAGAATATTTCTGTGTTTCATCATAACTCCCATCAGCTTTATTATTTATGGCGCAGGAGATAATCGTAAGCGCCAATCGCCGCGTTGGCTCCATTGCCCGCCGCTACGATTATCTGTTTGGCAGGAACATCGGTAACATCGCCTGCGGCAAAGAGTCCAGGGATGCCGGTCTCTGCTCTACAGTTCACTGGGATCTCTTTTTTATCGTTCAAGTTCAGTATGTCTGCGGCGAAGGCTGAGTTTGGCTCTAAACCAATTTCAACAAACACGCCCTGCACATCAAGAATACGCTCTTCCTGCGTCTTTGTGTTCCTAACCTTGAAACCTGTTACAAATGTATCGCCAATAATCTCCACCGGCATGGTGTATGTAAGAACCTCAACGTTGCCGCCTGCGCGCATCTTGTCCTGCAGGATTTCATCGGCTTTTAGTACGGCTTCGGACTCGATCAGATATACTTTTGGGCAAATCTGCATAAGCTGTATAGCGGCTCCAACGCCGGAATTGCCGCCGCCGACAACGGCAACATTAAGGCCGGCAAACAGAGGCGCATCGCACGTAGCGCAGTAGGCTACGCCTCTAGCCAAAAACTCTTTTTCGCCAGGCACACCGAGAGTGCGCGGCGACTTGCCGCTTGCGATCACACAGGTTTTGGCGTCAATGGTTTTGCCGCCTTCAATTTCAGCCCTGAAGCCCTGCTCCAGCACGGAAAGGCGCTCAACCCTGCCATACTCCATTTTTATGCCAAAGCTTTTTATGTGTTCTTCGAACTTGCTCACCAAGTCCGAGCCTTTTATGCAGGTAAACCCAGGGTAGTTTTCGACGCAGTCAGTCCACAGAGTCTGGCCGCCGACATTTTCTGACACAACAACCAGATTCATCCTCTTGCGCGAAGCATATATAGCAGCAGTCATGCCGGCAGGGCCGGCGCCTATTATCATAAGGTCGTACACAGCGCAGCCTCCCTTCCTCAACCACAAGAACTGCCGTAAGTTTTATATAAAACTAGAGCGAGAGCAGTTCGTCTATCTTGGGTCTGTTGAAGCCTACAACAATCGTGCCGTCTATATCTATAACAGGCACCGAAAGCCCGCTTGACTTCTGCATCATCTCGTTTCGGGCTTCTATATCGTCCGCCACGTTCTTATCCTCAAAAGGAACGCCTTTCTCGGTAAGGTAGCTCTTCACCTGATGGCAGTACGGACATGTAGGCGTGCTGTAGATTATTACTTTTTTGTCTGGCATCATGTTCACCTCTTGTTCCTTAATTACCCGCAAACCGATACATTGAACCATTAAACGCCCTAAGTGTTCGCCTCGAGCCAATCTATTAACTTTCTAGCCTCAGACTCGCTTTGACATCCCCAAACCTGATAATAAACTTTTTCCGGATCAAGCTCCGGATGTACCACCTTCAGTTCATCCGGATAAACGCCTATATGCACAGACTTACCTGCGCTCTGTATGCGCTTCAGCAGATCTATCCACGCAGGCATGCCGGGCTGTCCCGCGCCCGGAACCCATTGTATACCATGAAGCCTCGGGATGGCTAACAGATCATCGAGATGAGGTATTTGGCCAACGCCATCGAGATGATATACAGCATGATCCAGACACGAAACCTCGTATTCGATTGACGGCAGCACAAACCGCCTGAAATGTTCCGTCGAAATCATATATGCAAAATCACAGGAAGGCACATGGGTTCTGCCGTCGCTCCAAAGCTCAAGCCAAGTGATGCTGCCTCTTTCTTTCATGCCCGCCAATTCATACACAGCATCGTAAATCGGCTTGTAAAGGGTGTCCGCCGCTCTCGCCGCTCGCTCGACGACGTCTGGATGCTCGATAATATCTATGCAGAGATTCTCGGCGCCGCGAATGCTTGAAAGCAGGTCAACGCTGGAGTGCAGATCGAGATGTCCAACCAGAAACTTCCCCTGCCCTTTCTCGCGCGCTATGCGGCAGAACTGGATTGTGCTCTGCCACCAGAAATTATCTTCGGGTATTTTGAATTCGACTTCGCTTAGATCTGTTACAAAAGGCTCCACCCAAGACGTATCCGTATCCGGCGACATTACAAGCTCAGCGCCGCAGAAAGCTGCCATAGTGCTGGGACCCCAAGTTATCCACAAGTAAGGCATCGCTTCGCCGCCAAAGAATGTTGCGGACGCCCATTCTTCAAATCTTGCAACAGCCGCATCGTAGTCGAAATCATAAGCCAAAATCTGAGGAAGACGAGGCTGGACTGCGCCGTCCTTCGGCGCTTTTATGTTGATGGGAGGACGATCTATGATATGCCCTTCCCAAAACGCTCGATAACGTTCCTGCGCCCGCGCAGCATCCGGTTTGTAGCAAAGTTCGAGCGGAGGAAGCCGCGGTGGTGAGCCAGTCATATAATAGAGGTCTCCTTGCAAAATAATTCTTTTGGATTAATTGATTCTATCTTTGCAGTTGGAAGACGTCAAGGAAAACTATTTGACATGCTGTGTCAACTTGGGTAACCTTTAGGCAGAATGGAGGACGACGAATTGCCGCAACTTTCCCCAAAAGAACGAGTCAAGATGGCTGTTTCACATGTAGAGCCGGACAGGCCGCCTATACAGGTTTACCTTACGCCAGAGATGGAAGCCGCGCTGCTGGATTACTTTAATGGACATCCAATAGAAGAAGCGCTGGAGGTGGATTTTCGCACTGTGGCTCCTGCTGGAGGCACGGCAGTTCGCAGGCCAATCGCTGACAGCGGAGTTGATTATTACGATATATTTGGCGTAGGCTACGCAAGCGTAAAAAATCCTGCCGGCGGGGCTTATGACGAAGCCGTTGATCTAGCGCTTGCAAGAATACAAACGATGGATGATGTGTCTGCCTACCCATGGCCTTCCCCAGATGACTATGACTACTCAGTTATAGCCGAGCAAGTCGAAAGATGGCGCGATTTTGCGATATGCCTTGGCAATCCAGGGATACCAGATATCATAAACGGCGTATCACGCGGACGAGGGATGGAACAGGTGCTCTTAGATATCGCGGCAGAAGACGAAGTTGGCATTGCGATTATAGATAAAAGGGTGGACTTTTTCTACGAATGGTGCAGGCGAGGTTTGGAAGCCGGCGGCGGCAGGATAGATATACTTTGGCTGGGCGAGGACTTGGGAACGCAGAACGGCACCATTGTAAGCCCCGAATGCTTTGAGAAATTTTTTAGACCAAGACTTGAAAAGTTCATAAATCTTGCGCACAACTACGGCGCGCTGGCTATGCTTCATTCATGCGGCTCGACAAGGCTTTTTCAGCCAAAGTTCATTGAGATGGGGCTGGATATTCTTGATTCTGTTCAGCCGGAGCCGGCAGGGATGGATCCGGAAGAATTAAAACGCGAATTCGGAGATAAGATTACTTACTGCGGAATGATAAGCACCCAGAAAACCCTGCCGCACGGAAGCGTAGAGCAGTGCAGAGCCGAAGCGCGGCACAGGATAGATGTAATAGGGAAAGGTGGAGGATATATCTTCGCGCCGGCGCACTGCATACAGCCGGACACGCCAATAGAAAATGTGCTGGCTATATACGAAGAGGCTGCAGGCAAGAAGTTGATTAGAGAGTAGAATACCCGAGCATCTTCTCAATATACTCGGCTACGCCTTCTTCGTGATTTGACGCTGTAACATCACGGGCGGCGCTTTTTACAGGATCGGGGGCATTAGCCATAGCCACTCCATGACCCACAGACCTAAGCATGCAGATGTCGTTTGAGCCGTCGCCGAACGCCATGATCTCGCTCATTTTTATTCCCAATCTTTCGGCTAAAAACTCAAGCGCAGACGCTTTCGACACGCCTTTGCCAGTTACTTCTATATAGGAGTCGCCGCCGCCTGGATAGTTAAACCCATCCGCAGTTAAGCCAAATCTCGTGGCGATCTCACAGGCGCTGAGTATTTCTTCGTCAGATCCCCAAACGCGAACGCGGAGGATATCAGCGCCGGCTGCGGCGATTATCTCTTCGGTGGAGTCGGCAAGCTTCAGAAGGTCATCAGATATGCCAGGCACGTTAGGCGCACCGTCTTCGCGCTTCCAGAGTAAATCTACTTCCTTATCTCTAGCAAGCCAGTAAGTTTTAGCCCTGCGGCACATAGTGTCTATAAACCAACGCGCATCTTCCGGCGCGACAGGTCTATATAAAAGCTGGTTCTTGCCGTCTGGAGCAACAACCTTTGCCCCATTGCAGAGCACCAAATATACAGGTCTGCCAATGCACTCTGCCGCTTCAAGAGTAACAGGTCCAAGCCGCCTGCCTGAAGCTATAGCTATCTGAACGCCGATATCGGCAAGACGCCTAAGAGCTTCGGCGCTGCGGGGCATTACTCTGCACTCACCATCAAAAAGCGTGCCGTCTAAATCTACCGCTACAAGTTTATAGGCAAACCGGCTGTTCACAGAACAAATCCTCTTCGAGCGAAGTCTAACCTAACCCAACAAGACCTATTAGGTTAGGCGCCGCTTTGTATGCGCTTTGCAATTTCTTTTAGATGTTCGGCTTCAGCCCGCGCCAAATCGGCTTCAGTCGGGCGAGACTCTTTCTTTTCGGCAGACGATCTGGAGGACTTTTTCTCTGACGCAGAAGCCGAGGCTGAAGACTTTGGCTTGGAACTAGAAGGCTCGGAGCTTTTGCCAAGACTGACGAGATCAGACTCGGCGATCAGTATCTTATATTCAAGTTTTACAGCGCTCTCTTTCTCAGAGAGTTTGTCCCTGTTTTCTTCGCTTAAGCCATCCAGCCATCTGCGGCGCACGGACTCTTCGATTTCGTGGTGTCGGCGGCGAACATCCTCCGGCAGACTATCTAAATCTATATCTACAGTAAGAGTGCCGTCATCATAGACTTTGGAAACAGTGCCGGTAAGATTGCAGAAGTAGTCAAAAAACAGAGCAGATTTAGCATCCGCGGCAGTCATAGGACGTTCAACAATCTTAACCCTGTCTCCAGGTTTAAATCGCATTATCGCATTCCTCCGTTCGATAGCTGACAGAATAACGCTGGACAACGGACTAGCGGATGTCCAGATATTCTATTATACAGCATTACCGACGTCTGCCGCGAGGATTACACGGTGGTTTTTCTGCGCCTTACGAAAACTGCAAGCCAAACAGCGCCGCCGAACAGAGCCGCCATACTTGTCGGTTCAGGTATAAGCACTGCGGCGCCGGCAAGATAGCCGACAGTGCCGCGCACCATATTCGTGGCGTAAGCATAATCTATGTAGTTTGGAGTATCAACCGAATCCAACTGCTGATGGTAATAAGGATTAGTCCAAACATTCGCTTCTATGAGCAGACAAGCCTGCTTGCCCTGCCACTCAAATGGCGCATGATCGCTCGCATCAATGGGACCGCCGATATATGACGTTAAGCCGCCATAAGTCCAAAGCGCACCGGCAAGAGCGTTCTTGAGCGGATCAGAGGTTGTCCTGCCATATATGTTAGCAGAATTATATCCCGCGCCTGCAGGATTGTAGGCGATCATGTCCAGAGATATCATTCCCAATATGTTATCAGAAGCATGCGCGGCCGCATAAGCGCTGCTGCCTATCAATCCCCATTCTTCAAGATTGAAGCCTATAAAAACAATCGTCGCTTCAAACTGGTATTGGGACAGCACCCTCGCCGCTTCGATGACCCCAGCAGTACCGCTCGCGTTATCGTCTGCACCAGGATTGTTCGCTGAATCGAAATGCGCGCCGACTATGTAAATATCGTTGGGACGAGTAAGCCCTGGGAGCACGCCGACAACGTTGTTATAGGTTGAGCTGCCATTTGTGAACGGGTCATAAAATGTCTGAAGCCCAAAACTCTGAAACTGCGCATAGATGTTAGCCGCCGCCTGCACATTGCCGACAGTGCCGCCGCCTCTGTTATCGCCATAATGCGTATAAAGCAAATCGTTTAGAGCATGAGTATAATAAGTTTGACTCACCTGCCCGACAACTTCGGAGATTCCTATGCCGGATGCGGCTGCGGCTAAAGCGAGAGAAAGACCTATTACTAAGATAAACAAGCGGTATTTATTTAACATGCTTCTTTTCCCCTTCCCTTTTCTATCTTCAGGTATAACCTACTAATAACAGCTTGTCAAGGGAAAACTTTCTCTGTCTCCCAATCGAAGCGCCACAAGGTTAAATATCACCTTGACAATTTATTACTGGAACCAATAAAAACTAGTACTTTTACCAGTAGATTCTATATATGACATCGGATATAGTACAAATACTTACATAAGCAGCTTCTATTGGCCAGCAGAAGCTGTAAAAAACTATATAAATGCCACACACAATAGGAGGGGGAATAAATGAGGGGATTCTTTATCACCATAGTGGCGTTCGCCGCCATAACACTTCTCGCCGTTGCCGCCAGCGCTGATTTTGTGGCGTACAATGACTGCTCTGGCTCATCAAGCGGCAACGTTACCAGCTACAACGCCGGCAGCTCCGGACTTTTGAAAGACTACACAACGGGAGCATGGACCAACGTTACCATTACCGTAACTGCAAATATTGGGTCTAACGATCCGAATCTTGGCGGCATGCCCAATGCCGGAACAGACGCCTACAACGTATTTAACGGCAAAATCAATATGGTAGGCATGTACTGGTGTACTGAGAACACTACAGATCAGTATGTAACAGTAACGTTCACAGGGCTGGATCCTACCAAACGATATGAGTTCGTAACAACTGCAGACAGGGCGAGTTCCAGCTATACAGATAGATCGAGTAAGTTCACAATTGCCGGCGTTGATTCTTGCATCAATGCCAGCACTACCGGAACTATCATCGGCGCAGGTGGACTCTCGACTTCTTTCTGCACAGGCTACAACACAGTTACTGGCTACGTAGCAAGATGGATTGACATAGCCCCCGGCGCGGATGGTTCTTTCAGTGTAACTGGAGTGCGAGCGGATTATGCTCCGGTAAGCAAGAAAGCCTACTTCTTCGCTGGAGTCATGCTGACAGAGACTACCATTCCAGAACCAAGCAGCCTGCTGGCAATGGGCAGCGGACTGCTCGGCATAGCCGGCTTCGCAGTGCGCCGACGTCGAAACAGATAACTAATAAGCTGAAACCATAGGCGGCCGACAAGGTAATCACAGCTGGTTGTGAAAAATCAGTCGGTCAAAAGACATTTATCTGGACGTCTTACCGGACTCCAGAAAGGAGGGCTTAACTTATGAAACTGTTTCGACGCGAACAACTGCGTCTGCTGATGCTGACTGTCTCGATACTGCTGGTAACAGCGGCAGGGCAAGTGTTTGCCGCTCAAAATGTAATACTGATAGTAGGCGACGGCATGGGTTTTGAGCATGTAAAAGCCGGCAGCTATTATGCGACAGGACAAGCTGGGCAGCTTGCGTTTGAGCAGTATTACAAGTGCGCTGTTACTACTTACCCACTTGGCGGGGGCGCGCCTGACTCGGCAGCCGCCGGAACATCCATGGCTACAGGGTACAAGGTACCAAACGGCGTCATCTCACAGGCGTCTAATGGCTCGCCTTACACAACGATTCTCGAATACGCCAAAAGCATGGGTAAGTCAACAGGGCTTGTCAGCACTGTTTCGATAGCTGACGCTACGCCGGCTGCTTTCGGAGCGCACGAGCCGAGCAGAAGCAACACGACAAACATTATAAATGACTATCTGTACGGCTCGAAGCCGAACATAATCTTTGGCGGCGGCTCCGGCAGTTGGAGCTCGTCTCAAATATCCACCGCTCAATCGCTTGGCTATCAATATGTAACCAACTACTCGCAGATGGCTGCTTTAAGCCCAACCACTCAATACGCGCTTGGGCTTTTCGCAAGCGGGGATATGACATACGAGTATGACAGACTGCCAAGCAATACACAGCCGCATCTCAGCCAAATGGCGTCAACAGCTCTATCAATACTTTCAAACGATCCAGATGGGTTCTTCCTTATGCTCGAGGGCGGCTCAATAGATCATGCCGCACACAGCAACGATCTTAACAGAGTAACTCGGGAAGTGGT
>Ga0101944_10008132_pt1 | contig 10126 bp, 9 predicted proteins | sample DewCreD2012metaG_FD_75245 | JGI IMG/M metagenome (GOLD analysis project Ga0101944, IMG submission 75245) | Hot spring sediment bacterial and archeal communities from British Columbia, Canada, to study Microbial Dark Matter (Phase II) - Dewar... ...
TGATATGGCCAGACAATGCGCGGATGTGTCGCGCATGCGCGCTCTGACCGGTTTCAGCGCGGGCATCACTCTGGAACAGGGGCTGCCCTCTCTGATTGATTATCTGCGCTCCTCGGCCCCAGGTCCCGCAAGCGCGCCCCGGCTCTGGCCCGGCGCATGACGGCTTTGTCCCGCATGCATTCCTGTGATAGAATCTCATGCAACCCGGCGCGGCCGGGTTTGTTTGTGAATCCAGCGGTGACCGGCGCCCGGGAGATTTGACAAAATGCGCACATCCGAAAGCGCGGCAAAGAACGGCAACGACAGGTTGACCCCGTATCTTACTGGTCTCATGGTCCTGCTGTGCTTTGCGACATTTTCCGAAGGCTTTGATTTTTTTTGCATGAGCCTCGTGATCAACAGTCTGGCCACCGGCTTCCATGTCGAAATTGACAATGTGTTCAAGCTCGTTGTGGCGGGCGTAAACTGCGGCGCCGTGGCTGGATTCTTCGTGACCCGCCTTGCGGACAGGTTCGGGCGCAGACCCATCTTTTTAATAAGTTTCATAGCATTCAATGTATGCGGCCTGCTCACCGCGTTCAGCCCCAACCTGTACTATTATCTGGCGCTGCAGTTTCTGGCCAAGATGTTTTTGGTGACGGAGTTCGGAATCGCCGTCGTGATGGTGAGCGAAGAGTTTCCCGCGGCCCGGCGCGGCACATTTGTGGCCATCCTTCAGGTGGCGGGCGCGCTGGGCGGCGGCGCGGCGTTGTTCGCAAGCTCGGTGGTGATGCCCGCATGGGGCTGGCGCGGCATGTACTGGGTCGGCGCAATCCCCCTGGCCGTGGTTCCGGTCATTGTGTTTTATGTCAGGGAAACAGGTCATTTTGAACAAGTGCGCGCGAGCGGCGCAGGCATGCGCCGTTCGCTTATGCACATCTGGAGCACGCCGTCACGCCGGAATGTCGTTGTCGTGGGCGCGCTGTGGTTTCTTGCGTATTTGTGCTACGCGGGCGTGATTTATGCCTGGCCCACATTCGCGGAGGTCGAGCGAGGCTGGGATGTGCAAAGGGTGGGCACGCGCGTCGCCGTTGCGTTTGCGCTGGGCATGCTCGGCTACATCGTCGCGGGCATGATGATGGATCTCATAGGACGCCGCGCCACGGGCGTGCTGTTTTTCCTGGGCAGCGCCGCGTCTCTGATTTGGTGCTTTTCGGCGCACGAGCCGTACATGGTTCCCGCAATCGCCACGGCCATGTTCTTCATTTTCGCGCTGCTCCCCATCTGCAGCACTTACAACTCGGAACTGTTTCCAACGGAACAGCGCGCCGACGCCGCGGCGTGGTGCAATTATCTGTTCGGCCGTCCCGCGCAGGTGGCCGCGCCCGTTGTCATCGGCATGATCGAGGGCATCGGCCCGGCCGCGCGCACTCTGGCCATAGGCCCGTTCCTGGCCATTTTCGTGGTCCTGTTCCTGTTGCCCGAGACAAAAGGCATTAAACTTGACAAGGTGAATTAGCGGGCGAATGCGCCCGGAGGCGCGTTCGCTGTATACGGATAATTCAAGGAAAAGAGGTTTCATCCCATGGCGGATTTAAGCGGAAAAGTCGCGCTGGTAACAGGCGCGGCCAGAGAAGGCGGCATCGGCCGCGCCATAGCCGTGCGCCTGGCCGCGGACGGCGCGGATGTGGCGGTTGCGGACCTGTGTTCAGACAAAGGCGAGAAAGATGCGGTTTGGCACGGACTCCAGGACCGCGTGCGGGAAATCGAGGCGCTCGGCCGCCACGCGCTTGCGCTTCACGCGGACATCACGGACGAGAAAACCGTAGACGCCATGATCGGAGCAATCAAAGAGAACTTCGGGCGGCTGGACATCGTGTGCAACAACGCGGGCGCGGCGTTCGGCATGAACCTGTCCTACATGATATCCCCTGCTGACTGGCGCAAAATGATTGACATCAATCTCACGGGCACATTCCTCGTGTCGCGCGCCGCGGCCCAGTGGATGACCCGTCTTAACAACGGAGGCAGCATCATCAATACCGCCTCGTGGCGCGGCTGGCACCCGCACATTTTCATGGCCGCGTACAACGCCGCAAAAGCCGGCGTCATCTCTCTTACCCAGACCATGGCCCTGGAACTGGCCGCGCAGAAAATCCGCGTCAACGCCATCTGCCCCGGCAAGGTGGACACGGACATGGAGCGCGCCGCCTGGGAACTCAAGGCCAACGCTTTCGGAAAATCCATCGAGGAAATGATCAAGGAAGAAGAAGACAAGATTCCGCTCAAAGTCATCGCCAAACCCGCGGACATCGCGAACCTGGCCGCGTTCCTGGCCTCGGACGAGTCTTTTCACATGACGGGCCAGGCCGTGCAAATCACTGGCGGCATGGATATCGTCCGCGTATAGCGCGTCTCAAATTCCGGAGCATGCCAGCGCAGTTTCCATTGTCAGCATGGCTAACCATGCCATGCCGCATGGCTCCAGATTCCCTTTGAATATTGCTTGAGAAACAAAGAGCCGGGCGCGCGCCATGCGCCGCCCGGCCGGGAAAACCTGTGGACACGAAGCCCTTTCGGGCATTGTTATTTAATTGAATCCATGAACGCCCTTAGCCTATAGCGGCAGACCCTCGTTCGCCCGTTCGGATGCGGATGACATCTTCGAGCGGCGAGACAAAGATCTTGCCGTCTCCAATGCGCCCTTCCTTTGCGCCCTTGACGATGGCGTCCACCGTGCGATCCAGAAAATCGTCGTTCACAGCAATCTCGATGCGAATCTTTTTGAGCAGGTTCACCTCCGTGGCCACGCCGCGGTATGTGGTGGAGTAGCCCTTCTGCTGTCCGCAGCCCAGGGCGTTGGTCACGCTCATTTTGAACACCTCGGCCTCGAACAGCGCCTTCTTTACATCCGGCAGCTTTTCGGGCCTGATATATGCGACAACTCGTTTCATTTCTGTAATCCTCCCTTGCGAAGTGTGCCGGCCGGCCCGGCCCCCGCCGCTCGGGCGGGAGCCGGACCTTTACCGATGTGAAAGGTCTTTGTTACTGGGTGCTGAAAATCTGGAACCCGCTGTACGACTCGCAGCCGTGCTCGTCAATGTCCAGGCCGCGCAGTTCCTCTTCGTGTGTTACGCGCAGGCCCACGGTGGCCGACAGAACTTTGAACATGATGAACGCCAGCCCGAATGTCCAGATGAACACCGATGCGATACCGGTGAGCTGAATCAAAAGCTGGTTCGCGCCGCCTCCGAAGAACAGACCGTTGATGCCTCCGAATTTTTCCTGCGCAAACAGGCCCACGCACATGGTGCCGAAACTGCCGCACACGCCATGCACGGATATTGCGCCCACGGGGTCGTCAATTTTCAGAACTTTGTCAATGAACTCGACGGCGACGACCACCAGAACACCCGCCATGAGGCCAATGATGATGGCGCTCTGCGGTGAAACATTGGCGCAAGGCGCGGTGATGGCAACCAGACCTGCCAGCGCGCCGTTCAATGTCATGCTGATGTCGGGTTTGCCGAATCTGAACCAGGCGAATATCATGGAGGAACAAGCGCCTGCCGCTGCGGCAAGATTCGTGGTTACGGCGATGTGCGCGATATTGGGCGCTAGACCCGAAACCGTGCTGCCTGGATTGAATCCGAACCAGCCAAACCACAGGATGAAAACGCCGAGCGCGGCAAGCGGAATGTTGTGACCGGGGATAGCGTTGACCTGACCGTTGGGACCATACTTACCGATGCGCGGACCCAGAATCATCGCTCCTGCAAGTGCGCACCATCCGCCCACCGAGTGCACCACGGTGGAACCCGCAAAGTCAATCATGGCCCCGCCCATCACGCGGCTCAACCAGCCGCCGCCCCAGATCCAGTGTCCGACGACAGGGTATATCAGCGCACTGACAATACCACTGTATATGAGGTATGAAGTGAATTTGGTGCGTTCAGCCATGGCGCCGGACACGATCGTGGCCGCCGTGGCTGCGAACACGACCTGGAAGAGCCAGAATGTGAACGGCCGCAGTGATCCGCTCTGCGCAGGATCCCCGCCCCATCCAAAGAATCCGCCAAGCATGTCGGTGCCAAACATGATGCCGAACCCCAGCAGGAAATAAGCCAGGGACCCGATGGCGAAATCCATCTGGTTCTTCATAATGATGTTGCCTGCGTTTTTTGCGCGGGTAAAGCCCGTTTCCACCATTGCAAATCCGGCCTGCATGAAAAAGACCAGAAACGCGCAGAACAAGGTCCAGACCGTGTCCACGGCGATTATTGTGTCGGCGATGGACGCGGCATTGGACGCAATGGTGGGCGCGGCTTCCTCCTGCGCGTGAAGAATGCGCGCCCCGGTGATAATCAGAAACACAATTGCAGGCAGAATCATTTTCTTGTTCATGAACAGCTTGCGAAACATTGTCATAATCCTCCAGAAATTCTCGCGAAAGGCTCGAGGCCGCCGCGGCGATGGGAACTGCAAGCAAGATCTCACGCACGCTTGACGCATGTGAAACCGCGACGGCGCTGGCCCGGACATGCGGAACGCCGCTCATGGCATCCCGTTTTCGGCCACTGACACATCACATGTCTCATTGCTGCACACCTCCACATCGGTTTGACTGCCAGGAGTTTTCCCCTGCCGTTCCGCACGGGAAGGTTTCGCGTACGCAGCTTCCGGTCAGTCGCCAGATGATAAATGCACTTTTCATACCATTCATCATGAAAATGCTTAATATCCTGAATATTGCCTTTTTTACGGGAATAATTTTATTTCAACAGGTATCATTGCGTGCATGGACAATGGAATATTGAATATTTGTAGAACAATTTCGTTTCTGTCATTATGCTATGATACATAATTGTATTGCATGCGTGGAAAATTGGCTTGTCAGTGCTATTGATAATCCTTATATGTCTTAAGAACAAACGGAACGGGGCGCAATGGAACGCAAAATAAGAGAACTGTCGGCCATGTACGGAGTGGCGCGGCTGCTTGGCACAAAAACCGACCTTCGGGAAATGCTCGAGGACATTTTGAACCTGCTGTCCAGCGAGATGGGCATGAAGCGGGGAATGATCACGCTAGTGGATAAAGATTTGCAGGAAGCATACATTGACATAGCGCCCGAAGCGCAGAAGAAGAGCATCCAGAACATCCGGTACGGACTGGGCGAAGGCGTGACGGGCCGCGTGGTGGCCACGGGCCGGCCCATGGCCATCCCCAAGCTCGACGAAGAACCCATGTTCCTTGACCGCACGGGCATGCGCCGGGAGATTGACCGCTCTGGGCTCGCGTTTATCTGCGTTCCCATCAAGCATGGGGAAAGCGTTCTGGGCGCGTTGAGCGTGGACACCGTGGCTGGCCCCAGCACGCAGCTTGAGGACGAAGTGGAATTCCTGTCAGCCGTGGCCGACATGGTGGCCCAGAGCGTGCGCACCCGCAGACAGATGGAGGAAAGGCGCGAACGGCTGGAGCGCGAGAACGAACGCCTGCGCCGCCAGATTGAAAAATCGCGCCCGGACAACATCATCGGCAACTCGCGCTGCATGCAGGAAGTGTATGCGCTCATCACACAGGTGGCGGACTCCAGCGCCACGGTGCTGGTCACGGGCGAAACCGGCACGGGCAAGGAGCTTGTGGCGCACGCCATCCACAAGGCCAGCGCACGGCGCGATGGCCCCTTCGTGCGCGTGAACTGCGGCGCCCTGCCCGACAACCTGCTGGAAAATGAGCTGTTCGGCCACGAAAAGGGTTCCTACACCGGCGCCACCGAACGATACATAGGCCGCTTTGAGACCGCCAATGGCGGCACCATATTCCTCGATGAAATCGGCGAGATGTCTCTGTCCGCGCAAACGCGCCTGCTGCGCATTCTTCAGGAAAAGGAACTCGAACGCCTGGGCGGAGGCAAGCCCATTAAAGTGAATGTGCGCGTGATCTGCGCAACCAACCGGGATCTGGAACAGGCCGTGCAGCGGGGCGAATTCCGCGCCGACCTGTTTTTCCGCATCAATGTGTTCCCCATTCATGTGCCGCCTCTGCGGGAGCGCGGCGCGGACATCACCCTGCTCGCCGACTACTTCGTGCAGAAATACTCGCAGCAATTGAACAAGCCCGTGACGCGCATCAACTCACCGGCCATCGAAGCGCTCATGGCCTATCACTGGCCCGGGAATGTGCGCGAACTCGAAAACTGCATGGAGCGCGCCGTGCTTCTCTGCCAGGAAGGCGTGGTTCGCGCCTACAATCTGCCCCCAACTCTGCAGCTCAAGCGCAAGGATCTGGAAAATGTCAAGGGCGGTTCCCTGGAAAAAATGGTGGCCGCATACGAGCGCGATCTCATCGAGGACGCCATCAAGTACTCGAAGGGAAACCAAAGCAAAGCCGCGCGCCAGCTCGGCACTACTAAACGCATCATCCAGTACAAGGTGAAAAAGTACAACATAGACTGCGACCGCTACAAAAGCGTGCGTTCAGGCGCGGCCTCTGGCGAGAATGAATGAAATCTTGGTCATAGCTTTTTCCGCATCCCGCAAAATACCGTTGTGTGCAAATCTCAATGCAGCGCGCATTTGCCGCATTTTTATTTGATTCATTCATGATTCGCGGAAAATTTGGCCGGATTGCAATTCAGTCGTCAATCAAGAGGTCTTTTTCGATGCCGTATTTTTTCATGAGGCGGTAGAAGCAGCCGCGATCCATGCCGCTTCGGTTCGCGGCGCGGGTGATTTTTCCGCCGCAATCCGCAAGCAGCGTTTCCAGGTATTCCACGGTAAATTTCTCCACGATTTCGGCCTTGGCTTCTTTGTAAGTCATGCCGATCAATTTTTTGGACTGGCGTTGCTCTTGCTGCACTTGCGAGGCTTTGCTCTTGACCTCGTCTGGCAGCGCAATGGCCTTGATGGCGTCGTCGTCGCAGAAGGTGACAAGGCGCTCCATCATGTTTTCGAGTTCGCGCACATTGCCCGGCCAGGTGTAGTTGACGAAAATCTCCATGGCGTCCGGGGTCACGCGCATGACGCGCTTGCCGATTTTGCGGTTGAACTTGTGCAGGAAGTGGTTGATGAGAACCGGGATGTCCTCAATGCGCTGCCGCAGGGGCGGCATGAGAATGGAGATGACATTGAGACGGTAAAACAAGTCCTCGCGGAAAGACCCTTTAGCCACTGCGGATTCGAGGTCGCGGTTGGTGGCGGCGATCACGCGGACATCCACCTTGCGGGGTTTATTGTCCCCCACGCGCGTGAATTCCCCTTCCTGGAGCACGCGCAGCAGGCGCGTCTGCAGGCCGGGACTGAATTCTCCGATTTCGTCAAGAAAAATGGTGCCGCCGTGCGCGGCTTCGAAGAAACCGGAGTGGTCCTTGTGCGCGCCTGTGAACGCGCCGCGCACATGGCCGAACAGCTCGCTTTCGAGCAGGGATTCGGCAAGAGCGGCGCAGTCAACGGTCACGAACGGTCTGTCTTTGAGAAATCCGCTGAAATGCAGGGCGCGCGCGGCCAGTTCCTTTCCCGTGCCGCTCTCGCCGGTGATGAGGACGGTGCTGCGCGTGTCTTTGACTCGCTCAATGATCCGGTACACATTCTGCATGGGAGCGCTTTCGCCGATTATGCCCGCGAAGCTGATGCGCCGGTCCACTTGCTCGCGCAGGGCCTGGTTCTCGGCGATGAGGCTGGCGTGTTCGGCAGCCTTTTTGAGATTCGCGTCCACTTCATCCAGGTTGTACGGCTTGGTTATAAAGTTGAACGCGCCCTGGCGCATGGCCTTGACCGCGCCGGGAATGGTGCCGTGCCCTGTGAGGATAATCACGGGCAGCCCCGGGCGCTTTTCGCGCACTTGCTCGAGCAGAGCCATGCCGTCCATTTCAGGCATGACAAGATCCGTGACCAGAACATGAAAGGATTCGTTTTCGAGGATGCGCAGCGCGGCGGATGCGGAGGCGCAGGCGCTCACATCATAGCCCATGGCGCCCAGGCCTTTGGCCAGAGCGTCGAGCAGCCTTTGCTCATCGTCAACAAGAAGAATGCGGATGGGTTCAGAGGCCATCATTCACGGCATCGGACCAGATGAAATTCTTGATGCTTTCCTTCCACTGAATTGCGAGTTCATCGGCCGTGAGACCGGCGCGCCGCGCGTCGAGGGGCAGAACTGGGGCCACAAGCTCTCCAAGGATCCAAACGGCAGGCTCCTCGCCCAGGCGCGCTGTGGAGACATCGTAGATGCGCGGCCCCTTGTCGAGCAGTCTGTTCAGCACCATCACAATGCGGCGCGAACGCTCGTAGGGAGACACGCTGTCTCCGGTATCGGCGATGGTCATGAGTGGCGTGCTGGAATGCATGATCACGCCCACGCACTCGCCGCCGTCTTCGTTGCAGGTTTCCGTGGCGTAGACCCTCGCCTGCACTTTATACCCGTCGCTATCGGGCAAGTCAAGCTGCATGCTTTGCAGGTGTGATTTCACAATCTTGATCCGGTCTTCGGTGGGGGGATGCACATCGAAATATCCCTCGTACATGGGAGCGCGTCTCAATTCGAGGCGATGCATTTTTTCAAAAAACTGCATCATGGCGGACGGGTCGTAACCGGCCTTGACCACATACTCTGTTCCATAGGTGTCGGCGTCAATCTCCGCCTGGCGGCCCCACATTTCCATGCGGCCCTGCTGAATCATTTCCGAGGCCATAACCGCGGCGGGTTCTCGCGTCAGCGCCAGCACCAGCAGATTCATGAGCATGTTCTTCATGCCGCGCTTGTACATCTGAACGCTGTGGCGCAGCGCCACATGCACGAGTTCGTGCCCGATGACCGCGGCCAGTTCATCGTCGTTCTCGATTTCGTCCATGAGTCCGCGGGTCACAAAGATGTATCCGCCGGGCAGCGCGAACGCGTTGACCAGATCTGTGTCCAGAATGTAAAAGTGGTATTCGAGATGCGGACGGCCGCTGACCTTGACCAGTTCGCGGGTCACGCCCAGCAGACGGTCCATTTCCGCCTGATCGTTTGTAATGCCGTACGCGCGGATGATGGCCTTGGCCACATCTTCCCCGAGATCGGTTTCCTTGACTTCATCCATGTCGAACATGCCGCCATGCGCGGGCGTGCCCAAGGCGAGGCTCATCGCGAACACAAAGACGAGTGCGGTGGACAGCAGCCTGTTGGCGCTCATGCGTGGTCTCTCTTTTCCCGGAACACGATCTCCACGGTTCTTCCCAGCGGCGCTCTCACAGCGTGCGCGGCGTTGCCTTGCACAATGGCGATTTCAACAAGACCCGAACTTCCGATATAAGCCGCAAGCTGGCCGGACTCGCGATCCGCATAGGTTCGTGACATGCCAACTATAGTATAATTCCCGGTTTTTACGAGAATTGTTCCGGGGTCGTGTCCCCGAAGCAGGTCTCTGCGAATGTTTGTGATGAGATTTCCGAAATGATCAACATGAATGACCTGTCAGGTGATGCGGCCCGGAGCCGCGACTGGAACGGATTCTTTCAGGAGCGTGATGTTCCCGGCTTCGGGGCCAATGTCCGAGGGGTTGCCGCCGGACGCCAGGTGCGCGGCTGCGGGCGCGAAGATGTCCCGGCCGTGGAATGTGGCGCTCACGCTGTCGCGTGGCGGTTTGACCTGCGTGATTTCCCATGCGCGGTAAATCGGGACCGTGCCGAGAGCCATGGAAAGCAGCCCGTTGTCCGGGGCAACGAAGAAATGCCCGCGGCACAGCACGGCTATGGCACGCCGCGCGGAACCGACGCCCGGATCCACTACCGCAAGGTGCACGGTCCCTTCGGGGAAATCTTGACAATAAGTGTGAAGCACATACGCGGCCGAGGCGATGCCGAACGGCGCTATGGTGTGGGATATGTCCACGGGCCGCAGCCCGGGATTTGATTTTAAAATAACGCCCTTTATGCTGCCAGCGTATCCGTCCGACAGCCCGAAGTCCGTGAGAAGGGTCACGATGCCGTTGGCCGTAAAACCGTCAACTGACACAATCGTCAATCCAGTCAAGGTAAGGTTTGTGCCCGGCCGCAATTGGCAGCGCGATGATTTCCGGCACTTCATAAGGATGCGCATTGGCAATCGCGCGGCGGAGGGCCTCGAAGCGCTCCGCGCGGGTTTTTATGACGCACATGACTTCGGCGTC
>Ga0101944_10008134_pt1 | contig 10123 bp, 5 predicted proteins | sample DewCreD2012metaG_FD_75245 | JGI IMG/M metagenome (GOLD analysis project Ga0101944, IMG submission 75245) | Hot spring sediment bacterial and archeal communities from British Columbia, Canada, to study Microbial Dark Matter (Phase II) - Dewar... ...
CGCAAGTAAAGGTCGCCGGCCCGCCCACCGCCGGCTCCGGCCTCACCTCGGCCAGCCACGCGCAGCCGTTGGCCCTCCGTCACACCCGGGGGAATCTTGACCTGGTAGGTCTCGGTGCGGCCGGTCAGACCGTCGCCGTGCCGCACCGTGACCGTGCGCACCGCGCCGTGCAGGGCCTCCGACAGGCTCACCAAGATGTCCCCCTCCAGGTCGCGCCCGCGCTCCGCAAAGGAACGGCCGGTCTCCTCAAAGGACTCCGGGTCAAAAACCCCACCCCGCCGCCGGCCCATCTGACCGAACAACTGCTCGAAGAAATCGCTGAAACCTGTACCGCCGAAGCTGAACTCGAACGCCTCGCCAGCCGGACCGGCACGGCGGAACGCATCTGACTCGAACGCTTCCCAGCCCGGTGGCGGCCGGAACTCCGCGCCGGCTTTCCAGTCGGCACCCAGGGCGTCGTACTTCTGCCGCTTGACGGGGTCACTGAGCACCTCGTAGGCCTCGTTGATCTCTTTGAAACGCTCCTCGGCCCGGCGTTTGTCCTTGGCCACGTCCGGGTGATACTCGCGGGCCAACCTGCGGAAGGCCCGCTTGATGTCCTCCGGGGAGGCCCCGCGCGGCACCCCCAGGATTTCGTAATAATCTTTGAATTGGACCGCCATGTCCTCAGCCCTTGTTCGCTCCCCCACATCATGAACCGGCCCGTCCATTTGTCAAAACCGCTCCCATCCTCCCCCGCGGTTTGGCCCACTTTGAGCGTTATGGGGGCGTCGCGTTGGACGTCCCCGACGAGGTCAAGACCCGCAGATTGGGAAGCACGCGAGAGCCTCAGTTACGCCCTTGACGAACCGCCCGCGCGCCAGGACCATCCCGCTGCTATGCGCATCAACCCGCGTTACCTGCTGACCATTCTCGCGATTGTTCTGGTCGCTTCCTGTCGTTCACCGACGGCCGAGCCTGGCGAGGCTGCCTTGGCGCAGTTTCACCCGGTGGCGGCGCCGCCGGCCTCGACGCTGCTGCTGCGGCCGGGCGACAGGCTGGCCATCTGCGGGGATTCGATCACCGAACAGAAGATGTATTCCCGGTTGATCGAGGATTACCTGACGATGTGTGTGCCGCAACTGGGGGTCAGCGTGCGCCAGTACGGTTGGGGGGGCGAGCGAACCGGCGGTTTCCGGGCGCGCATGACCAACGACTGCCTGCGCTTCCAACCCACTCTGGCCACGACCTGCTATGGGATGAACGACCACGAGTATCGCCCCTATGAGGAGCGCATCGGCCGGACCTACCGGGACGAGTCGCGGGCGGTGGTCCAAGCGTTCAAGGCGCACGGCGCGCGCGTGGTGCTTGGCTCACCCGGCTGCGTGGGCAAGGTGCCCCGCTGGACACGGTTCACCAACAGTACTGTGCTGGACCTGAACCTTAACCTTTGCACGCTGCGCAACATCGCGCTGGAGGTTGCGCAGCAGGAACAGGTGGCCTTCGCCGATGTCTTCTGGCCCATGCTCACCGCCGACGCGGCAGCGCGCAAACGGTTCGGGCCGGACTTCGCCGTGGCTGGCCGCGACGGGGTTCATCCTGACTGGGCGGGCCACGGGATTATGGCTTACGCCTTCCTCAAGGCGCTGGGACTGCGAGGCGACCTGGCCACGTTCACCGTGGACTTGCGCCGCAACACGCTCCAGACCTCGGAAGGGCACACGGTGCTCGACACCCGGCCCGGAGCCTTCGTCATCCGGAGCACGCGCTATCCGTTCTGTGTGTGCGCGCCGGCGGGCGCGGCGGCCGCCGGCTATCCTGAGTGCGGCCCCGACGATCTTGGCAAAGACAGTAGCCTGCGTGCCGGGCTGTCGTTAGTGCCCTTTGACGCCGAACTAAACCGCTTCCTGCTGGTGGCCAAGAACACGCGAGCCGCGCGCTACCGGGTGACGTGGGGCAGCGAGACGCGGTCATTCACCGCGGCCCAGTTGAGGCGCGGCATCAACCTCGCGGCCGAGTTCCGCCTCAACCCGTTCAGCGCCCCGTTTGCGCGCGTGGACGGCGCTGTGGCGGCCAAGCAGGCCTTCGAAACGAAGCAGGTCAAACAAATCTTCCACGGCGCGGAGGGCAAATCAGACTTCGCAGGCGCCGTGGCGCGGACGGAAGCGGAGCGGGCTTCGTTGGTGGAAGCCATCAAGGCGGCGTTTCAACCGGTGACGCACACGCTGGCCATTGCGCCCGAGTAGCCGGCCGAAACAGGAGGCGGTAGCACGCCGCAAATCGGACTGGCCTTGGGCAGCCGGGTCGGGCAAGCTGCGGCCCATTATTGTATGTGCCGGACTCTGTCTTCTTGCCTCGCGATCGCGCTGACCACGTGCTTTGTTCCCCGATCTGCACTCCGCGCCGAGCCACCCGCCCGGCTGGACGCACGGATGATGCGTCAGCCGGATGTCTCGGCCACGCATATCGCCTTTGTGTATGCCGGCGATATTTGGCTGGCACCGAAGGCCGGCGGCGAGGCGATTCGTCTCAGTTCGCCGCGGGGCGAGGAATCATTTCCACGGTTTTCACCGGACGGGGCGTGGTTGGCCTTCAGCGGGAACTACGACGGCAACCTGGATATTTACGTGGTCGCGGTGGGCGGCGGGCTGCCGCGGCGCATCACCCATCACGGCGCGCCTGACCGCGTGGTGGGCTGGTATCCGGACGGACGGCATCTGCTGTTTGCCACCACTATGACCAGTTACAAGGACCGGTTTAACCAGCTTTACAAGGTGTCGGCCGAGGGAGGACTACCGGAAAAGCTGCCCATGCCCTACGGCGAGTTCGGCGCGATTTCGCCCGACGGACGGACGATCGCTTACACCCCCATCACGGTGGACTTCCGGACCTGGAAACGCTACCGCGGCGGCATGAACCCGGACATCTGGCTGTTCGATCTGCAAACGCTGCAAGCGCGCAATCTCACCCGGTCCGATGCCTCGGAGTCAGTCCCCATGTGGCACGGGCAAACGCTCTATTTCCTGTCCGACCGCGATGCCAACAAGCGGTTCAACATCTGGGCCTACGATTTCAGACAGGACAAGTTCCGGCAGGTGACGTTCTTTGAGGATTACGACGTGCATTTCCCGAGCATCGGCCCCGAGGAAATAGTCTTCGAGCATGCGGGCCGGCTCTATCTGCTGGACCTCAGGACCGAGAAATACCACGAGGTGGAAATCAAGGTGACCACCGACCGCTCGACCCTCAAGCCGAAGGTCGAGAACGTGTCGGGACTGATCCAGCACGCCGCCATCTCGCCCAGCGGCAAGCGGGCGCTGTTCAGCGCCCGCGGCGACGTCTTCTCGGTGCCGGCCGAGCACGGCGTCGTCCGCAACCTCACCCGCAGCAGCGGCGTGGCCGAGCGTTACCCATCCTGGTCGCCCGACGGCAAGCAGATCGCCTACTTCAGCGACCGCACGGGCGAATACGAACTGACCGTCCGCAAGGCCGAGGCCACGGCCGACCCGGCCGACCCGGAGGCCGACCAGACCCTCACGCGCCTCGGTCCGGGCTTCCGCTATCGCCCGCAGTGGTCACCAGACTCCAAGAAAATCGTCTGGATTGACCAAGCCATGCGCCTGTGGCTTTACGATTTTGAGACCCGAACCAACAAGGTCATTGACCGCCAGCTCTGGATGTACCACGGCGAGCTGAACCGGTTCATCGTGAGCTGGTCGGCTGACAGCCGCTGGATCGCCTACGCCGGCGACAAGCCCAATCGCAATTCCGCCATCGTGCTCTACGATTGCCGCGAGGGCCGTCGCCACGAGGTCACCAGCGGCTTCTACAACGACGAACTGCCCGTGTTCGACCCGGACGGCAAATATTTGTTCCTGCGCACCGGACGGGATTTCAGTGCGATTTACAGCGACCTGGACAACACCTGGATTTATGCCAACTCGACCCGCCTGGCGGCCGTGCCCCTCCGCCGGGACGTGCCCTCGCCGCTGGCCCCACGCAACGACGAAGAAGGCGAAAAGAAAAAGGACGAGGAGAAGAAGGCCGACGACAAGAAAGACGGTGACAAGAACGAACCGGGGAAGAAAGACCACACCGCCAAGGCAGGCGACCCCACAGCCGGTGAGGACACCCCGTCGCCCTCTGCACAGCAGCCCACCAAGGCCGACGACGACAAGGCCGCGGACAAAAAGCCCGAGAAAAAGGACGACAAGAAACCCAAACCGGTCGAGATTGACCTGGACGGGTTCGAGCAGCGGCTGGTGCTGCTGCCGACGAAGGCGGGTCGTTACGACGACCTGTGCGCGGTGTCGGGCAAACTGATTTACCGCTGGCTGCCCCGGACAGGCTCGGACGGCGAAGCCAGCCCCGTCGAGTTTTACGACCTGGAGAAACGCGAGACCAAACGCATCCTGGACGACGCCGACGACATTCAACTGTCGGCTGACCGCTCGAAACTGCTGGTCCGCAAGGGCCAGACTTACGCCATCATCGAGCCGAAAGAAGGGCAGAAAATGGACAAGAAGCTGGCCACCGGAGGCCTGGAGGCCACGGTGGACCCGCCGGCCGAGTGGAGGCAGCTTTTTGCCGACGCCTGGCGGTTGCAGCGGGATTACTTTTACGACCCGAATCTGCACGGGGTGGACTGGAACGCCATGCGGCAACGTTATGGCCGGCTGCTGGAGGATGCCGTCACCCGCTGGGACGTGAACTTCGTCATCGGTGAGTTGATCGCCGAGTTGAACGCCTCGCATACCTACCGCAGCGGCGGCGATACGGAGCGCGCCCCGGAGCGGGGCGTGGGTTATTTGGGTTGCGACTTCGTGTTCACCAACGGCGCCTACCGCATCGCCCGCATCCTCGACGCCGCTCCCTGGGACAGTGAGGTTCGCTCGCCCCTGCGCCAACCCGGGCTGACCAATGTGCAGGAAGGCCTCTACCTGTTGGCGGTCAACGGCGAACCACTGGACCCACGGCAGGACCCCTGGGCGGCGTTTCAGGGCCTGGCCGACAAACCGGTGTTCCTGACGCTTAATACCAACCCCGTCTTTACAGGCGCATGGCAGGTGCTCGTGCACACCCTGGCCAGCGAAGCCCGGCTGCGAAATCTGGCTTGGATCAACGAGAACCGCCTCCGCGTCGAAAAACTCAGCCAGGGCCAGGTGGGCTACGTGTATGTGCCGGACACCGGCCAGAATGGCCAGAACGAACTGGTCCGCCAGTGGCGCGGCCAGATCACCAAGCCGGGGTTGATTGTGGACGAGCGGTTTAACAGTGGTGGTCAAATTCCGGACCGCTTCGTCGAGCTGCTCAACCGACCGCTGCGCAATTTCTGGGGCGTGCGGGATGGGCAGGACTGGGCCTGGCCGCCGGTGGCGCATTTCGGCCCCAAGGCCATGCTCATCAACGGCTGGAGCGGCTCGGGCGGCGACTGTTTTCCGTTCTACTTCAAGCAGTCCAAGCTCGGTCCGCTCATTGGCCAGCGCACCTGGGGCGGCCTGATCGGCATTACCGGCGCGCCGCCGCTCATTGACGGGGGCAGCGTCACCGTGCCCACCTTCGGCATCTACGACGCCCGCGGCCAGTGGATCATCGAGGGCTACGGCGTTGACCCGGACATCGAGGTGGTGGACGACCCGGGTGAAATGGCCCGGGGCGGTGACCCCCAACTGGAGCGCGCCGTCTTCGAGGTGCTCAAGGCCATTCGCCAAAACCCGCCGCCCAAGGTCAACAAGCCCAAGTACCCCGACCGGGCGAAGTGAAACGCGCGCCCAAATGGTCGCGCTCGCCCGCGGGCTGCCACGGCCCGCCACGGCGCCAGCCGCATCCGGCCTCACCGGCGGTTGCGGGCTGAGGCCTCCGCCCCAGAGTTTTCCATTGGCTGAACCAGGTGTAAGTTGCGTCATGATTTTCGCCTCACGCGCGGAGGCCGGCCGGCTGCTCGGCGAATACCTGCAGAGTCGCAAGGTTCGGGTGGACCTCGTCTTGGGCCTGCCCCGCGGGGGTGTGATTGTGGCGGCGGAGGTTGCCAGGGCCTTGGACGTGCCCCTGGATGTGCTGGTTGTGCGTAAAATCGGTCATCCGCAGCAGCGGGAGTTTGCCGTCGGCGCGCTGGCCGAGCCGGATGTGGCGTTGTTGGACAGGGCTGTGATCCGGGCCGAGCCGGCGCTGCACCGGGCGCTGCAGGAAATCATTCGCGACGAACAGGAATGCCTCCACCAACAGCAGCAGCTCTACCGGCCTGGTGGGCCGTTGCCGTTGGCTGGCAAGGCGGTTCTGGTGGCGGACGACGGTCTGGCCACCGGCGCGACTTCCGAAGCCGCCGTGCTGGCAGCCCGCAAGTTGAAAGCAACCAGCGTGGCGGTCGCCGCCCCCGTGGCCTCAGGCGATGCGGTTCGCCGACTGGGTCATGTGGCCAATGATTTGTTCGTGCTGGAGGTGGACGAGGAACTAGAGGCGGTTGGCTGCTACTACGCCGTTTTCGAACAGGCGACCGACGAGGAAGTGCTGGCCGCCTTGCGACCGTACCGGACGGCGGAGTAACGGTCGGGGGCGCGTCCCTGCCACGGCATGGTACGGGCGTTTACTCCTGCGGGTACACCAGGATGCGATCGTGGACGACCACAATCAGGTCGTTCCTGCCGTCTCCGGTCACATCAGCCACGGCGGCTTCGCGCGGCTCGGGCGTTTCAACGCCGTGGCCGCGGAAGGTGCGTCGCTCAAAGACCTGCCAGCGATTGCCCGGCAGCAGTTGGTGCTCCCGGCTGAACAGCACCAGGTCCAGGTGGTTCTTTTCTGTCTCCAGAAACACCAGGTCCTTGCGCCCGTCTTGGTTCAGGTCGCCGGCGGTGACATCGCGCAGGTAGCCGTCCCGGATGGGTGTTTCGTAGGTGTCCCACTCGCTGAACTCCCAGACCTCCCCGGTCAATGCCAGCCACGCCACGGCCTGAAGGCCCAGAAACGCGATGCAATTGGGTTGCTCGGCGCCGAGAGCCACCGGACGCAAACCCACGAAGTCGGTCACCGGCAGGGGAACGTGGCGGAGCGTCTGCCACAGACCGTTGGTGTCGCGTGTGCACAGCGAAAGGGTCTTCCGCTCGGCATCCATTAGGAACAGCGTGGGCGGAGTGTTGGAGCCGCCCGGCAACGTGGTGGCGCCGACCAGGCGGCTGCGGCTGTCGGCGCCGTTGATTTGCTCCCGCACTTCGAACTTCCAGGTCGGCCCGTTGGTCGAGTCAGTCGAGGGTGGGTCGGCGCGCAAGACCACGGCCCGCACAAAGTTTTGCTGTGCCAAGAGCAACTCCTCCTGCCCGTCGCCGTCCAGGTCCGCCAGACTCAGCCACGGGTTTTCGAGGCCGCCGCCCGGCGGTGCGATGTCGTGCTCCTCGAAGTCGCCCTGGGCGGTTTGCAGGAGCACCTTGATCTTCTCATACGGAATCAGCGCCACCAGGTCCGGTCGGCCGTCGCGGTTGGCGTCGTGAATGACCAGCGTGGTGGGGTTGCCCTTGAACCGCGCGTCCAACCGCTGGCTCTTGGGCCGGCCGGTTGCGGCCTGCCTGAGCAAGTTGCGTTGGCCATCGTTGTCCAAGATGACGCACAACGTGGCCGGAGCGCCGGGCTGCAAGGGCCCAGCGGCCAGGGCCAGGGGTTTGCCGTCCAAGGGAAGCAGCGTGGGGAACGGCAGGTGACGGGCTGCATCCGGTCGCACCACGCCCACGGCCTTCTCGTCCTGACTGAGCAGGAACAACTCGACACGGCCGTCCTGGTCCCAATCCGCCACGGCCATGTCGGTGATGCCCATCAGGCTGGGATAGGTGCGCTCGCCGGCCAGGGTGCCATCCGGTTGCTGGAAACGCACGGCAAGCCGCCCGCTCTCTGGCTCGGCCACAACCAGGTCCACGCGCCGGTCGCCGTCCAGGTCCGCCCACAGCAGGCCGCGGCGGGCCTTGTCGGTCTGGCTCAGTGGCAGGAGCTGGAACTGGCCCTGGCGAAACGGGCCAAGCGGTTCGGCCGGCCGGCGTACGAACCGGCCGACTGCAGCGCGTCCGGAACTCTGCGCAATGGTGATGAGCTGCACATGCCGATCGTCTTCGAGAGTATCGGCCCAGTAGGCCCGGAAGGGCGGCATGGTGAACGCAAACTCCGGCCCAAGCTCGCCGCGTGAATCCTGCAATCGAAACCGCAAGGGCATGCGGCTTGCCCAGTCCACCAACAACAAGTCCTGGCGGCCGTCCCCGTCCAGGTCCACCACCTGCACCGACCTGGCCGGCATGGCCAGGGGGATCTTGACAGGCTCGGCCAGCGAACGGTCGCCGGTTTGCCGCAGCAGGTGCACGTGGGTCTCAGCCAACAGGACCAGGTCAGCCCGGCCGTCGCCGTTCAGGTCGCCGGCAGCCAGGGCATTGAGCGACAGCAGGCCGTCCTCAAGCGCCCAGCGTCTGGGCGCGCTCCAGGCCCGGTTACCGTCGTTGTAATACACCAGCAACTCCTTTGGCTCGCCATAGCAAGCCAGGTCCGGTCGGCCGTCGCTGTCCAAATCGGTCACCACCAGCGCGGTGATGTGCTGCTCGGAGGCGATGGACTCGATGCGAAAGCGGGCGTCCGGCGGCAGCTCATTGAGCTCGCGGGGCTGGGCAGGCGGCGTTTGAGCGGGGCGGTTGGTTTTGGCGGTCTGGTTGTAAAGGATGTTGATTTTCGAGCGCGAGTTGTTGGCCACCAGCAGGTCGTTCCAACCGTCGCCGTCGAAATCGGCCACACGCAACCCGTCAATCAGCGGATTCACGGGAAAAATCTCCGGGCCGGAGAAGCCGAAAGCGCTGTCCTCGCCGGCCAGGCCACGCATGCAGCCGGCCAACAGCAGCACGCACGCCCACCCGAGGCGGATTGCGGAACACACGCGACTCGCCATAGCCGCCCTTGAAGGTAACGGTCAGGCCGGCGGGCGCAAGGCTGGCACGCGGTCACTCGCCGATGAGGTGCGCCCTGACCTGCCGGACATGGCGCACGGCGCGATGCTCCCACAAATAAATGCCCTGCCATGTGCCCAGGCTCAGACCGCCGCCGACCACCGGCACGCTCAGGCTCGTGGCCGTGAGCGCGCTGCGCACGTGGGCCGGCATGTCGTCCTCACCCTCCAAGGTGTGGCGGAACAGCGGGTCACCATCCGGCACAAGCCGCGCAAAGAACCGCTCCAGGTCCCGCCGCACCTCCGGATCCGCGTTCTCCTGGATCAACAGCGAGGCCGACGTGTGCTGCACCAGCAGCGTCAGCAGGCCGGTCTGAACGCCGGTCTCCCTGACCCACTCAGCCAGTTGGGGCGTGATGTCATACAGACCGCGTCCGCGGGTGGGGACGTTGAAATCCCGGACGACTTGCCGAATCGCACTCATTTCGCACCTCGACCCAAATGGCGGCACATGCTCTGCCGGCCCTCAGCCGATGCAAGCCCAAAGCCCTGCTTGCGCCACAGAGGCTATGCACCTCCATCAAGTTCCGGCAGCAACCGTCCAATCAACCGATCCTCACCCCGCGATCGTGAGTCGGCGCGCCACGACGCCGTGATAGGTCACGCGCAAAAAACGGTGGTCCTTTGACAAGGCGGGATGAGCAATCGCCCGCCGACAGCCCAGACTTTGCCGCTCACGCTGCGCGGCGAACTTTGTGCTGGCCGGCGGCCGGTGTGGTGGCAATACTGTCGGAACGGCAGAGACGCGCCGTCCGAGGCGGACGAAACAAGTCCCCTCACAACGACGCCTGAGGGATCGGATTGTGATTTATGTTGGAATCGTTGCTTTGTCCTAACACGGTGGCTGTCATCGGGGCTTCCCGCAGCCCGGGCAAGGTGGGTCATGCCCTGGTGGCCAACCTCCTGAACAGCGGTTTTCAGGGCAAGATCGTGCCGATAAACCCCCAAGCTGGCGAGGTGTTGGGGCTGCCCTGTTACCCGAGCTTGGAGGCCTACGGCGGGGACATTGATTTGGCGGTGGTGGTGGTGCCGACCAAAGCGGTTAAGGCCGCCATTCAGAGCGCCATTGCAGCCCACGCCAAGTCCGTGGTCGTCATCACCGCCGGTTTCAAAGAGGTGGGTCCCGAGGGGGCCAAACTCGAACAAGAACTGGTGGCTTTGTGTGAAAGCGTCGGCGTG
>Ga0101944_10008135_pt1 | contig 10122 bp, 6 predicted proteins | sample DewCreD2012metaG_FD_75245 | JGI IMG/M metagenome (GOLD analysis project Ga0101944, IMG submission 75245) | Hot spring sediment bacterial and archeal communities from British Columbia, Canada, to study Microbial Dark Matter (Phase II) - Dewar... ...
CCGAAAACATCACGGGGCCTTACCGGCACATCGCCTACATCGCCGGAGGCGCCTGCGACACGACGCTCTTCGGAGACGTCGACGGGAAGATCTATGCGTTCATGCCGCGCGGCGGCATCGACGTGCAGGAAATCGATCTGAGCCGCCTCTCCGAAGGCAAGGCGACGCTGCTGGGCCAACCGCAGCGGATCGTGACGGCCGACAACCGCGACGTGGGCCTGGAGGTCAAGCCGGAGTACCTGGAAGGTCCGTGGGTGGAGCGCATCGGCGGGAAGTACGTGCTCTTCTACGCCGAGATCTACAAGGACCGGAAGTTTCCGGAGTACCTCGGCTACTGGACGGGCGCCGCCTATGCCGACCGCCCGCTGGGCCCGTGGAAGAAGGATCCGCGTGCGAAGGTCTTCTTCGGCGGGCATCTGGCGGTCTTCGACGGGCCGGACGGGCGGAAATGGTTCTCGTACCGGCAGGAACAGCACGAGCGAACGCGCGGTCTGCTTTGCGTCGATCCGTTCGATATCGATCGCGAAGGACGGGTGGTGGCGCCCGTCCCGACGACAACGCCGCAGGCCATTCCGTGGAAGACGCCGCGGCGAGTCGACGGCAACGGAACGGCTGGCGCGGTGCGAAGGATTCCGCCGGTTCCTTGAATTTCCGCCCAACCGCCGGTACACCTCGTCCGTAGTACCGTTGGCCGCTCGTGTTACCGGTGTCGCGCCCCGAGGTGCAGCAAGCGCATGGTTTCGCCCGCCGAGAAGCCCATCGTCGAATGCCGCGGTTTGACCAAGGTCTTCAAGGATTTCTGGATGCGGCCCAAGGTCACGGCCTTGGACAGCCTCGATCTGGAAGTTCGCCCGCATGAAGTCTTTGGGCTGCTGGGCCCCAACGGCTCGGGAAAATCGACGACGATCAAGCTGCTCCTGGGGCTGCTTTTCCCCACGCGGGGGCGCGTTTCGGTCTTCGGCAAGCTGCCCACGGAGACGGCGATCAAATCGCGCGTCGGCTACATGCCGGAGGAGTCCTATCTCTACCGGTTCCTGAACGCCCGCGAGACCCTCGATTTCTACGGCCGGCTCTTCAAGCTCGAACGGCGCGACCGGCAGCGACGCATCGGAATGCTGCTGGAGATGGTCGGGTTGGAGGCGGTTCAGCGGCGGCCGATCGGCGAATATTCCAAGGGCATGCAGCGGCGCATCGGGTTGGCGCAGGCGCTGATCAACGACCCGGATTTCCTGATCCTCGACGAACCCACGACCGGCCTCGATCCGCTGGGCACCCGGCAGGTGAAGGACCTGATCCTGATGTTGCGCGAGCGGGGCAAAACGGTGCTGTTATGCAGTCACCTGTTGGCCGATGTCGAGGACGTCTGCGACCGCGTGACGGTGTTGTACGGCGGCAAGGTGCGCGCGGCGGGAACGGTGAAGGAACTGCTCAGCCTCAGCGATTCGTCCGTGATCGAGACGGACCGGCTGGACGACGCGACGGTGGCGAAGGTACGGCAGGTCATCGAGCAGGCGGGGGGCAGGACGATCCGGCGGATCGAGGCGCCGCGCAAGAAACTCGAAACGCTCTTCCTCGAAATCGTCGAGCGGGCGCAGCAGGAAGGCCTGGCGACCAGCGGGGCGCGCGCGGGCGGGCGCATGGCGGAGTTCCTGTCGGAGGGCCTGGAAACCAGGTCCGAGGAGCAGGGGGAGGACCTGATCCGCAGGCTGGTGCAGCCCGCGCCGCCTCCCGCGCGTCCGGACGCGGTTCCGCCGAAGGAGGAGCAGGCCGCCGGTCCCGACCAGGCGGCCATCGAGGAGCTGGTGCGGGGCAAGCCGGCGGCGGAGCCGGAACGGAAGGCGGAGCGCGGCGGCGAAGCGACGCCCGACCTGGACCGTTCGGTGATCGATGGACTGCTGGGCGAGGGCCAAAACCGCAAGAAGGATGGCACGACGTGATCGGACGCCTGCTGCGCGACCATCCGTACTTCGCCGCCTTTCTGGGTGCCGGAGTGGCGCTGGCGCTCTTCCATCTGCTGCTCGTTTCGATCGGCGGTCCCGCGCGCGCGGACGACACGTTCCCCCGCATCCTGCGGCTGGTCTATCTGTTGGCCTGCGCGTCTTTCGCGGCCTTGGCATTGGCCAAACGGATGTTGGCCCTGGAGTGGGCTCCGCTGGCCGTGGCGCGGACGGTGGTCGACGAAGCCCTGCGCATGAAGATCGCGGTGGTCTTCGTCGGCCTGCTGCTGGTCTGTCTGGCCGGTCTTCCGTTCACGATCGATTCCGGCAGCAGCGCGTTGCGCTACCGCGTGCAGACCCTGATTCACTACGGGCTGACGGCCACGAGTTCGCTGTTGAGCCTGATGACGGTTTTTTTGGCCTGCGGCACGCTGAGCCACGAGATCCAAGACCAGCGCATCTTCACGACCTTGAGCAAACCCATCGGTCGCGGACCGTATCTGCTGGGCAAGTGGTTCGGGCTGCTGATGTTGAATACGGCGCTGCTGGCGGTGGCCGGATGCGCCATTCACGTGGCGGTGCGCTGGATGTCCTCGCGGCAGGCGCTGGATGTCCTCGACCGCAACATCGTCGATACCGAAGTGCTGACGGCGCGCGTCAGCGTGAATCCGGAGCCGCCGAAGAACGAGTTCGAGCAGCGGGTGAGGGAGCGGATCGAGAAGCTGAAGGCACAGGCGCCCGACGAGTACGGCGACACGCCGGCCAAACAGCGGGAGAAGGAACGGCAGATCCGCGCGGATGTCGAAAAGCAGTGGTTCAGCATCCCGCCGCAACGGAGCGCGAGTTACGTATTCCGCGGACTGGACGCGGCGAAGCGGCTCGGCGAACCGGTGCAGTTGCGCTTCAAACTGAATTACCTCGGCAAGTGGGCGGAGATGAACGAGGAGGGCCAGAAGGTCAGGCGCCGTTTCCAGGTGAACGGTCGCGATCTGCCTCCGCTGTGGATCGTGCTGGGCCGTTTCCAGATGCTGAAGATCCCGGCGGAGGTCATCGACGACAGGGGCGAGGTCCGGCTGACGGTCTTCAACAACGATCCGGAGGACCCCGAACGCCTGAAGGACGTCACGTTGATTTTCGCGCGTGGCGCGGGGCTGGAGGCGTTGTACCGGGCCGATTCGTTCGGCGGCAACTTCTGGCGGGCGCTGGGCATGGTGTGGGTCAAACTGGCGTTCCTGGCGATCCTGGGACTGACCGCCGCAACGTTCCTGGGATTCCCGGTGGCGTGCCTGATCAGCCTGGCGGTGCTGGTCTCCGCCTGGATCAGCGGCTTCCTGATGATGGAGATCCATCGTTACGGAGTCGACTACGAGTCGGCCGGAGCGCAAGGTCTGGCCTGGGCGATACGCACCATGGTGACGGTCCTGGCGGGCGTGCTTCGGCAGTATGCCCGTTTTTCCCCTGCGGAGCAGGTGGCTGACGGAAGGCTGGTGCCGTGGTCAGATCTGTTCGCCTGCTTGGCCTGGATCGGCATCGGCTGGTGCGGTCTGACCGGATTGCTGGGGTGGTTGATCTTCCGGATGCGCGAGCTGGGCCGCGTGCAAGTGTGACGGGAAGGTGCCATGGACGAAACGTCTCGACGCTTGGACGACGCGGGGCGGACCTCTCCCGGCAACGGCTGGGTCATTGCCGGCGCTTTGGCGACCGCGCTGCTGTGTCTGGGCGCGGCCTCACACCTGCAGCGCGGTCGCCTGGCGGCCCTGCGCAAAGAGCTGCAACTCGGATTCACCGAGAACGTGGTCGAGAATCTGCCGCCGGAGATCGCGTTCACGCAGGTCGCCCTGGGGAGTTTCCGCGGCCTGGCCGTGGACGTCCTGTGGATACGGGCCTGGGATCTGAAGCAGGAAGGCCGCTATTACGAGATGATGCAGCTCAGCGACTGGATCACGAAGCTTCAGCCGCGGTTCGTCGAAGTCTGGAAATACCACTCGCACAACCTGGCCTACAATCTCTCCGAGTCGGTCTTCTCGCCGGAGGAGAAATGGATGTGGGTGAAGGCCGGCCTGCGCCTGCTTCAAGACCGGGGGATCCCGCTGAATCCCGAGGCGACGGATCTGTATCAGCAGCTGGCCTGGACTTATTTTCACCGCGTGGGCAAGTACAGCACGGAGACGCACTGGTATTTCAAGATGCGTCATGCGCTGGAATGGCACCGGATTCTGGGCGCGCCGCCGCAGGGAGAGACGGAGGACGTGCTGGCCTGGTTCCAGCCGGTGGCCGAGGCGCCGGAGCGCCTGGCGCAGCTATTGGCGGACCGCCCCGATGCCGGGGAGAAGATCGCGGCCCTCCGCAGGATGGGCTTCGATCTGGACCGCAACTGGCTGGAGACCGCCGTGCAGTTGCGCGAGATGCACGAAGAGGCCAGGGAAATGGGCGCGGCGGTGGCGGCCGAACAGGCGGCGCTGGAACGGGCGGGCGAGATGATGGCGCTGCTCGATACGCCCACGGGCGCGGCCTTGCTGGCCTATGTGCGCGCCAAGGTCATCCGCGACGACTACCGGATGGAGCCGGCGTTGATGCAGGGTCTGATGCGCGAGTACGGCGCGCTGGACTGGCGGCACCCGCACGCGCATTCGCTGTACTGGGCCGTGCGCGGAGCGCGCGAGACGATGGGGCGGAAGAGCACGGACCTGTACAGCATCGTGCAGACCGACCGGATCGTCATCCACAGCCTTCAGGGATTGGCCTACGCGGGCCGGGTCCAGTTCGACCCGCGAACGGGATACTACAACACCACGCCCGACCCGCGCGTCTTCGACGCGTTCGAGAAGGCCGCGGCCGAAGCGGCGCGCCGGCAGAACGTCGAAGGCGCGACGCCCTGGGAACTGGAGGAGGTTCATCGCGGTTTCATGATGTTTGCGACCCAGGCGCTGTACCTGTATTCCACCCGGGAAAGGGCGCTCCAGTACTACCGGCACCTGCAGAAGGTCTACAGCGCCAAGTGGCCGGGGCTCTACACCAAACCCCTGGAAGACTTTGTCCTCGACCAGATCCTTCAGGGGCGCAAGATCATCGAGCAGGCCCAGGTGATCATCACCGGACTGGCCTTCAATGCCTTCAACCAGGGCTTGGCAAACGGCAACCGCGAGTACTCCAGAAAGCTGCTGGCGCAGGCGCGGGTCGTCTTCGAAAAGTTCAAGGAGATGCAGAAGGTCCGCAATCCGGACGTGGAACGGCAGCAGCAGGAGCTGCCGCCGTTCGGGCTGATGGTGATGGATGCGTTCACCCAGTTCCTGACGCAGCCGTCCGAGGTCACGCCGATCCGGTTCAAGAAGCGCGCGTGGGACAGCGTGGATCCCAAGTTCCTCCTGCCGATCTACGACCGGGTCCGTCCGCGCCTCTTCGAAGAGGCGCGCCGCTTCGGCTACGAGCAGCCCGAGAAGCTTTTCCCCGAGCCGCCGGGGATGAATGAGTATCGCGAGACGCGTTCCAGACAGATCGAGGAGAAAAGTGCGGAGCCGCTGCTGAAGTAGCGCGCGATCCGAACCGGCCGGCCGTGCGGCGGGGAAAGCTGTCGCTGGCTTCTTTGCGGGAAGGTGGGGAGCGTTTTTTGACAGGCTCTAGACGTGCGTGCGGTAGGCGGTCAGGATCCGGTCCAGCCAGACCTGCTGGTCTTCGGCCCAGTGCTCCGTCGAGAAGATCTCGACTTCGATCCACTTGTCGAAGCCGGCCTTTTCGACCCAGCCGCGGATCTGTCGGATGTCGATGCAGCCTTCGCCCATCAGGCCGCGGTCGTTGAGCATGTCGCGGGTCTGGACGCGCCAGTCGCAGACGTGGAAAGCGTGGAGCCAGCCTTCGCGGCCCGCGCGGGCGATCTCGTCGGAGAGCGTCTCGTCCCACCAGACGTGGTAGACGTCCACCGCAATGCCGACCAGCTTGCGGCCGCAGGCCGGACCGCCCAGTTCGTCGGCGAACTGCGCGCAGATCTCGCGGGCGTGCTTCATGGTCAGCACGGCCGAACGGTCGGCGGCGTACATGGGATGGAGCGGTTCGATGCTCAGCCGCACCCCGCGAGCCTTGTATGCCGGCGCGAGTTTCTGGACTCCTTCGAGAATCTGCCTGCGCGATTCGGAAAGCGGCTGGCCCGGCGTGGCTCCGCAGACGAGCACCACCAGGGGCGCGCCGATGGTCGAGGCTTCGTCCAACGCCAGCAGGTTGTCGTCGATGGCCTTTTGCCGTTCCGCGGGCGATGGGCCGGTGAAAAAACCGCCGCGCACCAGCGCCACGACGCCGAGCCCGGAATCCTTGAGCATCTTCGCCGATTCCTTCGGCCCCTGGGGCGCCAATGCCTGGCGCCAAACGGTGATGCCGGGCACGTTGCGCGCCCGATAGTTCGCGATGCACTCCTTCAGCGACCAGGGCTTGGTCGTGATGGTATGGATGGCCATGCGGTTCAGGGGAGCGGGTGACGTGTCCATGAAAAGCCTCGATCCTGCCGCGGACGGGGATTCCAAACGCGGTCGGCCCGTTCCTCGACGCCGAACCCGGTCCGTCATCCGGTCTTCCGAATCCCGATCTCTCGCCTACAGCCTTTCGAGATCGATCCAGCGCCGTTCCTTCCAGCTCCGGAGGCCCATCTCGGCGAGTTGCACGCCTTTGGCGCCTTCGCGAAGCGTCCAGCGGAAAGGCTCGTCCAAGGCCACGTGGCGGATGAAGAGTTCCCACTGCACCTTGAACGCGTTGTCGTACGCGCAGGCGTCCGGGACTTCCTGCCAGTGGTTCAAGTGGACGACCGGCGAGTCGATGTCCGGATTCCAGATGCAGCGCGGCGTGGCGGACATGTCCTGCGCCCAGCATTTGCGAAGCCCCGCCACGGCCGTCCCGTCCGTGCCGTCGGCCTGCACGGTCAGCAGGTCGTCGCGCCGCACGCGCACGCACCAGGACGAATTGAAATGGCAGAGGACGCCGCCTTCCAGCTCGAAGGTGGCGTAGGCGCTGTCGTCGGCCGTGCACCTGTATCTCCTGCCGTTCTCGTCCACCCGCTCCGGTATCAGCGTCGCGCCGACGCAGGAAACGGCCTTGATCGGACCGAAGAGATTGTCCACCAGGTAGCGCCAGTGGCAGAGCATGTCGACGATGATGCCGCCGCCGTCCTCGCTGCGGTAGTTCCACGAAGGCCGCTGGGCCATCTGATCGCCGACATGCCCGGTGAAGACCCAGTAGCCGAACTCGCCGCGCACCGAGATCAGCCGGCCGAAGAAACCTTGCTCCTTGAGCATCCGCATCTTGCGGAAGCCCGGAAGCCAGAGCTTGTCCTGCACGACGCCGTTCTTCAACCGGGCCTCTTCGGCGAGCTTGGCCAGGCGCAGCGCCTCGGCGGTGGTGACCGCGGTCGGTTTCTCGCAGTAGATCGCCTTTCCCGCCTTCACGGCCCGTTCGACAAACTGGGCGCGCTGCAGCGTGCCCGAGGCATCGAAGAAGATCTCGTTCTTCTTGTCGCCGAGCGGGCCGTCGAGATTCGTGGTGTAAGGGAAGGGACCGTCGGGTCCGGGATGCTTTTCGGCGATGGCCTTGAGCTTGTTTTCGTTCCGCCCCGTCAGGATGGGTGCGGGCATCAGCGTCAGGTCATCGTTGACCTTGATGCCGCCCTGCTGGACGATGGCGAGAATCGAGCGCACCAGATGCTGGTTGGTACCCATGCGTCCGGTGACGCCGTTGAGAATGATGCCGACCGTCTTCACGGCCATGGGATGCCTCCGTTGTCGAACAGGCGAAGCCAGGACTCTAATTCGCCACGCCACGTTCGGCAAGGGTACGAACGACGGCAGGGATCAGCTCTTCGGCGGCGCGGCGACGGGCTTTGCGTCGAGCAGACGGATGGCGATCGGTCCGAAGTTGACGTGGGTCCGATACCCGCCCAGCCCGACGCGGCGGACAGGCAGCGGATCGGGGTCGGTGTAGGCGAGAATCGCTTTTCCGTTCAGGATGGCCAGCACCTCGCCCCCGCGCTTGAGCAAGGCGACCCAGTGACGCCGGGGGAAGTAGGGAAAGTGTCCGCCGACGAACTGCATGGGGAAATGGCGGTCCTGCGGAACGCGCGCCACGGGGCGGTCGTTGCGGTACAGCACCGTCTCGGTGCGGTCATTCGAATTGATTTCCAGGCGATAACCGGTCTTCCCGTCCGGCTCGGTCCCCAGGACGAGGCAGATGTTGTCGTAGGGGAGATGCCGGTGCGTCTCATCCCGATCCCAACCGTACCATTCGCTCCACTCGGTGATGTTGGTGGCGACGACGACATCGGGACCGAAGACCTGCTTGTTCCAGATCGTTCCACCGCCCCGGGGAGCGACCAGCGAGATCCAGCTCGACGCCAACCGGCAGCTGATGCCGCCGTGATCCACCCAGCGGGCGCCGTCGTGTGTTTCGCGCCACCAGTCGGCCTCCCCGTTGGCAAACGAGTAATTTCGTCCGTTTGCCAGACGGCGCGGCAGCCGGAACTCGACGTCGTCGAATTCGACGCGCCCGTTCTGGACGCCGAGGGCGAAGAAGCCCGCATCGCCGCGATGGGGCGTCACCGCGCTCCACGCGCCGCCGTCGACGGCGGCCGCCAGGCCCCCGTTGTCGAGCCGGATGCGCAGCGGATGCCACGCGCCGTCCGCTTTCAGCGCAACGACGAAAGGATCGCGGGGCGGCGCAGAAACCTTCGGCTCCGCGACCGCCGGCTGCTCGCGAACCAGTCGCAACCGATGCGGCTTGCCGAGGTCCCCGCCGAGCATGACGCATGCAGAGGAGGCGGGTTCGGAGAGTCGAACCTTCATGCGCACCTCATAGGCTCCGAAGAATTCGTCCGCATAAGTCAGCAGCGCGTCCGGACCGGCGCCTTGAAGCGCCAGGTCGGCGAGTCGCCACTGGCCGCGTTCCATGCGCCAGGGACTGTCGTCGTTCCAATTGTCCTGGCCACGGCTGCGGGCGATCACGGGGCGGGGTTTCTGACCCCGGCGAAACTTTTCGGCTTCGGGTAGGCTGCGCATCTGCAGGTGTTCTTCCGGGGTGAAGTCGAGGTAGTCCGAGGGGTCCGGAATGGTCCGTTCGTTGAACGTGTACGGACCGATCACGACCTCTTCCGGGGCCGGCTCGCTGTAAGCGACCGCGATCCGGCGCAGCTGCGCCTCGCTGTCGCCCGCCAGGGCGAGCGAAAGGCCGGCAGGCGGCTCGGAAAAGGGCGCGGGACGCAGGATCCGGGGCGTCGCGTCCGGAACGGCATCGACCAACCCCGCGGTATCCACGCGGCAGGCGCCGGGTGCGCGTTCGTCCAACAGCACGGCCACGACCCTTAGCGGCGGAAGGGCGGTGGCCAGCGTGCCGCCGCGGTTGCCGCCCAGGGTCACGCTCAGGTCCTGAATGGTCACCAGGTGTTCGCTCATTTCAACGCCCGGGCCAGGTTCTTGATGTTCGCTCGCATCTTCTTTTCGTAGAAGTCCGGGCTCAGCTCCTCGGGCGGGGCGGTCTCCATCGGATCGACCTCAACAAAGGCCGCCTCCTTGATCCCCTTCTTGCCCAGCTCGATCAACAGAGTCCGGGCCGAGGTGTTCTGTGGATATTGCGGTTCGACCGCGATCAGTCGCACCTGCTCCTTCTGGCACAGCTCGACGAGATGGGCAATCTGGGCGGGGCTGGCCTCCTTGCCGGCCGTCAATTCGACCACGCCCGCGATTTTCAGACCGAAGGACTGGGCGAAATACTGCAGGGAGTCATGAAAGCTAATTAGCTGCCGTTCCTGCTTCCCCTCCAGCTTCTTCCGCCCCTCGGCGTGCAGGAACTGGTTGGTCGCGCGGAACAGTTTCTGGGTCGCACCCACATAGAGGTTGAGGAGCCGTGAAAGCGGCAAATAGATGGCTTCGACCTCAGCCAGATTGATCCGGTCATTCAAGCCACGCAATTCGTCGAGATCGGCCTTCCAACCGACGCCCGGCTCGCTCCGCCGAGAGCGCCCCGTGGCAATCACCCTCAGTCCCAAACCCTGGGCCTTGCGGGCCACCAGGCGGCCGATGTTTCCCAGGCCCACCAGGCCCAGCGTTTGCCCCTCGATCCGGGCGATCGGCATCCAGGCCCGCAGGTCGTAGCGGCCTTGTTTCGTGTCGTGGTGATAGTAGGCCACCTTGCGGCCCAGGGTTAAGAGCAGGGCCAG
>Ga0101944_10008136_pt1 | contig 10121 bp, 8 predicted proteins | sample DewCreD2012metaG_FD_75245 | JGI IMG/M metagenome (GOLD analysis project Ga0101944, IMG submission 75245) | Hot spring sediment bacterial and archeal communities from British Columbia, Canada, to study Microbial Dark Matter (Phase II) - Dewar... ...
GAAGCAGCCTACGGATTGGGCATCGAAGGCATACGAATTGCCTTCTCTCACTTTGACCAGGGCGCCTACAATGCAACGGGCGAGCGAGCCGGGTCTGGCGTATTCTGCCATATCTTCCTGATTGGTATAATAAAAGGTGATCGGGAGAGAGGATTGATTAAAATACTTCTGCCACATCCGGATGAAATCTTCTTTAAAACTCATCTCCATTTGCGTAATCCTCCTTTGCTTCAACATTATAAACCAGATAATATTCGTTTATTAAATCATTTTCAATCTGCGAGGCTGGAATATCCGTGAAGGCTGAAGTATAATTAATCATCTACTCGTGCGGAGAGATAGCGATTGCAGGTTACAACAGGAGGATTTTAACACCCGGTGAAAGATCCGCAAACCCGTCCCAGGTTTAGTCCGGGGCCAGTGCTCTGGGCATGTTTGATTTACATTCTGGGATTGGCACTGGCTTTCTTCTATGTGCATCCCGAAAAGGTTTATATTGAAACAGAGAATATTCAGGTACCCGAGGTTTCTCTTTTTCCCGTCCTCGGTTATTTCCTGGGTGTGGTAGCGGTAGTCGGGTTAATCCTGTTTTTCATTCCCGTCAATAGATTGAGACTGGCATTGAAAGTTCTTTTTGGTTTCTTCTATGCCTGGGGAGTCTTCATCATACTTGCCCTTTTCCTGCCGTCGCCAGCTTCGATCGGCATTGCGGCGGCAATCGGAATCGTCTGGTTTATTTTCCCTTTCATCTGGCTACAGAATTTACTTTTGCTGGTTACGCTGGTCAGTATTGGCGCAGTCTTCGGCGCCATGATTTCACCCTGGACAGTCATGTACCTGTTGCTTGCCCTTTCGGTTTATGATGTTGTGGCAGTTTTTGCCGGTTACATGATGTGGCTGGCTAAGAAGCTCTCGGAAGCTGATACTCTGCCGGCTTTTATCCTGCCGGGAAATCTCTTTCACTGGGGCATTAATTTGAAGGGTGCAACCGTACAGAAGCTTTTTGTGCAGGAATCTGCTGAACGGGAATTTTCTCTGCTGGGGGGAGGAGATATCGGTTTTCCGCTGGTGTTTGTGGTTTCGGTTTTCTTTGCTTATAATTTTGCTTCAGCAATACTGGTGGCTGGAGCCTCATTGATCGGGCTGGTGCTGGCTTATATCTTGCAGATTTACCTTTTAAAAGGCAAACCGATGCCAGCCCTGCCGCCTATCAGCCTGTTGGCAATTGCCGGTTTTCTGATAGTGCATTTCTTGAGACCGTTTTGAACAGGCATTATAAACCGATTACCGGTTTTTAATATTCTGTTTCGGAGAAAGATGTTCTTTGAGGGATCGTTTCGATGAATAAGATTCTGTTACCACAGCGTGCCTGGGAGGGTACCTCTGATCTGGAAATCTCTCTACCGTCGGAATGGCAGGTTGCAGTCAGCAACATGGCTGGTTATAGCCGCGAGGCACTGTCATACCAGGAAATTAAGAAAGCTATTCATAATCCTATCGGCAGTCCGCCTATCTGTTCTCTGGCTTCGCCACAAAGTCAGGTGGTAATTATTTTCGATGATATTGCCAGATCAACGCGTGTGGCACAAATTATACCATTTGTCCTGGAGGAACTAGCTAAGGCGGGTGTTCCTGACAGGAATATCCGGTTTATCGGAGCTACTGGTTGTCATGCCGCAATGAATCGCTCCGATTTTGTGAAAAAACTGGGTGAGGAGGTTGTGCGCCGCTTTAAGGTTTATAACCACAACCCGTTTGGGCACTGTGTCAAAGTGGGAACTACCAGCCTTGGAGTGGAGTTATACGCCAACGAAGAGGTCGTGCATTGTGATGTCAGGATCGCCATCGGCACCGTAATCCCTCACCAGGCAGCGGGGTTCAGCGGAGGTGGCAAGATCATCCTTCCTGGTATTTGTTCACGGGAAACCAATATTGCTTTCCACCGTTCCGGCAGAGGGTTCCAGCAGAAAAATCACAGCAGGAATACTTTGAAGGGGCTTGTTGAGGGAAATCCGCTCCGTCTGAATATCAGAGAAGCAGTGCAGATGGTGGGGCTGGATTTTAAAATTGAAGTGCTGGTAAATGCGCACGGTGAGACGGTGGCGGTTTATGCGGGTGGTCCTGAAGCGGCGTTCGCCGCGGCGGTTAAGGATGCAACCAGTCATTACCTGACCAAGCAGCTTCCTGAAAAGGACATCGTTATTGCCAGCGCGGGGGTGAAGGTCAATGAAATTGAAGCCGGTCTGGATGTTGCCTGCGTCTCGGTAAAACAGGGAGGCAGCATGGTGCTGGTGGGAAATGCTCCGGAAGGACATATACCTCACTATCTTTTTGGTTCATGGGGTACCCTTGCAGCTCGAGCTGGTCATGGATCCCTTCAACAGGTTGAGCATCTTTATATCCTGAATGAATATCCGGATCTGACTGTTCTGGATTATTTTGCCACGCCGGAGAAGGTTTCCATCCATACGAACTGGGAGGAGATTCTGGAGGAGTTAAGGAAGAGATATCCTGCTGAAGCTGAAGTGGGCGTCTATCCAAATGCGGACATCCAGTATTTTGGGGAAGGATAAAGTGTGGCTGGCTCTTTCTCCGGGACGTCATCGCATGGGTGCGCTTCAGTGAAATTCCCACGTCGCTCAGGCTAACGCCTTCGCTCCTCGGAATGACGCCTGTAGAGGAATGCTTTTCATTGAGATTCCCACGTCATCCTTCCAGTTTCGCTGGAAGGATTCCTCGGAATGACGCCTCAGGGCAATGCTCCCAGAAACGTCATTGTGAGATGGTCAAGGCGATAGCATTGACCGGCGTGACAATCTGGGGGGAGTGGGGACACTATGTAAACATGGAAAAGTGCGTTTCGGTGAGATTCCCACGGCTTTCGTCCAGACACACTGGACGAAAGCCTCGGAATGACGTAAATAAATTAGTGCCCTCGCCTTCCTTTTTGGGAGTGATGCCAGCGGAGGATCACTTTTCCCTGAAGGTGTGGCTTTACCTGCACGAGCCCGCTGTTCTATACTAGGGGATACTGGGGGAAAATCCGCTCGATGGAATCCGATTCGTGGAAAAGAAACCTTTTTCTAATTGCCGTCTCCGAGTTCATCGCATTGCTTGGATTCAGCCTTTTTAATCCTTTCATGCCCCTTTACATGCAGCAATTGGGCAATTTCGGTTCCCGCGAAGCCGCTTTCTGGTCTGGTATTGCGGTTGGCGGTAGCGGATTGGCGATGTTCTTGAGTTCACCTATCTGGGGAATTATTGCTGATCGCTGGGGACGCAAACCGATGCTTCTCCGTGCCCAGTTTGGCGGTGCCATGGTAGTTTCACTTTTTATCATCGCTCCAAATATCTATCTGTTCGTTTTCTTTCGCACCCTGCAGGGACTTTTCACCGGCACGGTAACCGCAGCGGCGGCATTGGTAGCCACCATCACACCGCGCAGCCGCCTGCCCTACAGCATGGGCATCCTGATGGGGGCGGTCTTTGGTGGTATGACGCTGGGACCGCTGGTGGGCGGCTTGCTGGCAGATACCCTGGGATTTCACCTGACATTTCTGATTACCAGCCTGCTCCTGCTGATCGGCGGCTCAATAGTCCTGTTTCTGGTGAAGGAAAATTTCAAAAAACCTGATTCCCCACCAGCTGCGCCGCTGAAGTCCATGCTGAAACTGGCTGCTTCCCGTGAGGTTTTTCCTCTGTTGCTGGTGATTGCTTCCCTGAATATCGGGCCACAGATCATTTCGCCGGTTTTGCCTCTGGTAATCGGAGAAATTAGCCGAAGTGGAACCGCAGCCAGTGCTTCGGGTATGGCAATGGCATTGCTGGGTATTGTGACCGCTCTTTCTTCAGTAGTAATCGGTCGTTTTAGCCACAGGGTTTCCGTTCGCCGGATACTGATTTTCTGTTGTATAGGTACCGGTCTGCTTTACCTGCCACCGATTTTCGCCCGTAATGAAGTGCAGATTATCCTGCTGATTGGGCTTACCGGTCTGCTTAATGGCGGTATAATGACAGCCTCTAACTCTCTGGTGGGGCTGGCTGTGCCGGTCTCCCAGCAGGGACTGGCTTATGGACTTTCCCAGAGTGCCAATTCCTTTGGTTCTGGATTGGGTCCGTTTGTCGGTGGAGGGCTAGCTCCAGTCATTGGTCTGCGTCCGATCTTCGGAGTTACTGCCGGTATCTTCATTCTGGTGGGGATGCTGGCAACGAAACTGATACCAGAAACAGCAATCGCCGGAGGTAAACGTAAATGATGTTGGAAATCAGTTCTCCGGCTCAATTCGAAGGAGGCTGAAATGATTAATCATGATGAAGGGATCTACCGGCAACTCCAACAACATCTGGACAGGTTGCCTGCTGGCTTTCCAGAGGTGGAATCAGGACTTGATATTCGTCTCCTTAAGAGGTTGTTCACTCCGGAGGAGGCGCAACTGGCTACCGCACTTTCTTTAAAACCAGAAACTCTTGGTAAAATTCACAGGCGAGCCAGAAAAATGGGATTTACACTGGAAAAGACCCGTGAACTGCTCGATCGGATGGCGAAAAAGGGCACAATTCTGACTCATCTGGAAGGGTATAAAGAGAAACATTACAGCAATGCCTCATTTTCTGTAGGTGGTATTTATAATTATCAGGTTGATCGCCTTTCACCTGATCTGATCAAAGATTACTGGCAGTATCAGGCAGAAGCACGCTCCAGGGCACGTTCCTTACAGGGAAGGACTACAACTCCAGAGAAAAAGGCGAAAGCCCCGGCTCGCAAAATGCTGCCCCTGCGTACAGTACCAGTGGAAAAAAGCCTGAGCAATGGAGGAAAACGACCTGTGGGCAATTATGATGATATTCGCAAAATAATCCAGAATGTGCCCGGCCCAATTGCTGTTGCAAACTGCATCTGCCGCCAGAGTACGGATATACTGGGTACACCCTGTAAAGTAACGGATCTGAGGGAAACCTGCCTGATTATCGGTCCTGATCATGCACGCCGACATGTCGAAATGGGGATTGGTCGCTTCATCTCGCAAGATGAGGCGCTGGAGATACTCGATCAGGCACAGTCTGCCGGTCTGATACTTCAGCCGGAGAATTCTAGAAAGCCGGAGGCGATTTGCTGTTGCTGTGGTGATTGCTGTGTCCTGCTTAAACAGCTCAAGCGGGCGCCGCGTCCAGCCGACCTTTTTATTACCAATTATTATATTGAGGTGGACACCGCGCTCTGCAATGGTTGTGGCGCCTGCGTTGATCGCTGCCAGCTGGCTGCTCGTGAACTGGTGGAGAATGTTTCAACTGTTAAGCGCGAAAGATGCATAGGCTGTGGCAACTGCGTTCCTGTCTGCCCCACAGGGGCGAACCGCCTGTTGAAAAAAGCCAGTGAAGAACCCCTTTTCAAGGATAAGGATGAATATTACATGACCATGCTTGCCAGCCGCGTCGGCAGATGGGGCTATCTGAAGATCAGGCTAAAAATGCTTTTGGGAATGAGAGTGTAAGCCTTATCCAAATTACGTCATTCCGAGGCTTCTTTTGAAAAAGGAAGCCGTGGGAATCTCAACGAAGCGCTCCTTTTACTTTATTACCCCACCCCTGAGATTGTCACGTCATTCGACGCTTGCGCTTCGAATGCCTCACAATGACGTAATTGGAGTAGCACCTTTCCATGTGAAGCCTCTCACCCAGATTATCACGTCATTTTCCATAAGCGTCATTCCGAGGAACGAGGGCGATAGCCCGAGTGACGTGGGAATCTCAACGTAACGCACTTTACCATGTTTCACGTTAAGCACCAATCCCTGAGGTTGTCACGCCGCTCAATGTATTAACATTGAGCGACTCACAATGAGGGCTCTGGGGAAGAAAAAACTTATAGTGACGTAATGGGAAAGAAAAGCCTTTCTTTCTCCGTCTATGGCACACGGACGCGCGTGGCGGCATTCTCCCAGAGCTTTTCGAGTTGATAGTAGTCTCTCTCGAAGGGGGCAAAGATGTGCAGGATTACCTCGCCATAATCGATTAGCACCCAGCCTGATTCAGCGGTGCCTTCCTCATGCAGGGGGAGGATGTGTTCTTTCTTCAATGTGGTAATCACGGTTTCCACGATTGCTTTAACCTGGCGTGTACTTTCACCGGTGCCGATGATAAAGTAATCGGCGAAACTGCAAACCTCACGCATATCCAGCAGGACGATGTCTTCCGCCTGCTTATCGCTGATGATATCAACAATCCTGTGAGCTAAATCTAGTGCTTCCAGTAGGCCATTTCCTCGCAGAAATTCTTCTGGATTCTATTATAGCATAATACCGCATCTGTTGATTAAAACCTTAGCGGTCAGTTTGACTTTTCCTTATCCTTATGTTAATCTGCTGGTAACAAAAGACGGATAAGGAGGAAGATAGCCATATGCAATCTCCTTCGTATAACGATCTGATTGTTGAGCTGTATACCCATGCGGGTGTGATTAACGCATCCATTGCCTGTCCGACCGATACCCGCTTGCTGGACCTGCTAAACGGATTCAGTACAGACCGCAACGGGAAGGGAGATTTCCTGGAGTTGACCAATCTCAGTTCAACCGAGCCTCTGACCGGTGAAAAGCCACTGGAATACGTGCGTAAGACTGCCATCATGCTGGTCGCACTGTCTGAGGCTAACCTGGGCAGGGGTTTCGGCGCCACGGGTAAAACCATTTTCCCCTTTGTACCCAAAACCCAGGTGATTGTTAGCCTGCAGGTGCAGGATTACACCATCCTGGGAACCGCGCACCTGGATAAAAACCAGACACTGCAGGATATCCTGAATGAAGAACCCCCATTCATGCCTCTTACTGAGGTGACAATCGCGCGGGAATATCACCTCTATGGAACCCGCCCCTTCGTGGCGGTGAACAAACAGCAGATCATACATACCCGCCGCGAGTTATTCAGTCCGGTTCAGGGACAAATCCAGAGCAGAGCTTATTCCATTTGATCTGAAAGGATTGTCCGTCATCATGAATTGACCGGTATTGCTGGATTTCCTGAATAACTTTTCTTTTGCGACAATCTTTATACGATTTGCACTTTGTTGTTCAACGTAGTATGATATGACCAGCACACGTTGATGACATAACGTAATGTAACCCGCATACCGGACTTTGAAAATTCATATAATTTTTAAAAGGGGCAAGAATAATATCGGAGGTGAGTATGTTTAAAACAAGGATTTGGCTACCCCTGGTTTTTCTGATGTCTCTGGTTCTGATCGTACTTTCAGCCTGCGGACAGACATCCCCGACCACCAAATCACCCACTACACCCACCACACCTGCTACGGGCACGACAAGTCCCGTCTCCTCGCCAACCCTCGCTGCAAATCAGGTGCTGGTCGTGAATCTGGCAGGCGAACCCGCCACGATCGATCCTAACAAAGCCTCTTGGGCAAGCGAACGCAGCGTCATTATGCAGGTCTTTGAAGGCTTACTGGCTTTTAACCAGGACCTGACGCTGAAAGCTGAAACCGCGGCGGAAATTCCCACGGTGCAGAATGGCGGTATCTCTGCTGATGGTTTGACATACACGTTCAAACTGCGTCCGGATGTGACCTGGAGCGACGGCAAAAAAGTTACAGCTAAGGATTATGTTTACAGCATCAAACGTATGCTGAGCCCGGAGGTGGCTTCCGAGTACGCCTCTTTCTACTACGCTATTGTTGGGGCGGAAGAGTATAATGGTGCTGCCGACAAAGATGAAGCCACCAAAGCCCAGCTCCGCGATGCCGTGGGTGTGCGGGCGGTGAATGATACTACTCTGGAGATCAAGCTCGTCCAGCCTCTGCCGACCTTCCTGCAGTTGATGGCTCTCTGGCCGGTATATCCGGTTAGAGAGGATATTATCACTGCCCATGGCGATAAATGGACCGAGCCGCCGAACTACATCGGCAACGGACCCTTTATCCTTAAAGAGTGGGTGCACCAGGATCACATGACCTTTGTGCCAAATCCCAATTACTGGGGCACCAAACCCAAACTGACCACTATCACCTATAAAATGATTACAGATGCCAACGCCGCTTTCGCGGCTTATAAAAACAACGAGTTGCACATCACCGCTCCGCCGGTCGGTACTGAAAAAGCTACCATGGCTGATCCCGTATTGAGCAAGGAAATCGTGCGCTATCCGGAACTGGTGACCTTTGCCTTCCAGTTCAATGTTACCAAGCCGCCTTTTGATAACGTCAAAGTGCGCCAGGCTTTCTCCTGCGCCATCGATCGCGAAGCATTCGTGAACAACGTACGTAGCGGCGTGGGTAAACCTGCCTATAGCTGGATTCCACCGGGCATGCCGGGACACGATCCTGAACTTGGCAAAGAGTATGCCTTCAATCCAACCAAGGCCAAGCAGCTTCTGGCAGAAGCCGGCTACTCAGATCTCAGTAAACTGCCTGAGATCAAGTTCCAGTTCTCAGATACTGCTGGAAACCGGACGATCGCCCAGTTCCTGCAGGGGCAGATGAAAGATAATCTGGGTATCAACATCACTCTGGAGCCGATGGAATCAAAGGCCTTTACTCAGCTCGTTAACGCCGGTAATCATACCTGGGCGTGGTTCGGCTGGGGTGCCGATTACCCCGATCCTGATAACTGGCTGCCTCAACTTTTCGGCACCAAAGCTGGTAATAACCATACCCTTTACAGCAACCCTCAATTCGATGCAATTGCCAAACAGGCTCTTTCCGAGCTGGACAATACCAAGAGATTGCAGTTGTGGGCACAGGCTCAAAAGATTGTGATGGCTGATGCTCCGATTGTGACCATATTCTACCGGGAAAGATTTGTTCTGGTTAAGCCCTCGGTTAAAGGACTGAAGACTACCGGCATGGATGGGCAAATCGCCGGTGATATGTTCTTCAAAGAGGTTTACCTCGCTCCGTAAATGTTTAAACTGGATGTGCTGGGTATTTCAGGGGCAGAGAGTTGCAACTCTCTGCCCCTGAAAAGGGAACAGGGTTGAAATAAATGACAAAGTATATCGCCAGACGTATATTGTGGCTTTTACTGGTCATCTTCGTCGTTGCCTTTATCACTTTTTCATTGATGCACCTGGTGCCGGGCGGTCCCTGGGACCGGGAAAAACAGCTTGCTCCCCAGGTGGTTGAGAACCTGAATAAGAAGTACGGTCTTGACCAGCCTTTCTTTGTCCAGTTCGGCAAGTACATCTGGGGATTGCTCCATGGTGATCTGGGGGTTTCCTATATTTATCAGGACCGGGGTGTCACATCAATTATCCTGGAGGGTTTGCCCAAAACAGCAACCCTGGGTCTGGTAGCCTTCCTGCTTGCAATATTTATTGGAGTCCCTTTCGGGATGGCGGCAGCTTTGCGGCAGAATTCGGTGGTGGACTATTCCTCTGTGATATTTTCCACAATTTTTGCCAGCATCCCCGCTTTTGTGCTGGGCATTCTGCTGATGATTGTCTTTTCCGTGTTCCTGCACATACTGCCCACGGGGGGTTGGGGTGGTATCAGCTACATCATCATGCCGGCTTTTGCGCTGGCGGCTATTCCTGCGGCTTACATTTCCCGCATTACCCGGGCCAGCATGCTGGAAGTGATCCGGCAGGACTATGTCCGCACCGCCCGGGCGAAGGGTCTCGGTGAAAGGATTGTCCTGATTCGCCACATCCTGCGCAATGCCCTGATACCGGTGCTGACGATCACCGGTCCGGAACTGGCTACCCTGATTTCCGGTTCATTTATCATAGAAAGCATCTTTTCCATACCGGGCATCGGTCGGCTTTTCGTGCAGGGTGTATTCCAGAGGGATTATGGTTTGATAATGGGCAGTATTCTTTTTTATGCCTTCGCCATTGCCATTGTCAACCTGATTGTAGATATTTTATATGCGGCAGTTGATCCGCGTATTCGTTACGATTAAGAGGTAAAATTGGAAGCAACAGCGACACAGATAAGTGCCAGACCCCACCATACCCTGTGGGGTGATGCCTATATCCGGCTCAGACGTAACCGCCTGGCAATTGCCGGCGCCGTGATTATCGTCCTGATTATCATCGGAGCAGTAATCATCCCCTATGTCAGCCCGTACACCTTTGATAAGCAGGATATCACCGCAATACTGGAAGGCCCGA
>Ga0101944_10008137_pt1 | contig 10119 bp, 4 predicted proteins | sample DewCreD2012metaG_FD_75245 | JGI IMG/M metagenome (GOLD analysis project Ga0101944, IMG submission 75245) | Hot spring sediment bacterial and archeal communities from British Columbia, Canada, to study Microbial Dark Matter (Phase II) - Dewar... ...
GCCCTGTTCAAAACCATCCGCCTCGTCGCCTCTCCGCCGGCGGCGGAACCGTATGAGCCGGCCCTTGACATTGAGGACGCCGAGGCGCCCTTCGTGCTTCGCCCCGACTCCGCCATTCTCAGTGACGCAAGGCCCATCGCCCGAGATCTCTTTGGCATGGAGTCGTTCCCTTCGGAATTCAATGGCCGCGAAGGGAGGATCGCCAGCTGGGGAGATGGAACACGCCTGCTGCGATTCGTTCGCGAGGCGCCTGCCGTCTCGCTCGGCGGGGCGCATGTGGGGCGTTTGGAGATGGCCCTGCTCGGGCGCAAGATCGCCATTGGGGCGATGCCGGGCCGGCTGGCCATTCAGTATTCGGATGGACAGGTTCTGCTGGCGCCTTTGACCGAAGGCTTCAATTGCGGCAACGCCACACGCGAGAAATGGATGGGGGGCGGGTCCGCCATTGCCGGCGCGCATGGCCCCGCCGATTTTGCCGGGGGATGGCTGTCGTGGATTGCGCCCGTGGCGAAGACAACGAACTCCCCGCTGGCGAGTCTGGAATATGGCGGCGTCTATACCACCATCTGGGTCAACCCCCGGCCGGGCGCCGGCATCGATTCGATCCGTTTTATCGGCGCCCGGGGACGGTCCGAACTGTATGTGCTCGGCGCCCGGGCGATTCCCCCCGGCTTGATTGCCGGTCTGGCGGCCGATGAACTGCTGTTCCAATCGTCCGGTCGCGCTCCCCGACTCCGCGTCTGGATGACCAATGAGTTGGATCAGGCCCGCCGGACGTCAGCCATTGTCCGGCTGACGCGGGGTGGGGAAGAAGTCGTCCGTCGAACGGTCACGCTAGAAGTTCCCGAAGGCGGCGGAACGTTGGAGGAGGTGACGTTTGATGGAGTCGAACTGTCGCCCGGTCGATACGAAGCGGTCCTGGAGGATGCCGCCGGACAGCCATTGTGCCGGGCGATGGAGTTCGGCGTATTGGCCGACGACTGGCAGCGGCGGCCCGCTCGCCGCCAAGGCGCCTTGGAGGCGGCGCTGGACCTGGAGGCGGCGCGTCCATACGCGCTCCTGCGCCTGCGCGACGCCGGAATCCGGATGGCGCGGATTCGCATCCCCTGGCGTCAGTTCGAGCCTGAATCCGGCGCGTGGCGGTTTGAAGAAATCGACGCGGTCGTTGACGCCGCCCGCGCTCTGGGCCTGTCGCTGTGTTTGTCTCTGGATCATGCGGGACCGCGCCAGTGTCCGGTCTGGCTGCGTCTTGAGGGCCAGGATGAAACCGGGCGGCGCGTCGGCAAGCCCAGCGTTTGGGACGAGCGCTATGGGCGGGCGTTGTCAACCGCATGGTCCGCGCTGGCGGCAGTTTACAGGGATGAGCCGACGGTCACCGGATACCGGCTGGACCTCATCGGCGCCGACCGCGTCTGGAATGGCGCGCCCCGCCGCCGCGAGGGCTATGAACCGGCGGCGCGCGAAACCTTCGTCGCCTGGTTGCGCGATCAGGGCGTCGATTTGAAAACCGCCGTGGCCTGGATGCCTCCCGGCGCGAGGGGCTGGTCCGCGCTGGAATTGCCCCGGGAGGGCGGCGCTCCATCGCTGATGGAACAATTTGCCCGATTTCGATCTGAAACCGCCGCCGAATTGCGGCGCAAGACGCTCGAAGCCACCCGCGCCGCCTCCGACAGCAAGCACACGCTATTTGCGCGCGACGTTTCGCTCGCAAGCGCATGGGCACTGACCGGAGAGGACCTGCGGCGTAGCTTCCAATTGCTGCGCGCCGTCGGCGCGGAATGGCGCGTTGTGGCCGCCGATGCGCCGGGGCGCATTGAATGGACGGCGGCCGCCGGTCGCGCATGCGTCGGCGCTCTGGGGGGCGATCTGGGTCCGGCCTCGCTGACGCGCGCCAACGCTCTGGAGACTGCCGCGCGGCTGGCCATGCGCGGCGGTGGCCGGCTGGGTCTGCCGGGGGCGCCCGAAGACGGCGCGGCGCTTGCCGGGCTGGGGCCACTGCTGGATCTGGCCGCGCGATGTGAGCCGGTGATTTCGCCCTTGGGACTGTTTCTGGCGGAGTTTCCGGCCGGACGCGGAGGGATTGACGACGCCGCGGCCGCTAACGCGGCGCGGTTGCAGATTGCCAACGTCGTGCGTTTCACCCGGCTCAACATCGCTCATGGGATCATCTTTGACTTCCAGCCCTTGGACCCGGTATTGCAGCGGGTCGTCGTCGATGCCGGCAATGCCCGTCTGAGTTCGGAGACCGTTGCGGCGATTGAGCGTTTCGTCGAGCGGGGCGGTGTTTTCGTTGCTCAATCCCAAACCGATCAGTTGAACGGCTTTGCGCTTCAGCGGGCGTTTGGCATTGGAATGGAAGGGGCGTGTCAAGAGGGGAGCGCCTCTTCCATTCGCGGTCAGGGCCGCTTCGTCGCTTTAGGATCGCCCTGGCTTCAGAGCGACGCCGCCGGCTTCCGACAGTTCGTCCTTGGTCTGGCGCAGCAGGCAGGGGCAGCCGTGCCCTTTTGGATTGACAACCTGGCGGTCGAGTCCGGCCTTCTGAGTGAAAGCGGCGCCCGTCGCGTTTTGGTCGTCTGGAATGGAACGGCGCAGAGCCAGCCGATTGTGGCGCAGTTGCGCTTCTGGCGCAAACGCCGTCTGCCTGCCGTGGTCGAGTGGTTCGCCGGCATCCCGTCCAGGATCGCGTTTGAGGATTCCATCCCGGTTGTTCACGCCATCCTTCCCCCGCGTTCTCCCGCAGTGTTTATCATCCGATAGCGCCAGGCGCCCAATGTCGAGTGGAAGGGAGCGGGAGCGTCTCGCCCCCGGAAATCGGTATTAAAAAACACAAAACGCCTTCCAACCGCCCTTCGGCGCAAAACGTTGCGATAAGAGCCAGTTGCAAAATGCAGAAGACAAGGGGAGCGCGGGCGTCCCGCCCGCTGAGTTCTTGGGCATTTCAGTGACTTTCACGGGTGGGACGCCCACGCTCCCCTATTATGCAACTGGCTCATAAAACTAATAAATCGCAAAGAATCCGCCAAAATTCGGTTGCCGTGCGGGGGCGGTATGGGCGACTATAGCGACATTCCGGACGAACGGATGAATGCCGATGGGCCCCGCATTGGAAACTCTAAACAGACCGCCTGCGGAATGTCTGCGGGAGGGAATGGACTGGCCCCAGGCAAGTGATATGCCCGACGGCGGGGCGATTGAAGAATGCGCCATCACAAGCCGGTCTGCCCGCGAAGCGCCCCTTTCCCCTGCGATCCATGTTTCATCCCTTTCCCGGCCCGTTGATGTCGCTAACGGCGCCCCTGTGAAGGAACTGCTGGGGACGCCCGAGGATGTCCTGCGGCTATTTTCAGCATCTGACGCCATCCTGCTCGTGGACCCCGAGACGATCTGTATTCAAGCGGCCAGTGAACCGGCCGCCCGGCTGTATGGCTACAGCGTTGCTGAGATGAAGGGGATGCGCTGTGCGACGCTGTCGGTGGCGCCCGAAGCCCTGCCCATGCTCTGCCGCGATGTGGTGGCCGGGGCGATGACCGAGGCCACCCGGATTCACCGCCGCCGCGATGGGACCCTGTTTCCCGCCGAGGTGTCGCTGAGCGCCTTTCAGTGCAACGGACGCCATTTGCTTTTAGCTGTAATACGTGACGCCAGCGCGCGCGTCGAGGCGGAGAGGGCCCGCCGCGAGTCCGAACAAGGCTTCCGGGCCGTCTTTGAAAACGCGATCGACGGCATTACGATCATTGATTCCGAGCGGTTCACGATCCTGGATGTCAATCCGGCATTCTGCCGCGTCATGGGCGCCGGACGGGAGACTCTGATCGGAAGGGAAGTCCTTGACTTCCATCCCAACCTGCCCCCCGAGCGATTGGAGGGGCTTTTCAGCCATATCCAAACCGGCCAGCCCCTGCATCTGACCGACATTCGGATGCGTCTGAAGGATGGTCGTGTCATATACATCGACATGAACGCGTTTGCCCTGCGATTCAACGGTCAGTCATGCGTCGCCGCGTTTTTCCATGACGTGACCGAACGGCGGAACGCGGAACAGGCGCTCAAAGAAAGCGAAGCGCGCTTTCGCCGGGTCGTTGAGGAAATGCCGGTTCTGTTCAACGCCATGGATGACAAAGGACAGATTGTGTTGTGGAACCGCGAGTGTGAAAAGGTCCTGGGTTACACGGCCGCTGAGATGGTGGGCAATCCGGCCGCATGGGAACGGGTATTTCCCGAAAAGGCCTACCGGGAAAGCGTCTTACAGTATGCGGTCGCGGCCGGACACGATTTCCGTGACAAGGAGATTGAGGTCACCTGCAAAGACGGTTCCAAACGGGTGATTTCGCACTGTGTCGTATCAGGCCGCATTCCAATTCCGGGGCTGGCGGCATGGTCCGTCGGCGTGGACGTCACCGAGCGCAGGCGGATGGAAGAGGCCGTGATGGAATCGGTCGAGCAGGAACGCTTGCGCATCGGACAGGAACTTCATGACAATCTGGGCCAGCAACTGACCGGCATTGGAATGCTGGCCAAGAAGCTGGCGACCCAGCTGACGCAGGCAAGCTCGCCCCAGAGCGAATCGGCCCAGGAAATCCTGGACCTGATCCGCCAGGCTCATACCGATGCCCGCGACCTTTCTCGCGCCCTCGCGCCGTTGGAGCTGGACGAAGCGGGCCTGACCGAGGCGCTCTGGAACCTGGTCTATCGGGTCGGGCGGACCTCTGATGTGGCATGCGATTTCAATCGGTCCGGCACGGGAACCCTCTGCGACTCGCGCGTGGCCACGCAATTCTACCTGATTGCGCGCGAAGCGGTCACCAATGCGCTCAAGCACAGTGGCGCCCGCCATCTGCATATCCACTTGGCGCTCAAGGAGGAGCGGGCCACCATCCGGGTGCGGGACGATGGCAAAGGTCTGCCTGAGCGCTGGCAGTATGGCGGCGGTCTTGGTCTGCGGATCATGCGCCGGCGCGCCCAATCCATCGGCGGAGAACTCATCATCAACTCATGCCCCCAAGGGGGGACGATTATAGTCTGCGCGGTCCCAGGATGGAATCCCCCATGAAAACGTCAAACCGAGCCCGAACCAAATCCAGCGCAGCGAAGGCCATGCCCAAGCGCCGGATTCTGATCGTGGACGATCATCCGCTGGTCCGGCATGGACTGGCCGAACTGATCAACAACGAACCGGATCTGGAAGTGTGCGGCATGGCCAGCGACGCCCGCGAGGGCTTGACGATGACCCGCGAGTTGAGGCCGGATCTGGCCACGGTGGATATCTCCATGAAGGGCGCCAACGGCATCGATCTGCTCAAGCAGGTCAAGTCGGAACTCCCCGACGTCGCCATTCTGGTTGTCTCGATGCACGACGACGCATTGTTCGCCGAACGCGCCCTGCAGGCCGGAGCGATGGGATACATCAACAAAGAGGAGGCGATGGACCGGATCATCGACGCGATCCGCCGCGTCCTGGACGGCAAGGTGTATCTGTGTCCGGAGATGACCGACCGCCTGCTGGCCCGCCAGCGCGAAGGCCGGGGCGAGCAGCCGGCGCCGGAGATCAGCGTTTTGTCCGACCGGGAGCTGGAAGTGTTTGACCTGATCGGACGCGGGCTGAAGACCGGCCAGATCGCCACCAAGCTCAAGCGAAGCCCCAAGACCATTGAAACCCATCGCGAACACATCAAACGCAAGCTGGGTCTGTCCACGAACATGGAACTGGTGCGCCGCGCGGTGCAGTGGACCCTGGACAACCAGTAAAGTCCCCGCCCGTGCTCTCCTGCGCGGATTCCATTGGCTATGTCCTGCCGCTTGCGGGATGGGGTAGGTAAATATCCTATACCAGAATGGGAACTTTCCCGATACAGTTCGCGTTTGCCGCCGGGGCCTTCAGCGCGTAAACTGGCAGTCAGACAGTCGCGAGCGAGTGCGCTGGGTGTCATGGATCACCCAAGGCGCGTGGCGAGTCTGGCTGGTTCAACAAGGGGGAGCAGACGCCGGTTTCCGAGTGGTAGCGGAAATCATCGTCGCAGTTCGAGGGGAGCGGTTCGACAGCCGCTCCCCTCGCCCGTTTAATCCAACATTTTGGGGTGGCGCCGCAGGGGGGGTTTGCTATCTTGTCCCCCGTTGTCGGCGCCACGCCGATTTGAGCAGCCGGTCGGGGGACGCTGACTGAAAGGAACGGGATTCATGGCCTGCGATCATCACATCGAGACGTTGTGCCTCCATGCCGGATACGAAGGCGATCCGACGACGATGGCCTGTGGCGTGCCAGTTTATCGCACATCGTCTTACCATTTCAAGGACACCACCCACGCCGCCGATCTGTTCGCCCTCAAGCAGTTGGGCAACATCTATACGCGCATCATGAATCCGACCCAGGATGTTCTGGAAAAGCGCGTGGCGGCGCTCGAAGGGGGCGCGGCCGCGCTGGCGCTGGCCTCGGGCACCAGCGCCATCTACTACACGATCATCAACATCTGCCGCCAGGGAGATGAAATCGTCTCATCCAGCCATCTCTATGGCGGCACCTACACCATGTTCGACTGCATCCTGCCGCAGTTTGGCATCACGACCCGGTTTGTTGATCCGACGAATCCACAGAACTTTGCGGCGGCCATCACACAGCGGACCAAGCTGATTTTCATCGAGACGATTGGAAATCCCAAACTGTTTGTCCCGGATTTCAACGCCATCGCCGACATCGCTCATTCCCGGGGGCTGCCGCTGGTCGTGGACAGCACATTCACCACTCCCGCGTTGTTCCGCCCCATTGAACACGGCGCCGACATCGTCTGCCATTCGCTCACCAAATGGATGGGGGGACATGGAACCGGCATCGGCGGCGTGGTCGTGGACGCCGGACGCTTTGACTGGACGAATCCCAACTTTCCGCTGTTCAACGAACCCGATCCCAGCTATCATGGATTGCGATACGCCCACGACCTCGGCGACCTGAACCCGGTGGCCTTCATCATGCGGATGCGGCTGGTCCCGTTGCGAAACCTCGGCGCCTGCATTTCGCCCGACAACGCCTGGATGTTCCTGCAGGGGCTCGAGACGCTTCCCCTGCGCATGGAACGGCACTGCCAGAACGCCCAGGCCGTCGCCGACTATCTCAGCGAACAGCCGCTGGTGTCCTGGGTCAGTTATCCCGGTCTGGCGGGCGATCCCGCTCATGCCAACGCGTCGAAGTATTTTCGAAACGGCTATGGCGGCATGGTCGTTTTTGGAATCTGCGGCGGGCGCGAGGAAGGGGCGCGCTTCATCAACGCGCTGGAACTGTTCAGCCATCTGGCCAACGTCGGCGACGCCAAAAGCCTGGCCATTCATCCCGCCAGCACGACGCATTCGCAGCTGGACCAGGCGCAGCAAATCGCGGCGGGCGTCGATCCGGGATTGATCCGGCTGTCGATCGGAATCGAGCACATCGACGACATCCTGCGTGACATCAATCGCGGTCTGGAGGCGGCTGTCAAGTGAGCGCCATCGGACCGGTCACCACCCAGTTTTTCGAATTCGGCTCGCCGGAAGACCCGTTCCGTTTGGAAAACGGCGCGACGCTGAGCCGGGTCCGCCTCGCCTACGAGACCTACGGCCGGTTGAACGCCGAGCGCGATAATGCCGTCCTCGTGTTCCATGCCCTCAGCGGCAGCGCCCATGCGGCCGGCATCAACCCGACCAGCCCCATTGGCCCGGACTCGGTCCTCGACCCGGCCATCTGGACCGATGAATGCGAGATCGGGTGGTGGGACAATTTCATTGGCCCGGGGCTGGCGCTCGACACCGATCGCTACTTCGTCATCTGCGCCAACTACCTCGGTGGTTGCTACGGGTCCACCGGTCCCGCGTCCGTGGATCCCGCAACGGGCGCCCCCTATGGCAGCCGTTTCCCCGATGTCACGATCGGGGACATCGTCAACACCCAGGTCCGCCTGCTGGATCATTTGGGAATCGACCGCTTGAAAGCGACCATCGGCGGGTCAATGGGCGGCATGCTGGCGATGGACCTGGCGCTGCGCCATCCCCGCCGCGTCCGCATGGTGGCGCCGGTGGCCGCCGCGGCGGGCACGTCGGCCCTGACTCGGGTTCACAACTTCGAGCAGCTCTACGCGCTTCAGGAAGACCCCAACTTTAATCGTGGAGACTACTATGGTGGACCGAAGCCCCTGCAGGGCATGATCCTCGCCCGCATGATCTCCCACAAGACGTTCGTGTCCTTGGATGTGATGGAGGCAAGGGCCAAGGGATACATCGTTCAGGACGACAACGATTTGAAGGGCTATCAGATGCGCCATCAGATCGAGTCCTACATGCTGTATCAGGGCAAGAAGTTCGCGCGTCGATTCGACTCGAACAGTTATGTGAAAATCCTGACGGCCTGGCAGAGCTTCGATTTAGCCCGGACCTTTGGCGGCGGAGACTTGGAGGAGGCCTTCCGGCGCTCCCGGGGCCATCAATATCTGGTCTTCAGCATCGACTCGGACGTCTGTTTTTTTCCCGACGAACAGGCGGCCATGGTCCACGCCCTCAAGCGCGCGGGCGTCGCCTATCATTATGTCACGGTCCATTCCGACAAGGGCCACGATTCCTTTCTGATTGAACCCGAACTCTATACGCCCACCATCTCCTATCTTCTGGCGGAAGCGCACGCCAACGCCTGACGTTCGCTCGTGGTCCCGCCCCCGCCCATTGCCGCAACAGCGTGGCTAAACTGAGATCAGGGTTTTACCGATAAGGCAATCGGGCCTGTGCAGCCCACAGGAACGGAATCGCCACGGGTGGCGCGCAGATCGGTTTGGCCGCCGGAAGTGGCGGCCGTATAAGGCGCATGCGTGTCAGAGTTCCGGCCACAAGTGAAAACACGAATGGATGGCGATACGCCGGTGCTGGCGCTGTCATGCAATCTGACTTCCGATGTCCTCCCGGAACTGGCGCAAGCCATCCAAGCCGTTGAAAGCGACAATCCGTGCCGCATCCACCTCGACCTCAGCCGTGTCCAGAAGATTGACTCCCGCTCGGTTGGCATGTTGTTGTCATGGCACAAACGGTTCACGGCGCGCGCCGTGGATTTTCGCCTGCTGCACGTTTCGCCCGACACGCTGGAGACTTTCAGAATCCTCAATCTGGAAGGCGTGCTGAACCTGGGACCCGCCCCGGCCAGCTCGGAAGACCTGACCATGGCCCAACGCCAGGCGCTGTGGGCTTCTCACGAATACGCCGAGCAGGTCGTGTCCGCACTGGGAACCGCCCTGGTGGGATTGAACGTTGAGGGCGAGATTCTGTTTGCCAACGAGGCGGCCGAACGGCTCCTCGAAACGCCGGAGGCGGACCTGATCGGCCGTCCGCTTCGCGACGTCGCCGATGTCATGGACGCGAGCGGTTCTCCTATTCCACCGCGCCGCTGTCCATTGCTGGCGGCCGCGCGCGGCGCCGTCCAGGGATTGCGAGAGTCGCTGCTGATGGCGCCCAGGAATGGCCAGCGCTTCCGCGCCATTCAGGCCACCGGCAAGTCGCTGTCGCATGAGGGTCGGATTCTGGGGGCCGTCATCGGCATGGAGGACGTCTCCGAGCGCGATACGGCCGCCGCGGCGATGGCGCAGCGGGAAGCCTTTAACTTTGCGCTGTTTCAGCACAATCCGCTCGAAATCATCGTCGTGGACCGGGAGGGGCGCGTCGTGCGCTCCAACATGGCGATGCGCCAGTCCGGCCGGCCGCTGCCGGCCATTGGCGACCGGATGTTCCAGGACTACGAACCCGACCACGAGGGCGACATGCGCGGCGTCCTGATGGAGTGCATCCAGTCGGGCGTCAGCCGCGACTTCCCCGATCTGAAATGGCGCGATCGCTACCTCTCGATCGCGATTGCGCCGTTTCCCCACGGCGCCATCATCACCACCCAGGACGTCACCCGCCAGCGCCGGGCGGTGGACCGCATCGCCCGGCTCAACGACAGCTTCACCAGTCTGGGGCCGGACTGCGCTGCGAATCTCCGCCTCCTGACGGCCTTGTGCGGCGAACAAATGGGCGCCGCCTGCTGCGTGTATTGGAGAGCGGATCGCGAAACCGCCGCCGTCGTGGGGGCATGGAACGAGCCGCCGGGGCTGTCGGAGCGAATCCTGACACGCGAAAGCG
>Ga0101944_10008139_pt1 | contig 10117 bp, 6 predicted proteins | sample DewCreD2012metaG_FD_75245 | JGI IMG/M metagenome (GOLD analysis project Ga0101944, IMG submission 75245) | Hot spring sediment bacterial and archeal communities from British Columbia, Canada, to study Microbial Dark Matter (Phase II) - Dewar... ...
GTAGTAGTAGGGCGTGTACGCCTCGAACTCGGCGGCGCAGGTGTCCACGAGCTTGAACTTGGGCCGGTCGAGCTGGGCCTTCATCCGCCGGAGCGTGGGGGCATCGATGCGCCAGATGTGCCGGAGCTGGACGTCGCTGTAGCCCCAGGCCTTGGCCTGCTGGAAAACCTCGATGAGCTCGGGCGTGATGCGCAGGGCGCTCCCGTTGCCGACGGGGGTGCGCTGGAGCCGGTCCTCGAACGCGACCAGCTCGGCGAGCTGGTCCAGGAACCACGGATCGATGTGCGAGAGCTCGTGCAGCCGCTCGACGGACCAGCCGATCTTGAGCGCGTAGCGGATGTAGTAGAGGCGGCCCTGGCAGGGCGTGGAGATCTTCAGGGCCAGCACCTCCTCGGGAACGGGCCACGCCTGTACCGCGCCTTCGCGCGTGTCCGCGGGCGCTTCGCCCAGCGCCGCGCCGCCGAACACCGGCACCGGCCGCTGCGACTCGTGGCCGAACGTGTCGATCCACACGGCGCTGTCGTCGTCGCCGAAGGACTCCTGCTGCTGCGCATCGAACCACTTGTCGCTGGGGTGCAGTCCGTAGCCGGGGCGCTTGATCTCCATCGACCGGATGCACTTCTGGAACGCTTCCTTGAACGTCCGGCCGATCGCCATGGCCTCGCCGACCGACTTCATGGACGTCGTCAGCGTCTCGTCGGCCTCGGGGAATTTCTCGAACGCGAAGCGCGGCATCTTGACGACGCAGTAGTCGATGGCGGGCTCGAAGCAGGCCGACGTGACGCGCGTGATATCGTTGCGCAGCTCCGCCAGGGTGTAGCCGATCGCGAGCTTCGTCGCGATCTTCGCGATCGGGAAGCCCGTGGCCTTGGACGCCAGGGCCGACGAGCGCGAGACGCGCGGATTCATCTCGATCGCGACCATGTGCCCGGTGCGCGGGTCGATCGCGAACTGGATGTTCGCACCGCCGGTGTCCACACCCACCGCCCGCATGATGGCGATCGCCGCGTCGCGCATCCGCTGGTATTCCTTGTCGCTCAGCGTGAGCGCGGGCGCCACGGTGATCGAATCGCCGGTGTGGACGCCCATCGGGTCGAGGTTCTCGATCGAGCACACGACGACCACGTTGTCGCGGGCGTCGCGCATCATCTCGAGCTCGAATTCCTTCCAGCCGGTCAGGTCCTCCTCGATCAGGACCTGCGAAATCAGCGACTGCTGGAGGCCGTCGCGCACGAGGTATTCGAATTCGGCCGCGGTGCGGGCCATGCCGCCGCCCGTCCCGCCGAGCGTGTACGCCGGGCGGATGCAGGCGGGCAGCTTCACGTAATCCAGCACGCGCAGCGCTTCGTCCAGCGTGTGCGCGATGCCGGAGCGCGGCACGTCGACGCCCACGTTCGTCACCGTCCGCTTGAAGCCCTCGCGGTCTTCGGCCCGGCGGATGGTTTCCGTCGTGGCACCGATGAGCCGCACGCCGTGGCGGGCCAGGATGCCGGCCTCGGCCGCGGAAACGGCGCAGTTGAGCCCGGTCTGGCCGCCGAGCGTCGGCAGCACCGAGTCGACCGGGGTGCCGCGGGCCGCCTCCAGGGCGAGGATGTCGTCGATGATCTCGGGCGTGACCGGCTCGAGGTACGTGCGGTCGGCCAGCTCCGGGTCGGTCATGATCGTCGCGGGGTTGCTGTTGAGCAGAACGACCTGCACGCCTTCCTCGCGCAACGCCCGGCAGGCCTGCGTGCCCGAGTAGTCGAACTCGCAGGCCTGGCCGATCACGATCGGGCCGCTGCCGATGATCAGCACCCGCTGAATGTCCGGTGACTTCGGCATGCTCTCTCGCCTGGTTCGCGCTCGTCGCGGTGCGCGGCGGCCGCCCGGGGTTGGCGCGCCGCGCCGCGATTCTACTGAAAACGTCTCATGACGCGCCCGGGGCCGCCGCGTCCCGCGCCGGCAGCAGGGACGCCTCCGCGGCCGTCACGCGGCTGCGCTCGCGTGCCGTTCGTGCCGCCAGATCGCGGATCTCGTCGCGCGCCGCGAGCAGATCGGCCGGCGGCACGCGGCCGGCCGTCGCGCGCCAGTCCGCCAGCGCGCTTTCGTACTCCGCCTCAAACTGCCCGCTCGCCAGCAAGGCGGCGATCCGGCGGTACGCCTCGCGGAACGGCACGCCGCGCTGGGCCAGTTCGAGCGCGGCCTGCGTGGCATACAGCTCGGGCCGCAGCGCTGCCGCGAGCCGGTCGCGGTGAATCGTGAATGCGCGGATGACGGCCGCCGCGACGGCCATCAGCTCGTGAATCTCGAGCGCGGTGCGGATGGTCGGCTCCTTCGTGAGCTGGAGGTCGCGCGCGTAGCCGGACGGCAACCGCACCCGGAGGGTCTCGAGCTCGCCCGCCCGGCTCCGCAGGCGGACGGCCCGCGCCCGCGTGAGCTCGAGCACGTCGGGATTCTGCTTCTGCGGCATGATGGACGACCCGGTGGTATGGGCCGGCGCCAGCGAGAAGAACCCGAACTCCGCGGTGGAGAACAGCAGCAGATCGCTCGCGAACCGGTCGAGCAGCCCGGCCGTGTCGGCGGCCACGCGGACGAAGGCGGTTTCGAGGCGGCCGCGGCTGTTCTGCACGTCGATCGGGTTGCGCTGCACCCGGGTGAAGCCGAGCAGCGCCGCGGTGTAGGCCCGGTCCAGCGGCAGTGGCACGCCGTAGCCGGCGCCGGTGCCGAGCGGACACGCGTCGAGCCGGTCCAGCAGCTCGAGGGCGGCGTGCCACTGTTCGAGCGCACCTTCGGCCAGGGCGTGCAGCCAGAGGCCGACGCTCGACGGCATCGCGGGCTGCATGTGCGTGTAGCCCGGCATGGGCGTATGGCCGTCGCGGTCGATGCGCTCGAGCGCGGCCGCCAGCAGCACCGCGAGATCGTCGCACAGCGCCATGGCATGGTGCCGCAGGACCAGGCGGACGGCGGTCGCGACCTGGTCATTGCGCGAGCGGCCGGTGTGGATGCGAGCCCCGGCGTCGCCGCAGCGGCGGATCAGTTCGGCCTCGAGGGCGGTGTGCACGTCCTCAAGCTCCGGGGGGATCGTGAACCGGCCCGCGCGGTCGTCGGCGTCGATTTCGGCCAGGGCCGCGAGCAGGCGGTCGCGGTCGTCGGGAGGTAGCAGGCCGGCGCGGGCCAGCGTGAGGGCGTGGGCGGCGGAGCCGAGGCAGTCCCAGTGGACGAGGTGGCGGTCCCACAGCGGATCGTCGCCCACGGTGAAGCGGTGGATGCGTTCGTCCACCGGCGTGCCTTTGTCCCAGAGGCGATGCGGCGTCGTCATGGGCGCGCCTCCGCGGTGTTCAGCTGCGCGGCGGCGCTCTCCGCGGCGCCGCCGAAGAACGCGCGCGCGATACGCTCGTAGGCGTCCGCGCCCGCCAGGAGCTCGCGTTCGAGCAGGTACTCGTCCGGCGTATGCGAGCGGGCGGACTGGCCGGGGCCGAGCTTCACCGCCGGCACCCCGGTGAGGAACACCATGTCGCTCATCGTGGGGCTGCCGGCCGGCGCGGCATCGGGCAGCGCCCGTCGGACGGCCTGCACGAGCGGCGCGTCGGCCGGCGTTTCCACCGGCACCAGCCGGTCGCTGTGTACCGAGAGTTCGCTGCGCAGCGCGGACCGCAGCCGCGCGAGGAGCGCAGCGTGCGTTTCGCACGGGGTCGTGCGGATGTCGAGGGTGAACTCGCACACGTCCGGGATCACGTTGTTGGCGACGCCGCCGTCGATGCGCGTCACGTGGGCATGGCACCGGCCGAGCAGGGGGTGCGTCGGCCCCCAATCGAAGTCCCGCAGCGCGAGGAGGTCGCGGGCGGCCGCCATAATCGCGTTGTCCGCCGTGTCCGGCGGCGTGTTCGCGGGGTGCGCCGTGCGCCCGCGGGCCCGGCCCCGGACCACGAGGAGCCCGCGCTGGGCCGTCATCGGCACGAGGCCGGTCGGCTCGCCGACCAGCGCGGCGTCGAGCGGCTGGAGCTGTGGCAGCACGACGCCGAGCCCCTGTCCGCTGATCTCCTCCTCGGCGGTCAGCGCCAGCACGAGCGTGCCGCCCAGCGGCCGCCCGGCCCGCAGGTCGGCGTGCAGTCGCAGGAACGCCTCCAGCAACGCCACCACGCAGCCCTTTGCGTCGTTCGCGCCCAGTCCGCTCAGGCATCCGTCGTGGAGCCGCGGCTGCCACGGGTCGTGCGACCAGCCCTGTCCCGGCGGCACCGTGTCCAGATGGGAGTTGAGCAGCAGCCGCGGCCGCGGGCGGTCGCCGACCGTGCACCAGAGATTGTGTCCGCGGCGCTGCACGGTCAGCCCGGCCGCCGCGAGGTCGGCCGTGATCGCGTCGGCGAGCGGACCCTCGGCGCGGGAGACGCTTGGGATGGCAACGTATCGGGCGAGGCGGTCGATCACTTGGCGGCGGCCTCCGCGGCGGGCTTGACGCCGTTGCGCTGCTCGACGATGAGCGTGCCGCAGCCCTCGTTTGTGAAGACTTCGCCGAGCAGCGTATCGCGCGCCAGACCATTGATGATGTGGACGCGCGGCACACGGCCGCGCAGGGCCTCGGCGCAGGCGGCCAGCTTGGGAAGCATCCCGCCGGAGACCACGCCGGACCGGATGAGCGCGTCGAGCTCGGCGAGGTCGAGGTACGGGATGAGCGTCTGCGGGTCGCCGGTGTCGCGTAGGACGCCGTCCACGGTGGTGATCAAGAAATACTTCGCGGCCTCGATCGCCATCGCGATGCGCGTGGCGACCGTGTCGGCGTTCACGTTGTAGATCCGTCCGGCGGCGTCGGCCGCCAGCGAACAGATTACCGGCACGCACTCGCCGGCCAGCAAGTGCCGCAGGACGTCGACCGTGACCGACACGATGTCGCCCACGTGCCCGAAGTCGACCTCGCGCGTCTCGCCGGTCGCCGGGTCGCGGACGGTCTGACGCGGCCGTTTCTCCACCGTGATCAGCCCGCCGTCGATGCCGCTGAGGCCGAGGGCCGGAACGCCGGCCGTGCGGAAGGCCGCCACGAGATTCGTGTTGACGGTGCCGGCGAAGGCCATCTTCACGACTTCGAGTGTCGCGTCGTCGGTGACGCGGCGGCCCGCGAAGACCTCGCGCCTGATCCCCAGCCGCTCGCACAGCGCGTCGGCCTGCCCGCCGCCGCCGTGCACGACCACGAGCTTGATGCCAAGCTGGTGCAGCAGCGTGAGCTGCTCGACCAGGTGGTCGAGCACCTTCCCCGGCTCGCAGAGCCGCCCGCCCAGCTTGACGACGAAGACGCGCCCCTTGTACGCGCGAATGTATGGAATCGCGGTGCGCAGGGCGTTGAGGCTCGCTTGCAGCTGCACTCCGGTGTCTCCCTCGGCGGCAGCCGGCCGCCGCGCGGCCGCCCGCACTGGTGTCAGTCCCGCGGGCGCTACGCGCCGCGCTCGGGGAGCAGCCGCGCCAGGATCGCGGCCTGCGCCCACATCCGGTTCTCCGCCTGGTCCACGACGATGCAGCGCGGGTCGTCGAGCGCATCGTCCGCGATGACGACGTTCCGCCGCACGGGCAGGCAGTGCATCAGCAACGCGTGCGGTCCCAGGTGCTGGCGCCGTACAAGCCAATCGGCGTGCGTGCGGAAGCTCTCCACCTGCGCCTCCGGGCGGTCGTATAGCGCGGCACTGCCCCAGCTCTTGACGTACACCACGTCTGCCCCGGCGCACGCGGCCGCCTGCTCGTGGGTGACCGTCAGCGTCGTCCCCGCCGCGGCGCACCACGCGCGACCCTGCTCCAGAATCCGCTCATTCAGGTCATAGCCGGGGGGGTGCGCCACGGTCACGTGCATGCCGGCCGCGGCTGCCGCCAGGACGGCCGAGTGCGGCACGGCCATCGGCAGGGGCTTCACCTGCGGCGCCCAGGTAACCGTGAACCTGCGGCCGCGCGCTCCGCCCAGCTTCTCCTCGACGGTGAGCCAGTCGCCCAGCCCCTGGCACGGATGCTCGGCGGCCGACTCCATGTTGACGACGGGCACGGTCGCGAAGCGGCCGAAGGCGCGGATGACCCGGTCGGCGGCGTCCTCGGCGGCATCGCGCAGGGCGGCGAACGTCCGCACGGCCAGCACGTCACCGTAGCGCGACAGGACCGGAGCGGCCTCGCGAATGTGCTCCGCGCAGTCGCCGTTCATGACGACGCCGTCGCGGTGTTCGAGCTTCCAGGTGTTGCCGCCGACGTCGAGGCAGATCGAGTGCCCGCCGTGGCGCAGCATGGCGGCCTCGAACGAGGTGCGCGTCCGCAGCGAGGGATTGAAGAAGACGAGCGTCAGGATCCGGTCGCGCAGTCGCGCCGCTTCCGGAGCGCGGCCCGCCTTGATGCGTCGCGCCGACGCGATCAGCTCGGCCAGCTCCGCCGGCGTCCACTCGAGCATGCTGATCCAGTGCCGCATAACTGCTCCTCGCCCGCGCAACCTCACACCGGCCGGAACGACGGCGCCCACAGGCCGGTCGCTTCGTCCAGCCCGCACATCAGGTTCATGTTCTGAAGCGCCGTGCCGGCCATGCCTTTCACGAGATTATCCAATGCAGCCATCGCGACTACCTGACGACCGCGGACGGCCACCGCGACGTCGCAGAAGTTCGACCCGACGACATTTTGGAGCGCGGGCGACTCCTCGACGAGCCGGATGAACGGACTGCCGGCATAGAACGCTCGATACGTGGCCGCCGGGTCGGGCAGGCGATCGAGCGCCGGCAGCGTGGCGTGCACGGTCACGAATATCCCTCGGGCCACGTCGAGGCTATGGGCCACGAAGCTGACCTGCACCCGCGTGCCGTGTGAATCGCCCAGCGCCTGGAGGATTTCCGGCTCGTGCTGGTGCTCGAGGGGCTTGTACGCCCGGAAGTCGGCGTGGCGCGTCGGGTGGTGCGTCGTTTCCTTCAGCTCGCGGCCGGAGCCGGAGGAGCCGGTCTTCGCGTCGATGGCCAGCGGCCCGTGGAAGTCGGCGGTGATGAGCGGAGCGGCGGCGAGGATCGCCGCCGTGGCCAGACACCCGGGGTTCGCCACGCAACGGGCGGCGCGGATGCGGTCGCGGCACAGCTCCGGCAGGCCGTACACGAAACCGCGACGCCGCTCCGGCAGGAGCGGCGACTGCGGGTAGTGGCGCTCGTGCAAGCCGGCGTCCACGAGTCGGAAGTCCCCGGAGAGGTCGATCACGCGGAGGCGTTCGCGGCGCGGGTGGTTCTCCACGGCTCGCAGCAGCCCGTCCAGCGCCGTCGCGCTCGCGCCGTGCGGCAGAGCCGAAATGACCACGCCGAATTCGCCGCCGAGCAGCCCGTCGAGGTCCAGCGTTTCCGACAGCCGCAGGTCATAGAAGCCGCGCAGGTGCGGGTGTGCACGCGCGACCGGCTGGCCGACCTGCGAGGTCGTGGTGAGGCCCACGACCTCCGCGGCCGGGTGCTGGGTCAGCAAGCGCAGCAGCTCACCGGCGCCGTAGCCGCTGGCTCCGAGGATGCCGATGCGAATCGGGCGGCTCATGCCGGTTTCTCCGCGGTGCGTGCCAGGATGCGCGCCGCCACGAACTCGCCCAGCTCCGCGCCGTGCGTGCGGGCGTTGATCGCCGCGAGACCGAGCTGCTCCCGGACGTAGCGCGTGCCCACGGCGTTGTCGGTCGTCGGTCCGCTGATCACGTCGATGTTCAGTCCGAAGCGGTCGCGCATGAGCTCGACGCCGCCCCACGCGCCGACCGGGTCGTTGGCGCAGAGGACGAGGACGGTGGCCCGCCCGCTCAGCTCGGGGTTGCCCAGGATCTCGGAAACGCCGTACTCACCGAGGATGCCGTCGCCCAGCTCGGCGACGATCACCTCGGCGCCGACCTGCGCCAGGTGCCGCAGCAGCGTCCGGGCGACGCTCACCGCCGTCGCGCGCGTCGTCGAGACGATCCCCGCGTCCGTGAACGATACGGCCCAGCGGGCGCCGTAGTCACGCATGTGCAGCGTGTCCCGGCGCAGCGCCACGCCGGTCAGCTTGCACCCGCCCACCGCGAGCCCGCGCTTGTCGAGCTGTCGCACCAGCTGGCACGCGGCCGACGTCTTGCCGCTGCTCATGCAGGTGCCGGCGACGTACACGACCGGCACGTGGGGCAGGGGGCCCTCCGCGGCCGTGACGGCGTTCATGCCGATGTGGGCCGGGACTCCCGCGCGGTCCTCGAACTCCGGGAATACGAGCACCCCGCCCAGCACCTCGACGTCGAACGGTCGCCCGACGTCCGGGTTGTGCGAGGTGCAGCGACCGATGACGCCGCCGAGGTTCAGCAGCTGGAGCGTGTCGCCGACGCGGATCGTGTCGGGGACGTAGCCCGAGTAGCCGTGGAGCGCATTCCGCTGGCCCAGCACGCCGGCGATCAGGTCGCCGTCGTGTACGGTCACCATGCGCCCGTGGATGTCCTCGAGCTGGTTGTAGACGGTCTTCTCGCCGTGCACGCGGCCCGCGATGATGTAGCCCTCGGACGCCACGATGTCGGGCGTGAGCCGGGCGTCGCGGCGCAGCGGCACATTCGCGGTCGCCGACGCGATCTTGTCGAGCCAGAGTCGCACGGTCATTCTCCCGCCTCCGGGGCGGCGTGCGCCTGGAGCTCGTCGGCCAGGCTGTAGATCCGGGAAAAGGCGGCCGCCTCGGCGCCGGTCCACAGAGCGCTGGTTTCGCCGTAACGGGCCTTGGTGCCCAGCAGCGAGTGCGGGCTGGTCGCGCCCAGCACCGTGGCCTGCCCCTGAAACAGGCGCACGGTCACGTCGCCGGTCACGAGCCGCTGCGATGACACCAGAAACGCCTCGATGTCGCGCATGAGCGGGTCGAAGAAGCGGGCCTCGTGCAGAAACGCGCCGTACAGGTCGCCGAGCGTCCGCTTCCACAGAAGCTGGTGCCGCGAGAGCACGAGCTTCTCGAGCTCACGGTGGGCGGCGATGAGCGTGACGGCCGCCGGCGCCTCGAACGCCACGCGGCCTTTGATGCCGAGAATCGTGTCGCCCACGTGCACGCCCCGCCCGACCCCGTGCCGCGCCGCGCGCTCGTTGAGCGTCTCGATCAGCGTGAGCGGGTCCAGCCCGCGGCCGTCGAGACCCGCGGGGATGCCGCGCTCGAAGCGGATCGCGACGTCTTCCGGGGTGGTGGGGCGGCGGTCCGGAGGGGGCGTCAGCGCCCAAGCGGACTCGGGCAGCACGCCGTCGCTGCGGTGCGTCTCGGCGCCGCCGATCGTCGTGCCCCACAGCCCGCGGTTGACCGAGTACACGGCCGTCTTCGGCGGCACGTGGATGCCCCGCGCGGCGAGGTAGGCGACCTCGGCCTCGCGCGTCAGCGCCTGGTCGCGGATGGGCGTGAGAATCTCAAGGCCGGGGGCGAAGATGCGGAAGCCGACGTCGAAGCGCACCTGGTCGTTGCCGGCCCCGGTCGAACCGTGGGCCAGGGCGGTCGCCCCGATCGCGACCGCCTGCCGGGCGCAACGCTTGGCCTGTGCGATACGCTCGGCCGAGACGCTCAGCGGGTACACGTCACCCCGCAGGGCGTTGGCGTAGACCAGGTAGCGCAGGTACTCGTCGAACAGCTCCGCGCGGGCGTCGAGCGTGTGGTGCGCGGCCACGCCCAGGGCCCGGGCGCGGGTTTCGATACCCCGCAGCTCGTCGGCGTCGAAGCCGCCGGTCTGCACCGTGCAGGTGTGGACCGTCCAGCCCTGCTCGCGCAGCCAGACGACGCCGACTCGTTCGTACTCATCCAACGCATAGAGCAACGGCGCATAGTGGGGCTCACCCCAGCGAGCTTCCACCCGGCCATGCGCAAGATCGACGATAGGCAGATCGATGTGCAGCGGGATCCGAACCACATCCATCTCGACCCGCTTGCTATAGGTCTCCACTGCGGCGAAGATGACCAAGGTGCGCGCCTCGGGCGCCAGCTCTTGCTCAATGGCGGAGAAAACCACCGCTTCAAGCGTTTTGGGTAATCCCAGCTCCTTAACACTATTTTTGGCGCGGATGTCCCAGGCGCGACGTGCATTGTACGGCCTGGCCGGGTTCACCTCCACGTAGAGGGAAAGCACCGGCGGCCGCAAGTCTGCAAGATGACTGCGAATTTCAAGTACAGAATTTTTGTCGATCATATCCAA
>Ga0101944_10008140_pt1 | contig 10117 bp, 7 predicted proteins | sample DewCreD2012metaG_FD_75245 | JGI IMG/M metagenome (GOLD analysis project Ga0101944, IMG submission 75245) | Hot spring sediment bacterial and archeal communities from British Columbia, Canada, to study Microbial Dark Matter (Phase II) - Dewar... ...
CTTGAAATCATTGAACGAATAACTGTTCGGCAGGTTGACTGTCTTGCTCGAATTCATATCCGTATAACGTGAAACGATCTTGAGGATATCCAAGTGCGCTGCAACATCCAGTTTCTCCGTCGTATCGTAGACCGAAAGGTCATCATGGAAACAGTTGTTCTCCTTCACGAATTTCCAGCCGAAATCCTCCACAAGCACGCCCTTCACAAGCCCGCGGTTCTTGTCCACTTCGTAATTCACACCTTCGAATGTACCACGCAGAACCTCCTCGTCACCGCGTTTTGCGAGCAGTAATTGTTCTTCGAAGCGCTGACGCTGATCAATAGGGTCGTTCAGCTCGCTGTATGCGTTACAAATTTCCTTGCTGTTACATATGGCTTCGAAGCGTTCTACAAGCCCCGGAACCGAACGGTGTTTTTTTGCTAGGGGCGACATTTCCACCGGATAGTCCATAATGAAGGTCGGCTGAATGAGTTTATGCTCAACGGTCTCACCGAAAATCTGATCGATCAGTTTTCCCCTGCCCATACTTTCGTCGGTTTCGATGTTCAGTTTTTTACAGGTTTCACGAAGGGCGGCCTCGTCCATCTGCGAAATGTCAATACCGGTGAATTCCTGAATGGCGCTGTACATGGTGTAGCGTTTCCAGGGACGTTTAAAGTCTATTTCATTTTCGCCTACTTTTACTTTTGTTGTACCATGCAGGGCGATTGCGACACGCTCTACCATTTCTTCCACCAGTTCCATCATCCAGAAATAGTCCTTGTAGGCAACGTACAATTCCATCTGGGTAAATTCGGGGTTGTGAAAACGGTCCATGCCTTCGTTACGGAAATCCTTGGAGAATTCATATACCCCATCCAATCCGCCCACCACAAGCCGTTTCAGGTAGAGTTCGTTGGCAATCCTTAAATACAGGGTCTGATCCAGCGTATTATGATGGGTTTTAAAGGGCCGTGCTGCAGCACCTCCGTACAGAGGTTGCAATATCGGGGTTTCGACTTCGATGTATTGTTTTTCGTTCAGAAAATTACGCATTTCGTTTACCAGCCGGGTGCGACCGATAAATACATTCTTCACATCGGGGTTAACAATCATATCAAGCGAACGGTTGCGGTAGCGCTGTTCGGCATCGGTAAAAGCATCGTAAACCTGGCCGTCCTTCTCCTTTACAATGGGCAAAGGCCGTAATGATTTTGAAAGCAGCGTAAATTCCTTAACATGAACCGAGGTTTCTCCCATTTTGGTAATAAACACGAATCCCTTAACTCCGATGATATCGCCGATATCGAGCAGCCGTTTAAAAACGGTCTGATATAAAGTCTTGTCTTCGCCGGGGCAGATGTCATCGCTTTTAAAATACAGCTGGATCCGTCCGTGCTGGTCCTGCAGATGCACAAACGAAGCGTTGCCCATGATCCGGCGGCTCATGATACGGCCGGCAATACAGACATCCTGAAAGTTGTTTTCTTCGGGTTTGTATTGGGAAAGTATCTCTCTTGTATTCGTGTTGACCGGGTAAAGTGCGGCCGGATAAGGATTAATGCCCAGTTGTTTGAGTTCTTCGAGTGCCTGACGGCGGAATTGTTCTTGTTCACTAAGTTCGTGATGCATAATTGTAAAATTTTCGGAGCACAAAAGTATTGAATTTTTTGCAGGAATTATAGTTACGGTCTGAAATATGAAAAAACCAATACTGCTTGAATATCGCTTTACTTCCTGATAAAAAAGAAGTCGCCCATGGGAAACTGCGACATATTTTCGGTATATCTGAGCTCGGCCTTCATTACCCCGTCCTTAACAGGCCCCAGCCAAAGTTCAACTTGCTTAGAATCAAGAGGGTCTCCGTCAAATATTTCACCAATCCACCAGCATTTAACAACATAAGCGACTCCGGTTTTTTCAGGATTACCGAAGTTTTTTTTTCACTTCGCCCTTTTTAAAACGGGCTTTGCCTATTCTTCCTGTAGCCGATTTATCGGCATTGATGGTCAGAACGGCATCGGCCAAACCGGGAGTAAAGTTAAATTTCATCCACCCCCTATCGGTTCTTACGACAACTCTAGCAGTATCTGCCACCCATGTGCCGGTAAGGGATTCGGGCAACGTACGGTGTTGTGCCAGACAGAACATTGCAAAATATCCTGTAAAAAAAATGACGATAACTGCTTTTTCAATGCAATTCAATAATACACAAAAATACGAAAATGGTTCAGAATAAAAAATAAAAGTGTAGTAATGATATCATTATTACTGTACCCGATCGGTGTCCATCAGACGAATGCTCATTTCGCATCTTTCGCAGTCGAATTCAATTCTGAAAGTATGGGCATTGTCTTTCATTAATAATGGGGCAGCATTTTTTCCCGGACATATTCCCTGTTCGTAGCGCAGGCAGAATCTTGTGCGGAGAATGATTTCCCCCTTCAGATCTGCTTTCAGTTCCAGTTGTTCTGAAAAGTCATTCCCTGCGATCCGGTACAATTCTTTAGATAACTTGTTTATTATATTCTCGTCAGCAGCAACAGGAGGCGGACTTATGGAAAGAGAGGCAACAGCACCACGCTGTAAACGGGGAGCCGACTGAATTCTGGTCTCTATAAGTTTATCGAGACATTTACGCCTCAGTTCGTTGAGAAATGAAGTTCTGAAGAAATAATTTCCGTCGAGATGTATGGCAACACTAGCAACTTCGAATATGGTATTTCCCGACTTTGACAATTGTTTTCTGATGATCTGGTTCTGTCCGGCGTCTTTTGCTTCTGCCGCAGAAAAGTCCTCCGCAACGGAAGCGCTGTGTCCGTCGGCATCAATTGCCGAAAGTATAAGCTGACGGTTGCGCTGTGACAGAATCAGCGACACTCTTATTTTCCTCACACAGGCACCGGCCGCATCGAGTTCTTTGGCAAACTGGGCATCATAGTTACGGTAAATCAGGGTCCCCTCTTCTATTCCCTTTCCTGAGGCCAGAATGATATTTTTCCCGTTTATTTTTTCGATTCGCGTTCCCGCCAGCCGCCCGTCCTTTCCAAAGAAACATATTCCATCTCCGGCGCGGGGCATCGTTTTGCTGTCAATCCGGATAATTTCTCCCGAAACCGCAATGACCTTTCCCAGCTGTTTACCGGTGGATTTCTGCGTGTCGAATGAAATATTTCCTTTTTTCCTGCCGCCGATAAAATATTCGGTAAATCCCCTGTTGAAGACTTTTTCGGGATCGGGTTCAAAGCTACAGGTCGTTTTTCCTGATGAATAACGGGCGGTAATTCCTTTTTCTCCGAAAATACGGTCGCATTGCTGCCGGTACCAAGCCACTGTATTCTTAACGTAATGAATATCCTTCAGCCGCCCTTCGATTTTGAAGGAAGAAATGCCGGCTTCCGACAGTTCATACAGCCGTTGTGAAAGGTTCAGATCCCTGAGCGACAAAAGGTGTTTGTTTCTGGCAATCTGCTTTCCGTTTTCGTCCGTAAGCGAATAATAATTTCTGCAGGGCTGGGCACATTCGCCCCGGTTCCCGCTGCGTCCTGTTATAGCTTTACTGAAGTAACAACGACCGCTGTATCCCACGCACAGTGCACCATGAATAAAGAATTCCAGTTCTGCCCGCGTTTTTCTTCTGATTTCCTTAATTCTATCCGTATCCAGTTCCCGCGCCAGGATAAACCGGCTCACACCCATACTTTCGAGCCACTGAATTCTTGCCGCATTGTGATTGTGGCATTGTGTACTGGCAAATAATGCAATGGGAGGCAGATCCATTTTAAGAAGGGACAGATCCTGAAAAATGACGGCATCAGTACCCTCATTGTAAAGGGCGAGAATCAGTTCCCGCGCTTTTTCCAGTTCATCATCATGTAAAAGCGTATTAAGGGTGGCATATACTTTAACATGATAAGGCCGGGCATATGCGATTAAACGGGCAATATCGCGTATTGAATTACCGGCACCCTTTCTGGCCCCGAAGGCAGGCGGACCAATATATAAGGCATCTGCTCCGGCATTGACAGCGACAACACCCGTTTCATAATTTCGGGCAGGAGCAAGAAGTTCCGGAATTCGGTTCATTCGAAAATTTTATGCAATTTTAGGTGTTTTTCGCTGACAGACGATAACGGTATGTCTTTTTTTTCAGACAGGGTCAAATTTAACCGCAACGAGTTTTCGGGCGCATTCGGTGACATCGGCACCGATCTTCCCCTGATTGTGGGAATGCTTATGGCCACACAGCTCGAAGCCGCCAATGCGCTTATTGTTTTCGGGCTGATGCAGATGCTGACTGCCTTTATATACGGAATGCCCATGCCCGTTCAGCCGCTCAAGGCCGTTGCCATGATAGTCATTACGCAGAAAGTTAGCGTTTCGGTCATCTGGGGCGGCAGCATTGTTATCGGCGCGCTTATGCTGATCTTAACCCTTACCGGACTCATCGGATGGCTGGGAAAAGTGATTCCGAAAACCGTAATCAGGGGAATACAGCTCGGTCTAGGGCTTCAACTGTCGTTACTTGCGCTAAAGGATTACATCCCCTCCGACGGATATACGGGCTACGGTTTTGCCGCTGCCGGCTTTATTATCGGTCTTATTTTAATCGGCAACCGCCGGTTTCCGCCTGCCCTGCTCATTCTTCCGCTGGGTCTTTTATATCTGTTTCTCTTTAACCCGGGTAACATTACAGGCATTTCGGTAACTGTGCCTCATTTTTCGCTGCCGTCGCTGACGTGGGATGACCTGCTAACGGGATTCCTTGTCCTTTCGCTGCCGCAGATTCCCCTGTCGCTCAGCAATTCGGTATTTGCCACCCGGCAACTGGCAGCCGATTATTTCCCCGAAAAGAACATCACCCACACCAAAATCGGACTTACCTACTCCATGATGAACCTCATCAGTCCTCTTTTCGGCGGAATCCCGGTTTGTCATGGTTCGGGTGGAATTGCAGGACATTACACCTTTGGCGGAAGAACCGGTGGCTCTACTTTTATTTATGGTTTGTTTTTTCTGGCACTCGGGTTCTTTTTCAGCGGCTCAGGGGCAGCCAACCTGCTGCTTTTCCCCAAACCGGTACTGGGAATCATTTTACTCTTCGAGGGGACTGCGCTGATGATGCTTGTAAAAGACATCATTACCGAAAAAAGGATGTTCTTTGTTGCCATTATTGTAGCCGTTTGTGCCAATACCCTGCCGCACGGATATCTGACCGGAATGATCATCGGGTTGCTGGTCTATTATCTTTCCGGTAAAATCTTTCTAAAACATTTCGGGAAACAGTGATTGCTCAATTTTTCATACTTTTGATTTTTAAAACAATATCAAAACCGTTATAATGAAAGTATTTCTTCTTTTTTCTTGTATGCTTTTTCACGGTCTTATTCTTTTTTCACAGGAGAAAGTCAGTCCTTCTCATGATCTGTACGATACCTGGATCAGCATCCGCCGCCCTCTCATCAGTGATAACGGGAAGTATTCCTGTTTCGAAGAATTGCCGGGAAAAGGCGACGGGCGCCTGATACTGGTTTCCCATACCTCTTTCCGTAAGGACACGATTCTGCGGGGGACCAAAGCTGCCTTTGCAGGAGGTTCTTCTCTTTTTGCCTGTAAAATTGCCCCTCCTTTTGAACAGACCCGAAAGGCAAAAAAGGATAAGGTAAAAGAAGAAAACATGCCCAAAGATTCGCTGCTGGTTATGAATCTTGAAACCGGCAAGAACTGGAAATACGCCAGGGTTAAAGACTTCCAGTTTTCAAAAGAAAATGCCCGCTTTGTCGCCATTCATTTCGAAAAAGACACTGCAAAAGAGAAAAAAGCAGCACCCCCACCCGAAAAGAGAGACAGCGCAAGAGCCGACAGCGTGAAAACCCTTCCCGTAAAAGCAGAAAAAAAGAAAAGCAAAAAGAAAAAAGAGGGCTCGGATTTTATGCTGTTCTTCCCCCTGTCGGGCGACAGTATTTATTTTAAAGATGTTACCGGCTATACACTCAGCAAAAACGGCGCAGCAGGAGGCGTGATTATACAATACGGCGACTCACTCGACAGCACGAAAGTAGTAATGATTGATGCCGAAAAACGAACTGAAAAGACCGTGTATCAGCAACAGGGTTTTGCAAAGAATCTCTTTATTTCCGGAGACGGCAAACAATTCGGTTTTCTGTTTTCGGCCGATACGGTGAAGGAAAAAACATGGTCGCTTTTTTACGCACCCGACCTGCAAACCCGTCCCATATGCATAGCCGACACGCAGAGTGTGTCGCTGCCACTTGCCTGGTCGCCTTCCGAATATTTTACTCCCTATTTTTCGGACGACGGCTTGCGGATTGTTTTCGGCTCGGCACCACGTCCTGTTAATCCGCCCAAAGATACGATACCTGAAGATGAGAAGGTAAAACTGGACATCTGGACCTACAACGACCCCCGTATGCAGTCGCAGCAACTGAAAAGTCTTGACAAAGATAAAAAGCGTACCTACCTGACCCTTTACCACCCCGGGAAAGAAATATTGGTATTACTGGGGGACACCCTAACCGAACAGGTGGCAATGCAGCCCCGTGCCCTTGGCAACTGGTCGCTGGGAATGGTAACGCTTCCATACGAACAGGAACGGTCGTGGGATTTTCCGGGCTACAGGGATTTTTATCTGATTAATAATCTTACAGGGAAGAAACATCTGATCGTCAGAAAAACACAGGACAATTATTCCCTGTCACCCGGCGGAAATTATTATCTCTGGTACAGTCATAACGACAGTGCCTGGTATGCCGCCGATACCCGCACACACAAAGCTATCTGCCTCACCTGTAATGTGCCTTATGCTTTTTATGATGAGGAAAACGATGTTCCTAACCCACCCGACGCATACGGGCTTGCCGGCTGGACGGCCGATGACCGTTTTGTGCTGATTTACGACCGCTTTGACATCTGGAAACTGGATCCTGCAGGAAAGGCAAAACCCGAAAATCTTACAGGGGGCAGAAAGAAACAGGATCGCTTCCGTTATGTATTAACCGATGAGGATGACATTTATGTTCCGGAATCCGGCATCCTTCTGAAAGTGCATAACGACAGTACCTGTAACGAGGGATTCTTCCGGCTGAATCTGAAAAGGAAAGAACTTCTAAAAACATACTACGCCGCCTGTGAGGTTCAGTTCTACCAGAAAGCTAAAAACAGCGGACATCTGCTATGGAGCAGTGAGGACTTCAGACGTTATCCCGAAATCTGTTTTTCGGATGCTTTGTTTAAAGAAAACGTAGAGATTTCAGATGCTTCGCGGCAGATGGAAAACCTGCAATGGGGAGAAATAAGGCCGGTAACATGGACGACCTATTCGGGCAAAAAGGCCAAAGGGCTGCTGATTACTCCCGACAACACCGACGAAACAAAGAAATACCCGATGATTGTGTATTTCTACGAAAAAAACTCTCAGAACCTGCATGCCTTTTACGGGATAAGACCCAGCCGTTCGGTAATCAACTTCCCCATGTATTCGGGAAACGGCTATGTCATTTTTATTCCCGACATTGAGTACGGAACCGGAAATCCCGGCGAAGATGCCTACGACTATATCATAAGCGGTACAGAAGCCATGACCAAATTGTATCCCTGGATCAACCGCTCGAAAATGGCACTGCAGGGACAGAGCTGGGGCGGCTATCAGGTGGCTTATCTGGTAACGCGTACCGGAAAAATGTTTGCTGCTGCCATGGCCGGCGCTGCTGTATCGAATATGACCAGTGCATACGGAGGTATCCGCTGGGAGTCGGGGCAAAGCCGCATGTTCCAGTACGAAAAGGGGCAGAGCCGCATCGGCTATTCATTGTGGGACAGTCTTGACCTCTACATAAAAAACAGCCCCCTGTTCGGAGCCGATAAAATAGAAACCCCGCTGCTGATGATGAACAATGACAACGACGGCGCTGTTCCCTGGTACCAGGGCATTGAACTGTATTCGGCCATGCGGCGCTTTCAGAAACCCTGCTGGATGCTGGTGTACAATAACGAAGAACACAATCTTGCCAAACGTCCCAACACCATTGACCTTTCGATACGCATGATGCAGTTTTTCGACCACTATCTTAAGGACGCCCCCATGCCCCCGTGGATGAAAGACGGACTACCGGCAATAAATAAAGGAATGACGCTGGGGTATTAACTCTTTTCTACCCCAACAAAAACTTTATTTTCACGTCCGATAAATGCAGGATAATACAAAAATGTTTGGGTTTACTTTATAAAGAAAACGACCTGCCTTAGAATGGGGCCGTTTACCGCGACAGTATGGAGCTGAAAAAACACATGGCGATGTATACGAATTTTACAGCATAGACCCACACGCCGGTATGGACAATAACAAGTCCTGTGATTACTAACGGGATACTGGAAATACCGGCACCTGCGATAATGAGTGCAAAACCCAGTATGATCCCGATAAGCGGAAGGATGGACAGCAGTTTATTCATATTCGTTTTTTTACAAAAATAGCCATTTTTTCTTTTCACCGTTCAGGTAAGAGCATAAATCACTACATGACCCTGCCGGTCATTTTTGCTGCAAAATCAGCAAGTTCGTTTACGGCCTCACCGGGCAATCCGGCATTATCAATCTGCTGCATGGCAAAAGACTGCTGTTCGGCAACTTTCTCATTTACCCATTCGGGTATTCCCATCCGGTTATAGATTTCCGTTACCTCTTTCACGTCGTCATGGGAGGGTGCTGATTCAGAAGAGAAGAGTTTTACGAGGTAATTTTTCGTAGTAAAATCGGCCTTTTCAAGTGCAGCGAGATAGAGACAGGTTTTCTTTTTATTCAGGATATCACTTCCCACCGGCTTTCCCAGTTCATTCTGGTCGGCATATACGTCAAGATAATCGTCGCGCAGCTGAAATCCGGTACCGATATGAATGCCGAAGCGGTAAAGGGCCTCTGCGGCGGGGTCGGGAGCATTGCCGATGAGGGCCCCGATTTTAAGAGAAGCTGCCAGCAGCTCGGCTGTTTTAAGTCGGATCATCACCATATAGGCGGGAAGGGTAATTCTTTCCTCGCTTTCGAAATCCATATCAAACTGTTGCCCTTCGCATACCTTACGGGCCGTTTCGAGAAAGAAGGGCATGATTTTATAATAGCGGTCGGCCGGAAGATTGCCGAACTGTTCGGCGGCTTTAATCATCATCACATCGCCGGTAAGAATAGCGGTGTTGACATTCCATTTTTTATGCAGCGTGGGGCGGTTACGGCGGAAGTCGGATTTATCCATGATGTCGTCGTGCACCAGTGTAAAATTGTGAAACACTTCAAGCCCCACAGCGGGTGCTAACGCCTGCTGCCAGTTCTCGCTGAAGATACTGCATGCCATTACACAGAGCGAAGGACGAATACGTTTACCCCCCGCCTCCATCATGTAATAACAGGGTTCGTACAGCGTCGCCGGCACATCTTTACCCGAGGGGAGATGGTCAATAGCTTTCTGAACTTCCTGTGATGCCTGCTTCAGGTTAATCATCGGGATGCAGTTTAAGTTCAAGCAATCCCAGTTTCATCACTTTTTTAATCCCCTCTTCGAGTCCCAGCCGGGGTTTATCGAGAAGCGTGTTCATTTTAATGGTATCGGGACGACGCCCACTCATATCGCCTTCGGCAAGCGGCGGAAGATGAACAATTTTTGATGACGATCCGGTAATTCTTTTAATCATAACCGCCAGGTCTTTTACCGATGTTTCCCTGTCGTCGCCGATATTGACGACCTCGTTCACGAACTTATTTCCGTAGAAGGCATTGACCGTTGCCGAAATATTATCATCAATATAACAGAATGTACGGGTTTGTTTTCCATCGCCGTAAATGGTGATATCTTTTCCTGTCAGTGCCAGGGCCATAAAACGGCTGATAACGAAGTGGCGGCTTTGTTTGTGGCCGTATGTATTAAAAAAACGGAATATGGTATACTCGAGACCAAATTCTCTCTGGTAAGCTTTCAGAAAGGCCTCGCCTGCATTTTTAACGATGGCGTATGGAAGGCGTGAGTTCAGGGGTGTGGTATCTTCGTGCTGGGGAAATTCAACCGGTTCGCCATAGATTTCGGAAGAGGAGCTGTAGTAAACCCTTTTCACGCCGGTATTTTTCGAAA
>Ga0101944_10008141_pt1 | contig 10117 bp, 6 predicted proteins | sample DewCreD2012metaG_FD_75245 | JGI IMG/M metagenome (GOLD analysis project Ga0101944, IMG submission 75245) | Hot spring sediment bacterial and archeal communities from British Columbia, Canada, to study Microbial Dark Matter (Phase II) - Dewar... ...
GCTGGTTACCTCGAACTGCCCGCCGGAACCTATGATCTCAAGATCACCACCCCAGATGGCAGCGTCACCCTCATCAACCTGGCGCCGGTCACCTTCACCGCCGGGCAGATCGTCTCAGCCTTTGCCGTTGGGGAGGGGAACAACCAGCCCCTGGGCGGTTATGCGCTGCCCTCCGGCGCGGCTGGCTTCTTCCTGCCGCTGCAGCAGTTTAGATACTTCTTCCCAGTCATGGCACAGTTGGCGAAGCCATAAGCTGGTAATGTCGGAAATAATCTCCCTTGAGCTTCAAGGGAGATTATTTTTTTATCAATCAACACCTTCACCCATTAGCCCGAAGGATAAAGAGGGCTTCTTTGGCGCCTTCTGCTGAGCGTGGAAGAATACGAAGATCATTACCGCCAACAGCCGGTCAGGCGCCTGCCGAAGAAAGCGCCCAACGGCTTGCGCTTCACCTGCGCCGCAAAGCGCCTGTCAGTTGGAACCGCGTGTCAGGCGCGCCCCTTTTCTGACGCGTTGGACGCCGGGGCGGGACAAAGCCCGCCCCGGCAATCTTCGGCTATGGGTTGAGGTTGAACTCTGCCGGCAGGAACACCTGTCGGGCTGCCATCACCTCCGCGTTGGCGGTGTTATCGGAAGGGTTGGCTTCTGGTCCTGCCGAGGTCATGGTCAGCGTGATGGGGTAACGGGCGCCATAGGCTGCACCTGCGGGCACCTGGATGTAGAGCGTGAAATCCCGACTTTCCAGAAGGCTTAGGTCCGGCAGGCTCCAGGTCACGTTGTTGCCGCTCACGTTGGCGAAAACACCTGAGGTGTCGCCAACGTAAGTGAGGCCGCTGCCCAGGGTAGCAGTGAGAACGACGCCAGTAGCAGTTGTTGCACCGTGATTGGCGTAGCGCACCACCACTGCCCCATTACCCCCGGGCGATCCGCTGAAGAGGGAGGTGTTGAAGGCTGCAAACCCGTCCACGTCCGGGGACATCGTCCAACTGGACGACGTGTTGCCATAGCCCACGTAACTCGATACTATTCTCGGATAGATCGCCTGACTGGTGCGGAAGATCATCGGCGGGGTGAGTATGTTGCTGTTGCCATCCACCAGCGCGTAATACAGGTTGCGTCGGTCGTCATAATCATAGTCCATCCAGGTGAGGATGGCGTTGCCATCGGCATCTGCGGCAACGGAGACAAATTCATTGCCAGTGAAAGCAGCCAAGTTGTTCAAAGTGTTGATGGCGATTACATTGTACGAGGCGCTGTCCAACACAGCGAAGGCTATTTGAGGCTTTGTGCCGGTCCAAGACGTCCAGGCAAGCACGATGCGGCCGCTGGAAAGCTGCACAGCATCTATCGACCAGCCGTCAGCGCCAATCGTCGTCGAAGGCTTTATCACATTCCCGCCGCTATCCAGCACCGCGTAGGCGACGTTGCTATTGTTGCTGATGTACTGGTGCCAGGCTATCAGCACCCGGTTGCCGCTCAGCTTGGTCAGTGCTGGATAATCATAAGATTGATCCCACCCAGGGGTATCAAATGTGAACCGGGTCACATCCTTGATAACTCCGCCGTTCGTATCCCGCGCAGCGTAGTAGATGTCCGATACCCAACCGCCGCTTTCCTGATGCTCCCGCTCCCAAGCCAGCACAAAGCGATTGTCGCTGGTGGCAGCGATGCGGGGGTCGTAGAAACGTGGCACATTCAGGTCGTCCCAGTCGCCCCAGGTATTGTTGTTGGTCAGGTTGACCGGACCGTAAACGCGGCTGCCTGAGGAATCCAAAATGGCGAACCAGAGGTTGTAGTTGTGCTGATAGGTGCTGGGGTTCCACAGGTACCGGTACCACAGCACCCCAATGCGTCCGTTCGGGGCAACCGCCACGACGGGGGAGTAATCGTAAGTCCTCAACGTCGCCCCAGAATGGTCGGTGAGTCTGCTCGCCGGTCGCACCATTTTGCCGTAGCGATCCAGCAGGGTGTACTCGATTTCGTACGTGTAGTTATTGCAGTTGCTGTCCAGGCATCGATATTTCTCCCACGCGTAGACGAAGTTGCCATTGGGCGCTTCGGCTACTGCCATCTCGTAGCCGTAGTAATTGTTTGTTGTTGCCTTCTTCACAACCTGGGCGGCGGGCTGGACCAGGTACAGGCTCATCGCGCCGTCGGCGTCATCCCGATAAACCTGGGCAAAGGGGGCGGGTATTGCCATCTGAATTGTAACGGTTTTGCTCTTGTTGGTATCCCGCGAAGAGCGGGCAGTGATGGCGGCGGAGTTGTCGTACCCCACAGTGGCTCCAGCCGGGGTTTGAATCTTCGCATGGATGATCACCGTGCTCCCCTGGGTCACGGAGCCGGTATCCACCGCGCCGTCGCCATCCGTATCGGTGAGGGGAGTAGTGCCATTCGCCGCGTACAGCGATACTGGCCAGGCGGAGGAGGTGGTCAGGTCGTAGGTATCCTCCCCCAGCTCGCCAGTGTTGCGGATGGACAATTGGAAGGACTCCGCTGCTCCGGCGCGGGTGAAGCTGCCCTGGTAGAGAGGCCAGACGTTGACCCTGGCTGCAATTCCAGGACGGTAGAAGCGGACAGCCTTATTGTTGCTCAACCCTGAAGAATTAAATAGATATTGCAGACCTGTGACACCGATATCATCCTCAATGCCAACAGTAGCGCTATAAAGATAGCCAGACAGGCTGAGGTACTGCATTACGATATCCCCGTTTTCGTGGAGGATAACCTCAAAGGTCTTGTAGTCCGTAGCGCCACTACTGCAGCATCTGGTAACATTATACCATTCGATGACAAAATAACGATTCGGCGCCGTTCCCCCCTGCAGGTAGTAGATATTGCCAGAGTTATAAGTACTTCCTACAGTAAGGTCGTCCCATAAAGGGGCAATAAAGTTATTAGGAGGTGCAGGGTTAGGAATACCCTTATTTGAATAGTCAGACGCTCCAGCGCTAAATGTCACAAGCCCGTTGGTGCTGAAGTAAAGTTGAGTATAGACTTTCTCGTAGAACTTGAAATTGAAGCCAATGTTTATCGGTCCCATGAACCGATCATCCCCCGTAAGGCCGCTGTTCGTACCCGCAGTAGCATCAATCCAATTGAATGGTACTGAATCGTTCCAGGTGTAACCGAAGTCATCGGGACCTCCGGTAGCCTGGGGGGAGATGCCTGTTGCATCTAAGGATGGGTTGTCATCGGTGGACATCATCCATTGCCCGTCTGGCGTCTGATGGGGTCCAAGGGGTTTGCCCGTTTTTGGCTCCCAGGGCAGGGCGCCTTCGGGCAGACCCTGCTTTTGGGGCGGATACGGTGGGGGCGGCTGTGGATCCTGCGCTATTGCTGGTCCGCTTAAAAGCAGAGCCAGGACAGCAAGAAGAGTGATGACGGTCAGACTTTTTGTTTTCATTGTAAACTCCTTTTTGTTATGATTTGGAATGGTGTTAACTGGCGCATAACACGCCACCTTACTCTTGAGTGGAATTGCAGGCTATGGAGGACCGCTTGCATCCCAACGATCTACGCCCGGATCAAATGTTTGCGCAAGGGTGGTGAGATCGAAGCTCTGACAGCGTAACCTCGCCATGGGAGACCACTTAAAGCGAGTGAAACATTCAATCAGCTTCTGGGTTAAGTCATGGAGAAAGAGCCGGCAGAGCTGGGGAATGGCTTCATGAGGTGGACGACCGATCGCTTGTGCGCTCATTTGGTTAAAGACAGCGGAATTGAGCTGAGCGAAAGCCAGGTTCGAGCTTTGTACAAGCGATAAGGCGTTCGATCACTTACGCCCCAAGACAGTCCCCATATCGTGTGAGCGTGATGAATCTTTATGAAATTCCTCCGAAAGTTATTGATGGATAGTTTTGATCCCCTGGCGGACACCGTTTAGAAAAATGTGCTGTTCAACCGGCATCCATATCTTCTGCTTGCGAAATGATTTTTCATTGTTTGTCGTCCATTACATTTGGGTGTCGTAAGTTCCAAATAGAGCGACAGAGGACTTTTTGTGGAGTATTAAAAGACTTTTTTATATTATTGCTCCGCTTTTCACTAATGTCAATGCCAAACCCGAATTTTCCCCGCTGGCTTGACAAGCTTTCATGCCAGTGTTATATTTAGGTTATCCTAAATCAGGATTTAGCAATTCGAAATGAACCTGTTGCGGACGCAAGATTATCTCAAGACCATCTATTTCCTGGTGGCTGAAGCCCAGGCGGGGGAAGCCGCCAGCCCGCTGGCGAGCACCACCGCCCTTGCCGCGCGGCTGGGCGTCTCTCCGGCGTCGGTGACCGGCATGCTGCGGCGGCTGGCGGAAGATGACCCGCCGCTGGTGGAGTACCACAAGGGGCGCGGCGTCAGGCTGACCGAGGCAGGCGAGCGCGTCGCGCTGGGGGTGATTCGCCGCCACCGCCTGCTCGAAACTTACCTGGTGAAACGGCTGGGCTACACCTGGGATGCCGTCCACGAGGAAGCCTGCCGATTGGAACACGTGATTTCGGATGAACTGGAAGAAAGAATCGCCGCGGCGCTGGGCGAGCCGCAGCGCGACCCCCACGGCGAGCCTATCCCCACCCGCGACCTGGCGGTGGCGGTGGATGAAGCGCAGCCGCTCTCTGCGCTGCGCCCCCCTGACCGGGCGGTGGTGGTGCGCGTCCAGGCAGACGACCTGGGCTTGCTGCGCCACCTGGTGCAGTTGGGCTTGACGCCCGGCGAATGGCTCGAGGTGCGGAGTTATGCGCCGTTCGATGAGAACCTGACGCTCTCGATCGCCGGGGGCGCCGATGTGGTGGTAGGCAGCGCGGTGAGCCGGCGGGTGTTCGTCGAAAAGGTTGCGCCGCATGAGTGACGGTCAATTTTGTGATTGGAGGTTGCAGACGATATGAACATGGCGCTTTGGGTGGTCATTGCGGCAGCGCTGGCTGCTTTGGTGGTCTTCCTGCCGCGGTTTGGATTGCTGGCGAGGGCGCGCCGCTGGTCCGAAAAGGGCAAGCGCGAGCGGGTGGAAGACGCCTTGAAGCACCTGCTCGATCGTGAACAGCAGGGGCGCCACGCCTCGCCCGAATCGCTGGGCGGGGCGCTGAGGCTGCCGCCAGGCAAGGTGATGAAGCTGCTGGGGGAAATGGAAGCGCTGGGTTTCATCGAATACCGCGGCATGCAGGTGCACCTGACCGAGGAAGGCGAGCGTTGGGCGCTGCACATCGTCCGGGCGCATCGTTTGTGGGAGCGCTACCTGGCAGACGAGGCGCGCATGCCGCTGGGCAGTATCCACCGCGAGGCGCACCGCCGCGAGCATGCGATGAGCGAAGCCGCCTTGAACGCCATGGACGCCGCGCTGGGCTTTCCGGCGACCGATCCGCACGGCGACCCCATCCCCAGCCGCCTGGGACAGGTGCGCAGTTTGCAGGCAACGCCGCTCACCGCCTGGCAGCCAGACTTGCCGGCGCGCATTGTCCACCTCGAAGACGAGCCGGCAATCGCCTATGAGCAGATTCTGGCGGCAGGCTTGCGGCTGGGGCAGGTGGTGCGCATCCTTTCCAAGACGCCGCAGCGTTACGTGCTGAGCGATGGGGAGAACGAATACTGGCTGGCGCCGTCTGTGGCGGCGAATGTGCAGGTCCAGCCGCTGGAGGAGAGCGAGGTCAAGCGCCTGGCAGCCATCCCGCTCTGGCAGTTGGATGACAACCAGAAAGCCGAAATCGTCGCCCTGGACGAAGGCGTGCAGGGCTTCACCCGCCGGCGCTTCCTCGACCTGGGCTTGACGCCGGGCAGCCTGATCTACCCCGAGCTGGCGAACTTCTTCGGCGACCCGCGCGCCTACCGTATTCGCGGCACGCTGATCGCCTTGCGCAAAGAGCAGGCTGGCATGATCTGGGTCAAGCCGATGGAGGGCGATGGGCAAAGAGCGACTTCCGGATGGCAATGATTCAACAGAAGCAACGAGGACCACACATGTCTGAGAAAATGAAGGTATCAATCCCAATGGAAAACTGCGAAGGATGCCCGGCGCTGGTTCACCTGGAGCAGATGGGCATCCGCGTGGACGATTTCGATCGGCTGGTGGCGCTGGCGGGCAACCCCAACACGGGCAAATCCACGCTGTTCAACGCCCTGACCGGCTTGAAACAGCACACCGGCAACTGGCCCGGCAAGACGGTGACGCGGGCTGAAGGCGGCTACCAGTTCAACGGCGTGCGCTACAAGCTGGTCGACCTGCCGGGGACGTATTCGCTGCTCTCGGCGTCGCAGGATGAGGAAGTGGCGCGCGATTTCATCCTGTTCGGTCAGCCCGACTGCACCATCGTCGTGACCGACGCCACCGCGCTGGAGCGCAACCTGAACCTGGTGCTGCAGGTGATGGAAATCACCGATAAGGTGGTGGTGGCGGTGAACCTGATGGACGAGGCGCGCCGCAAAGGGCTGGAGGTGGACGTGCGCAGCCTGAGCCGCGACCTGGGCGTCCCGGCGGTGCCGATCACCGCCCGCACCGGCGAAGGACTGCCCACCCTGCTGACCACCGTGGCAGGCGTGATCGAAGGGGAAATTCTCACCCAGCCGCTGCGGGTAGGCGGCACGAGCGAATTCCAGCGCGCCATCGACGAGCTGACCCCGCTCATCGAGCAGGCAGTGCCGGGCATTCCCAATGCCCGCTGGGTGGCGATTCGCCTGCTGGATGGCGATGCGCGCGTGCAGCAGGCATTGCAAAACGGCGAATTTCCGGCGCTGATTCAGCGCCAACGTCAGGCAGTGACCAGTTTCAGCCGCAAAATGGCAGTGGAAGGCAGGCAGTGAACATGGCAGATGACAGCCTCGAAACTTCGATAAACCCGCAAGACATCCTGGTCAAGGCAGACAGCCTGCGCAACGCCCTCAGTTCGGGCTTCCGCGATGAAATCGTCAAGTCGCTCTACAGCGAAGCCGAACGGGTGGCGAAGCGGTCGGTGAGGGCAAAGGAAGACCGGAGGTATGACCTCGACCAGCGCATCGACCGGCTGGTGACTTCGCCGGTGTTTGGCTTGCCCATCATGCTGCTGCTGCTGGCAGTCATCATCTGGCTGACGGTCACCGGCGCCAACGTCCCCTCTCAGATGATCGCAACCGCCCTCTTTTGGGTGGAGGAACAGGCGGCAAACCTGTTCGAGGCAATCGGCATGCCGTGGTGGGTGACCGGCTTCCTCTGGCACGGCGTGTACCGCGGGCTGGCGTGGGTGGTGAGCGTGATGCTCCCGCCGATGGCAATCTTCTTCCCCATCTTCACCATCCTGGAAGACCTGGGCTACCTGCCGCGCGTGGCGTTCAACCTGGACTGGCTGTTCAAGCGCGCCGGCGCCCACGGCAAGCAGTCGCTGACCATGGCGATGGGCTTTGGCTGCAACGCGGCGGGGGTCATCTCGACGCGCATCATCGACTCGCCGCGCGAGCGGTTGATCGCCATCCTGACCAACAACTTCGTGCCGTGCAACGGGCGCTTCCCAACGCTCATCATGCTCTCCACGGTGTTCGTGGCGGCGGCGTTCCCGCCGGTGTTCACCTCGCTCATCGCCTCGGCTTCGGTGGTGGCGGTGGTGCTGGTGGGCATTGGCTTTACTTTACTGATGTCGTGGCTGCTGACCAAGACGCTGCTGAAGGGAGAAGCTTCGGCGTTTACGCTGGAACTGCCCCCTTACCGCAAGCCGAACATCCTGCGCATCCTTTACACCTCGCTCATCGACCGGACGCTGTTCGTGCTGTGGCGGGCAATTCAAACTGCCGCGCCGGCTGGGGCGGTCATCTGGATTCTGGGCAATATCCACGCCGGGGGAATCAGCCTGGCGGACCACATCGCCAACTTCCTTAACCCCTTTGGCGTGCTGCTGGGGCTGGATGGCGTCATCCTGCTGGCGTACATCATCGCCATCCCCGCCAACGAGATCGTGGTGCCGACGATGATGATGGTGTACATGGGGACGGGCATGATGACCGACCTGCCGACCTACGGCGAGCTTTATAACCTGCTGGTGACCCAGCACGGCTGGACGCTGTTGACGGCAGTGAACCTGATGCTGTTCAGCTTGCTGCACAATCCCTGCGGGACGACCATCTTGACGATTTACAAGGAGACCAACAGCAAGAAGTGGGCGGCGATGAGCGTGGTCATCACGCTGGGAACGGCGTTCATCGTCACCTTCCTGACCGCCACGGTCATCCGGGCGGTGTTTTAGCCTCGACTTTCGCCCGCAACTGCCTCCTGTGATTTGGCAAACCTGAGATAAAATAAGAGCAACCCCACATCACAGGAGTGCAGCCATGAAGACAAGTGACATTCGTCAAGCCATCGAGAGCGGCAAGACCGCCCTCGGCGTGGAATTCGGTTCGACGCGCATCAAAGCGGTGCTCATCGGCGAGAATCATGCGCCCATCGCCTCGGGCAGCTACGAGTGGGAAAACCGCTATGAAAACGGCGTGTGGACGTATCACCTGGATGACGTCTGGGCGGGCTTGCAGGAAAGCTACCGCCAGCTCAGCCGCGAGGTGGAAGAGAAGTACGGCGTTCGCCTCCAGACCATCGGCGCCATCGGCTTCAGCGGCATGATGCACGGCTATCTGGCGTTCGACGCAGCCGATAACCTGCTGGCGCCCTTCCGCACCTGGCGCAACACCATGACCGCTCAGGCAGCCGAAAAGCTCACCGCCCTGTTCCAGTTCAATATTCCGCAGCGCTGGAGCATCGCTCACCTCTACCAGGCGATGCTCAACGGCGAGGCGCACGTCCGCGAAATTCGCTTCCAGACGACTCTGGCGGGTTACGTCCACTGGAAGCTGACCGGGCAGAAGGTGCTCGGCGTGGGCGAAGCCTCGGGCATGTTCCCCATCGACAGCACGACCATGGATTATGACCGGGGCATGCTGGCAAAGTTCAACGACCTGCTGAAGGCAGAAAAGCTCCCCTTCACGCTGGAAGACATCCTGCCCCGCGTGCTGCTTGCCGGCGAGTCAGCCGGCGCGCTCACCGCGGAGGGCGCCAGGCTCATCGATCCCAGCGGAACGCTGCGCGCCGGCATCCCGCTGTGCCCGCCGGAGGGCGACGCCGGCACGGGGATGGTGGCGACCAACAGCGTGGCAGAACGGACGGGCAACGTCTCTGCGGGGACGTCGGTGTTCGCCATGATCGTGCTGGAAAGGGCGCTTTCGAAAGTGTACCCCGAGATCGACATGGTGACCACGCCCTCCGGCAAGCCGGTGGCGATGGTGCACAGCAACAATTGCACTTCAGACCTGAACGCCTGGATTCACCTCTTTCAGGAAGCCATTCAGGCGCTTGGCGTAGAGGTGGGCGAATCTCAACTGTATGAGACCCTGTACAGGAAAGCCCTTTCAGGAGATTCCGATGCCGGTGGGTTGTTGGCCTACAACTACGTTTCTGGGGAGCACATCACCCACTTTGAAGAAGGCCGCCCGCTTTTTGTGCGCACCCCAGAAAGCCGCTTTAACCTGGCCAACTTCATGCGCGTTCACCTCTTCTCGGCCCTCGGCGCCCTGAAAATAGGCATGGACATCCTCTTCGAGCAGGAGCGCGTCAGACTCGATCAGCTCCTCGGGCACGGCGGGTTTTTCAAAACCAGAGAAGTAGGCCAGCGGATGATGGCCGCCGCAGTGAATGTGCCCGTCTCGGTCATGGAAACCGCCGGAGAAGGCGGCGCCTGGGGCATTGCCCTGCTCGCCGCATATATGCTTCGCAAAGGGGCTCAGGAACCTCTGGAAAAATACCTTTCAGAGAAGGTTTTTGCCGGGGAAAAGGTGTCGACCGTCGAGCCCGACCCCGCCGATGTAGCGGGCTTCGCGCAATTCATGAAGCGCTACAAAGACGGGTTGATCATCGAGCGGGCCGCGGTGGAAGGGTTGAAGTAGCCCTTACGGCAGAAAAAAGGCAGGCGTACTTGATAGAGGGGGCTGTCCACTACTTTTTGGACAGCCCCAACACCATCGGACTGTTTTTAAAATGGATAGGATTTCTGCTACATCACCTTATCAGACGGCATGTCAGAGACTACCTGCAGAATAACTTCGTTCCAGGTTGTCATTGGATCGGTGGGCGCCACACAGTGTTTTGGTTTCAGCTTCTCACCCTCCTCTTCAAGCCACT
>Ga0101944_10008142_pt1 | contig 10116 bp, 7 predicted proteins | sample DewCreD2012metaG_FD_75245 | JGI IMG/M metagenome (GOLD analysis project Ga0101944, IMG submission 75245) | Hot spring sediment bacterial and archeal communities from British Columbia, Canada, to study Microbial Dark Matter (Phase II) - Dewar... ...
AGGCTTGGAAGCGGTCCGCGCCCGGCTGGGCGAGTTGGAGGCCGTGGTGCGGCGTTTGGAACCCCTGTTGCCTCCGGCTTTAAAGACCACGGTGCAGCCCCTGCTGAATCGCCTCCCGTCCGACCCCGCCGCCACCAACGTCGCCCTGTTACCCCGGGCGTTGGCCCTGATCACGCTCCTCAACGAGGTGGACAAGTTCCACGGCACCTACACCGTGGCCGAGGAAACCCGCCCTGGACCAGACGGCCGCCAACATGCGGTCCAGGTCCTTTACGCCGGGCTGGCGCAAGCCTGGTTTGTCAACAAGGCGGGCGACTTCGCGGGCACGGGCGTGCCGACCCCCAATGGCTGGCAATGGACCCCCCGCAACGAACTGGCCCCGGCGATCACCCGCGCCATTCAAATGTACCGCAACGAACAGCCCGCCGAGTTCGTGGCACTGCCCGCGCAACTGCCATGAACCGCTCGCTTCTCACCGCACTGGCGCTGGGTTTTGCCGGCTGGATTGGGCGCGCGGACGCCGCGACCGCGCCGACCGCCGAAACGCTTGCCGATGCCGCCCGGGCGGACCTGCGTGCTGCGCTGGACGAACTGAGCGCCTTGCGTCAGCAAATCGAGGCCGAGCGCCTGCCGCTGGCGCAGAAACTGGTGGAGCTGGAACAACGCGTCCTGGACGAACGTGCCGCCCTGCAACGCGCCCAGCGCGAGGAGGCCAACCAAATGGTGCTGCTCGGCGTGCTGCGCTCCGAAGTCCAGGGTCAAAGCAACGAGGTCCGCGCCCTGGAAAGCCTGCTCGGCGAGTATCGCCGCACCCTCGAGACCCGCTTGCCCATCGCCGAGCTGACCCGTTACCGCGACGCGTTGCGCGAGGCAGCGACGGCGGCGGAATCGCCCGACCTGGCGCCCGCCGACAAACTGGCCCGCCAGCTTCAGTTCGTGGCCACCACCTTGCAGCGTGTGGAAGCCGCAGTCGGCGGCGACCGCTTCCCCGGCCAGGCCCTGAGCCCGGCGGGCGTGGTGGTAAATGGCACCTTCCTTCAATTCGGGCCGGGCTCGTACTTCCTCTCCGAAGACAGCACGGTCCAAGGCGTGGTCGAGCAACGCCTCAATTCGCCCGAGCCCAACGTGGCCGAACTCCCGGCCGCGCACGCCGCCGCCTTGCAGGAACTCATTACCAAAGGCTCGGGCCAACTGCCCGTGGACCCCACAGCCGGCAATGCCCTGCGCCTGCAGGCCACGCGTGACCCTTTGACGGTGCACATCGCCAAGGGTGGTCCGGTCATGGTGCCCATCCTGGCCTTGGGCGCGGTCGCGCTGTTGATCTTCACCGTGAAATGGCTCCAGGTACGGCGCGTGCGCGTGGCCACGTCCACCGATTTGCGTTCCATTCTCGCGGCCCTGGAAGCCGGACATCGCGACGTGGCGGAGCGCCGTGCCCGGGCCATCCCGGGGCCGGTGGGCGAAATGCTGGTCGGCGCCGTCCAGCATCATCGTGAGCCCAAGGAGTACATCGAGGAGGTCATGTACGAGAAGATGCTGGAGACGCGGCCGCACTTGGAACGCCTGGTGCCGTTTCTGGCCCTAGCCGCCGCGGCGGCGCCGCTCTTGGGCCTGCTTGGCACCGTCACGGGCATGATTAACACGTTCAACATGATCACCGTCTTTGGCACGGGCGACCCCAAGACACTCGCCGGCGGCATTTCCGAGGCCCTGATCACCACGGAATTCGGCCTCATCGTGGCCATCCCTTCACTCCTGCTGCACGCAATCCTGTCGCGCAAGGTCAAGGGCGTGCTCGCGAGCATGGAGCAAACGGCCACGGCCTTCATCAACGGCTTGCCGGACACCCCGGCGGGAGCCGCTTCCCCCGTCAATCCGCTACCGAGCCATGCTTGATCACATCTTGAAAATCTGGGCCGCCGGCGGCTGGGTCATGTGGCCGCTGCTGGGGGTGTGTGTGATGATGTTCGTGGTCGGGCTCAGCCTGTGGTTCGAGCTGTGGCGACGCCAGTACCGCCGGCTGCGCGAGTCGGAGTGGCAATCCTGGGTGCAGCAGCCCGACAAGGCCTGGGGGGAAGTGGGCGAAATCATCCACTACACCTCTGCCGGGCGCACCGCGGAAGAAATCAGCCAACGCTTTGCCGAAGTCGCTGCCGCCGAGTTGCCCGCGATAGACCGTCGGCTGGCCACGCTGGGTACTTTGGTGGCAGCAGCCCCGTTGGTGGGCTTGCTCGGCACGGTTTTTGGCATGTTGGTCACCTTCCAAGCGCTGGCTGCGGGCGGCGGCGGCAAGGTGACCGAGGCGATGGCCAGCGGCATTTCGCAAGCGCTTTTCCCACCGGAAGTGGGCCTGTGTATCGCACTGCCGGGATTGCTCTTGACCCATCTAATCCGGCGTCAACGGCAGGAACTCGAGGCCTTTCTGGCCCGTTTGGAAAGCTACACCCTTCAGCACTTCCGCAAGACCCTGCCCCCGGCGGATGACCCCGCTGGTCTTAAGCCGGTCGCTGCGCCGCTGGAAGCACTCGAACCCGCCCGAATGCCCGCATGAGGTACCGCCGCGCCATCGTGGAGGCGGACGAGACGACCGACATCAACGTGTCGCCGTTGATTGACATGGTCTTCATCCTCCTGATCTTTTTCATCGTCACGACCGTCTTCGTCGAGGAAACCGGCACGGAAGTGGACAAGCCCCAGGCCGCCACGGCCACGCAGCTCGAAAAGAACAGCATTCTCCTCGCGCTCACGGCCAAGGGCGAAGTCATTTACGGCGGCAAGGAGATCGGCCTGGGCGGGGTGCGCCCCCTGGTGGCGCGCCTGTGCCAGAGCGAGCCGATGCCGGTAATCATCCAGGTGGACCAAAAAGCCAGCGCCGGCCTGCTGGTGCGCGTCATTGACGAAGCCAAGCTCGGCAAGGCCAAAAACGTCAGCATCGCCACCGACCCGGCCGCGAACTGACGCGCGCGGGCGGACTCCCGGCCATGCGTCCCCTGTACACACCCGCCAGTCGCCACCGCGCCGGTTTGCCCGGGGTGTTTCTCGCGGCCGCGCTGCTGACCTTGGGCGTGTTTCTCATCCTGCCGCTCACACAAATGGTTTCCGCGCGCCGGCAATCAGTTCTGGCCGTGCGCCCGGCGGATTTGGCGCAAATGGAGGACCAACCGGAAACCGAGCCGCCCCCGCCACCCCCGCCCCCCGAACCGGAACCGCCGCCCGAGCCGCCGCCCGCGTTGGCCGAAGCGAGCCAACCCTTGAACCTGAACGTCAGCCTCGACGTGGCCCTGGGCTCGGGCGGTGCGATGGCCACGGCGGCGAGTTGGCTGCAGGAGGCCGTCAGTCAGACTGCCGGCACCGATGCCTTCAGCGTGGCTGACCTCGAGCGTCGCCCCGAAGTGCTCAACACCGTGCCCCCCGCCTACCCGGAGGCGCTCCGCAAGGCGCGCGTCGAAGGCGCGGTGACCCTGGCCTTCGTGCTTGACGAATCGGGGCGCGTGGTGGACCCGCGCGTCGAGCACGCGACGCACAAGGAATTCGAAGCAGCCGCCCTCGAGGCCATCCGCAAGTGGAAATTCAAGCCCGGCCTCAAGGACGGCCAACCGGTGCGGACCTACCTGCGCCAAACCGTCCGCTTCCGCCTGCCGGAGGCCGCTTCGCGCTGAAACCACCTTTCATGAACACTGCCACCTCCCCCACCAGAAGGCGCCAACGTTGGCTATTTCAAATCCCCGCGCTGCTTGGATGTTGCCTGCTGGCTCTCCCGGCCGCGGGCGCCACGCGCCGCGACAAAAAGGCCCCTTCGTCCGCGGCGCTGAGCGCCCTGGCCGCGACTCCCGGCGGCCCACTGCCGTCGTTTGCGCCCCTGCCGGAAGATCACCCGTTGGCCGGCTTCTGGAACGACCCCGACATGGCCCGGCGGCTCTGGGGCAGCTACGGCTTTTTGTCCGAGCGCGAACCGCGGCTGAGCACCGAGGAACAGACACTGTACCGGGACACCATTCTGCCGTTGCTGCGCGAGGACCCGGCCAAAGCCATCCCCGCGCTCGAGGCCGCCGCGAAACCCGAAGCCAGTGCCCTGTTCGATTACACGCTCGGCACGGTGCATTTCCAGCGCGAGGACTTCACCAATGCCGTGCGGCATTTCGAGACCGCGCTGGCCAAGTTTCCCGATTTCTTGCGCGCCCAGCGCAACCTGGCCCTCGCCCTGGTCCGCCAGGGACGTTACGCCGAGGCCATCCCGGCGTTGACGCGCACGCTCACCTTGGGCGGAACCGACGGAAAAATCCTCGGTCTGCTGGCCATTGCTCAAGTGCAGGAAGGTCAGCACCTCGCGGCCACGGCGGCCTATCAGCAGGCACTGCTGTTCGAACCGGACAACTGGGATTACCGCTTGGGGCTGGTCAAATGTTACGTGGCCACGGCCAACTATGGCGCGGCGCTCGCGCTGCTGGACGAACTGCTCGCCAAGTACCCGGACCGCGAAGCACTTTGGACCCTTCAGGCCAACATCTACGTGCAGCAAAATCAGCTCGGCAAAGCCGCGGTCAACTACGAGGTCCTGCGCAAGCTCGGCCGCGCGGGCGCGGCGCAACTCAGCCTGCTGGGTGACATCTACCTCGCCGAGGGCGTTCCCGACCTGGCCCTTTCCGCCTACCTCGACGCCGCGCGGCTGGACGGCGGCACCAACCTGGCCCGCACCCTGCGGGCGGCCGACCTGCTCATCAGCCGAAGCGCCTGGACGGAGGCCAGCACCTTGTTGAGCCGCGCGCGCGAGCTGGCCGGCGCAGCCCTGACGCGTGAAGACGAGCTGAAGCTTTTGCGCTTGGAAGCACGCGTGGCGTTGAGTACCGGCGCCGGAGACACCGCCATTGAACTGCTCGAACGCCTGCTTCAACGTAACCCGCTCGACGGCGAGGCCCTGCTGCTGGCCGGGGATTACTACAAGCAGCGGGGCGACGCCGAACGAGCCGCCTTCCGCTACGACGCCGCGGCCAAGATCGAGGGTTTCGAGGCGACCGCACTCGTCAAGCACGCGCAACTCTTGGTCGAGAACCAGCAGTACGCGCGGGCGGTGGAATTGCTGCGTCGGGCCCAGCGAATACAACCCCGCGATCCGGTCCAGCGTTACCTCGAAAAGGTCGAGCAGGTGGCTGCCCGCAGCCGGAGTTGAAATTCACGACCCGAGACCCGGCAATGAATTCGCATCAACAGGCATTCCACCGCCTCCCCCCAAAGACGAAGGCCCGCCCACGGCGCTGGAGGCAACAGAATGTCGGCAGTTCCTCATGGTGGGTCATGGCGCCCCTCTGGCTAGCGCTCCTGGGACAGGCGCAAGAAGCCGAGCGTGGGACCATCACGGGCACGGTCATCGAGAGCTGGGAAGGCAAGCCGCTGGCCGGCGTCACGGTGATTGTGCGGGGGACCACCTTGGCGGTCACCACTGATGCGCAGGGACGCTTCCAACTGACGGGGGTTCCGCCCGGAGTTTATACCCTCCAATTCTCCGCCCCGGGCTACGCGCGCGCGACACTGGGCGAGGTGCTCGTAGCGGCGGGACAAACTTCGCCGGTCTCCTACAGCCTGCGGCCCGAATTCTACGAGATGGAGGACTACGTGGTGACCGCGCCGGGTCTCGAACCGCAGGAAAGCAGCCTGCTGTTGGAGAGACAAAGCGCGGCGTCTTTGCTCGAGGCCATCGGCTCCGAGCGTTTCACCCGTCTGGCGGCCAGTGACGCTGCCGAGATCATGACCAAGATCACCGGCGTGGCCGTGGTGGAGGGCAAGTTTGCAGTCATTCGCGGCCTGAGCGACCGCTACAACCTGGCGTTGCTCAATGGGGCGGACATTCCCAGCGCCGACCCTTACCGGCGCGCGGTGCAACTGGATCTTTTTCCCGCCGATGTTATTGAAAGCGTAGTGGTTAGCAAGACCTTCACCCCCGATCTGCCAGGTGGCTTTTCCGGCGGGGCAATGAATATCCGTACGCGATCCTTTCCTGAGCAATTTGTTTTTAAAACCGGCGCGGGAATGGCCTTCAACACCCAGTCCACCGGCAAGGAACGATTTCTTACCTACCCCGGAGGCAAAACCGATTGGTTGGCAATGGACGACGGTACGCGCAGCCTGCCCGGGGCCCTTAAGAATGTCAGCGGTGCCGATCTGCAACGCCTTGTACAAACCGCCACCAGCGGTAGCGCCGCCATACCTCTCGAGCAGAAAACTGCCGCCGCGCACGAAATGGATCGGCTGGTGCGCTCGTTTGGCACACCCCATATGGGCCCGACACGTCAGGCGCCGCCTCCGGACCACGATTTCAATTTGCTGGTGGGTGACACGGTCAAGCTGGGCACGGTCCCTTTGGGCTATTTCGCCGGGCTGAACTACGAACGCGATTATCGTTTTTACGAAAACGGAATACGGCGCCGCTACTCGCCCACGCCGGGTGGAGAACCGGAACCTTACCAGGACTATTCGGACAGTTCCGCCGTCTCCTTGGCACAGTGGTCGGTTCTGGCAAGCTTGGCCATACAGCTTTACGAGTTGCATAATGTCGGATACACATTTTTGTACACGCAGAACGCGGAGGATCGCGCGCGGACACTGTATGGACGCATCGAAAGCAGCGGAGAGGATCAATTCAACGATCTGCGGCGCACCCACCTGAACGAGCTGCACTGGACCGAGCGCAATCTGGCCGCCCACCAGTTCCGAGGGGACCATACCTTTCCGGCGCTCAGCGATTTGCGAACGGACTGGCTTTTTTCCCTAGCGAGCACCACCCAGGACGAGCCGGATTTGCGCTATTTTAATTTCATCAGCTACCCCAACCCGCAGAATCCGGAAGACCCGCTGCGCGGGGTGGACCTCATCAGTAACAACATACCTTTCCCGGACAAGCCCACCCGTTATTTCCGGCACCTCGAGGATTCTAATTGGAACGGCAAGCTGGACCTGAACTTACCGATCGAAGACGGGCGCGGTTTGGCTTGGAAGACCAAGGCGGGCTTGTACGCCAGCCAGTCGGAGCGCACTTTCCGTGAGCGCACCTTTAGTTATTCCGGCGGCACCGGCAGCTTGGTGGATGTCGAGACCTTTGGTTACGAGTACATGCTGGGCACCAATGCGCCGCCTCCCCGTCTGGTGAGACAGGGCAATCGTTCGCGATACAGCTTTGCTCGCAGCTTGTCGTCGGTCTTCGGCAACAACTACTATGACGGCTTGCAGGAAATCTCCGCCGCTTATGGCATGGTCGAGATCCCGCTTTTGGAGCGCTTGCGTCTCGTCGGCGGAGTACGTTACGAGACCACCCTGCTGCAGATTGATTCGAGCGCATTTCAGTCCACCCGCAGCTTCCGGGGTGAGATAGACCGGGCAGACCTGCTCCCGGCCGTCAATCTGACCTGGGAATTCCGCGATGGAATAAGCCTACGGCTCAGCTACGCGGAAACTGTGGCCCGACCGACCTACCGGGAATTTGCACGCTACCGCAGTTATGACGTGGCGGGCGACCAAATCGTCGAAGGCAACCCATTCTTGCGAATGACCAGTGTGGATAACTACGACGCGCGCTGGGAATGGTTCACCGCAAGCGGCGGGTTGGTTTCCGTGGGAGTGTTCTACAAGAACTTGGAGGATCCGATCGAAAAATTCAATGCCACGCTCAGCCCAGAGGGAGAGATTCTGTGGACTTCATCCGGCGATTTCGTCACATTTTTGAACACCCCCAAAGCGACGGCCTGGGGCGTTGAACTCGAGGCCCGACAGAATCTTGACTTCTTGGAGTCCAACCTCAAGCCCTTCAGCCTGGGTTTCAACTTTGCCTGGATTGAAACCGAGGTGTCCCTCCAGCCGGAAATCCAGGAGCTTAAATACCGTTCCACTGGCCAGCGCGTGGCGGTCCGTCCGCTGTTCGATCAATCTCCTTACATAGTTAACGCCGATTTGTCCTACGACAACGCTAAGACCGGCACCAGTGCCACCCTCGCCTGGTATTATGCGGCCGAACGACTGGCCCTGGTGGTCAATAATGGCTATGACATTTATGAACAAGCGGCCCCTTCACTGGATTTCGTGCTGACACAGAAGCTGGGGCAGCATTGGACCCTGAAGCTTACCGCCCGCAACCTGCTTGATCCCGAAATTCAGCGGTCCTATGCCGTATCTGGCGCCGCGGATACCCGGTACCTTTACTCGTCCTACACAAGGGGAATCACCTACGGCTTGTCTCTGAGCTACCAATACTAGGTTCCCGAAGGTTCCCCTAGGTTCTTGGAGCTTCCCACGTCACGGAAATGAAACATCCTTGTAACCCTCCGGTCGTGGCCAGAACACTCACCCTTGCCTAAAATCTCGTCTCGGCGCCCCGCAAAGGGCGCACGCATGGAACAAACCAGAAAAAAGCACACATGAACCGAACGACCATGAAACTGCTTCTGACCGCCGCCTTGGCGGCGGTAACTTGGCCTGCGCTGAGCGCCACCGTGACGGTGCGGGGGATTTTGCGCGGGGAACACACCTGGACGGCGGACAACGAGTATTTGCTGGACGGGTGGGTGTACGTGGTGGACGGCGCGGTGTTGAACATCGAGGCCGGCACGGTTATCCGCGGCAAGGAGGCGGCGGCGGCACCGGATTACGGGGCGCTGTTCATCTGCCGTGGCGGCAAGATCCACGCGCTGGGTTCGCCGGCCAATCCGATTATTTTCACGACGCAGAGCGATGATTTGGACGATCCGTTCGACATCCCGCTGGAGGCCGAGCCGACGGGACGGGGTTTGTGGGGCGGGGTGGTGATCTTGGGCAAGGGGCGGATCAACCGGCCGGACGCGGAGGCCTCGGGCTCGGGGCGCAATCCGGACGGCAGTTGGTACCAGCTTTACGAGGGGCTGGGGGATGCGACCGATCCGGAGACGGGGCAGGGGCTGCACCGTTTCGGGGGCAACGACAACGATGACAATTCGGGGGCGTTGCGGTTTGTCTCGATACGGTATGCGGGCAAGGCGCTGGATGCGAACAAGGAACTGAACTCGCTGTCGCTGGCCGGGGTGGGGCGGGGGACGGCGGTGGAGTTTGTGGAGGTGTACGCGGGGGCGGACGACGGCTTTGAGATTTGGGGGGGGGCGGTCAACACCCGCTACTTGGTGGCGTCGTTTCATTCGGACGAGTGTTTTGACATGGACCAGGGGCACGAGGGCAAGCACCAGTTCTGGTTTGGGTTTCAGGGCTTTTCGGCGGACGAGGGGTTCGAGTTGAACGGGCAGCCCTCGGGCGGGGCCAACGTGAACGAGCCCGGGGCGGAGCCCTTGGGGCGGCACCAGATTTACAATGTGACGCTCATCGGCGAGGGCGGGCCGGGCTCGGGCAGTGATGCGATGAACACGCGCAGCGACTACTACGGAGCCATTCACAACTCGGTGTTTGTGCAGTTCCAGGGGCGGGACCAGGTGGCGAGCGTGCCGACGTACCAGGGGACAGTAACGCACAATCTGTTCTGGGAGAACGTGGGGGGCCGGGGGATTGTGGACCAGACCAACAACGCGTTTGCGGACCCGAGGCTGCGGGAGATTGACCGGGGCCAGAACGGCAAGCTCGACCCCCGGCCCCGGCCCGAAAGCCCCGTCTTCACCGGTTACAAAACCCCGCCCGCCGACGGGTTCTTCATCGCCGCCAACTACAAAGGCGCCTTCAAGGAGGCTCTTTGGTTCCAAGACTGGTCGGCCCTGCACCAAAACAGGCACATTGCCGTACCCGGGCCGGTCCCGCCGGTAGTCAGCGCGCGACGCGACGGGAACAACCTCGTGCTCACTTGGACCGGCACCGCCGCTAGTTACCTGGTGCAAAAGAAAACCAGCCTGTCTGACGCTGAGTGGACGAACCTCGCCACGACCAGTGACCAAACCTACACGGTTCCAATCGAGGGCGAGACCGGATACTTCCGAGTGGTGCAGCCTTGAGTTAAACCGCGAGCCACTGCACGCGGGCTCCCAGGCCTGCGGGCTTGGTTGGACACAGCGTGGGATTGAAGCGGGAGGGCCCTCGGGCCCTCCTTTTTTTACTGGACCACTACAGAAACGAGCCTACGGCACGGGCACAAAAAAAGACCAACCCTGGCCAAGTGCT
>Ga0101944_10008143_pt1 | contig 10115 bp, 6 predicted proteins | sample DewCreD2012metaG_FD_75245 | JGI IMG/M metagenome (GOLD analysis project Ga0101944, IMG submission 75245) | Hot spring sediment bacterial and archeal communities from British Columbia, Canada, to study Microbial Dark Matter (Phase II) - Dewar... ...
CCGCGGAACTTCCCCTGGGTTTCGAGCCATTTGTCGGGCAAGGCCGCCCTGCCGCCCAACTCCGAGAGATCGCGGCCTGCGCCCGAGGCGTCCGTATCGGTGACGGAATCGGGGGCCTCGTCGTTTAGTCGTTCGTCGGCGCGCGCGACTCGCGGCGACGGCCCGCAGCCATCGAGCAAGGCCTTGCGCGACGTGGCCGCGGACAAGTCCGTTCGCCTCCGCGAGGGAACGGAACTGAAAGACCGGTTGGCCGTGTTCAAGCCGGCGGGCGATCGAACCTTGTGCTTTGTTTCCGGAATGCCGCAGCGAATGATCGTTTTGGAGAACTTGGCGTTGGAGCGGGTGCTGCAAACACTCGAGCGAAGTTCCGTCGAGCTTCAATGGAGCATCCGCGGCGTGGTGAGCGAGTATCGCGGGACGAACTATTTGCTCATCCAGCGTGCCGTCGTGCTTGGGCCGACCGGCGTTCCGCGGGCAGAGTAGAACCCAGCGGAAGGATGTTCGTCGCGTGCGGAAATGATCGGTTTTCTCTTGCAAGAAACAAGTAAGCAGGTCATTTTACACCGTGCGAGGTATTTACCTCGCGCGGCGTGAAATGGCTTCTTTCTCGTAGGAGAAAATCGCTCATTTCGGCACTCGAGCAGTATAAATGACCCTCGACGACGAGTCGGGGGCGTCATTCTCCCGCACCCGGCGACAGTCAGATTACTCTGCCCCTGACGGCAGAAGATTTGATCGCCCCGCCTTGGCATTTCCTGCAATTTGCCTCTCTTTTGTTTTTTGCTGCTCTTGCGATTTTCGCCACAGTTTTCCGATTCGCACCAGCCGGCTCGCAACTCTGATCCCCCATATGGTTGCTTTGCCAACCTGTGGCTGCTGCGCGGACGACGCGACTCTCCGCGAGCAAAAGGACTTATACCTCGCACAGCGTGAAATGAATTCTTTATCTTACAGGAGAATAAGAGGGCAATTCATCGCGCGAGCCATTATTCGCATATTGCCATACCTCCTTTCGTCGCCGGACACGCGATTCCCCCTTGTTGCGGCAACGGCGGAGGAGTACAATCAGCCCGCATTGCTCGGCTTAACGAGGCATTGTCTCGGGCGGTCGGCTTTTTAAGCCGGTTTGCCGGAGAGCCGTTTCGTTTTTGCGCTCTGTTGCACGACGGGCGGTGTTGTTTTCCAACGAAAACTGTGTGTTCATGCTTTTGCACGGGCATAGGTTTTGATTCGAGCAAATACGTAAGACGTTTTGATAAAGGGACTTAGCTCCACGATTCGCCGAGTTGGGCAACGCGGGTGTTGTGGTTTCGGGTCCCGTCCCTGTTCTTCGTGTTGAAGAAAATCAGGCTGAGGCGAACACTCGGCGACGGACGTGAATCGCCCGTCGCGTCTGCGGCGCATGGGGTTGTGCCGCGTTGGGCCGAAGCGTACGTTTGGCCTTGCCAGAAGGCCGAGGAATATCGACGGCGAGAATCATGTCAGACCAGACCGACCGACCTGACGACGACCTGACCGGCCAAGCCGGCGAATCGCATGTGGAGACGGCGACGACCGAAGTGCCGGCTGAAGCAGAGGCGCAGCCGAAGTTGAATCTTCAAGTCGAGATTGAGAAGCCCTCGGCCTGCGAGCGACGGATCACCGTGCGGGTTTCGCGCGAGGACATCGAGCGGTATTTCAACAAAGAGTTTTCCGAGTTGATGCCCGAGGCGCAGGTGCCCGGTTTTCGTCCGGGCCGGGCGCCGCGACGGCTGGTCGAGAAGCATTTTCGCAAGCAGATTGGCGAAAAGGTCAAGGCGCAGTTGCTCTACGACAGCGTCGAGCAGATCAACGCCGATTATCGGTTGACGCCGATCAGCGAGCCGTCGATCGATATCGACGCCGTGGAACTGCCGGACGAAGGCGAATTGGTGTACGAGTTCGAAATCGAGGTTCGCCCCGACTTCGACTTGCCCCAATGGAAGGGCCTGAAGCTTCGCGTGCCGCAGCGCGAGGTCGACGACGCGGATGTCGATTATTATTTGGCGCAAATCCTCGAGGAACACGGCCGGCTGGTTCCCTGTGACGGCCCGGCCCAGCTCGATCATACGATTGTCTGCGACGTTGTGTTCCGTCACGAGGGCAAGGAACTGGCTCGGTTTAAAGAGTGCCTGCTGCGGCTGCGGCCGAAGCTGAGCTTGGTGGACGGCGAGATCGAGGCCTTCGGTTCGGGGTTGGAGGGCGTGAAGGCCGGCGAGTCGCGGACGTTGACAGCCTTGGTCGCGAAAACGGCGCCGGACGAAGCCCTTCGCGGAAAAGAGGTGGAGGCCGAGTTCCGCGTTCATGAGGTCAAACGGATCGAATTGCCGGAGCTGACGCCGGAATTCCTCCGTGACCTCGGGGTTTTCGAGAGCGAGGCCGAATTGCGCGACGCGGTGCGGGATTCGCTGGCGAATCGGTTGAAGTATGAGCAACGGAAAGTGGCCCGCCAGCAGGTTTCGGCACTGCTGACCGAGGCGGCTGACTGGGAATTGCCGCCGCAATTGCTGGAGCGGCAAACCGAGCGCGAACTTCGTCGCGCCGTGCTCGAACTGCAAGCCAGCGGTTTCAGCGACGAAGAGATTCAGGCTCACGAAAACCGGCTCCGCCGCAACGCCGGCGAGATGGTGGCCGCGGCCTTGAAAGAGCATTTCATTCTCGAACGGGTGGCGGAAGAAGAAAAGATCACGGTGAGCGAAGAGGATTTCGACAAAGAGATCCGCGAGATCGCCCTGCGACAGAACGAGAGCCCGCGGCGGATCCGCGCTCAATTGGAGAAGTCCGGCGCGATGGACGTGCTGGCCAATCAAATCATCGAGCGCAAAGTGATCGATTTGATTTTGGAGAACGCCCAGTACGAGTACACTCCTTATGAATTCCCCAAGCGAACGGAGGAGGTCGCCTTGGCCTTGTCGATTTGCGGGACGGTAACGAGCGACATCCCTGAAGCCACCTCGGCGGACGCAGCACCGGCCGAAGGCGGCCGCCCGGGCGAACCGCGGCGTTACGGTTGAAAGCAGCGTTCCGGCTGAGGGCGGCATTTCGGTCCCCGGCGGCGCGAGAATTGATGGCGTTACCGTTGAGGGCGTTTCAGTTGAGGGCGAACCGGGCCCGGCGACGAGCGGCCGGCGGCCGGGGTACGAACTGCGCGGCGGGCAACTTTGAACACGGAGGTTGATTCATGAGCGATTCGCATCGGCTGACGAGCGCCGTGCCGCAGCTTTCCTACCGCGATTATCAGCGGCAGCGCCAGATGACCCTCGGCGACTTGTTGCTGGAGAATCGCATCATTGTCTTGCAGGGCGAAATCCACGATCTCAACGCCAGCGAGGTCGTGATGAAGCTGCTCTATCTGCAAAGCGAGAACCGGCGGAAAGACATCCACTTTTACATCAATTCGCCCGGCGGCAGCGTGACGGCCACGCTGGCCATCTACGACACGATGCAGATTCTCAGTTGCCCGGTGAACACCTATTGTTTCGGGCTGGCGGCCAGCGGCGGCGCCGTGCTTTTGGCCGGGGGGGCCAAGGGCAAACGATTCGCCCTGCCCCACGCCAAGGTGATGATCCACCAACCGTACGGCGCGGTGGGCGGCCAGGTGTCGGACATCGAGATTCAAGCCGACGAAATCCTCCGCAGCCGCACCACGATCAACGAAATCTTGGCGACGCACACCGGCCAGCCGATCGAGCGAATCGCCAAAGACACCGATCGCGATTTCTACATGACCGCCCAACAGGCCAAGGAGTACGGGCTGGTGGACGAGGTGCTGCAAAAGCATCAAGTCCCCGGCGGCAAGGAGAGCGAAGACGACGAGTAGCCGGGCCGGTGCGCCGCCGCAGCCGGCAGCTTGTCTGCGACGCAAGCGAATCAGTCACGGATCGACCCATACCGCGGAGCGTGCCATGCCTTTGGTGCCTTTTGTGATCGAGAAAAGCGGCCGCGAAGAGCGGGCGATGGACATCTACAGTCGCCTGCTGAAAGACCGCATCATCTTCCTCGGCTCGCAAATCAACGACGAAGTGGCCAATGCCATCGTCGCTCAGTTGCTCTTTCTTCAAGCCGAAGACCCGAAGGCCGACGTGCATATGTACATCAACTCGCCCGGCGGCAGCATCACGGCCGGCTTGGCGATTTACGACACGATGCAGTTTATCAACTGCGACGTGGCCACCTACTGCGTCGGGCAGTGCGCGTCGATGGGAGCGATCCTGCTGGCCGCCGGCACGCCGGGCAAACGCCGGGCCTTGCCCAATTCGCGGATCATGATCCATCAGCCGCTGGCGGGAATGGAAGGCACGGCCGAGGACATTCTCATTCACGCCCGCGAATTCGTGAAAATCAAGGACCGCCTCAACCAAATCCTTTTGAAGCATACCGGCCGCCCGCTGGAACAGATTCAGCGCGACACCGACCGCGATCGGTTCATGAGCGCCGAGGAAGCCCTCAGCTACGGAATCATCGATAGCGTGATTGAACACGCGCCGGCGTCGGGCTGACGGGCGGCGCGCGGCAGGGGGGATCAACTCGGCGGACGCCGCCGGCGGCGCCGAGAGCAAGGCAACGCAAGGATGCGCTGCCGCAACGGAATCAACGCCTTGCCCAATCAGGTGCGTTATGAAGGCATGGAAGCCCTCGGTCATTCTGGCCCTTTGCTTGGGCGCGGCCGCGTGCCGCAGCGACCCCAACATTGCGCTGCTCGAACGCGAGCTGCGGTTGCAGGAAGACAGAATCTATCAACTCCAAGACGAGTTGGAGTTGTGCAGCGACGAGTTGCACGAGGCCCGCCGCAAGCTCGCGCAGGCGGAGCAAGCGCCGGCGACATCGAGCGTCTCGCGGCCGACCGGCGCGCGCAGCCTCCCGGCCGAGGCGCATCCCGGTGCCCTTGTGCCCGAGGCCATCCCCGCGGTGGAAGTGCCGATCGAATCGGGCGACGCGAAACCTTCCGGCGCAGCGCCGGCAGGATCGCCGGGCCCGGGCTTTCCCGTCCGCGGCGTCGGCCTGCAACGCAAACCGGCCGTCGTTGCCGGAAGCAGCCGGCAGGTGGCGGCTATCGAGCTGAACCGGTTGGCCACTGGCGGATTCCGTCGGGGGAGAGCGGCCGGGCATGAGGGCGTGATGGTCGTCATCGAACCGCGCGACGCTCAGGGCCGCATCGTCGCCGCCGCCGGCCAAATCAGCGTGGTCGTCGTCGATCCCGCGCTGCCCGGCGATGTCGGCCGCATCGCTCGCTGGGACTTCGCCGCCGAAGAGGCCGAAGCACTGCTGGTCACCGACGGGCCCGCGCCGGGCCTGCACCTGGAACTCCCCTGGCCCGCCGAACCGCCGCAAAACGAAGACCTGCACCTGTTCGTCCGCTACATCACGGCCGACGGTCGAAAACTCCAGACCGATCGGCCGATCAAAATCGAGCTGGCCGACGCGCCGCCGCGCACCGCGCAGCCGGCTCAGGTCGGACCGATGCTCACCGGCGAGCCGGGCGACCGATCGACGCCGGCTCCTCCGCCCGCAACCGCAGCCGCGCCGACGCCTCTGCTGCCGCGCGGCGCACCGGCCGCGGGCGACACCGCTGCCGGGTCGAGCGACGGTCGCGGTGCAAGTCCAGCGGCCGAGTCCCGCCCCGCCGCCGACGAAACCGCCCCGCGCGAAGCGGCCGAGCGGCCCAAACAGCCGACATCCGGCGAGGCCCCGTCGCGCACGACAACCGCAGTGAAGCGCCCCGCATGGTCGCCCGAACGGCGCTGAGCGCAGCCGGCGCGATCGATCCGGCGTTTCGCCCAATACGGCAATGCCGCGTGCAGCCGGCTTGTTCGCCTTGGTCTTTCGGCAGCGGGCTGTTATACTGTTGGTGTTCCGAAATGAGCGAGTTCTTCCCGCGAGAAAGAGGCCGTTTCGCACCGCGCGAGGTATAGAGTATCGTGCGAGTTGTCCGCTGAACGGGCGACCTGCCGCTCGCTTGCAGATCGCACGCCCGGCGGCGGCTCATCCCGAGCGGCGAACGGAATCGGCGATGGCCAACCGCGACAACCATTACGAATCCGCCTTCGAGGAGTATCTCCGCGTTCACGGGCTGCCGTATGTGGCCGTCGATGAAGGCCGGCGGATCCTCGCGGGCGATGGGCAGTCGCTCAAGAACCTCGATTTCATCGTATCCGTCCCGGGCGGCCCGAGTTGGCTGATCGATGTCAAGGGCCGACGGTTTCCCAGCGGCTGCCGTCATCGCCAGTATTGGAAGAACTGGTCCACCCGCGACGATCTCGACGGCTTGGCCCGTTGGGAGGCGATTTTCGGGCCGGGCTTTCGCGCGATGTTCGTCTTCGCCTACCAGATCGTGGGCGATCGCGCGCCGCTGCCGGCCGCACAGCTCTTTGCCTTTCGCGATCGGCTCTACGGATTCGTGGCCGCCCCGTTGGCCGACTATGCGCCGGCAGCGCGGCTGATCTCGCCGCGATGGCAAACGGTGGCCATGTCGGCGGGTTCATTTCGGCAGATCGCCCGCCCGCTCGATGATCTGCTTGCCGTACCGACCGGCTGACGGTCTTCGCTTGTCCGCGGAGAAGACTTCGCTCGTCCGTGCCGGCCCGAGCGCTCACCCGGCGGCAGTTCCGCAGAAAACGCATTGCCGTAAGTCGCGTTTTCGCCCGCCGCGCTTGGTGCCCCAAGCGCGAAGCACGAAGCACGTGTTTCGATAGGCTTGCCGATCCGGGGTTCTCGGGCGTATGATGATAGGCTCGATTTCGGATGCGTTCGGCCGGTCGCCGGTTCCGCATCTTGAACCGCTGCCTTCGGGATGCGATTGCGGGTGGAGGCGAGCCGGTTCGGGCTTGCGCATGGGCGTCGGGGCTGCTGTTCAGACGAACACTGTTCGCCGTAGCCGGTCGATCGAGCGGACGAGTTTTTTCTTTCAAGGAGAGTTGCAGTCGTGTCGCAGGTCAAAAGCCGGATGTCGAGCAAGGTGGCCGATCTTTCGTTGGCCGAGTGGGGGCGCAAGGAAATCGAGTTGGCCGAGAAGGAAATGCCCGGCCTGATGGCGTTGCGCCGCAAGTACGGCCCGACAAAGCCGCTGCGCGGCGCGCGGATTGCCGGCTGCTTGCACATGACGATCGAAACGGCCGTGCTCATCGAAACCCTCGTCGAGCTGGGCGCCCAAGTCACGTGGACGAGCTGCAACATTTACTCGACGCAAGACCAAGCGGCCGCCGCGATTGCCGCCCGAGGGATCCCGGTGTTCGCGTGGAAGGGCGAAACGCTTCAGGATTATTGGGACAACATCCTTTGCCAACTGGGATGCTTTGAGGATGCCGACGGCCCGAACTTGCTGCTCGACGACGGCGGCGATCTGACATTGCTGATTCACAAAGGGGTCGAGTACGAAGCTGCCGGCGCCGTGCCCGACCCGGCCGCGGCGTCGCATCCCGAGCAGAAGGCGTTGCTAACAACGCTTCGCCGGAGCCTCGAAGAGGATCCGCAGCGGTTCACCCGCATGTCGAAACAGATTCTCGGCGTGAGCGAAGAGACGACCACCGGCGTGCATCGCTTGTACGATATGGCCGCCCGCGGCACGCTGCTTTTCCCGGCGATCAACGTCAACGATTCGGTCACCAAGAGCAAGTTCGACAATCTCTACGGCTGCCGCGAGTCGCTGGCCGACGGGATCAAGAGGGCCACCGGCGTGATGGTGGCCGGCAAGGTGGTGGTTGTTGCCGGCTACGGCGACGTGGGCAAGGGTTGCGCCCATTCGATGCGGAGCTACGGCGCGGGGGTGATTATCACCGAGATCGACCCGATCTGCGCATTGCAGGCGGCGATGGAAGGCTACGAAGTCACCACGATGGAAGAGGCCGCGCCGCAAGGGAACATCTTCGTCACGGCCACCGGCTGCTGCGACGTGATTCGCGGCGAGCACATCGAGAAGATGCCCGACGGCGCGATCATCTGCAACATCGGGCACTTCGACCTGGAGATCGACGTCGCCTGGTTGAACAACACCCCCGGCGTGAAACGGATTAAGATCAAAGACCTGGTTGACAAGTATGTGTTGCCCAACGGGCGATTCGTTCTGTTGCTGGCCGAGGGGCGGTTGGTCAATCTGGGATGCGCCGAGGGGCATCCGTCGTTCGTCATGTCGAATTCGTTCACCAATCAGGTGCTGGCGCAATTGGCCCTCTACACCGAACGCGATCGCTACCCGTTGGGCGTGCATACTTTGCCGAAGAAGCTCGATGAAGAAGTGGCCCGGCTGCACCTCGAACAACTGGGCGTAAAACTGACCCGCCTTACCCCGAAACAAGCCGAATACTTGGGCGTGCCGGCGACGGGTCCGTTCAAGCCCGACCATTACCGCTACTAAACAACCCCGCCAGAATCGAACGGCGAAGCCGAACGCAGCGCACGGTGCAGTGCTGCGTCCGCGGCCGCTTTCGCAATTGTGCGCAATGATTTTGTTCTCCCTGCAAGAATTCCGGTGACCAACGGAAACGGGTTCTGGACTGGTTGCGGCAGCGCCGTTTGGCCGGCGGTTCTGCTGCTCTGCGCGAGCGTCGGCCTGACGGCGCACTCGGCGGCGCGGGCGGAATCGCTCGGCGACGAACCGATGAGATTTTGGGCCGTCGGTTTCGACGGCCGCCCGTTTTCGGCGGCGTCGATGGACGGCTCATGGTGGGATTCGTCGGCGCGGTTGGCGGGCCGCCCCTTGTTCGACGCCCAGCGGCCGATCCGCTGCCTGTACGACGCCTCGCGGAGTCCGCGTCTGCCGGCGGCGTTTATTGTTCTAGCTAACAGCGACGTGTTGCCCGGCCGCATCGTGCGTTATCAGGGCGCCACAGGCGATGACGAGTGGCCGTCGCGGTTTCTGGTTGTGCCCGAGCCGCCGGTGTTGTCGGCCGAGCCGGCGGGCATTTGGGTTCGCGCCGATCAGGTGCTTCGCATTGTTGCCGCCGCTACCGACCCGCCCGCTGAAACGCCGGGACAAATCGTTACGATTGACGGTCGCGCGATTTCCGCCAATGCGATTCGCTGGTCGGAGCGAGGGTTGCGGGCGCTGACCGACAGCGGGGTTGTGACCCTATCACTTGATCAAGTGGCCGCGCTGGCGGTCCCGAAGGTGGATCGTCCGGCCGCCGTTTGGGCGGACGGCGCGTTCGCCTCGCTGATGGCATCGCCTTGGGTGGCTCGCGTCGAAACCGAGGGCGGAGCGGTCGTTACTTGGCAGCGCGGCGTCGAGCAGGTTGTGCATCAAACGGTCAGCCGTCGAACGCGCCACGGTTTGGTTCGTGAAACCACGACGTCGCTGGCCGTTCGGCCGCGATGGGCGCTCTCGGGTGTGCTGATTCCCGCAGATTCGTTGGTCAGCCTGTCGTTGCGCCGCGCCGAGGAATTGCCTTTGAGCCTTCTGCCGGCCGCGCTCGTCGAGCAAGAGGCGGGCATTTACGAATGGCCGTGGCGGGCCAACCGCGGGGCGCGCGGCGGCGCGTTGCGGGTCGGGCCGCTTTGGGCCGACTTGGGGCTGGGCATGCACGCGCGCCAGGTGTTGGCGTTCGATCTGCCTTTCGGGGCGAAGACGTTTGAGGGCTGGGTCGGGCTTGATGCCGACGTGTGTGCGTCGGCCTGTGCCGATTATGTCGTCAGTGTGGTGCCTCGCGGCCAAACCGCTGCGATCGTCAAGGCGCGTGGGGTGTTGCGCGGCGGACAAGCGGCGAAGCGCGTCGGCCCGATCGATCTGACCGGGGCCGATCGGCTGCTGTTGGCCGCGGAGTTCGGCGAAGACGATCAAGCCAACGAGGCCGCCCCGTGGGACATCGGCGACCACGTCAATTGGGTGTTTCCCATCATCACGGTCGAGCAGGGTGGTTCGGCGGCGGCCGTTTCGACAACATCCAACGGCGGTGTGAATGGAGGCCCAGCGGCGGCTGCGGCGCGGGTCGGCGTTGCGGGCAGCCGCGAGGCGCTGGTGCGGTGGCTGACCCCGGGGTGGGAGTTCTGGACAGCCGAGTTCTCGCGACCGGATATTGCGGCCGCAGCGAGATTCGACGAAGCCATGAAGTGCTGGACCTCGGTGCTTCAGCGGAAGGCGTCCGACCGCGTCGTGCTCCGCCGCC
>Ga0101944_10008144_pt1 | contig 10114 bp, 6 predicted proteins | sample DewCreD2012metaG_FD_75245 | JGI IMG/M metagenome (GOLD analysis project Ga0101944, IMG submission 75245) | Hot spring sediment bacterial and archeal communities from British Columbia, Canada, to study Microbial Dark Matter (Phase II) - Dewar... ...
CCTGACGGTCAGCGCCCGGCCATGCTCTATGCTGGAAATCGCGCCCTGGCAGGCAGTATTCGAACGGCTTTGTCCAAAATAGCCTCAGAATTGGTGATTTGCCCCAATGTGCGCCCGGCGCTGGAGGTAGAAGACCTCGGCCCGGCGCAGCGTGAACTTGCTAAACTGGCGATCAACATTCGCCAACGCCAAATTCCAGAACTGGAAGAATTGCGCGCCTTGTCGGGGGGTGTTATCCTGCCTTCGGCGTATGCGCAGGGGCGGATGGTGCGCTTCCTCTCTGTCGATGGCGAGAACAAATATGTTTTGAGCGTCGACGCTGGCGCTTCTGCCGTTTCACTGGCGGCCGCATTTGGGGAGGACCTGCGCCTGAATATCTTTCCTCATTTTGGGCTGGGCGAGCCGCTGGCCGGGTTGTTGAAACATACCACGCTGGATGAGATTGCCCGCTGGCTGCCACTGGAAATCCCGGTCGAAACGGTGCGTGACTACCTGTACCAGAAATCTCTTTATCCGCAGTTTATCCCCGCTATACGGGATGAGTTGTTTATCGAGCAAGCCATCGCGCGCCAAAATCTTCTGTTATCTACAAATACAATGGCGCAACGCCTGCCCGGGCGCTATCGCAGGCAGGCTGGGCTGCTGCCGTCCTTCGACCTTATCCTGGCCGGAGGGGCGGTGCTGACCAATGCTCCCTCGCTCGGCCAGAAATTGCTGTTACTGTTAGATGGGTTACAACCTGTTGGGATTACGACCCTGGTGTTGGACCAGAACAACCTGCTCGCCATGTTAGGCGCGGCGGTTGAAATCAACAGCCTGTTGCCCGTCCAGGTTATGGACGCGGGCGCGCTGGCTTACCTGGCGACTGTCATTTCGCCGGTAAGCGACGCGGCTTTTGGCACGCCGATTGTGCGCGCCAAACTTATCCGTGAAGACGGAACAGCCATGATTAGTGAAGTCAATATGGGTAACCTGCAAATCCTGCCGCTCGATAGCGGGCAGAATGCGCGCCTGGAGTTGCGTCCCCTACGTAATGCGGATGTGGGACTTGGTCCCGGTCGCCCCGGGGCAGTCGATGTGGTTGGCTCTTCGCTGGGCGTAGTCATCGATGCGCGCGGGCGGCCCTTGCGCTTGCCTTCCAACCCAAGTGACCGGGTTAAGTTGCTCAAAAAGTGGCTCAAAACGGTGGGAGGTTGACCATGCTTGCGCCGCTGATTCACATCCTCCCTCTGACAACCATCATGCGCACGCGCCTGATGCCCGTCGATGGCAAAATCGTCGCCGGGGTTGGGCAAAAAGTCAACCCCACCGACACAGTTGCTGAAGCAATTGTGGGCCGCAAGCACCTGGTCATCGATGTGGCGCAAAAATTGGATGTTCCCCAGCGCGATGTTGGTAAGCTAATCAAAGTAAAAAAGGGGCAACAGGTCTCCAAAGGTGACTTGCTTGCTGAATCGCAGGGTTTGTTTGGCAGAGAAGTTGAATCTCCCGTCAATGGAACGATTGTCGCATCTGGCAGCGGCAAGATTGTCATCGAAACGGGGGGCGTTGTTTTTGAACTCCAGGCCGGTATCCCCGGAGTGATATCGCAGGCAATCGGCTTGCGCGGCGTTGTTATTCGCGCTACTGGGGCGGTCATCCAGGGAGTATGGGGCAACGGTAAACTTGATTATGGCATCATGCAAAGCCTGATGGAAAGCCCCGAAGATGTGTTCGAACCGGCGCGCATCGATGTCAGCCTGCGCGGTACAATTTTGCTCGGTGGTCATGTGGAATCTCAGAAAGTTTTCCAGAATGCGGCAGACCTGACGGTACGCGGACTGATTGTGACCAGCCTGAACCCGGCCTTGCTTCAGGCCGCAGCTCAGGCGCCTTTTCCGGTGCTGGTGCTAGAAGGATTTGGCCGCCGTCCGATGACATCCAGCGCATATAAATTACTAAGCACCAATGTCAAACGCGATGTTTCACTCAATGCCGAAACATCCACCCGGCAAAACAATGCGCGTCCCGAAGTATTCATCCCATTGCCTGTTTCACAGGAGCCGCCGGAGCCGCGCGAAGCCGAGACGTTTGCGCCCGGGCAACTGGTGCGCGTGGTTTCCCTGGCCAAACCAGGACGCCAGGGAACCATTCTCCAGTTACGTCCGATGGCGACCCTGCCCAGCGGAATTAAAGCCAACGCTGCCGAAGTGCGCCTCGAAAACGGGGAGCAAACCCTTGTGCCGCTCACCAATCTGGAAGTGGTGGGGTAAAATATACTGACCTACGCGAGGAGAATGAACATGGCCAACACATTTATTTTCGACGACGAAGAAGAGTCGCAGCCCACAATGGAAGCGCCGCAAGAATTTTCGTCTGATGAACTGGACGAGGATAGTGACGAAGAAGAGGAAGGTGAAGGCAGTAACCGCACATTCCTTATCATTGCCATTGTCCTGGGCGTCATCATCCTGCTGACCCTGATTTGCGGAACCATCCTGGCGTTTACGGTCTTCATCCCCGCCCAAAACGCGCGGACAACCGAACAAGCACTGGCGGCTTTCAACGCAACTGCAACCGCAGTAATTGTTGAGCAGACCGCCGTGGCGCAATCATTTACTCCTACGCCAACCATGACCGATACGCCTACGCCGCAGCCAACCGCAACGCCTGTTATTTTGTTCCCGACCGAGACCCAACCTATTGAAGTGGTGGACCCGGCGACAGCCACTGTTCAGGCGCTTGAGACGCGGCTGGCCGAAGTCAACCTGACTGCTACCGCCCAGGCAACTTCGGGAACCGCCACCCCAGCCGCTGGCACGGGAACCCCCTCGCCGACTACCCTCTCTCAAACTGGCTTCGCTGACGAGGTGGGCTTGCCCGGCTTGTTCATCGCGGCTGTCATCCTGCTGGCAGTTATCCTGTTGGCGCGCCGCCTGCGTCAGACGCCCCTCGCGCGCTAATCGACTCAAAGAAAACTCCCCCGGATTGATACAATTCGGGGGAGTTTCGATTCAACCTTTCCCTGCTTCGCGTAGTTGCGGTTCTTTTGGCTGCCTGAGCGGTATTTGGAGAAAGAATGTGCTGCCCTTGCCCAACTGGCTTTCGAGCCAGACCTTGCCGCCGTGCCGCTCGGCAATTGACTTAACAATTGCCAGCCCCAGGCCAGAGCCTTTCTGTTCGCGCGCCTCGCGTTGCCCGCCCCGGTAAAATTTTTCGAACAGGCGCGGCTGGTCGATAGGCGCAATGCCAATGCCGGTATCCTCGACTTCGAACTGTATCCCATCGCTGGTGATTTTCAATGTGACGCTGACCCGGCCATCTTGCGGGGTGTATTTAATGGCATTTTCCACCAGGTTGTACATGGCCTGTTCGAGCAGGGCCGAGTCGGCTTCCACCAGGGGCATGGTATTTTCGGGGAGTCGCAACGTAAGGTTGATGTTTTTCTGCGCTGCCTGGGGCTGGAGCGTGCTGACAACCCGTTCTACAGTATCGATGACGGGAACCATTTGCAGGTTCAAGCCAACGCCGGCGTCGATGCGTCCCAGGTCGAGCAGGTTGTTAACCATGCGCGACATGTTTTCGACACCGAACACGATTTTCTTGACATAGCCCTGCTGCTGTTCATTGAGCGCGCCAACCATCTCCAGCATGGTTGCGTACCCGCGCATGAGCGTGAGTGGTGAGCGCAGGTCGTGACTCACGGTGCTGACGAATTCCGTTTTTAGCGTGTCCAGTTGTTTGAAGTGGGTAATATCGCGCAGAATGCACACCCGTCCCACCGGGCGGCCCTCGGCTACCACTGGCGAGGCCGTCGCCAGGTAAATCTGGTTGTTGAGCAAGGTGACTTCAGTCGAGAGTTTGTCGGGCGGCGCATCGATGCTCATAATCTCGATGAGCGGCTGCTGAGTGAGCAGTTTTTCGATGGGCTGGCCTTCGCCAGTTCCCACCGCGGCGCCCAGAGCCTGCCAGGCTGCCGGGTTCGAGAGCAGCAGGCGGTTGTACTGGTCAGTCACCAGCACAGGATCAGGTGTGGAGGCCAGGATGGCCGCCAGCCGCTGCCGCCCGACCTCGGCGGTGCGGAACAGGTGATTGTTGGATGCGGCCAGCGCAGCCTGACCAGCCAGGGTGGTTAGGAAGCGCACATCGGCTTCAGAGAACAGATGGGGCTGGTCGAACCCGGCCCATAAAACACCATAGTGACGATTCTCATGGCGCAGCGAGACGGCTATCAATGATGCGGGCATGGGCCGGCCGGTGTTGATTTCCAGTCCACGCGCTCGAAAAACATTGGTGAGAACCACCCGCTCTTGCTGTTGGGCCAACCGGATAATCTGGTCATCCAGGTAGGCATATTTTTCTTTCGAGGGGCCAAGCGCGAAGATGACTCCCTTTCCCTGCTCGGCGTCTTCTTCCAGCGGGGGCATGACCACCCGCACGGCATGCGCGCCGGTTGCCAACACGGCTTCCATTACTGGCTGGATGGCGTCCTGCAAATCCAGGCTGGAGGCCACGCCCTGGCTGACGAGCAGAAGGCGGTTCAACTCCTCCAGGCGCGATTGCAAACTGACGCGCATTTGCTCGAAGGCGCGCCGCAGCTGGCCGACTTCGTCTACGCCATCGACGGTCATGGCATGGTCGAGTTGTCCCTGGGCGATGCGCACCGCTTCGCTCGACAGGCTTTGCAGGGAGGTGGTGACGGCTTTCAGGCCAAGCCGCAGGGAGACCAGCGCCACCACAGACAGGGCCAGAATCATGACCGAAAGCGGGGTAGCAATATCCAGGGCGAGCTGCTGGGCTTGCTGGGCCGGAACAGTCAGGACGACCGACCACGACCGTCCGGCAACTGGCTGGTAGTAAACCAGGTTGCGCGTCCCGCCCCGCGCGGTATCGTCGAAGAAACCGGCTTCTGTTTCCAGGCGGCCCGAATATAAACTCATTACCTGCCGGGCGGCTGGGTGATACAGGATGCGTCCGCTCTCATCGAGCAAAATCCCCTCGCCGCCCAGTTCTTCTATCGATTTCAGGCTGTTGAGCATGGGCTGGGTGAATGGATTGCTCTCCAGGTCGGCGCGCGCCACGAGAACGCGCGCAGGCAGGCTGGTGCCGGGTTTCATAATGGCAACGATGAACGAGATGCGGGCTGGCTTTCCTGGCGCTGCGGGGGGGATGCTGTAGGTCTGGCTGAGGACGCCGTTCAGGGCCAGATCAATGGCGGCATTTTCCTCGGGATACAGATTAAGCGGCAGGCCGGAATCTGCCGGGTAACTTGCCAGGGTCTCTTTATCCCGGTCGAACACAAGCAATTGGTCGAAAAATGGGATGGAGTGGATTTGTTCACCCAGCGTATTCGATAGTGACTCGCCTGATTCGGTCGCTACTTGTGGAATCTGGGCCAGCCGGGCGGCCAGGCTTTGTCCCGTTTCCATAAAGAACGGCACGCTTTGGGCGGCCAGTTCTGCCGTTCCTTTCATCCGTTTGCTCAACATCTCACGCGCCGAATTCCCGGCGACGAACCAATTGCCGACCAGAAGCGACAGAAGCAGCAAGATAGTTAACGCTCCGGTGCCGAACAGAAAACGCGCTTCGAGACTGCGTTCTGTTGGGGATGGCTGGAGTGGCAGCCGGCGTCCAAATGAGGCCGGGAAAACAACTGCCAAAACTTGCGCAAAAACGCCCCCGATGAGCAGTTCGCAGGCAATGGCCAGCGTTGCGCCCGGAGCGCTGGAAACGGCATAAATCAGGCTGTCAGCAATGGAGAGGTTGCCCGGGTCGGCGACTGCCAGGAAGGAGTTTATAACGTAAACTGGGACGTAGAGAAGAGCGAGCGTAATAGACGCTGCCAGCGGTTGGCTGAGTAACCGAAAAGGGCGGGTGCGATAACGCTGCCGAACTGCAATGCTAAACAGGCTTGCGAGCAGCGCAAATTCGAGGGGGGTAAAGATGCTGTGCGAATCCCACAGGAAGCGCAGCAATCCTGCGCCCAGGCCAGTGAGGGCTGCCGCAAGCGGGCCGAGCATGCCACCGGCCAGCATCCATGGCAGCGCCGAAAGCAGCATCAGCGCCGGGCCCTTCAACTCTTGCGGCGAGTTGGGAACCAGCAGGGCGGCTTGTGCCGGGAGTCGCAGCCCGGGCGTCAGCGCAAAGACAACTTGCAGGAACAGGAACGCGCTGAAGATTCCCGAGGCGCGTCCTTGCCAGGCCGGCTGGAAATGCCGCCACGACCAGATGTTCCAGGCAAGCAAACCCGCCAGCAGGAACCATCCTGCCATCCCCAGCAAAGATGGGAAAAGCAAGACGGGATAAGAATCGGGCAGCCAGAGAATAATGTCCATAAATGGGGACGCTGCAAGAATCATGCCGCAACGGAGTGATTATAGCATGAGCGGTCAGATTTACCCCACAGGTCAAGAACGGAGTTAGAAGTCTCTCCACCTTCGCGCAAAAAGCGCGAGTTCACAATCGGCATGCTCAATACGCGTGCTTCAAAAATCCTTGACGCGCCTGCTCCTCTGTAGTAAACTACCGTGCCTGTAAAAACCGACGCGGGGTAGAGCAGTGGCAGCTCGTCGGGCTCATAACCCGGAGGTCGCAGGTTCGAGTCCTGCCCCCGCAACTTTTGATGAACCATAGCCCTTGAGGGGCTATGGTTTTTTGTTTTTCTCGAGTTTTTTACAGCCGAGAAGCCTGGGAAATATTTCTCAGCCGAAGTGTCCTATATTTCCTTGCCAAATGCGCAGTTTTTCACAATAATAGAACTAGAATCTCTGCTCCAAAGCCCATCGAAATCACCAGGAGGCGATGGCGGAACAGGCGGCCTGTACAGCGAAACCTATCAATACGACCCACTGACCGGCAACCTGGCCGCCAAAGCCGGCGTGACCTACACCTACGACCCGAATCACCCGCACGCCGTTGCCTCGCTCTCCAACGGCAATACATACACTTACGACGCCAGCGGCAACCAGGTCAACCGAACCATCAATGGACAGACTATGACCCTCGCTTACGACGCCGAAGGCCGCCTGGTCTCGGTCACCGGCAGCGGCATGAATGCCCAATTCACCTATGACGGCGATGGAAAACGGGTAAAATCGGTCATCAATGGCGAGACGACCCTGTTCGTTGGCGGGCACCTGGAAGTCAAAGAAGGCACGCCCACTCCCACTGCCACCTTTACCGCCTCGCCGACGGCAACCAGCACCGCCTCGCTGACCCCTTCCCCCACGGCCACGCCCAGCGCGACCCCCACGCGCACGCCAACCGTTACGCCAACGGCAACCGTTTCGTCCACATTCACGCCCACTCCCACGCCCAGCCCGACCGCTGGCGGGAGCGTGTACACCCTCACCCTCCAACCCAATGGCGCGAACGGCCTCGATGCGTATATCCTGAGCGCCGACAACAACAACTATGGCGGCGCGGGAGGCATGGGCATTGGCGAAAGGAATGACTATACCAACAACTATGCCCGCAGCCTGCTCAAATTCGACCTTTCGGCCCTGCCTGCCAACGCCGAGATTCTTTCGGTGACCCTCTCGCTGTGGACGGATGGCGACCTGGCCAGCAATGACAGCACCATCAGCGCTTACCGCCTGAAAGTCCCCTTCAGCGAAAGCCAGGCGACCTGGAACAATGCCGCTTCCGGCGCTCCCTGGCAGTCGCCCGGCGCGGCGGGCGCGAATGACCGCGAAAGCGCGGCCATCGGCTCGATGCAGGTGGCGCATTTTGGTGTTGAACTCGAAAAGATTTGGTACAAGCAGGTTTATGAAACACCCAAGGATGATAAAAATCCTTTAGAAAGCGCTGGCGGTTGTTTTTGGGTCATTTTGGAAAAGATTCGCTCCTAATGGTGTAGATAGTTTTCCAGATACCCAAAAAAGTTGTTCCCTTGTCGGAGATAAACTGGACTGTACTTACATAACGCAATTCGATAAAATTTATTCTTTGTTGAGCTTTAATTCCGCTCCAAAATTGCTGGATGAAAATAAAATGGACCACTTTGCTGTCAAAATGATAATTCTATAAGAGATAATTTGCAGTGGTTGCGAGGTAAACACTCAGAAATCTACAATCTGGAAAGCCTGTATCGTTTGGATATTAGACAGGAAGCATTAACCCCGACTCACGTCCATTCGGTAACGCATCTGACGCTAGCACACCCAACACCTGTAGCACGCCGACGTCTTTAGAAATGCAGATGCCAGTGTCGGCAGGTTTCTTTGCGGGGTATAATCGTGCGCATGGACGAAACCCCCTCCTACCGACCCTTCCTCATCCCGACCCTGTTGCTCATCGTAGGCGGCTGGGGTGGGTTGTACCTGCTACTCAACCTGACCGAACCCAGCCTCTGGCCGCGTTGGGGCTTTTTTGCCCTGGTTGTGTTGGCCTGCACTGGCGCGGCCCTGCCCCTGGTATACCTGCTCAACCGTCTCTTTCCCTCCCACCCGCCGGTCGAGCCGCGCGTCATCACCCGCCAGGCCACCTGGTTCGGGGTTTATTTTGCCGTCCTGGCCTGGCTCAACATCGGGCGCATCCTCGACTTCTCGGTTGGCCTGTGGCTGGCGCTCGGCCTGGCCGCTATCGAATACCTCCTGCGCACCCGCGAAACCCTCCCCGCCCCCCATGACAACCCTCCGCAGCCTCCCCTCCGTTGATTTCCTGCTCAAGCAATCCGCCGCCCTGGTTGCCGAATTTGGCCGTCCGCTCACCGTCCAGGCTCTTCGCGCAACCCTCGAGGCGATTCGGGGGGATGTCCAGGCTGGCAAAGAAGTCCCGTCAAACGAAGACCTGCTGGCCCGGGCCGCGTCCCGTCTCGCCGGGTGGACAAAACCTACCCTCGAACCGGTCATCAACGCCACGGGCGTCATCCTGCACACCAACCTGGGGCGCGCCCCTTTGAGTAAATCCGCTATGGATGCCATGCTGGCCGCCTCCGCCGGGTACGCCAACCTCGAATTCGACCTCGCCACCGGCAAGCGCGGCTCGCGCCTGATTCACGCGGAAGCGCTGCTCCAACAACTGACCGGGGCCGAAGCAGCCGTCGTCGTCAACAACTGCGCCTCGGCGGTTTTGCTCGTCCTCTCCGCGCTCGCCAAAGGAAAAAGAGTTATCATCCCGCGCTCGCAACTCGTCGAAATCGGCGGCGGCTTCCGCGTGCCAGATGTAATGAAGCAAAGCGGCGCCAAGTTGGTCGAAATTGGAACCACCAACAAAGTCCGCCTGGCCGATTACGAAGAAGCCCTAACCGCTACATCTCTCCGATTATCCGTTTCCCAATCCGCCCCCGAATCCGTTCTAATGCGCGCCCATCGTTCCAACTTCCGCATCGTCGGTTTTACTGAAGAACCGGCCCTGGGCGATATAGTAAAAACCGCGCACCAGCACGGCGCACTTTTCATCGACGACCTCGGCTCTGGCACGCTCATCGATGTCGTCCGTTATGGCATGGCGCACGAACCAACCATCCAGGAATCGCTGGCCGCAGGCGTCGATGTCGTCATGTTCTCCGGAGACAAACTGCTCGGCGGCCCGCAGGCCGGGATTATCCTCGGCAGGGCCAATTTGCTTGCCAAAATCAAGAAGCATCCCCTGGCGCGCGCTGTGCGAGCCGACAAAACCCGCCTGGCCGCGCTCTCGGCCACGCTCATCCACTACCTGAAGGACGAAGCCGGGCGCGAAATCCCCATCTGGCAGATGATTTCACAGACGCCGGAGAACATCGAAGCCAGGGCCGAAGCCTGGAAAATGGAACTCGGCTGCGGCCAGGTCGTTCCGTCCGAATCAACCGTCGGCGGCGGAAGCCTGCCCGGCGAGAGTCTCCCCACCTTCGCCTTGAGTCTCTCCGTTCAATCTCCCGACAAATTCCTGGCGAAACTGCGAAAACACGCCCCCCCCGTCATCGCCCGCGCCGAAAACGACCGGGTACTGCTCGACCCGCGCACCGTCCTGCCCGAGCAGGAGCCGCTTTTGCTGGCCGCGCTGCGTGAGTTAATGTAAGACAATTTGCCAAATTCAGTAAATCACAGATTTGATTGACAAAAGGGGCAACTCTGGTAAAAGGTAAGGCACCAACCAAAACCAATTGCCAAAGAAGCCCCCTGATATGATACACCAACATGAGCTAAAAGCAGAA
>Ga0101944_10008145_pt1 | contig 10112 bp, 7 predicted proteins | sample DewCreD2012metaG_FD_75245 | JGI IMG/M metagenome (GOLD analysis project Ga0101944, IMG submission 75245) | Hot spring sediment bacterial and archeal communities from British Columbia, Canada, to study Microbial Dark Matter (Phase II) - Dewar... ...
CAGCGGCATCCTTGGCCGCGCCAGCAGCGTCCTTGGCAGCTTCCTTGGCAGCGCCAGCGGCGTCCTTGGCCGCACCGGCCGCATCCTTGGCCTTATCTTCGACCTTCTTCTCGGTCGTCGGCGGCTTCGCAGCGGGTGCCTTCTCGCCACCACCGCACCCGACCAAGCCTGCCAACAGCAATCCAGCCAGGAACAACCTCATCGTCTTACCCTCCTGTAACACCACATAGAACCGGCCGACTGCTCGGTGCGGACTCCCGCACCGTGGCCATTAGCAGTGCTGGCCTCACCTAGGTTCAACGTTAGGTCTCATAACGTTAAGCCCAGGCGGGTGCATGTCAAGACTAAAGTATCGCACCCACATACCTTCCCTCGCATTGCCCAAGCCATATGCTATTGTATTTTGCCGTCATACGAAGGGAAGAGGACCCATGCGTTTCATCTCGGCTTTCTTTCTGGCAATAGCCGCTGCAGTTTTCGCCGTCCGTTCCGCTGAACCACTCTTTCCTGTCTGTAAAGAAGGTCTATGGGGGTTCATTGACCGTAGTGGGACCCTCAGGATCACTCCCAGGTTCGATGAGATTTGGCGCCCATTCAACGCTTTAATCCCTTTAAGCGAAAAGGATTGCGAGCTTCGATGCTGGTCGGAAGACCGGCTGGTCGCACGAAAAGGCACCCTGTGGGGTCTTGCCGATCTGCAAGGCGAATGGGTGGTTCCGCCCAAGTTCAGATACGCAACCCATTTGAATGGCGGATGGGCGGGCGTGATGGTCGAGCATCACTGGGCCTTCATCGGAGCGGATGGCAAGGTGGTACTCGACCTCGAGCAGACCAGGGGCGGGTACCTGTTCTCCGAAGATCGGGCGCCGGTGGTCCGTGAGATCGGAGGAAAGGCCAGGTGGGGGTTTGTGGATCGGCAAGGCAGGGAGACCATCCCGGCGCGATTCGATGAGGTGCGCAGCTTCCATGAAGGATTGGCTCCCGCACGCGAAGGCGTCAAGTGGGGCTATCTGAACCGGGAGGGTCAGTGGGCCATCGCGCCGCAGTTCGACGACGGCGATTATTTCTTCGAACGGCGCGCCCGAGTGGTGAAGGATGGAAAGGCGGGCTTCATCGCCCCCGATGGCCAATGGCTGGCGAAACCGGTCTACGAACAAGCCCAGCGATTCGCCGAAGGATTGGCCGCCGTCTCGACCGACCGCCGATGCGGGTTCGTGGATACGGCCGGCAAGCTGGTCATCCCGATGAAGTTCAAGGACGCCCGTTCATTTCGCGAGGGTCTGGCAGCCGCGGCGGAGGATCGGCTCTATGGCTATATCGACCGGGAAGGGAAATGGGCGATCGCACCGCAGTTCGAGCTGGCCGAAGCGTTCCACGACGGTCTGGCGGCCGTGTGCAAGGACGAGCGCTTCGGCTTTATCGACCGCTCCGGAAAGGTGGTCGTTCCCTTCCAGTTCGACGAAGTACGGCCATTCGCCGATGGTCTGGCCGAAGTGCGACTCGACGAAAAGTGGGGATACATCGACGAGAAGGGCACGTACGTCTGGGCGCCCAGCGACTGACCCGGGCTATTCGTAGACCATGGTCACCAGGTTCTTGAGACCGCGACAGACCGGGCAGCGTTTCGGCTCGCCGCTGGCCGGCGCTTCCAGCACGCCGCGTCCGGAACACTCGGGGCAGACCTTGCCCGGCGTCGACTTGACCTTGAACAGGCTCTCGCCCGCGAAGGCGCGCAGGATGCCCAGCTTGGTTTCCGCCGACTGCGCGCTCCACCAGAGTTCCGGATCGTCGGCCGGATCGGGCTCCACAAGAACCATTCCCGCATTGCCGGCGGGTGCGCAGCGGAGCCACGAGCCTTCGCCATAGGAGGCGGTCTGCGGTGCGGTGAGCGGTGGCGGGACACGCAACATGCCGTTTTCGACCCTCCCCGTGCGTTCGAAACGCCCTTCCCACAATTCCTGGACCTGCGCAGGCGGCACCTGAAGGGTTTGCGCAATGCGTGCGACGATGTCCGTGCCCAATTCCCCTGTGGCGTACGCCTTCAGTTCCTCGAAGGTCGGATCGACCCTTTTCACGCCTTCGCTCAAGTCGACATCCTCGATCGCCCGGATGTCCTTGCGGGGAATCTCGATCGTGAGGTCCTTTTTGACATCCTTGAGCACGACCTTCAGCCCGTCGTCGCCCACAGGCAATCCGCGAATCACCTGGTTGTTGCGTGTCGTCACCTGTTTTCCCGGTATGGCCGGAACGGGAAGGCCCTTCGCATCGACCTTGATCTTCCTGCCCATCCGCTGCTGGAGGAGATCGGAGACCAGGCTGTAGTACATCCGGATGACCTGCTCGCGCAGGTGGACCTGCCTCTTCGGCTCCAGTTCCTCGCGCATCTTCTGCACGCGGGTGTAGCGCTCGTCCGCGAGGAAGGCCCCCAGAAAATCGTCGCAGCGCGCCAGCGCCGTGCCGTAGTCGGCGGCCTGAATCGCCATGACGATCCTTGAGTAGGCCTCGGTCGCCTGCCGCGTCTTCAGCTTCTGCTGGATTTCCAGAAAGAAGGCTTGGTGGGTTTCCTCGGCCTTCGGATCGATGGCCTTGGCTTGCTCCGCGTGCTGCAACGCGCGTTCGAGCAATCCCATCCGCACGCAGGTGCGGGCCAGTTCCAGATGGTCGCTGGCCGAATCGTCTTTCGGCGGGCGACGGATGAGCAGGCGCTCGTACCCCTCCTCGGCACTGAAAACCTGGCTCTCCCTCACTACGATCCGCTCTTCGGCAACGATCTCGGGCTCGGGAATCATGACCTGCTTGGATCCGGTCCGAAAGGCGCGAAAGCCGGGACGGTCGCGTTCCGGTTGGGGGATGCCTTCCAAGACGCGCCCCGTTTTCAGCGTCAGCCGGAAACCCGCGATCTCTTCGCCCCAAAGCGAATCGGGGCTGGAGCGGTCGCCGCCATCGAGACCGACCAGCTTCCGGATACGCTCGCGCTCGCTGGGCTCCAGCGTGCTCCAGCGGAAAGACAGCTGTTCGGTGCTGCCTTTCGGCTGGAACCGGAAGCCCTCCTCGGTCGCGCCGGGAAGGATCGAACCGGTGTAGGGTTGTCCGAAAATCGCGATACTGACATTCTGCAGCTCGACAGGAATCCGCTCGGGCGCATCGCCTGCAAACGAGAACCCTCCGAGCGCTAAAACGACGGCCCCCGCACACGACCATAATCCCCTGCTGTAAAATAAGTTGCTTTCGATGCACATATCCTTTTTCCTCCTTTCGCGAAAATCATGCACGGCGGCACCTCGTTTGTAGGACGAGTACGCCCAAGGGGTTGCTGCCCCTGTGCAGCCCCATGGCAAGTTCGACTTGCTTGTGATCCAGCTGGATGAAGGGTTTGATGCAGACTGGCGAGGAGGGAAGACGCGATGGCCATCCAAGTCAACTGCTCCTGCGGAAGGACCTGCAACTTCCCCGATCCGATGGCGGGGCAGACCGCACGCTGCGTTTACTGCGGACAACCGCTGAGCGTCCCCCTCATCGGCGGTGCACCGGCGGCACCCGTGTTGCACGAGCCCGTTCGCTTCAGCGCCCCCGAAGCGCCCTGTTCCGGCGAAGAGTTCAAATTGGAGATGTCCAAGCCTTCGCAACACATCCCGACCGCCGGCGCTCCGCCCAGACCCGTGCCCGGGCTCGGCGCGAAGCCCTTCGAACCGGTTCGCCATCCAGCTCCCGGGATCCACGTGGGACGCATCGTTTTCTGGGGCGTGACGGCTTCCGTGCTGGGCCTGATCGTCTTCGGCATCTACAGCCTGGTCCACTGGTGGAACATGTCCGAGTACGAAAGCCTGATTCATGGCGGTCATGACTGGCTGGCCAAAGGTTACCTCACCGATGCGGAATTCCACTTCAACAAGGCGAAGGCGCTCTTCCCGAACGATCGACGGACGGCAGAGGCCTTCCAGAAACTGGCGCAGGCGAAAGAGGACAAGAAGCGCAACCCGCAGCCTGTAAATGCGATCCTGGGACCGCTCGGTGCACCCGGCATGGTTTCTCCCGATGCCCAACAGCGCATGTTGCAAGCGCAACAGATGCTGCTGCAGACACAGACCCTGCAACAGAAGAAACAACGCGAGATCGAACGGCGAGTCCGCGAAGAGCAGGATCCGCCCGCGATGCCGGTCGCCGTCCCTAAACCGCCGCAGGAGGTTCTCCTCAACCCGTCCACGACGACCACGGCGCCCACGAAAGACCTGCAGGCGCTGCGAGCCGAAGAAGCCGCCAAGCGCGCCGAGGCCATGCGCCTGGCCACCGAGGAACGGCAAAAGCGGCTGGAGGAAGCCAGGAAGGCTGCCGAAGAGCTGAAGCTGAAGGCCGCGGAAGCCAGGAAGGCCCAAGAGGAGGAAACCAGAAAACGTGCCCTGCTGGTCGCGCTGGGCCAGTTGAGCGCCTGGAGCGAAAACATCCTTCGGGAAGTCACGCCTGCCGTGGCCCTACCCGCTCCGTGGACCGAAGCGCGAGACATCGATTCGGTGGCCGCCGCCATCAAGAAAACGATCGACGACGGAGCCAACGATACGGTGGTCATCCCGCCACCGCCGCTGCTGCTCAAAATCGCCGATATCGAGGACGGTCCAGGCCTGGCCGAATACGGCCGTTCCCTGCCCAGGCAGATCGCCCTGATCGAGGAGATCGAGACGGCCAGGCGCAGCGCCAAGATCGTCTATCGCAACCAGATCGCAACCGCGTTGCGCACGTTCGATCGACTGCTCCAGCAGGAAAACCTCCTCAAAACGCAGCCCACGCCCGACGCGATCCAGAAACGCGAGGCCCTGCTGGCGGAAAAGACCAGGACTGGCGACCGGCTGAAGGAGCAGGCGGCGGTCTTTCTCAAGAATCTGAACGAGTACCGTGCAGCCAGAGCGGCCCGGGAGCTCTTGCAGGACGCTCGAAAACGAACCGCGGCGCGGCTTGCGGCGCTGGGCCTCGACGCTCAACCGGCAAACGCCAACGCGCCCTCCGCCCCCGCCACCACGACAGCGGCGCCCGTAAAGCCCAAGATCTACGTCCTGAAGGACGGCACCGAGATCAAGGCCGTCACCGTCGGCTCCATGGGCGACCGGCTGCTGATCAAGGACGACGCGGGCGAACTTCACACCGTCGAGCAGTCGGAGGTGAAGGAGATTCGAAAATAACCGCCCGCCGCCGCCTACCGCGTCGACGAGGACCTGTATTCCTTCAGGCACATGATCGTCGTCTGGTGTTCGCGCACCTGGCGGGCCAGGAGGTCGCCGGAACTGATGATGCCCGCCAGCCGGCCATTCTCGCCGCACCCTCACCCTGGCGATCTCCGAGCGGAGGGGAGGTGCGGTTGCGCCGGACCGGTGCAGACAAGCACATCCGTCGATCCGGTACGCAACCCCGCCCCAAAAAGCTTGCGCCCGGGTCCTGGCTGAACCCGGGCGCGCAGGCAGGCGTTTTCAGGCGGATGTTTGGCAGGTGTGTGGCGAGGGTTACTTCGCAGCCAGTTGTTGGACTTTCCCAGCCTCCGTCTCGAGCCAATCGATCAGTTTCCGGGTGTTCTCGGGCGTCAGCCGCTCGCGAATCTGTCCCGGAACGTCGTATCCCCGGTCACAAAAGCGGATGAAGTAGAAACAGGCCTGTTTCACCGCCTTGGGATCCTTGCTCTCCAAGCTCTTCGCATTGCCGGCCGCCCAGTCGAGCATGATGTGCCGCATAGCGGTGTCTTCGTCCAGATTCCCGTCATTTGCTTTGGTCTCGACCTGATCCTTCAACTTTTTCTCCATCTTCTGTATCTCGCTGCAATTGGCGTAGGCGTTCAGGTAACGTTGACAGGCATTTCGAATCTGCGCCATCGGCAGGTCGCTGTTGCTCTGCGCAAAACCCGCCGAACCCATCAGCAATCCGCTCGCCAGCATCGCGCAGCATAGCTTGGCGTTCGTCCCGTTCATCTTCTCTCCCCTCCTTCAACCGCGCGCTTCACATCTGAACAGAAATCATGGAATGGCAAACGGCAAGCCGGAGGAGAAGAATGTACTTCGATAATCATAAGATATAGCTTGCAAATGTGTTACAATCTTGAAACCCAAAGTGCATTCCGATTTAAAGGACTCCCGTGTTTAGATGAACAACATGGAGCCTGTTCGGCAGTCAAACGGTGTATCACGGGACTACGGACAGGGTCTACAGAATAACCAGATTGTCGCGATGCACGACTTCTTCGAAGAGCAGCGCGCCAAGTTCCTTGGCCACCTGCGCGGTCTTCTTGCCGCGGATCTTCTCCAGTTCGTCGCTGTCATAGTTGGTCAGACCGCGGGCGAAGACTTGACCATCGGGTCCGGCCAAGGCCACCAGGTCCGCCGAATCGAAACGGCCATCGACCCGTGTAATGCCGCTGGGCAGCAGGCTTTTGTGCCGCTTGATCAGCGCCTCGCGCGCGCCGGCATCCACGTGCAGCATACCGCGAGGCTTGGCGGTGAACGCCAGCCAGCGTTTGCGTGCGGCCAACCGTTCGCCTTTGGGCGGGAAGTAGGTGCCTACTCGCCGGCCTTCGACAATGGCGCTCAGCAGGCTTGGATCCCGCCCGCTGGCGATGACCATGGGGATGCCGGAGGTCCGCACGACCTTGGCCGCTTCCAGTTTGCTGACCATGCCGCCGGTCCCCAACCGCGTTCCCGAACCGCCGGCCAATGCCATGATCTCCGGCGTGATCTCCGGGACGGTGTGGATGACCTGGGCCTTCGGATTCTCGTGGGGCGGCGCGTCCATCAAGCCGTCCACGTCGCTGAGGATCACCAGCAGGTCCGCTTCGGCCAGCACGGCGACGAGTGCCGAGAGCGTATCGTTGTCGCCGAACTTGATCTCCTCCACCGAGACGGTGTCGTTCTCGTTGATCACCGGCACAGCCCCGCGCGCCAGCAGGGCCTCGAGGGTGTTGCGCGCATTGAGAAAGCGCTGGCGCACTTCCAGGCCGTCGCGGGTGAGCAGCATCTGGCCCACGGCGCGCGACGGGCGCATGTGCCGGAAGGCGCGGCCAAAGGCCTTCATCAGCATCACCTGACCTGCGGCCGCGCAGGCCTGGCGCTCGGGCATGGTGGCGGGCTTCTCCAGGTAACCCAGCCGTCCGGCCCCCGCGCCGATGGCGCCCGACGTCACCACGATGACTTCACGCTTCTGCGCCCAAAGCGCGCTGACGGCGCCGGCCAGACGCACGATATACCGGCGGTCGACGTGCAGGCCGCCGCCGGTCACCAGGTTGGTGCCGACCTTGACGACGAGGCGCCGGGTCTTGCGCAACCCGGAGCGTTCGGGAGCCGGCTCGCCGGAAGCCTTCACGGATGCCTCATTCCTGCTCTTTCAGTTCTTCCGCGGTCAGCCGGCGCACGCGGACATTCCTGTAAGCGCCCACCGTCTGATAGGTGGCCAACCCGAACGGCACGCTCTCCGAAATATCGATGCGGATATCGACCTTCCGGTCTTCCGTGTTCGCATCCACGATCATCTCGTCGTCCAACCACGCCCTGAGCCGTTTGGGCAAGATGCGCATGCGAACGTGGTACCATTCCTTGGCCTTGAACTCGATCACCTTGGTCGTCTCGTTGTTGGCCGCATCCTGGTAATCGAGCGACGAGATGCCGCAGACCGAACCGCCCCACCCGCCCAGCACCAGCGACGCATGCGATTCGCCCACCGGGAAGGTCAAGGCACAGAAAAAGTCGTCGCCTTCCAGCTTCTGCGCATCCAGTTCGATCTCGTAACCCATCTTCGGCAGATCCTTGCGGGTACTGGTGACGCCGGAGAGCGTCTGACCGGCGGGTACGATCAGCAGACCGTTCTCGACCCGCGGTTTGCCCTCGCCGCCGAATTCCGCGACCTTCCACCCGTTCAGCGTCCGGCCGTCGAACAGTTCGACCCAGACGCCGGGCTTGAACGGATCCTCGCCCGGCTGGGACGCTTCCCTGCCGGCATCGGACTTGGTCTCAGGCGCCGCACGTTCCTTCTTGGGCGGCTCCCGCTTCTGGTCGTCGTCCTCGTCCTTGTACGGTTCGCAACCGGAGTGGAGGATGGCGAAGCACAGCGAGAACAACAGGGCGAAGGACCTGCGGCACATGGGCGAACTCCTTTTCCTGGAGATGGTCACAGAATATACACCAAAACGGTATCGACGCCCTCATCAGAACGGCGGTCCAGTTGGGGTCGTGTGCGTAGTGGAAATGAGAGACTCTTTCTATGGTGGCACGCCATGGTGTGCGGCACTCCAATTGCTACTCCTGATCGCGCTCGTGCTCCCGAGCCTGCTCGTTCGTTCGGATGTTCGGATACGGTCGAGTCGGATCGCGATGAAGAGTTCGAGCAGGAGGCTGTTTCCTGATCCTGATCATAATGGACCCCAAAACATAGAATTTTGCCGTATTACATATTGACATCAATTCAGGGGGGGGGGGTAATATTGCACCTTAAGCTACAACGGGTTTCGAGGGAGTATGGAGTCTTGGGCGGGACGCCAGAGGTCAGGTCGGGTAACCGGGCTTTTTCCTGACGCACCCAGCACCTCGTCGACGTGAGGAGGGAATCATGAGCCGAAGGGATTCCGTTTCCGTTCTGCAAGCGGTATCGGTTCTTGTTCTGTGTTCAGGGATCATCCATGGCGCCGACAGCGGCCTTGTCGGCTCATACTTCGACAATCAGGACTTCACGAACCGGAAAGTGGTCCGTTTGGATGGTCAGGTGGACTTCAACTGGGGCAACGGATCGCCGGCCCCCGAGATCGGTGCAGAAACCTTCAGCGTGCGCTGGGATGGCGAAGTCGAAACGTTGGCTGCCGGCGAACATACCTTCTATACGTACTCCGACGACGGCGTACGTCTCTGGGTCAACGGCGTGCTCATCATCGACAACTGGACGGTTCATGCGCCGGTGACCAACACCGGCACGATAGGCCTGGTCGCTGGCCGCCAGTACTCCATCCGTTTGGACTACTACGAGAACCTGGTCGGCGCGGTGATCAACCTTTCGTGGTCCAGCGCCAGCCAGGCCAAGGAGATCATCCCGACCAGTCAGCTTTTCGGCCTGGTCTGATCCCGGCATCAGCATGCAAATCGCCTGCACAAGGCCCGCCGACGAGGCGGGCCTTTTTTTCTGGGGCGAGGCATTGTGAATCCCTGAGCTATTCAGGGGGCGGCAGCATCGCCCTTGATTCGGCCCAACACCGCCGCGGCACGGGCGGTCCGCCGCTGCGGGGTTGAAAAAAGGACAACCTTGTCTTATGGTGCGCCGATGAACGGCAGGAACACGGCCATTCTATCGCGGCATCCCAGAAAGGCAGATACTCCATGAGTCTGGAATCGTTCTTCAATCCCGCCTCGGTCGCCGTCGTTGGCGCATCGCGGGAGAAGGGCAAAGTCGGCTACGAAATCGTGGTGAACATGGTCCGCGGCGGCTTCCCGGGCGAGATCTACCCGGTGAACCCGAAGGCGGCCGAAATTGAGGGCCTGAAGTGTTACCCGGATCTGCGATCGATCGGCAAGACGCCCGAATTGGTCGTCATCGTGGTGCCGGCCAGGTTCGTGCCCAAGGTGATCGAGGAATGTGGCACGATCGGGACGAAGTCGGTTGTGATCATCACGGCCGGCTTCAAGGAAGTGGGCCCGGAAGGCCTGGATCTGGAGCGCGAGGTCGTTCGGATCGCCCGGACCCACGGAATCCGCATCATTGGCCCCAACTGCCTGGGCGTGATGTCGCCGCCGAACAAGCTCAACGCCAGTTTTGGCGGGGCGCTGCCCCGGCCGGGCGGGGTGGGCTATATCTCGCAGTCGGGGGCGCTTCTGGCCGCCATACTGGATCTGGCGACCGACATCGACATGGGCTTCAGCGCCCTGTTCAGCATTGGCAACAAGGCCGATGTGGACGAGCTGGATGTGATCACGGCCCTGGGCGACGACGTCGACACCAAGGTGGTCGCGGGCTACCTGGAGAGCATTAACGACGGCAACGCGTTCGTTCATGCGGCCGAGGTCATCTCGATGAGCAAGCCGATCCTGCTGATGAAGTCAGGCGGCACGGCGGCCGGCTCAAAGGCGGCTTCTTCTCACACCGGCAGTCTGGCCGGCGGCGAG
>Ga0101944_10008147_pt1 | contig 10111 bp, 6 predicted proteins | sample DewCreD2012metaG_FD_75245 | JGI IMG/M metagenome (GOLD analysis project Ga0101944, IMG submission 75245) | Hot spring sediment bacterial and archeal communities from British Columbia, Canada, to study Microbial Dark Matter (Phase II) - Dewar... ...
AGAAGACGGCGAACCATTCGAAAACCATTGGTCACCAACAACCGCCATATCGCGGAACAAGGCGCTGGGCGACACCTTAGCCGTGTACAAAGGCACAGCAGAAACCAAAATCCTCGCCATGCGCAACAGCGCGGAAGCGGGTTTACGCGCCCGCAAAGTGCAATTAATGGTGTCGAATTTTGAGCCTCAGCAGCTTCGCCGCGTGCTGGGCAGGCTAAGTTTCCTGCTTATACACGCAGGCTTAGGCGAGAACCATGCGGTAGGCGAGTACGCGGGTAACTTGTGCCGCCGACTCGTATCGTTCCTGCTTGTGTGCAGAGTGACCGTAGCAACGCGATTGGCGGACGCCATAGCCGTGCACGTGTTGCAGCAGCTCAGCTTAAACGTGGACTCACCGCTGTTAAACGCCGACCCGAACGATGTGGCGCTTGTCGCTTGGTTTGCCAAAACGACAGAGCGGTTTAAGCGCTTGGCACTGAGCGCTCAGCAGCAGCAACAGCGTAAATGCAAGGCGGTTAGTTAATTACTATGCAATGCCCAGAACACTTGTACGGCGCCGACACATATGCATGGTTAACAATTGAGGCGGCATATTGGCATATGGTTAACATTGCACAGCGCAGCATAACTAAACAATCCAAGCGCAAACGTGTTAGTTAACCATTCAACTGCAACAGTGGCATGGAGAATCTTATCGTTTTTTGCGTGAAAAAGGGTAGCCCAAACAGTGCAAGAGAACCCAGCCGCATCCATGCCGCATAAGGAGAGAAAAAGAGAGAAGGGTTCGGTTACGCCACAGCCGTCGCTGTCTCAGTTGCTGTCTCGGGTCGGTTATCCAGTATGTACGTGGTAAGCTGCCTTTCCAGCTCTTTGACTCGCTGCATGTTTTGCAGCATAGCTACGTACATGTATGCATGCGTACTCATGCCTTGCCACTGTTCCAGCAGTTTCGGAGCTACTTCCGCCACGTTACCGTATTCCGCGTCGTCTAATCCAAGCGATTTGGCAAGGTTGAACAATGCGTCAAGGGTGCCGCGTTGCTTAATCAGCTTGTACTGTTGCAGTGCCTTACGGTACAGCCTTTCATGCTCAACCTTAAGCGTCTCGTAGCTTGGATGCTCCGCCATGTTTAATGCTGTGCCTTCCAGTTCTGCAATGCGCGTTTGCATCCACTCGTTAAGTTCTGCGCTTATGTTCTTGCCCTGTGCTGCTAAAAGTTGTTTCAGTTTGTTGTACACGTTTACGTCAACGCTGAAGCTGCGTGGTTCTCTGTGTTCGTAAACTTTTGGTCTGGGCATTTCTTGGTTCTCCATGTGATAAATTAGCAGTTAACTAACCAGAAAACAGCCCACTAAATGATTATAACAATTGTAATATGACAATAGTACATATTATAACAATTGTAATATGACAATAGTACATATTACAACATTAACTCTGCGCGTAGCGCTACGCGCGTGTTTCGCGCGTGAACGTTAACAGCGCATCCCTGCCCGACCTGCTTTTTCCATGGTCTTTTGCTTCTGTTTATTCGGGATTAACAGAAGCCTGTAAGGTATTAATTAACAAGGCAATTTTTTAAAAAAACTTTGAAAAACGCATTAAAGAGCCAAGTTTCCCGCTGGCTACTACGTACATCCAGCGATAAAGATGCTACTGCGTGCCTGCAACGCCAAGCCACGGATTAATCAACCCAGCAACATTGCTCAGCAGCAGAAACACAAGCGCGAACAGCACGATTTTGTTCACTGCACCGCCGAACTTGTACAGCAGCAGAATCAGAAAAATGATGCTGGCGATAGTTATGGCAACGTCAGGCACCTGCAAACCCGCACAGGAAAGCATGTACTGCACAGCCTGCGTTAAGCCTCTGCCAACCATCCCAACGCCGCTGAGAATCGTAACTGCAATGCTGCCTAAGTCCGCCATTAATATCGCCTGCGTTTTGTTACAACGTACACGCCTAAAACACCTGCAAACAAAAGCGACACAAGCAAAACGGCTGGTATGTACTGCTCCGCAACAGAAGGCTTAGAAACCGTGAACTCTGCGTAAGCGCCTGTGAGGGCGCTTGTGCCGTCCAGCGCTACGACCTGTACAGAGAACGGCACTTTGAAGCTGCCTGTAACGTTGTACGGCACAGTGACGTTAACAGGTATGTTTACTGCGGCGTATTCTCCGCTGTGCGGCGCCTGCAAACTTGACGCGTATGTGCTTACGGGTAGCGGCGTAGCCACAGTAAACCATGCAGCTTCAGCTCCTTGGAAAGTTAAACTGTTAATTAACGCAAAACGCTTGTCTAAAGCAACAGTCACGTTGAAAACGCGCGTTTCCCCCTGCTTTAACGCGCCAAGGTTTACGGCGGCAACTTGAACGGTTGGCGTGTGTACTCCGCTGCTGCCTGTGGTTGTGTTCGCTGGCGGAAGCACAGGCTCGCCGCGTGATGCTACTTGCACGTAGTAAACTTGCGGGTAGTACGCTGCCGCATGCTGCAACTGCTGATTATACACCGCTAAGTTAGCGTGCACGTAGCCCTCACTGTGCGCGGTTGAAACTTTAATCTGCCAAGTGAACCTTGCAGCTACGTCGCTGAGCACTGTTTTAACGCATTCCGTTTGGTTAAGCGTGTAATCAGTGCTGCCGTACAAGCCAAAGGTGTCTCCTGCACTGTGCCATGTTAAAGTTGCACCGCTGCTTAGGACAACGTTGACAAACGCCAAGTTTTCCACGCCGCCGAAATTGTACACTGTGGCGTTTACGGTAAACCACTGCTGCGGGTAAACTGTGCCCTCTGATTGCAGGGCGCTTAGCTCAGGCGGAAAGCTGCTGAGGTTAAAGAGGGTAAGTTTTATTTTGTACGGGCTGCTTGTGCCGCTGCACCATAACAGCGCAAGTTTTCCTTCCATGTGCTTGGTGAATGAGTTTAGTAAGCCGTCGTAGCCGCCGTCGTTGTTTTGGCTGAATCCGTTTTGCTCTGTTGTGAGCAGTGTTGCGTTTTGGCTCCATGTGCCGCTAACAGGTTTTTGCTTGTAGTACACGCCGCTGTCCGTGGTGTTTACGTAGAAGACAGTTAAGATGTCGCTTACCAAGCAGATTGATGGACTGGCTGTTTTTGCTGTTGCTGTTTGCACTGTTTGCTCTGTGCTCCATGTGCCTGTTGTGTTGCTGCGTGCAACGTAAATTAAATCGTAAGATTCCGCTTTCACAAAAACAAGATGAATGTTATCAGCACCATCAACGACAGCGCCACGGCTCCAACTTTCATACCCGTCACTGTACTGCGTGACTATACTGCTTACACTCACCGTTTCCTCTTGCATCCAGCCTGTGCCGTTGAAAAGTCTGCCGCGCATCGGCTCTCCGCTTTTAAAGTACACTACGTACATACTGCCGTTGCCAAGCGACAGCAGAAAGTTGTTAGTCATGTATGTGCCGCTTACGTTCCAAGTTTGCTCCGTGCTCCAAGACCCGTTATTATACGCGCTCTTACGCACATACGTGACTATGCTGCTTATGCCCTCGCCGTAGCCCCAGCTAACCCACGGGTACCCGTTACTGTCCACAGCGCCGAAGAAATCCACGTTTTGCCCTGTACCCCGCGACCACACAGTATCCCAGTAACTGTTCAACCACGCGATAGAGCCGTTGCTCTGCGGTACACCACAGCGATAAAGCAGCACAGTGCCGCTTAATAAGCAGCGGAGAAAAACGTGAACGTATGGCTCTTGATAAACAGCTTGCACGCATTCACCGTACCATTCAAGAAGCGGCGCGGTTACGTTGCTGCTCAGCGTTGCAGGTGTAAGGCTTTCGGCTGGCTCCCAGTAAACGCCGTCGCTGCTTGTTGCGTATTTAGCTACGTGTGTGCTGCCGTCGCTGTCCGCCCAGAAAGCCCAGTATCTGCCAGCAGCGTAGAACGTTTTTTCCTGCCAGCGTACTGCGCGGCTGCTGTACGCCGTGGCAACCAAGTTTTTCGATGCGGCTACGGTGAAAGTTGTGTTTGCCGCTCCTGTTGCTCCTGCCTGTGTTGTTGCCCAAGCGTAAAGCGTGTACGTGCCGTTCTGCAAACCATTCAGGTACGTGGCGGCTGTGTACGTAACGTTCTGGGTGTACAGCCAAGCTGAGCCGTTGTACACGTTGAACCATGTGGCGTTCACGTCGGCAGCGTCTATGACAACAGGAATGTTCGGCGTTGTGTACGTGGTGTTAGCTGGCTTGGTTACGCTTAACTGCACAGGAGCTAACTGGTAAGTGCAGTAAATAGCAGGCAGGTAAGTGCTGTACGTGTTGCCGCCGCTTGGGAAAGTGCTGGGCATCTCGCCGTATGTGATGCTTTTCTCCACCATGCCGTTGCCTGTGCGGTAGTTAATCATGTACCGCATGTCAGCAGCGATTACCAGCCAATAGTACGTGTTTGCTTGCAGCTCTCCGCCGCTTTCAATGTTTAACGTGCGCCAGCCTGTGCCGCCTGAAAACGTCATTTCAGCCGTGTAGCCTACCAGCGTGCCTGGGTACCCGTTGCTGTCGCTGTAAATTGCAAACCGCATATGCGGCGTGTAGCTCAGGTATTGGGAGAGGTACGCGGTTATGTTTAACGCTTGCCCTTTGTTTGCACAGAGAAACCTGCCAGCAGCGTTTAAACTCTGCGAGTAATCTGGAATCCAGTAAAAGCCGCTGCCTGTGCTGTTTCCAAACGTGCTGGTTGCAGCCGCAACCGTTCCCACTGGGAAAGGCAGAGCTGCTAAGAAGGATGTTGCTAAAACGAAAACTATGGTGTACAATGCAAACTTTCTGTTACGCATACTTGTTTTTCACGTCTCCTTTAAGTTTCCAGAAACAGAAATAGCAGTTTCCTAACTCTATTTTTTCTCTGAAATGTGGACAGTATCCCTTCATTTTTGTTTCCTCTTTTCAGTCTTTCTGGGTTTGTGTGGGCGCGCCGCTGTGGCTGCCAGCCGCAGAACCTGGCAACTTCCCGTTTTTAAGCCACTTAAATCGAGCAAAGACCCTTGGGACTGGAGAGCAAATGCGCGTTTTCTGTGGAAGGCGGCGCTGTACCCCAAACCCAACACCTAAATGGCAATGTCGCCCGTGGTTCGTTTGTTTAGTTTGCGCTTCTGTTCACGCCAGTACTCGCGTAACGGCGTATCCTGCATTCTGGGTCGCGGCATGCTATTCACTGAAGAAAACGTGATTTTCCGAGAATAAAAAAGCCGTTTACGATTCAGTAAAAAAGTGCTCAAAGCGCTGCCTCAATGTCTTCCAGCGAAGCCAACAGCTTATTAAGCAAACTCTGAAACTTCGCTGGGTTCCGCCTGCGTAAACGGTTAAGCCTGTACTCGGTACGCTTGTACACTGCCCAACCATGCTTGTACGTAGTAACGCCGTCAACAAGCAACGCAGGCAACTTCCGCCGCACACGCGAAACATTAACCATGCGCAGCGTCACCTCTCGCTGAAACTTCTACACGTGTAGACGTTTGCCTCGGCTGGAAAAACTCGCACGCAGAGTCAGAAGCCACGCGGCAACGTTTACCCTTAACACAGCAGCCACGCCAAAAACGGCAGTCAACACACTTAGCCGCCGCTTCAGAAACGGAAAAAGAAAAAAAGGGAAGGTTAGCGCGGGAGATTTCGCCACGTTCAGGGTTAAAAAGCATATCTAATCGTTTTTTATTATTTATGCTCGTTTTCTGAACGGCAAGATGCCTATTTTCGCTTTTTGAACAGCTTAACATTATCAATATCGCAAACATATTCAAAACCTGCCTCTATAAGTTGCCTTGCTTCTTCAATGGTTCTTGCCACTGCTGAATGGTATTCATTGCTCTCGAAAGTTACAAGCTGCGTGTACAGCAACGTATTTTGTAAGTTGCTGTGTCCGAGAACTTGCTTAACGTGTAGGATGTCTTTTGTTTTTGCATATTCCATTGTTGCCTTCCAATGTCGGAAAGTGTGAAAGTGAATTTGCAAGAGTCTTGGGTTCTGAAGTTTGTTAGCTGCGTTCTTTCGCTGCGTGCTGAAGCTGCCTTCCCAACTTGTTAGCAGTCTATGTCCGAAGATTCTTTCTGAAGTCTTAGCCATGCTGTTTAGCATTGCGCATAGTTCTTCCGAAATTCTGATTACTCGGCATTTGCCGTGTTTTTCAGTGTCGTTGAGCATTATGCTGTGAGTTTTAGTGTCAAAATCTGTCCATTTCAGGTTTAATGCTTCGCCTACTCGTACACCAGTTTCCTTGAGTAAACGCAAGAGGACGCTTAGTTTTTTTCCACAGCTCGCTATTAGACTGTCTAACTCGCTTTCCAATGGTATGAAAGGCACTTTTTGGCGTAGTCGGTAAGATGGCGGTTTCCAAGAAATATGGTTGAACTCTGCGAACTTTCCGTATATCGCTACTGCTAAAGCCTTTGTTGTTTCGCTCCAAACTTTCTGTTTTGCAATGGTTTCTTTAACGGATTCAGGGTTTGTTAGGTCGGCTCCATACCTTGCCAGCAGTCTCAGGATTCGGAAGTAGGTTTGAACTGACTTTTCTCGTTTTCCGTCATTGGTTAGCTGCACTATGAACTGTACGATTTTTCCTTTTACGTCGGCATCTTGCTGCTTTCCTTCTCCCGCAACAGTCTTTATTTCTGTTGCAGTGTCCAAATTTTTCGCTTCCTCTAAGAGAGCGCTTATTTGGCAGTTACTATTTTCTCGGAAAACTGTATTTAAGTTTTTACCACGTACATCATGGGAAGGCTCTGAAAAGCGGTATCCGCATTCGCGGCACAGGTAACGCTGCACTGTCTCCCCGCTGGCTAAGTAGCGCAACCCAGCTTTGAACAGTCGTGTGCAACCGCACTCAGGACACACAAGCGAAGAGACAGCGCCAACCATCAGTTAACAGCTCCTTTCAACGGTTCAGTGTAAACCAGAAACAGGCATTTCTGAGCGAAACGGCGGCAACCTTCACCTGTACAGTCGCAGGATGCGGCTCCACGGCGATAATTCAAGCAGTGTCTAAACTTTGGGCAAGTCATGGCGCTTCAGCTCCTTCCCCATACGGCTTAAACCCGCGACACGTATCAGGACAATTAAACAGCGGCGTTAAACAATTCGGATTAGGATGCGTGCAGCTTGACTTATGAAAATTTATGCAGTCTTTCGCAAAAACTGAAGGTTGTGAATCGGGTGCACATGGTGCAGCAGGTGCAGATGTATTATACTCCTCTAAAATTTTACCTTCAGTGATTTTGGCGGGGTATAGTACACGTGCTCCATCTGCACCATCTGCACCACTTAAAATATTTCCTTCATCATCAAACGTTTTGAAGGTAATGCCTTTCCATTTTCTTTCCCCTCTTGTGGTTGTTGCTTTTATTTTCGGCGTTTCTTTCAAGCGCTGCGTGAACCGTTTCTCGTTTTCTGGGTCTAAACCGTAAACGTCGCAGTATTCTTTGTATCTTTCGTATGCTTCGCGGCGTGTGGTAACGTAGTTGCGGTTGAAAATCGCCATTTCAGTGATGAATGCGCCTATGGTGTCGCTGGCTCTTTGAAACAGTATTTCGGTTTCTTGCTGGGTTTTTCCTTCCGTGAAGTAGCCTTGCGCTAAGAGTCTTTGTAAGCCTTCCAGCATCCAGTTCAGTATGCCGCTTCGTTCTGTTGGGTCTTTTAGCCAAACTTCTTCAAGGTTGCTGATTTTGTCTTTTCCGATATACTCATGTGGAAAAGTTATGAAGAGCCGTCTTTCTTTGAATGCGGTTGTGTTGTCTTCCACTTTCGGGAATCTGTTGGCTATGACGGTTATTTTTGCTGTGTTGCGGAACTTGATGGTTTTCTGTTTGCATTTTATTTCAGCTTCTATCATGTCTTGTCCTGTTGCAGCTTTCAGAAGGCTTGTTTGCAGCACTTTTTTGCTGTTTACCGTAGGCTCGTTGCATGTGTTGAAAAGTTTGCCGTACAGTCTTTCCATTGCGAAACGGTGATAACCGTCAAACTGTTCAAGCGGGACACTTGAGCAGTTTTCAGCGCCTAAGATGCCTTCCATCGTGCGTGTCCAAACGCCTTTTCCGTTTCTGCCTGAGCCGTGTAACCACATGATTTTATGTTCGCGGTAATCTGGCAGCAGCAGGAAGCCGCTCCATTCTTGCAGCGTTAAAATGTCTTCTGGCGCTAAAATTTGCTTAAGGAACTCTTTGAAGTTCGGGCAGTCGGCTTCCTTATTGTACGTAGTAGGTATCTTGTAGAATGCCATTTCTTCCAGCGACGCCTGCGTGAATTCGCCTGTTTCTACGTCTAAAAGTCCGTTTTCAACCGCGATTTTTCGGCTAAACTCTACATCCGTGTACGTGAGTCCTTTCAACGTGTGCAGTATGTTAGCGTAATGATGTGCCTTATCTTCTTCACCTAAAATTTTCGTGACTATTTCCCGTAGTTTTGTTTCTCCGTCGCGGCTCCAAACGCCTTTAGCTTCGTCGCCGTAGTAGAGTATGTCGGTTTTGCGGTCGGTTTTGAAATGCTCGTTCTCCGCCAGCCATTTGGCAACACGCGCGGGTTTAAAGCCGACAGGCGTGACTTTGTTGCTTGAGTTTGGGTACAGCATCGCGTTTGCAATTTCTTCTGCATTATCGCAGAAATGGGCGAAGCGCGGGTAGCTTTTTTGCGGTTGCGCTGCCAGCTTAGCCAAGTTTTCGCGCCATTCCGCGGCTTCAGGTGTTAATGGTTCGGCTGGCATGCCAGCAGGCACATCGCTTGTTATTGGCTGTGGCTGGTCGGCGGCGGACACTGCTGCGGCACCCCACTGCGTTTAGTTTGCGTTGTTTTTTGGCTGCTGTACAGTTTGCTCCAACACGTTTAGCTGCTCAAGCAATCGGGTTACAGCATATTGTATAAAGCGGCTACGGTTCATACCAAGTTTTCCGCGTGTGTCATCAATTAGTTCCATTATTTTTTGCGGAATGCAAATTGATGTGTGTTTGCCGTTTTTTACACTTAATGTCATTTTACTTAGTCGTACCCCCTTTACCTATAAAAGGAGTGTAGAAATATTTAAATGTTGCCATCACATTACTTAGTAAATGGGTGTTTATGCTGTGTACGCAGCCAAGATTGAACAACAAGCAAAAAAAGAACTGGAAAAAATAAAGGCAGAATTAGCGAGGATATTTGAACCACAAGTTTACGCAAACATGCAGACTTTGAAGATTTTCAGCGACGGAAACGCACACCAATGGCGTGAGGTACTCCAACAAGTGACAGTCAGCAAACAGGCTATGGCTAAACGGCTTAAACTTTTGTTAAAAAACGGATGCTTGGAAAGGCATGTTGTGGTTACAACTATACCGCCAAGCGTTTATTATAAGCTGCCAGCTAACGACGTGGGCGAGTTTCTCGCCTCATGTGGAAAAATTTTGAAACTGGCGGAAGAGGTCGCGGAGGGACGATTGTTTATCGCTTTAGCCTGCGCCGAATTAAAAGATAATAATGAGATTTACCGAGTACTCGACGCCACGCTGGAAGAATTAAAACAACAAACAGAGTTCTCAGTTGTGGAAGGCTTGTCTTTTCCAGATGAGGACTTGTTTGTTGCCTTTCGCAGTTACGTGATTATGCTGCGCTATTTAGCAGCGGTTAAAGTGTTTAAGCTACTGCAAGCTGAGGCAGAACAATACTGCAAAAACATTAATGTAGATAACGCCAGTGACTGGGCAGCAGAAAAAGCAAAGTTGACAAAACTGTTGGAAAATAAATCTTAACTTCTACCTTTTTGTTATTTAGTACACGCTCTTTAAATTTGTTAGTTAACTGCAGTTTTCAGCATGCAGCAACTTGACAGTTTAACGTTACTACGTACATTACCCAGCGACCTGCAAACCCAAGTAGCCGTAACCGCTGGCGTATGCCTTGACTGCGGCTCCAAACTGCACACAACCATCGACGGCGAAACCGTATGCCCAAACTGCGGCATAGTTTGGCAACAAGACAACGTAGCAGCCTATGTGCCTTTTCCAGAAGACGGCGAACCATTCGAAAACCATTGGTCACCAACAACCGCCATATCGCGGAACAAGGCGCTGGGCGACACCTTAGCCGTGTACAAAGGCACAGCAGAAACCACAATCCTCGCTATGCG
>Ga0101944_10008148_pt1 | contig 10108 bp, 6 predicted proteins | sample DewCreD2012metaG_FD_75245 | JGI IMG/M metagenome (GOLD analysis project Ga0101944, IMG submission 75245) | Hot spring sediment bacterial and archeal communities from British Columbia, Canada, to study Microbial Dark Matter (Phase II) - Dewar... ...
CTACTTCATCAATATCGTTTGCGATAACGACGGCCAGGCCCTGCGCCTGAAGGAAATCCTGGGCGACCACGAAATCGGCGCCCAGATTCTCCGCGAGGGCGACACCGAAGCCGCCGGATTCTCCGAACGCCGCGCCATCGAGGGATACCAGGACATCGTCCTCTCGGTCGGCTCGCTCAGCGCCGGATGCCTGTGGCCGCGCGCCCGCCTGCTGCTGGTCACTGACCGCGAGATTTTCGGCCGATACCGGCGCCGCCACATCTACCGCAAGATGTATAAGGGCCGGCCCATCGTCTCGGCCTCCGAAATCCAGCCCGGCGACCTGGTCATCCATATTGATCATGGCTTGGGCCGCTATATGGGCCTGCGCGAACAGGAGATCGACGGCCGGCCCTGCGAGCTGCTCGAAATCGCTTATGCGGATGAGGGGCGCCTGCTCGTGCCCATCGAGAAAGTCCAGCGCGTCCAGAAGTTTTCGCTTTCGCGCGAAGGCGAGGCGCAACCCAAACTCGACAGCCTCGGCAGCAAGCGCTGGGAGAAAAAGAAAAAGAAGTCGCAGGAAGCCATCGAGCAATTTGCCGGGGAGCTGCTGGAGCTCTACGCGCGCCGCGCCACCGCCCGCGCGCAGGCCTGCGGCGAGGACACCGTCTGGCAGAACGAGTTTGAGGCCTCGTTCATCTATCAGGAGACGCCAGACCAGCTCCGCGCCATCGCCGATGTCAAAAACGACCTCATGGCCGACAAGCCGATGGATCGCCTGGTCTGCGGCGACGTCGGTTTCGGCAAGACGGAGGTCGCCATCCGCGCCGCCTTCAAGGTCGTCCAGGAGGGCCGCCAGGTCGCCCTGCTCGCTCCGACCACCATCCTTGCGCAGCAGCACTACAACACCTTGCGCGAACGTTTCGCCGATTACCCCATCCGCGTCGAAATGCTCAGCCGTTTCCGGTCGCCCGCCGAGCAGACCGCCATCGTCGCCGGCGTCCGCCTGGGCGAGATCAACGTTATTGTCGGGACTCACCGGCTGTTGTCCAAGGACATTGGTTTCGCCGACCTCGGGCTGGTCATCATCGATGAAGAGCAGCGCTTCGGCGTCAAGCAGAAGGAGCGCTTCAAGGAGCTGCGCGCGTCGGTGGATGTGCTGACGCTGTCGGCCACGCCCATCCCTCGCACGCTCTACATGGCGCTGTCGGGCATCCGCGATCTCAGCCTCATCTCGACGCCGCCGGCCGACCGCCTCCCGATCAAAACGCGCGTCATCCATTTTGACAAAGAGCAGATCGCCGAAGCGATCCTGCGCGAGCTCAACCGTGGCGGGCAGGTGTATTTCGTCCACAACCGCGTCTTCAACATCGAGCAGGTCGCGCGCCAGTTGCAGGAGATCGTCCCGCGCGCCCGGATCATCATCGGCCACGGGCAGATGAACGAACACGAGCTCGAGCGCGTCATGACGGACTTCATCAACGGGGCCTACGACATCCTTGTCTCGACGACGATCATCGAAAACGGCCTCGACATCCCCAACGTCAACACGATCATCATCAACCGCGCCGACGCCTTCGGACTGGCGCAGCTGTATCAACTGCGCGGTCGCGTCGGTCGCGAGGCCCGGCGCGCTTACGCCTATCTGATTGTTCCCGATGGACAGCCCATCACCGACCTGGCCGTCAAGCGCCTGCAGGCCATCGAGGAGTTCACCGAACTGGGCGTGGGGTTCAACGTCGCCATGCGCGACATGGAAATCCGCGGGGTGGGGAACATCCTGGGCTCCAGCCAGCACGGCGTCATGGAGGAGATCGGCTTCGAGTTGTATTGTCAGATGCTCGAAGAGGCCGTGCGCCGGATGCGCGGGGAGGAATCGGTCGGGCGCGCCCCCGCCGAGGTCAAGTGGAACGTCCCCTGCCTCATTCCGCGCGGATACGTTCCCGTCGAGGCGCATCGCATCGCGCTCTACAAGCGTCTGGCCAACGCCCGCGACGCCGAAGAACTCAACGACATTTCAAGTGAGATGCGCGACCGCTACGGCGAATTGCCCGCGCCGGCCGCCAACCTCATCGGCGCCGCCCACCTGCGACTGGCCGCCGCCGACGCCGGCCTGGCCCGCGTGGTTGGCACGGCGTTTGGATTCCGCCTGGTTCCGTCCGACGGCGTCATGTCCGATCGCGGGTCGTTGATGGCGCTGCTCAAACGCCTGCAGGACCGCCGCGCCCGCATGCGCGAGATTCATTCTCTAACCGCGGCGGCCAACGGCGAGATCCATATCCAGCTGATTCCCGCGGCCCGTTCCAAGAGCCTCTCTGTCGCGCGGGCCTTGCTCACTCCGGCGCCGTAGGCCCTCGGCGCTGTTGCGTGACAACCTGGCGTCAGGAGATTCCTTTGGGCCGGGTTGTGGTGGGGCCGTCGCGACGCGCGCGATCATGAACATCGAACATGGAATGATCCATGCCAATGAAAGGATGAGGTGGGGCAATCATTTCGAGATTCCTTGTTCGATATTAATTGTTTTGTCACCGCCGCGAAGCAGCCAAGGTTTTGCCGACGAAGTCTGGAGAAACGTTTGGGTTACGGGGCCGCCTACGGCGAAATCGAGATTACGTCGGGTTGCGATCGCAGGTGCGAGAGCAGGTCTTCGAGGTGCTGCTTGTCCTTGACCTCGACGACGAAGCGCATCAGGGCGCGTCCGTCCTTGGTGCTTCGGGAATTGCTTGAGACGATGAAGCCGTCGCGGGCGGTGATAAGGTTGCACACGTCGGCCAGCAGGCCGCGCCGGTCGGTCAGCGCCAGCCGGATTTCGGTGGCGCGGACCGGAAGGTTGACATCGTCCCACTGCGCCGACAGGATGCGCTGCTGGTTTTCGGGATTGGCCGCAAGCGACTTGCGAAGGTTGCCGCACGAGGATTTGTGAATCGTGACGCCGCGGCCCACTGTGATGAACCCCACGATCGGGTCGCCTGGCAGCGGGAAGCAGCACTTGGCAAAGTGAACCACGTTCTCGTCGATGCCCTCGATGATGACGCCGCCCGTGGATTTCTTGCGCCGCTCGGGCCGCCGCGGCGTCGGGCGCTCGAGCTGGCTTTCGCCGCCTTCGGCGCCCGCGGCTGCCATCGCTTCCTCCGGGCGGCGGGCGTGTTTCTTGCGCGGCGGAAACAGCCGGTTGACGATCGAGACCGGCTTGATCGCCCCGAAGCCGATCTCCGAGAGCAACTCATCGACCGAGTGCGCGCGGAACGACGCCAGGTTCTCCTCGATCCGTTTGACGATGTCCGCCCATGACAGATTGATGCTGTGTCCCTTGATCGCGCGTTGCAGCGCCTCGCGGCCTCGCTGGATGTTCACGTCCCGATTCTGGGTCCGCAGATAGTGGCGGATTTTGCCGCGCGCCCGGCTGGTCTTGACGATGTCGAGCCAGCCCACCGACGGGGTGGCGGACTTGCGCGTGATGATCTCCACCAGGTCGCCGTTTTGCAGCGTCGTTTTCAAAGGGACGACGCGATGGTTGACCTTGGCGCCATCGCAGTGGCTGCCGACGTCGGTGTGGATGGCGTAGGCGAAGTCCAGCGGCGTGGACCCCGCCGGCAGCTCGACGACGTCGCCCCGTGGCGTAAAGACGAGGATCGTCTCAGAAAAGGCCTCATTGCGCAGCGCGGCCATGAACTCCTGCGGGTCGCGCACGTCGGTCAGCCATTCGGTCAACCGCCGCAACCAGAGCAACTTGGGGTCCACCGTTGTCTTGCCCGCGACGGCCCCTTCCTTGTATTTCCAGTGCGCGGCGACGCCGTATTCGGCCACCTGATGCATCTGGCGGGTGCGAATCTGGATTTCGGTCACTTGGCCGCGCAGCCCCACGACCGCCGTGTGCAGCGACTGATACATGTTTTCCTTGGGCATCGCGATATAGTCTTTGAAGCGTCCGGCGATGGGCGGGAATATCTGGTGGACGTGGCCCAGGATGTCGTAGCACTCGTCAACTGTGTTGCAAATGACCCGCACCGCGATGAGGTCATACAACTCATCGAACTCCAGGCCCTGGGAACGCATCTTGTGAAAGACGCTATACAGGTGCTTGGAGCGGCCCTCGATTTGCGCGTCGATATGCGCCTCCTTGAGGCGCTTGCGCAGGTAGTCCACCGTGAGGCGGACGATTTGTTCGCGATGCTCGCGCTTTTGTGCGATGAGGCCTGCGATCCGGCGGTATTCATCCGGCCACAGGTAGCGCATCGAAAGGTCCTCGAGTTCGGAGCGGACCGTCATCATCCCCAGCCGGTGCGCCAGCGGGGCGTAGATGTCCAGCGTGACCTGCGCGATGCGCTCCTGTTGCGAGGCGGACAGATGCTCCAGCGTCCGCATGTTGTGCAGGCGGTCAGCCAGTTTGATCAGCGTCACGCGCACGTCGTCGGACATTGCGAGGATCAGTTTGCGCAGGCTCTCGATCTGCTGGTCTTGACCGGCGGCCAGATTCAAGCGAGAGATTTTCGTCACGCCGTCCACCAGTTCGGGGATCGGGGTGGGGAATTGTTGGGCCAGTTGATCGCGGGTGATCGCGCTGTCTTCGATGACGTCGTGCAGGAGCGCGGCGCAGACGGTGGCCGGGTCGAGGCGCCAGTCGGTCAGGATGCGCGCCACCTCAATGCAATGGACGATATACGGTTCGCCGGAGGCGCGCTTCTGGCGGCCATGGATGTCGCGTGCCGTGGTGTAGGAGCGTTCGAGCAGCTCATACTCGGCCGGGCCGTAACGCGCTCGCTCATCGCCCAGGATGTAGGCCAGCGTCTCGGTCGTGTCCTCGATGTCGCCCTGATACTCTGTCGAAGCCCATTTGGCCATAAACGTCCAAAACCCGACCGTAATCCAATCCGGCGCCCGCGTCAAGCCCCGCAACCGGTGGCGCCCCAATCCGTCAGCCCGGCGCGCCGCGCGGCGGAAATCGTATGTAGTGCGCCCTTCAGGGCGTCCGAACCGCTGGCGGCGGATGAATGTCGAACGCCCTGAGGGGCGCACTACAAACAGAACATAACCCTTGCAGGCTGACGGATTGAGGCGGATGATCGCCAGCGCCGGACACGGCCATCGATGCGAAGCGATCCAGCGCGCCGCCGAACCCCAGTATAACGCGCTCCACTCTAATCCCAACTACCCCGACCTGCGTTACGATCCCACCAATGGCGTCCTCAGCGGCGGCGACATTCTGCGCTTCAACGCCCAGTGACGGATTCCCGCGCTGCGCGCTTGCATGGCTAAAACATTGCTCAACCACAACGTTTCGTGTCGAAGGTTGGTAGCCTTGGGACGGGAGAAACTATTACTCATCCCGGCCGTTGACAGTCATTTATAGGATCAACGGTCGTATCTGCGCGAAGCGCTTTGGAGTGTGGAGGCTTGCCTCCGCTTTTGACCACCCTGCCAAACCCTCTATAGCGGAGGCAAGCCTCCACACTCCAAAGCGCTTCGCGACGATCGGTCGAAATCTTCGATGTTTCCGCCAAGGTCTTCGTCGCAGTTGGAAGACGCTTCCGTGACTTGATCAACGGACCGTTGCACAAAACTTTGCGAAGAACCAAAGCATTTAAAGTTGACGGCGCCTCACATGTTTGATTTCCTGCCGCGACGAAATGGAGGCTGGCGTTGCAGGAGATAAACGCCTAACGTCTCAACGCAAAGGATGACGGTTCATGCCCATGACCGATGCGAACCGAGGCAAACTGCGCCTGATGCTCGTCACCGACGGGACCCATCGCCCGGACCTGCCGGTGCGGATCGAGGCTGCGTTGAAGGGTGGCGTCCGCGCGGTCCAGATGCGCGAGCGCGAATTGCCCCCGGCCGAGTTTCTGGCGCTGGCGCTGGCGCTGCGGGAACTGACGCGCCGGCATGACGCGTTGTTGTTGGTCAATGGCGACGCGGACGCGGCGATGATCGCGGGCGCCGACGGCGTCCATCTGGGCTGGCAGTCGCCGCCGATTGCCGCCGTCCGCGCCGCCCTCGGGCCTGCGCGCCTGATCGGCGTTTCGACGCATTCGCCGGCCGAAGCGGCGGCCGCGGTCGAAGCCGGCGCGGACTACGTGGCGCTGGGTCCCATTTTCGACACGCCCTCCAAACGAGGCCTGATCGAGCCGCTGGGCCTGGACGCCGTGGCGCGCGCCGCCGCCGGGCTGGCGCGCTCGGGCGCGCCGCTGATCGCCATCGGAGGGATCGCCCCGGAGCATGCGGCGGGCCTGCGCAAAGCGGGCGCCCGCGGCGTGGCGGTGATTCGCGGCGTGATGAACGCGCCGGACCCCGAAGCCGCCGTCCGACACTATCTGGCCAACTGGACGGTTGACGGGGCCGCGCCCGGAATCACACAATAACTTCGGACAAGGCGGTCATACGGCCATGGCGCAACTGTTCTGTATCGCAGGCGACGACGTTGGCAGGCGCTGGAACGTGCCCGAAGGCGAAGTGCTCGTGGGGCGCGATCCGGCCTGCGACGTGGTCCTGACGGACGGACGCGTCTCGCGCCGCCACTGCCGCATCAGTTTCGCCGCCGGATACTATGTGATTGCCAATCTGTCGCAGACCAACGGCACCCAGGTCAACAAGACGCAGATTACCGAACAGAAACTCGAAGACCGCGACGAGATCGAGTTGGGAAACACGGCGTTGCGCTTTCTGCTGCAAGACGCCTCGATCCCCGCCGCTCATCCCGCCCCCGGGACCGCTCCCGCCGCCCCGCCGTCCCCCCCGCGGCCTCTCGACATCGAAAAATCCGTTGTTTTTTATGGCGCCGAAGAAAACGCGGCTGGAACGTCGCACGATCTGATCCGGGCCGCGGTCAGCCAGACGGCGCTGGACCCCTCGGACATCAGCCGGGATCTGAGCCTGCCCGATCAGTTGCAGTCGTATGCGCGCCGGTTCGAGATCGTCCGCAGCGTGGTCGATTCCATCGTCACCGAGCTGGACCTCGAACGCATCTTCAGCGGGATACTGGATCACGTCTTCAATTTCGTCGCTGCCGAACGCGGCTGCGTCATGACCGTGAATCCCGCCAACGGCGAGTGCGTCGTTCAGGCGGTTCTGGACCGTTCAGGGCAACGGCGGCTGAAATCCGAGTTCCCCATGAGCCGCACCATCTGTGAACAGGTCCTGCGCGACAAGGTCGCCGTGCTTTCGACCAACGCCATGGCGGACGCCCGCTTTTCCGGGCATGAGAGCATCGTGTTGCGCGGCATCCGGTCCGTGATGTCCGCGCCGATGGTGTTTCACGACGAGACGCTGGGGATCATCTCGGTGGACAACAGCGGTCTGGCCAATGCCTTCTCCAAAAAGGATCTGGAGACGCTGTCAACCATCGCGAGTTTGGGCGCCACGGCGATTCACAATGCGAACATGGTCAAGCAGCATGTCCGCATGGAGATGACGCGCGAGAGTTTTGCGCGCTTCCTGCCGCCCGCGCTTGTCCGGCAGGTCACTGAGGAAGGGCGTGAACTACGCCTGGGCGGCGAACAGGCCGACGTGACCGTGCTGTTTGCCGACATCCGATCCTTCACGCCCATCTGCGCCAACCGCCCGCCGCAGGAAGTCGTCCACCTCCTCAACACATTCTTCCATGAACTGACCGAGGTGATCTTCCGCCACCGCGGAACGCTCGATAAATACATCGGCGACTGCATCATGGCCATCTTCGGCTGTCCCGAACCGTATCCGCACCATTCGTTGCGCGCCGCCCGCGCCGCGCTGGACATGCGCCGCGTCCTTACGACGCATCCGCTGCTGAGCAAGGAAATCCGCGTTGGCATCGGACTGCATCGCGGGTTGGTCATCCATGGCTTCGTCGGATCAAAGCAGCGCATGCAATACACTGCGGTGGGCGACACGGTGAACATCGCAGCCCGGCTGTGTGATGCGGCCGAAGGAGGGCAGATCATCATCTCCCCCTCGGTCCACTACTTTGAACGCGACTATCTGGCGACAAAGTCGCTCGGACCGCTCGATCTGCAGGGGGTCAAGGAGCGCCTGGTTTGCCATGAGTTGCTGGACCTCACGGAGTCCGGCCGGACCTACAATCCCTGGGATTGAGCGCCAGACGACGCAATTGTCCCCATGCCACGGAGGTCTCGCTCATCCGGCCCAGTGGTTCGGCCCGTAGAAATCGGCTTCGCGCCACGGCTTGAGGGGGATCGACGGCAGATCGTCGGGATCGCTGGCGGGCATGGCGGCGGAGATGTTTGCGGTTGCGTTCAACACCGCGACGGGCAGAACGGCCGTCACGGTCGCCGCGCGCATCAGGAACGACCGGCGGGAGGATTTCGCTGGGGTTGCCGTAAGGATGGAGGCTTCATTGCCGCGCGGGCTTGGTCTGCCATGCAGCATGCGCCTGCGAATGGTTTTGAACAGTCGCGTTTTCATTTCCATACTCCCGGCGCCGGCCTGCGGCACTTCGGACAGGCGCCATCCCTGAGATTGTTTTCGAGAATCTGAAATCCGACGCGACGGATGAGGGTTTCGCCGTCGTGCGGGCAGGTCGTCGTTTCTCCGAGTTCTCCGGGCCGGTTGCCGATATAGACATAATGCAGACCGGCGTCGCGCGCGATTTGTTCGGCGCGATCCAGCGTTTGGTCGGGCGTCACGGGCAGTTCGCGCAGTTTGTATTGCGGATGAAAGCGCGAGAAATGCAGCGGGGTGTCGGCGCCGCGGTTGCGCGCCATCCATCGGCACATCTGGCCGATCATCCCAAAGTCGTCGCTGATCGTGGGAATGAGCAGATTCGTGACCTCGAGCCAGACGTTTTCCTCCTTGGCGATGACAAGCCCGTCGAGAACGGGTTGAAGCGTTCCTTCGGAGTTTGAGCGGTAAAGCGCGTCGCTGAAATACTTCAGATCGACGTTGGCGGCGTCGGTGACCTTGTAGAGTCGGCGCAGCGGCTTGGGATTGAGATAGCCGGCGGTGACCAGGACGTTGCGAACGCCGGCGGCGCGCGCCGCGACCGAGGTGTCATACGTGTATTCGTAGAAGGCGACCGGCTCGGTGTATGTGTAGGCGATCGAGGCGCAGCGCTGCTGGCGCGCCAGATCGACCACCTTGTCCGGCGGCATGTCATAGGCTTCGACCTCGTATGGGAAGGCCTGCGATATTTCCCAGTTCTGGCAGTTCTTGCAGTGCAGGTTGCATCCGGCCGTGGCGATGCTGAACGCGCGCGAACCGGGAAGGAAGTGGAACAACGGCTTCTTCTCGATGGGATCGACATGGACGGCGCAGGGGCGGCCGTATGTTGCGGCGATGAGTTTGCCGCCGCGGTTGAAGCGCATGCGGCAATCGCCGGCCAGACCGTCGTCAATCAGGCACAGCTTCGGGCACAGTTCGCACTGTATCTGGTTTTCGGCCATTGGACTCGACCCCAGGCGAAAGGACCAATCTCACGACTCATCCTGTCCTGTCGCGCTATCTCTCCATGCTCTTTTTATAGAACAACGCTTCCTTCTCCACCATCTTTCCCTCACGCAAGGCGCGTTCAAAAGCGGCTTGGTCGATGGCGCGTCCGTGTCGGAAAGACGCCGGCGCGTTCATGGTGGTTCCACGCCCCAGATCGGTTAACACGATCAGCGCGATCAGAATCAACGCCACGGCGACCAGGGGCGTGAAGTCCCTCCCCACGCTTCGATCCACCGGACGGTTCAATGGCGTCATACACCGGTTGCAACGAATGCAATCGATCTCGGTTGTGGTCGTCATGCCGACCTCGCAGCGCGCGGGATTGCGGCGGCGGCGCGTGGGCGCATCCAGCGCTCCGAGATGATTGAGCAGCGAGACAAACGCTCCTGCGGGACAGAACAACCGGCAGAAGAAGCGGAAATAACGCAGGCAGCCCACCAGCGTCACTGCCAGCAATATCCACACCAGCGGCGCCATCCGATATGAGAAAACGAAGTCCATCGGACTGAACGACACGAAGGCGGCGCCGCCGCCCGAGACCCAGAAACCGATCAGACAAAGCGCCAGCAGCGCGTAGCGCAGCCGATGCAAGCCACCGCGCGCTCCCTGCGCAATGGCGCGGGCGCGTCCCAACACTGAAATCCACTCCTGAAGAATGCCGAACGGACAGATGTAGCCGCAGAACGCGGCGCCAAAGAGGACGCCGCTG
>Ga0101944_10008150_pt1 | contig 10107 bp, 7 predicted proteins | sample DewCreD2012metaG_FD_75245 | JGI IMG/M metagenome (GOLD analysis project Ga0101944, IMG submission 75245) | Hot spring sediment bacterial and archeal communities from British Columbia, Canada, to study Microbial Dark Matter (Phase II) - Dewar... ...
ACAATCAGTCAAAGCTGGTGCCCGAGGGCATTGAAGGCCGGGTCCCTTACCGCGGCAGCCTGTCGTCAAATATTTATCAGCTTATCGGCGGACTGCGCTCCGGCATGGGCTATGTCGGCTGCGCGTCCATTAACGAGCTGCGGGAAAAGGCGCGCTTTATCAAGATTACCAGCTCCGGTCTCAAAGAAAGCCACGTTCATAACGTCATCATAACAAAAGAAGCGCCAAACTATCAGGTTGAATAATGATGTGATTATATGATTTGCTCTTCGCCTGGGTGCTGATATCGCGGTGTGCAGGCAGAGCACAGAATGGTTCTTCTACCCCCCTAAGGAGAGCCATATAACAAATCATCCCTCCCCTTTTTCGGGGAGGGATGATTTACATAACACGACGATGAAAATTGAACAGGAAAAAATTGTAATACTTGACTTTGGTTCCCAATACACCCAGCTCATCGCACGGCGTGTGCGGGAGAGCAAGGTTTATTCAGAAATCTGGCCATTCAATATATCTCTCAGTAAGATTGAGGAACTGAAGCCGAAGGGCATTATTTTATCAGGCAGCCCCTCAAGCGTCTATGACCCGAAGGCCCCGCTGGTAGCAAAAGAACTCTTTGAGCTGGACATTCCGATACTGGGCATCTGTTACGGTATGCAGATGACTTCTTTTCTGCTCGAAGGCGAGGTGGAGCCATCGCACAAGCGCGAATATGGAAAAGCGGAATTGTATATTGATGATACCGAAGACCTGTTTGCCGGATTCAACCAGCAGGAGAAATTACAGGTCTGGATGAGCCACGGCGACCGGATTAAAAAACTGCCGCCCGGGTTTGAAGTCATCGGTCACAGCACCAATTCGCCGTGTGCAGCGATGCGCGATAAAAACCGGCGCATTTTCGGCGTGCAGTTCCATCCGGAAGTGGTGCATACACCCCGCGGCACAGATATCCTGAACAATTTCATTTTTAATATCTGCCGCTGTTCGCCGACTTGGACCATGAAATCCTTTATTGAACAGACAACCGCAGAAATCAGAAACCTGGTGGGCAACAAGAAGGTCATCTGCGGATGCAGCGGCGGAGTTGATTCAACTGTTGCCGCCGTGCTGCTGGAAAAAGCCATCGGCCATCAGCTTACCTGCATTTTCATCGACAACGGCCTGTTGCGCAAAAACGAATTTGCCAAAGTTTCAGAACTGCTCACCAAATCATTTAATGTCAATCTGCTTGCCATTGATGCCTCGCAGCGCTTTCTTTCAAAATTGAAAGGCATTATTGATCCTGAACAGAAGCGAAAAATTATCGGCAATGAATTTATTTATGTGTTTGAAGAAGAAGCGCGCAAACTTGGCACGGTTGATTTCTTAGCCCAGGGCACATTGTATCCGGATGTTATTGAAAGCGTGTCGTTTAAAGGCCCTTCGGCAACCATAAAGACGCATCACAATGTCGGCGGACTGCCGGAAAAAATGAACCTCAAGCTGATAGAGCCGTTCCGCGAGCTGTTCAAAGACGAAGTGCGCGAACTGGGCAAAGAACTGGGATTGCCTGACGATACGGTGTATCGCCACCCCTTTCCCGGACCGGGTCTTGCCATTCGCATCATCGGCGAGATTACTGAAGAGAACCTGCGGCTGGTGCGCGAGGCTGATGCGATCATACTTGAAGAGATGAAACAATCCGGCTGGTATCGGCAAGTCTGGCAGGCATTCGCCGTGCTGCTTCCCATTCAGACCGTTGGGGTGATGGGCGACGAGCGCACCTATGAAAAAGTTATTGCGGTGCGCGTGGTGCAGAGCATTGATGCCATGACGGCAGACTGGGTTAAGCTCCCCTATGAACTTCTTGGGACTATCTCCAACCGTATCATTAACGAGATTAAGGGCATCAACCGCGTGGTCTATGACATCTCCTCAAAACCCCCCAGCACCATTGAGTGGGAGTAATATGAATCTCTGTTAGTTAGATGCGCCAGGAACTCACCGCAACAGCGCATATATGTCTTCTGTCCATTGGGTCACTTTATCAAAATTACGGTAATCTCCTTCCGGCAGCATCCTGCCAAATAGCGCCCTCACTAAAAACTCATCAAGCGGCGTCAGCACGCTATAATCCATGATACCGGCAAACAATCCGGGGTTCCCGACTGGAATAATCATGGGTATCTTTTGCAGCACTCTGTCTATGTAGTGTTTTTTTGCAATCTCGCGGTTTTCAGGGGTATCGTCTTTAAGCAGACCGCAGACAATAAACACAGCCACCGGTTTGGTCGCCAGAATTTCCTCCTGATCCTTTAAGAATTTCACTAAATCAGGCCGCCATTGTTCGCTGATAATTGCCGACCCGACTATAACGGCGTCATAGGTTGATACGTCCTGGATACGCTTTACGATGCTCATATCAACCTGAGCGCCTGCTGCGCATAAAACGTCCTGGATAGTATTGGCAATGGTTCTGGTCGCCCCATACTTGGTATCATAGATAATCAAAATACGCTTGCCTGCGACATTCTGCTGCCCGCAGGTTAATTCAATATCATTGCCCGATATGGTGCGATAGGCGCTGCCGGCAACCGGCATCAGGAGCACGATGAAAAAAATAAACACGCATGCTGCAATTTGGGTTTTAATCCATTGCTTTCCCATAGGCACTCCTTTTGTTAGTTGGTTTAAATTTTTCTTACCTGCTTATTAAAAAGTAGGCGTCCATTCCAACCCAAACAGGCACAGCGTATCGCATCAGGGAGCCTCAAGCTCAACCTGAATCGGGTTGAATTCAACAATAACCTTGGTTTCAGTTCCGGCCTCATTCCCTTCCGTGTCACCGGTAAATTTATACCGAAGCACCGGGCCGCCGACCCCCCTCTCAAAAACGTCCTGACTAGTATTAGAATCAAGATACGATATCTGATCGTAGGTCGGGCATAGAATCTGTTTTATTTCTTTGCCAACAGGAGCGGTATAAAGCAGAAAAGAATCTGTTCCTTCCGCTGTAGTCCAGTCATGTGTGGTTTGCCGCGCTCTCATATAAATCTCTGCCCAAACCTGGGTGTCATAGTTAAGAATAGATAGTTCCACCCGGCAGAATACTTCAGGACCGTTACCGTTAAAATCTTGATCGCCTCGTGTGTGCGGCGGCACAAAGGTGCGTTTACCGGGCAAAATAGTGTCTATATCCGTTGATTCCTGAATAATCTTCACATATGAAAGGTCTTCAAAGCCGCAGGTAAGGACAAATTTATTGCTGCGCGATGTGAGCATAACTCCGTCCAGTCCTAAACTGACGGTCATATGATAATGCGTCGGTTTAACCAGATATTGGCTGACATTGGTCCTTAAGCCTTCGTTGTTTTCTATATAAAGCTTGACATCCTCAAGATCAAAATCATAGCCGAAAAATTCCAGCATATCCAACCTGTCCGGTATCAGAATTCGATCAACGCTTGAGGGCACCACTTCACAAATGTAGGGTTTTAACGGATCCACCGCAACGTTTTGATGCAAATATTCTTCCTTGATACGAAGCAATGCGTCTCTCATGCGGTTGCCGATGAAGTCAACATTGCAGCGAAACTCCGTGCCGATTACCGCAACCCCGCGGTCAAGCAGGTTCTGCACTTCAACCTCTATTAATTCCGCCAGTTGATCATCTATGCCCTGCAACTGCGCCAGTAGCCGGTTCATAATATCCTGCCACTCGGATGAATTTTGGTTGAGGGCATCAATTGCATTATCAATTGCTCTGGTGATCTTGTTGACCGAGGAACCAATGTCGCAGCCAAGCAAAGACGGTATTGACAGCGCCACTGATACCATGATGAATATTGATAAACATTTTTTGATGATCATAAAATATCCTCCCTTCTCTTATTGATTTAATTCCCCTACTCTATTCAGCTTTAGCAGATAAATATCGTCGTCATATACCGCGATCGCATCATCGGAATGGGTATAGCCGGCGACAATAAATCCCCCATCAACAGTTTGCTGAACTTCATATGCCTGGTCTTCGCCTGACGCACCAAAGGTTCTTTCCCATCTGATGCTGCCGTCCTCATCATTAAGACGTGCCAGATACATGTCGGTTGATCCACCCGCACCGATAAAACCGGCACATATGTAACTGCCGTCTTTATTTTGATGAACTGATAATGCTTCATCATCTTGCGTGCCGCCAATCGTCTTATCCCACATCTGCTCGCCATTTTCATCCAGCTTAAGTATGTATATGTCAGTGCCGCCGGTGCCGAAGGATTTAGTAAAACCGGCAACAATATAGCCGCCGTCCGCAGTCTGCTGAACGGAATTCGCCATGTCACTTTCGGCGCCACCGAAGGTCTTGTCCCACATCCGCTCGCCATTTGCATTAAGCTTGAGGATATACACATCATCGTTGCCAGCTCCTGTTGATTCCGTAGAACCTACAACAATATAGCCGCCGTCCGCAGTCTGCTGAATTGACTTCGCCATGTCACTTTCGGCGCCACCGAAGGTCTTGTCCCACATCCGCTCGCCATTGCCATCAAGCTTAAGAATATACACATCATAGTCGTAAACTCCCGTTGATTCGGTAAAACCGGCAACAATATAGCCGCCATCCGCAGTCTGCTGAATTGACCACGAATCGTCGCTGCGATTTCCTCCGTAAACTTTTTCCCAGTTTTTATTTCCATTTCGGTCCAGCTTAACTATATAAATTTCATTAGAACCTGTACTGAATGAACTTGAGCGCCCTGCTACTACACACCCCCCATCTGGTGTCATTGCAATACACCGCGGTATATCCGTTAATTCGCCGCCGAATGTTTTCTCCCAGACTTTATTTCCCCGTTCATCAAGCCTAATGACATAATAATCATAGCCGCCCGCACCAAAAGAGCTGGTCTGCGCAGCAACGAAGTAGCCCTTGTCAGCAGCCTGCTTTATTGAATACGCCCGGTCACGGCTACCTCCCCCATAGGTCTTCTCCCAGGTTATCAACGGCTGTTTTTTTTTGCAGGAAGAAATAAAAACCACAGCGCATAGTATGACCAGAATCAAAAATGCCGGTGTTTTAATAAAATTAAGAGTAAACTTTACCATTGTTTCCTCCTTTTTTAATAAGCTTTATCAATATGATACTTAATGAAATTAAACATAAACTTTATTAATTAAAAAAACCGCCCGCAGGTTGATTTACCCGCGCGCGGTTTTTATACTTATAAAACGGCTTAAAGCATTGATGATGATCAGCCAGCCCACCCCCATCATTTTAGCCCCCTTGGTTTTAATGCCTACGCGTGTGCGCTGGCACTATATTATATTCACTATTCTAAATTATAAAAATTTGCAAACCATTTTCAAGAATTAATTATTCCTCTCAGAAAGCAATTTTTAAAGCTTATCAATACGCAGTGGCCTCAGCATTTCATTGACACCACTCTTAATTTTTTCATATACTCACCCTGTCAGTTTATAAATTCAGGGTTAGGAGCGCAGTCCCATGCTCACGGCTGAATCCGCTTCTGCCTTAACTTTTTTGCCCAAATCGCATTCCCCTTTCATCCCCGTTGATAAGGGTGAGAACAGGGGGGCAAAAGCAATTTATCAGTTGAAAGCCTATATAGGAACACTATCAGTCTGTTGTAAACGTGTCATTCTGAACGCAGTGAAAAATCTCGTAGTGAAGAATCTTAATGTTGCTCTTGAAATGATATTTTTCCTATGCTCTGCGATTAATCATTGGCCTCATTTAAAACTCGAACAGGGGGTAGCGTATGAAAACAAGAAAAAAATATAGGTTAGTTAGCTGGTGTTTGTGTCTCATGATCGTTGGCATGCTATTGCCGACCTTAGCATTATCGCAAACCGAACCGTGCAGCGTTGAGGTCATCGCAACCTGCGACGGCAGCACTGATTGCAGCGGCATTTTATCCGGGGGGACAGACATAAAAAATACTGGAACCGCAGCGATAACCTGTCAGCTGGTTGTCACTTCAGGCTCTGGTGCGGTAGGTGAAGAAATAACGTTATTGCCACAGCAGCAGAGCGGTTCGGGACTTTGGATGGCTGTGCCCATAGGCGATATCCCGTTCTGGGAGTTTCACCCCATTACCGAATCCGGAACAAGTAAGGCAGACTGTTATGTGACAGATAATCCGGCAATAACCTGCTCGGACTTTAAAGAGTGGGAATGTTCTGCGACCTGCGACATAACGCCTGTTGCGGTTGACCTTAAGATAAATTCTATCATTTTGAAAAGAAAAGGGCTTTTGCCGGTCGTGGTTATGGGCGCTGATGATTTTGATGTTACGACTGTTGACCCTGCCACTATTCGTCTGTGGCGAGATGGCGTGCGAGGCATGGTTGCGCCGCTCCGCTGGAATAATAATAAAAATAATCTGTGGCTGAAGTTTGATAAAGCCGAGGTGGTGGACACATTGCGACTGGGAACTTTTGCCGGGCAGGAAGTCCGATTGATAATAACCGGCAGACTCACATATGAATTCGGCAGAATGCCTTTTATGGGCACGGTGGTTACAACGGTGGTGCAATAGTCAGAAAAAAAACCTGGCCCCCTGTTATTCTTCTTTATTCGAAAGCGTTGAGATAAACGGTTTGTGACAACTCGCCAAACTTCTCCAGTCCCTTAAGCTTTAGCCCAAACTCTATGGATTGGACCACGACCTGTATGCTATCCAGTGTCGCCGAAAAAGCGTGCACCGCGTCAGAGGCATCCTGAAGCGGATAATAAACTGAGGCAGCAATATCCAGGTATTCGCCAAGCGGTTGAAGGATGCTCTGCAAGGCAGTCAGGCCATCTGCCCATAGTTGTATGTCGCGCTGTTTTTCCAGCGCATCCCAAGCGACATCCTGGGCGTCTCCGATAGCCGACCGGAAATTACGAAACAGGGTGTTATAGACCAGGCTGCGCCACTGCCAGCGGTCAAAGTCCTGCGCGTGAGTTGCTGCAATGGCCTGCACCCGAGTGAAACTCTTCGACAGTGCCGTCTGAAAATCATCCACAAAGCGATCGCGTAAGAAGATGTTATACACCGCGTGTTTTATCAATACCGCGGTGACCTCGTCTATGTTGAGAGCCGAGACCCGCTTTCCGTTTTTCAGCTCGGGCACCGCCATCTTTGCAATTTCGCGGAAAAACCCCAGCACAAAATCCGAAAAGTTCTCAGGGACACCGCGTTGCTCAAGCTCATCGCTCCACTTGGCAAATATGCTATCTATAGCCGTTAGTATTTGCTCCCGGCTGTAGGCAGAAAGCATTTGACCCGTGGCTTCTGCCCAGGTTTTTAGCCGTTCACTAAAATTCTCAAACTGCACCCCCCGCCACATCACTTGAACCAGATCTTTAAGCAACGGCTTAAGCGCCCTTTCGACGGCATTTTCCATAGGCAATCGTGTAAAAACATCCTGTACTGTTTTTTCGGAAACGGAATCAATGGCCCTGTCTATGAAAAGCTGCAGGCTCAGCTTTTGGGCTGCGCCCCAGATCAGATCCAGGTTATGCTCTTCGCTGTCCTCGGAAAACTCCCAGTCATGATAGAGCTCAACACTGGTGTCGATCATCGTGGCCACTGGATGCCCGGCCTCGATGCCAGTCGCGGCCATGATTTTCTGTTTCATCAGATTGACCAGTTCGTAGAAGAATTCATCCGTCAGGTAGTCAGTCAGTTGTTTGAGGAGCGCTTCTACGCCACTGATTATTACTTCCGCCTGTCCCGCTGTTGCGAGATCAAGCGCCGCTCTGAAACCTGCAGCAGCCAGTGCCTCTTTCCAGCTCTGCTCGGTAGAACCCTGAAGGTTTCTTATCTCCTGCACCAGCCGGCCTATCTGCAGAATGATATTCTGAAAGTCTTCCACCGCCCGCTGGGCCTCGAGTTGACTGTATTCGTTCAGGTTCGCATAACCTCCCAGCACCAGTGTCAAATGCCTGAGCGCAGCTTGTTCACGCCAGTTCATGCCGTCGCAGAGAATGCCTCCGCCGCAGCAATCATACAGCCAGTCGTTGATCTCGCCGACTATGTTCCGGTACGGTGATCCGGACAAGCGCCAGTCTTCAAGGTCGTGAAGCAGGCCGGCCAGCACTGCTTCATTTGCTGTCCGATCCGCGGTCTGCACGGTAAGCGTCAGACTCGTCCCTTCCGGAGGCACTTCAAAGCTCAGCCGCGCGATCGCGCGAAGGTTTGAAAATCCCATCTTCAGCGAGCCGTAGTCGGTTACCAGCAGCACATAGCGCTGCGGCACAAGATCCGTGAACACAAGCGCGCCTGTTTCATCAGGATAAGCCTGATGATAGAGAGCGTCTGTCGCGCGGCCCGCACGCTCGACATACAGCCAGCCATATGCCTCGATAAAAGGATTTCCCTCTTCGTCAACAAGCTGAATTTCGGCGGTGGCAGTAGGATGGCTTGCCGGTTTCTGGTAAGAGGCTGAAAGTGACTGGCCGGGATTCTCCGGGTCTTTGACCGATATGGATATCTTATAGTCGTATTGGTCAAGAGCGCCGGGTATATCATCGCGGTCAATGACCGGAAACCAGCACATCATATACAATGAATCCTTGAGCGGTGAGGTGGTGAGCGCCAGTTTCTCCCACAGCTTACCCGCGGTAAACGGCCAGGTGAGTCTGGTCGCTTTTTTTTCGTCTGACCAGCGCAGCTCGCTGAGCCCTGAGCCTTCAATGCCGTACGCCGGGTTTCCCGTCTCACCCGCGCGGGGATTTTTATCCGGCTGCCAGTAATACTGAATGTCGGGAGCCGTATGTTCGAACACCGCGTAATAAAGCTCGATGCCGTCAGCCGCAAGAAACTGTTCGACCGCAGAGCGCGTTGCAATACTGGCATCAATCGAGTACCAGAAGGTCCCGTACACCGTTTGGGGGACAATGTCGGTCAGGATTACCGCCACCCTGCGGGCGTCGGGACGAAAGCCCAGGTAGTGGGTAAACAGCAGCGCATCATAAGCGCAGGTGGGATCCCACCAGTCGCCTTCAGTGTGCAGAACCGAATCGATTTTTTCCGGAATGAGGTCAATCTGCTCCGGGCCGCAGAAATCAAAGTATTGTGGCCCATCCGGCGTCTCGCCGAAATTTACCCCGGCAACTCGGAAATCAATATGCTCGGTTGCGAGTTGCTGCACAAAATGCTTCACTTCACCCCGAACATCAGTTCCGTCATCGTCAAAAGACCCGGTGCGGTCAGCCAGAAAAACAATATCAAGCTTTTCAGAGCCGACTGAGCGTTCAAAAAGGCCGAGATCGTAGGCTCGCCAGCCGGATTGTTCCTTGAGCGGAATGAACTGCTGCGCGACCACCGCGCCGTCGCTAATGCGCACCATGGATTCGGTGATTTCAAAATCATCGTAACCGAGGCTCGTGACCGCTCTGCCACTGCCGTCGGCAACACTCACCGCGCACCATTGTTGATAGTCATAGTGGTAATCATACTGTCCCTGCTCGCGCACCACAAAACGGCTCTGAAAAAAGGCGCGGTCAGGCCGTAAATCGCCCAAATTAAACTGTTTAGCGGCCGGAATCACAACCTGCTGATTATATATTGGTTTGCCCTGGACTGAAATGGTAAGCCGGTGCTCGCCAGCCACAAGTTTAACCTGGAAGGCGCCGTCAGATTCAGAAACGGTCTCCACCGTACCGGAATCAAACGCTACGGCAGCGCCGGCAACTTTCATACCGGCAGTATCAAGCACTCGCCCGCTTACCCTGACGTTATAAGGGAAAAATTTACAGGCCGAAAATAAAAAAACGGGTAATAAACAGGTTAAAATGCATTTCTGAAGGTTAAAAGTTTTTGGCATGGTAAATCGGGCATCTCTGAATAAACGTATTTCCTATCAGGTTTCATAAAAAAAACAATTAAAATAAATTAAATCTGTCACCTTTTTGAACCTCTTCAAAAGCACTCAAAAATCTGTTACAGTAAAGCATCTCATAAAACACTAAGGAACTGATATGACGCATACCGTAACGCTTATCCCGGGTGACGGCATCGGCCCTGAACTCGCTGCAGAAGCGCGGCGCTGCATTGATGCAACAGGGGTTTCCATCAACTGGGAAGTTGTAGAAGCCGGCCTTTACAGCTTTGAAAAACACGG
>Ga0101944_10008151_pt1 | contig 10106 bp, 10 predicted proteins | sample DewCreD2012metaG_FD_75245 | JGI IMG/M metagenome (GOLD analysis project Ga0101944, IMG submission 75245) | Hot spring sediment bacterial and archeal communities from British Columbia, Canada, to study Microbial Dark Matter (Phase II) - Dewar... ...
GCGAGCGCCCCGCCGACCGCTCCTTGCGCCGACTTGCGGGCCAGATCCGGCAGCCACTCCTGCGCCGGATCCGCGAGATGCGCGCCGCCGAACGCCAGCCGCGGAAACTCGCGCGTTTCCTTGCCGTCGACGACCAGCGTTTCCTTCTGAAACGAGCGGTACGCGAGCGGCGCGGAGTACGTGCGCTCGCGCGACTCGATCGCGTGCGCGAGCAGCGCGTCGAGCACCGAGTACGTGCGGGTCGCGTACGCGACCGGGGCGTCGGCCGCCGCGCCGGGCGCGGGCGGCAGCCGCGGCCGGTAGTGGATCGAGTCGAGCAGCGCGACGAGCAGGAACGCGGCCAGCACGACCGCCGAACACATCGCCGCCGCGTCGCGCGCGACATGGCGCCAGGTCGCGCGCAGATTGGCGTTGCCGCGCACGCGCCAGGCGTACACGAGCGCGGCGGCGACGAACAGCCACACGGCGAGATCGGTCCAGACGTAGACGAACTTGGGCATCGATCAGACCTCGTCAAGGACGCCGTTCGCAGCGAGAAGGAGGAAGCTCGACTTTCGCGCCGGATGAGATGTCTCGCTCACTGCGTTCGCTCGACATGACAGACGCGCCTTACCCCGCCAGACGAACGCGCGGATCGACCCACGTGTACGCGATGTCGGTCGCGAGGTACGCGAGGATGTACAGCAACGACCCGAGGAACACCATCGCGTGCACGATCGCGAAGTCCTGCGCGTTGATCGCCTCGATCGTGTAGCTGCCCAGCCCCGGGATGCCGAAGAACGACTCGAACACCAGCGAACCGAGAAACGCGTACGGCAGCAGCGCGCCGACGTGCGTCAGGATCGGCAGCCACGTGTTGCGCAACACGTGGCGGAAGAGCACCGCGGATTCCGGCAGCCCTTTCGATCGCGCGGTACGCACGTAGTCCTTGCCGATCTCCTCCAGCAGCATCGCGCGGAACAGCCGGGCCTCGGAGCCGAGCTGGTAGACGATGCCGACGATGACCGGCAGCAGCAGGAACTTGGCCAGATCCAGCCCCGGCGCGAAGCCCGAGATCGGCACCACGCGCAGCAGCTTGCCGAAGAACCACTGCGCCATGATGATGTAAAAGAGGCTGGAGATCGACATCATCAGCACGCACGCCACCGTGCCCCAGAAGTCGAGATAACTGGTGCGGAAGAACACCAGCAGCAGCGAGAACGCGATGCCGACGATCACGGTCAGCGCCAGCATCGGCAGCATAAGCGCCAGGCTCGGCCCGATGCGGTTGGCGATCTCGTGCGCGATGTCGCGGCCGGCATCGCTCGAACCGAAGTTCAGCGTGAACAGCCGCAGCGAGCGGTCGTAGAAGATCGTCTTGCGGATCTTGTCGAAGCCGGCCTCGGCGCCGTTGAACCACAGCGGCTTGTCGTAGCCGCGCTCGACCTTCCACTTCTGGATCGCCTCGGCGGTGACGCGCTTGCCGCCGATGTTCAGCCGCGCGATGTTGTCCGGCGAGTTGATCGCGAAGAACAGCGTGAACGTCAGCAGGTTGACGCCGGCCAGGATCAGCACCGAGTACGCCAGCCGGCGCAGGATGTAGGCGGCCATTTATGTGTTCCCGTAGAACTTGTCATCCCGAGCGCTTCGCGCGAGGGATCCCAAGCTCGGCCCCGTTGGGGATTCCTCGCCCGCGCAAGCGGGCTCGGAATGACAACGATCGCGGCGCATCGAGTTCTCCTACCCGGCTCCCTGCGCCGCCAGCGTGCGCGCGGCGGTTTCGCGCTCGCGCCTGCGCCAGACCGCGAACGCGGGCACGATCGCGGCGACCAGGACGAGCACGATCGCGACGACCGGCCACACGATCGGCTTGTTCCACTCGGCGATCTTCGCCGCGCGCAGTTCGGGATCGAGCCGGTAGTAGATCAGCAGGTCCTTGACCAGGTTGCTCGGCTTCGTGTTGTACAGCCACTGGTGATAGGCGCCGGCGGCGTACGGGTTGTAGCCGAAGCTCCACGGCGCGTCTTCCTGCAGGATGCGCACCATGCGGTCGATCGTCGCCTGCTTCTCCGGGCCGTCGTCGAGCAGCTTGAGCTTTTCGAACAGCCGGTCGTATTCGTCGTTCTGGTAGTTGGCGACGTTTTCGCCGTTGCCGTGCGTCAGCGCCTTCGAGTTCGGGCCGTACAGCAGGAACAGGAAGTTCTCCGCGTCCGGATAGTCCGCCAGCCAGCCCCAGAAGAAGATCTGCAGCGAGCCCTTGTCGGCCTTGTCCTGGAAGCGGTTGTAGTCGGTCGCGCGCACTTCGAGCTGCACGCCGAGCTTGGCGAACTGCTTGACCATCCAGTCGACCTCGGCCTTGATCTCCGGCGTCAGCACGCGCTGGTAGTCGTAATTGAGCACCAGCGGCTTGCCGGTCGCAGCGTCGCGGCCGTCCGGATAGCCGGCCTCGGCGAGCAGCTTCTTGGCGACTTCGATCGGCTTGCGCACCGGTTTGCCGTCGACCACGTCGTAGACGACGCGGTTTATTCCTTCCGGCCCGCCGCGCCAGCCGAACACGCCCGGCGGCACCGGGCTCATCGCCGGCACGCCGCTCGCCTTGGTCTCGAAAATCTTGACGTACTCCTCCCAGTCGATCGCGATCGACAGCGCCTGCCGCAGCTTGCGGTTGCGGACCTGTCGTTCGGGTGTGTCGCCCTTGCCGACCACGGGATCGAGCCAGTTGAAGCCGAGATACCAGTTCGAGATGTCGATCGTCTTCGGCAGCTTGATGCCGCGCTCGGCGAACATGCGCGCGATCTCGGGCGAGTCGCGGGCGTCGATCGCGTACTCGATGCCGTACTCGAAGCGGTACGTTTCCGGCACGTCGTAGAAGCCCTGCAGGAACTTCGCCTTCAGCGGGATCTTCTCCTTCTCGATCGTGTACTCGATGCGGTCGATGAACGGCATCGACTTGCCGCAGTCGTCGAGCAGCCCGGCCGCGCGATCCTCCGGCTCGCCTTCGCACGGATACGGTTCGCCGCGAAAGTTCGGATTGCGCTGCAGAACGTGGCGGCGGTTCTCCTCGTACACGGTCATCATGTACGGGCCGGTGCCGACCGGCCACGTGTTCAGCGTCAGGTTCTTCTCCGCCATGCCCGGCTGCGCGTAGAAGGCATCGGCCTCCCACGGCACCGGCGCGAAGAACGGCATCACCAGCCAGTAACGGAACTGCGGGTATTTGCCCTTGATGCGGATGCGCAGCGTGTGATCGTCGAGCGCCTGCGCGCCGGGGAAGTCGTACTTGCGGAAGTCCAGGAACGGCAGGTCGCGTTCGGTCGGCGCGATTCCGGCGCGCAGTTCCTTGTCGATGCGCTCGATGCGTTCGCCGTACTCCTTCAGGCCGATGATGTACTCGCTCATCAACGAAAACGACGGCGACTTGATGCGCGTGGTCGCAAGCCTGCGGATCGCGTACACGTAGTCGTGCGCGGTGAGCTCGCGCGTACCGGTGGCCGGGAAGTCGCTGATCCTGTACTTGTCCGCCGTGTCCTTGCGCGTCAGCCGGTGATAGACGTAGTTGCCGGCAGCGTCCTTGGCGAACGCCGGGTGCGGCGCGAACAGAATCCCCTTCTTTATCCGGATGTCGTAGACGCTTTCGGCGATCGCTTCGCCCGGCGCATCGGCGGGCAGCTCGCGTCCGCTCTTGTCGAAGTAGCGCGGCTGCGGCACCGCTTCCGCGGTGCGCGGCGCAAGCTCGTAAGGCCGCTTCAGGTAGTGGAAGTGAAGCAGCGGCTCGTAGATGTGAAACGTGAACGGCGTTTCGTCGTTGCTGTACGAGGCCGTCGGATCCAGATAGCGCGGCGAGCGCTCGGTGAACGCGGCGAACAGCGTATTGGTGCGCTCGGCGCCCCTCGGATGCGGGCTGTTGGCCACACCGCTGCAGGCGGCAACGAGCAGCAGCGTCGCGGCAGCGGCCAGCCAGCGAGAAAGCGATCCGGTCCCGTGTGTTGCCATCCCGTCCCAGTGCGTCGACCCTCGTGAGGCAGCGCACTTCTCCTTGTTCTTCGCCCTTCGGCGAAGCGCGGATTGTACGGGCTGGCCGGTGCAGGTTGGGATGAGGCAGAGCCGAACCCCAACGCGACGAACCGCGCCGGGGTTCGGCGTGCTTACTCCGACCCAGACGGCTTCTATGGCGGCTCCTCTCGCGTACGACACATCGCTCAGTCGCTCGTGCGACTCCCGCATCCCTCGTCGATCCAGGCTAACTTCGGGACGCGAGCGGTCGCCGGAGGTCGCGCGATAAACTCGCGGCCGTGCCGACGACCGTCCGCCCCGAAGCTCCAGCCTCGACGTTCCGCTGGCCGGTGCGCGTGTACTACGAGGACACCGATGCCGGCGGCATCGTCTACTACGCGAACTTCCTCAGGTTCTTCGAGCGCTGCCGCACCGAATGGTTGCGCGCGCTCGGTCTCGGGCAACGCGAACTGGCCGCAGACCGGGGGCTGCAGTTCGTCGTCGCGCAACTCTCGGTCGACTATCTGCGGCCCGCGCGGCTCGACGATCTGCTCGCGATCGACGCGCGCGTCGCCGAACTCGCGCGCACCTATCTCGTATTCGAGCAGCGCGCGCTGCGCGGCGATGAACTTCTGGCGCAGGCGACGGTCAAGGTCGCGTGCGTCGACACGCGGCGCAACGCCCCGGCACGTCTGCCGGCCGACCTCGTTTCCCGCCTGCAGCCGACCGCGGCTGCCTGATCCGTCACGCCGAACCCCATGACCGCTGCCGCCGACCTCTCGATACTCAAGCTCATCACGCAGGCGACGATCGTCGTTCAGCTCGTGATGGCGTTGCTGCTCGTCGTCTCGCTGGCATCGTGGACGGCGATCTTCAGCAAGGGCTTCGCGATCCGCGCGACGCGGCGCGAGACGCTGCGCTTCGAAAGCACGTTCTGGGGCGGCGCGGATCTGGGCGCGCTGTATCAGGCGGCGTCGAATCCGCGCAAGAAGACCGGCGCGCTGGAGCGCATCTTCGAGGCCGGCATGAGCGAGTTCCTCAAGCTGCGTGGCAAGGGCGACGCGCAGGCGATGCTCGACGGTGCGCGGCGCGCGATGCGCGCCGCCTACCAGCGCGAAATGGACGCGCTCGAGTCGCGGCTCGCGTTCCTCGCTTCGGTCGGATCGGTGAGCCCCTACGTGGGGCTGTTCGGCACCGTCTGGGGGATCATGCACGCGTTCACGGGGCTGGCGAGCCTCGAGCAGGCCACGCTCGCGACGGTCGCGCCCGGCATCGCCGAGGCGCTGATCGCCACCGCGATCGGCCTGTTCGCCGCGATCCCGGCGGTCGTCGCTTACAACCGGTTCGCGCACGACATCGACCGGCTCGCCAACCGCTTCGAGACCTTCATCGAGGAGTTCTCGAACATCCTGCAGCGGCAGCACTGAAGAGGCGCAGCGATGGCTCTGCTCGCGCGCAGACAGTCCGGCAGCCGGCGCCGGATGCTGGCCGACATCAACGTCGTTCCGTACATCGACGTGATGCTGGTGCTCGTGGTGATCCTGATGGTGGCGGCGCCATTCGTGAATCCGAGCCTCGTCAATTTGCCGACCGTCGGCAAGTCCTCGCGCGCGCCGGACCGGCCGCTCGAGATCGTGATCCGCGCCGACGGCAGGCTCACGCTGCGCGAACTGGGCAAGGAACTCGCCAACGACCTGCCGGGCGCGGTCGCCGAAGTCAAGCGCCGCCAGCAGGCGAAGAAGGACCAGCCGCCGCCCGTCGTGATCGCCGCCGATCGCGACGTGCGGTACGACCACGTGATGAAGGTGATGGACGCGCTGCAGAAGGAAGGCGTGGCGCGCGTGGGCCTGTCCGTGAAGCCGCCGACCCCGTGAGTAAACCCGCTGCACGCCCCAATCTCGCGCTTGCGGTGCCCGACGTATCGCGCCGCACGCCTGCGCTCCTCAGCGCCACCTCGGGGCGCTCACGACGATTTCTTCACGACTTCTGACCGCAGCCGTCGCGTTGAACCGCAGCAACGCCCGCGCCAATCGACGCCGATGACCGCCGCCGCCCTGCACCGACCGCGCCTTCCCGGCGAACAGCACAACACGCTGTCGTCGTTCGCGCTCGCGCTCGCGATGCATGCGCTGCTGTTCGGCGGGCTGTCGCTGGTCGTGCAGTGGCGCACTCAGCCCGAAGCCCCCGTCGTGGCCGAGCTGTGGGGCAGTCTGCCGCCGGTCGAAGTACCGGCGCCGCCCCCTGCGCCGCCGCCGCCCGCGCCGAAGGCCGAGCCCGAGCCCGAGCGGCGCGATGCCGACATCGTCGTCAAGCAGGAGAAGAAGGAGCCGCCGAAGGTCGACCCGGACGTCATCAAGAAGCGCGAGGAAGAGAAGCAACGGGTCGAAGCGGAGAAGAAGCGGATCGAGGAGGAGAAGAAGCGCACCGAAGCCGAGAAGAAGAAGCTCGAAGCCGAGCGCAAACGGGCCGAAGCCAGGCAGGCGGCCGAACGCGAGGCGCAGCGCAAGGCCGATGTCGAGCGCCTGCTCGCGCAGGCGGGCAGCGCGCAGGGCGCGCCGCAGGTGCAGACCGGGCCCACCGGCGGCGCGCGTGGCAGTGCGGAGTACGCCGCGCGGCTCGTCGCCTACATCAAGCAGTTCATCGTCTTCCCCGTGCCCGAAGGCACCTCGCCGCAGATCTATGCCGAATTCGAAGTCGAGCTGCTGCCCACGGGCGAGCAGGCGCGCGTTCGGCTCGTCAAACCGAGCGGGCTCGCGGGCTACGACGCAGCGGTCGAGCGTGCGATCGGGCGCGCCAATCCGTTCCCGCGTAAACCAGACGGCACCGTCGACCGTGTTGTGACCATCCGTTTTTATCCCGTCGAAAAGCGATGAGCCGGGGCCCGCGTACGTAGAGTCCACAGGACATCGCTCCCTATAATTCGCGCGCTCATGTTTCGACCGACCCGACGTATCGCGCGCTCGCTCGCGTTCGCTGTCGCACTGCTCGTCGCCGGCGCTGCGGCCGCGCAGCTTCGGGTCGAGATCACCGGCGTCGGATCGAACCAGTTTCCGATCGCAATCGCCAAGTTCCAGCGCGACGGTCAGGCGCCGCAGGAGGTCGACGCGATCATCCGCGCCAACCTGCAGCGCTCGGGGTTGTTCCGTCTGATCGATACGGGCAGCGCCGCGCTCCCGGAAAACGCCACCGTCGCGCACGCCGAGTGGAAGTCGCGCGGCGCGGATGCGCTGGTCGTCGGCTCGATCGCGCGGCTCGCCGACGGCCGCTTCGACATCCGCTATCGGCTGTACGACACGGTCAAGCAGGTGCAGCTCGACGGGCTGTCGTACGTCAGTACCGCGAACGACCTGCGGCTGAACGCGCATCGCATCTCGGACCGCATCTACGAGAAGCTGACCGGCGACCGCGGCGTGTTCGCCACGCGAATCGCCTACGTCGTGCAGCTCGGCCGCAATCAGTACGAGCTTCAGGTCGCCGATGCCGACGGCGGCAACGCGCAGCCCGCGCTGCGCTCGCGCGAGCCGATCATCTCGCCGGCCTGGTCGTTCGACGGCACGCGGCTCGCATACGTGTCGTTCGAGACCGGCAAGCCCGTCGTCTACGTGCACACGCTGGCCACCGGCGAGCGCCGCGCGGTGGCCAACTTTCGCGGCAGCAACAGCGCGCCGGCATGGTCGCCCGACGGCAAGACGCTCGCAGTCGTGCTCACGCGCGACGGTATCTCGCAGATCTATTCGATCGGCGTGGACGGCGGCAATCTGCGGCGGCTGACCAACTCCGGCGCGATCGACACCGAACCGACCTTCTCGCCCGACGGCCGCTACATCTATTTCACGTCGGACCGCGGCGGCGGACCCCAGATCTACCGGATGAGCCCGACCGGCACCGACGTGCAGCGCGTGACGTTCAACGGCGATTACAACGTGTCGCCGCGCGTGAGCCCCGACGGTCGCCAGATCGCCTATGTCGGCCGGCGCGACGGCCGCTTTCAGGTGCACGTGATGGAGCTCGCTACGGGGCAGGAGCTCGCGGTGACCGATACCGTGATGGACGAGTCGCCGAGCTTCGCGCCCAACGGTCGCCTGCTGCTGTATGCGACCGAAGTCAACGGCCGCGGCATCCTGGCGTCGGCATCCACCGACGGCCGCGTGCGCACCCGCCTCTCGGGGCCGAGCGGCGACGTGCGTGAACCGACCTGGGGACCTTTCACCAAATAGACCAAAAGGAGAGCGCCACATGCAGAACGCACGCATCCTCACCCTCGGCCTGGCCGCCCTGTTCGTGGCCGGCTGCGCGACGACCCAGCTCGAAGAGCCCAAGCCCGCGCCGGTGACCGAGAAGGCTGCGCCTCCGCCCGCGCCTGCGCCGGCCCCCGCGCCGGTCACACGTGCCGAGCCCGCCCCGCAACCGATCGATCCGCTGAACGATCCGAAGAGCCCCCTCGCGAAGCGCGAAGTGTTCTTCGACTTCGACAAGTTCGACATCAAGCCGGAGTACGCCGGGCTGGTCGAAGCCCACGGCCGCTACCTCGCGTCGCGCAAGGACCGCCGCGTGGTCATCGAAGGCAACGCCGACGAGCGCGGCAGCCGCGAGTACAACCTCGCGCTCGGCCAGAAGCGTGCCGACGCGGTTCGCAGCCGTCTGCAGATCCTCGGCGCCAGCGCTGCGCAGATCGAGACGATCAGCTACGGCGAGGAGCGTCCGCGCTGCCAGCAGCACAACGAGGACTGCTGGTGGCAGAACCGTCGTGCCGACATCGTCTACAAGTGACGGTTGACCCGTGTCCGCCCGACGCTCTCGCATGAACGCCGCTGTGGCGCGCGCGGCCGGTGCGCTGTTCGTCGCGGCCGCCGCGCTGACGGCGGCCGCGCCGGCGCACGCGCTGTTCGGCGACGACGAAGCGCGCAAGGCCATTCTCGACCTGCGCAAGAAAGTCGACGAGCAGAACCAGGCGCTCGCGCAGAAGGATGCCGAACTGGCGGCGCGGCTGGAACGGCTCGAAGCGGCCGGCCGCGCGCAGCTCGAGTTCGCCAACACGATCGACGCGCTCAGGCGCGAGATCGCTCAGTTGCGCGGGCAGGTCGAGCAGCTCGCGCTCAACCTGGCTATCAACGGCGGCCATGCCATGACCATCATGCGACCCAAGGGCGCGGTCCAGGGCATCCTCCAGCGCCATCTGCAGGTGCACCATCGCGCGTTGGAAGATCTGCTCCCGCGGCGAGAGGGTTAGAAAGCGGGCGCACTGGATGGTTTCTGGCAGGGCGACGAAGCGGCCGGCCCAATCCGGGTCGCGCGCCAGATCTTCCAGCAGGGTTGACTTGCCACCGCCGGGACCGCCGGTGAGGGCGATGAGGGGCCTGCTGCATGCGGAGCGTCGCCCTGGCTGTTGTTTCGACACCCTACGCTTCTCCCTGTGCGCCAGCGAGTCACAGAGTGACTCCCGTCCCCCGGTCGGTGTGGCCGCACTCGTAACTGATATCCGTATGGGGTGTGGCCATGGCACCGCGCAGGTCGAGGATGCGCTGCCTGGCTGGCTCGTCCAGCTTGCCACTTTGGTACAGCGCCACCAACGCTCTGGCCGCGGCCCTGCGCACGCCGGACCATCTCGGGTCACCTGTCATCTCACAAAGCAACCCAACTGCTCCCGGATCGCCCAGCCGGCCCAGTGCCTCAGCGGCGGCGGCCCGAACGGCGGGAATTGGATCCCTGGCAGCCGCGCAAAGAGCACCCATCGCCCGCTGGTCGCCGGCTCGTCCCAACGCCTCCGCTGCCGCCTGGCGCACCGCCAGGCTCTCATCCCCGAGCGCCTTGCACAGCAGCCCCAAAATCCTCAGATAACCCATCCGTCCAGGCGCCTTGGCAGTAGCAGCACCGATGGTGGGGTTTGGATCCTCGAGGGCGGTGGAGCGCGCATCCGGTGCCGCCCCGTCACCGATGCGGCCCAGCACCCAAGCGGCTGTCCGGCGTGAAGCATCATCGCTTCCATGCTCCAACAGCTCACACAAGTGCTCGGCCAGTCCTGGCCCGTCGATCCGCTCTGGTGCACACGCCTCGGCGATCCGCCCCAGGGCATGTGCGGCCTGGAGCTGCATCGACGGGTCGGAGCAGCGGAGCGCCTGGCAGAGTGGGCCCAC
>Ga0101944_10008153_pt1 | contig 10105 bp, 7 predicted proteins | sample DewCreD2012metaG_FD_75245 | JGI IMG/M metagenome (GOLD analysis project Ga0101944, IMG submission 75245) | Hot spring sediment bacterial and archeal communities from British Columbia, Canada, to study Microbial Dark Matter (Phase II) - Dewar... ...
GCAGTTCGCCGAAAAGGTCGCGGCCGCCGAGGAACTGCGCGCGATGGTGCAGCGGGAACTTGCTGGGGTAGTAGGCCACGATGCCGCCGGCATTGATGATGACCGCCTGGGTTTCGGTGCGTTTCCAGAAGCGGCGCCACCACTCGATGTCGTAGCGGAGCGGGTCCTTCTCGGTGATGTTGGTTTGTCCCCAGCGATAGGCTCGCCGATACCAGGGAAGCTGCCCGGCGGGAGCGGCCAGAGCGCTCGCCACCGCCCCCAGCAGCAGAGTTCGCCGCGGGAACTTCAGATCATCCGCCATCGACTCCCGATTATACCCGCCGCCGCTCTCGCGGCCCGCCAGAAGCGGCGGTTACTGCGGCTGGGCTGTGCGCGTCTCGCTGGTCAAGCCGCCCAGCCGCTCGATTTCCGCGAGCTGCTTGCGCGCCTGGTCGGCGTCGGCCGCCTGAGGCTGGAACTTCAGATAGTTGCGGATGTGCTCGGCGGCTTCGGGATAGTCTTCCTTCTGCGCCAGGATCAGCCCGAGCAGGTGGCTGGCCTTGGGCATGCGGCGCTGGGTGTCGAGCTTCACCGCCTCGCGCGCGCTCTTCTCGGCGTTGTCGAGCTTGCGCAAGTTGAAGTTCGCCACGCTGTTGTAGAAAAAGGCCTGCGGGAAGTCGAAGGGATTCAGCCGCACGATCCGGTCGGTGGTGTCGGCGACTTCCTGCCACTTGCCTTCGCGGGCGTCGAGCTGGGCGATCTGTAGGTACGGGCTGACGAACTTGGCGTCCGCCTCGAGCGCCTTGGCGTAAGCGTCGCGTGCCTGCTCGAGCTGTTTCTGCTGTTCGCGCAGGAGTCCCAACTGATGCCAGGCGGCGGCGTACTTGGGATAGATCTGCACCGCCTTTTCGAGTTCCTTCTGCGCGCGGTCCCATTTCTGTTTGCGGAACTCCTCCCGGCCCTTCTCGAACGCCTTCTGTGCGTCCTTGGGCGCCAGCGCCGAGGTGGCGCTGATGGTAAGGCCCTCGACGTTGCCCAGACGCCGCAGGATGATGGTGCCCACATCCGGGTTGTCCATTACCCGCCGTCCCGCCAGGTTCACCACTTCGGAGCGGAAGCCGGGCAGCGCCGCGCGCAGCTCGCAGCCCATCAATTCGCGCTCGGAGACGCCGCGGCGCGCGCCCCCGAAACCGCCCGTGCGCGGATTCGAGCCGAACTGTCCCATGTCGGCCGAGGAACTGACGCTGGCGTCCGGCATGACGCTCATGTTTTGCCCGAGTTGGAAGCTGAACCGGCCTTTCGAGTCCGTGTAGGCCTCGGGCCTGGCGATGCCGTTGCAGACACGTTCGATGGTCACCGGATCCGGCGGCGGCGTACCGTCTTCAAGCACCACCTTGCCCGACAGGAAGATGGGACGGTCCATTTCCTGCGGGAAGGGGCTGCGCTCGGTGGGATCCTGGGTCGGGAAGCGCTGCTGCGGCTGCTGCGGCTCACGCTGCCCAGGGCTCGGCATCGGGCTGGGAACGGACGGGGTGCCGGGGGCCGGCGGCTGGCCTCCGCCGGGAGGGGCTTGCTGCGGCGGCGCCTGCTGGCCGCCTTCCTGTGCCTGCGCCAAGAACGGGGACACGGCGAGCAGGGCCGCGGTTCCCAAAACCGAGAAACGTACTGCTTGAAGGATCATTCGGAACGCCCTCGATGTCGCTGGACTTATTATTGCACAGCTTGGGAAGATTCAATCCCTCCCGCGCCGCACGGAAAACGCGGGCCCCGGACACTCACCCTGACCCGAAGATGCTGGCTGGCATGGCCCGGCTTGGTTCCGGAGGCGCTGGCGGTGCTGGCGGGCTGGAGCGCCGCTGGCCGCGCGGATGGCTCCACGCGCGGCGGCGCGCTCCGGACTGCGCAAAACGGTGCGCCGGTCTCCGCGGCTGGGCGCCAGAGCGCCGGTGGGAGCGATGGCGCCGTTGGGAAGTTCCCATGTCCAGCACGGATGCGGGCTCCTGGTGGAGCGGGGCGGAACATCGCCGCGCGCGGCCCGGTCAGAGGTGCTTGTCGAACCATTCGGCCATGCGGCGCTTCATGTCGCTGTTGTAGACGTGGCCGGTTTCCGGATACACGATGCTCTCGAATGCGCCCGGCTGTCCATACAGCCGGTAGAAACGCGCCAGGATCTCCTCAAGCTTCCGGATCCCTTCGGGGGGCGATCCCGCGTCGCGGTCGCCGGTGAGCGCCAGGAAGGGCCGCGGAGCGACCAGCGCAAGGATGCCCTCGCTGTCGAAATGCTTGAGGATGCCGGGCACGAAGTAGTAGATGCCGTGCGCGCGCAGGGCGCGGATGGCGATGAGGTCCTCGTAGCGCGTGAAGCAGGCCACGCCCACCACGGCCTGGATGCGGTCGTCGATGGCCGCCAGCCACCAGGAACGGGTGCTCCCCATGCTCATGCCTTGCGCGCCGATGCGCGCCGGATCCACCTCGGGCCGCGAGACCAGGTAATCGAGCGCGATCTGCTCGTCGCGCAACATCATGCCCCAGAGCGTCCGGCCCAGCCAGAGGTTGAGCTTGAACAGTGACAACTCCTGGTCAGGGCCGCGGGCCATCACTTCCAGATCGCCCGCCGGCCCTTTCCCCTTCCGCTCGCCGTTGAAGTAGTTGTCGATGCCAAGCACCACGTAGCCGCGCCGGGCCAGCAGTCCGGCCACGTCCTGGGAGGAGGTCTGGTAGCCGAACATGTTTTCCTTGCTGCTGGAGTGGCCGTGCATGGTGAGAACAGCCGGCAGGCGGCCTTTACGCAGATCGGGAATCGCGATGTAACCTGGCACCTCGGAATCCACCCCGTTGTCGAAAACAAACTTCTCGACGCGGTAGCCGTCTTCCTGGCGGGTATGAACCACCCGCACCGCCGAGGGCGACGGCCGGGGCGGCATCGCGCCAAGGGAATCGAGCACGACGCTCTTCACCTCCCGGCGCGCGGCTTGCCACTCCTGAAGCGTGGCGGGGATTTTCAGCCGCCCGGCGGGCAGGTTCCGGAAGGCCGGCGGCACGCCCTCCCAGGGCTGTTGCAGCGGCGGCGGCGCCTGGGAATCGGCGGCCGCCAGCGGAAACAGCAGCAGCACCGCGAAACGCATGAGAGGACTCCTTACTCTTCGGGCGGCGGCTCCTCGCCCAGATCCGCCGCGGCGTTCTCGAACTTGGTGAAAGCGTGCAGGAACACCAGCCGCACGGTGCCGGTGGGACCGTTGCGCTGTTTCGAAATGATGAGTTCGGCCACGCCGCGCAGGTCGGCGCGGTCCGGCTTGTAAACTTCCTCGCGGAAAATGAAAGCCACCAGGTCGGCGTCCTGCTCGATGGACCCGGATTCGCGCAGATCGCTCAACTGCGGGCGGTGATCGCCCTGGCGCGTCTCCGGAGCGCGGCTGAGCTGCGACAGCGCGATGATCGGAACGTCGAGTTCCTTGGACATCAGCTTCAACCCGCGCGAGAGGGCGCTCACTTCCTGCACCCGGTTCTCCACCCGCCCGCGCGTGCTCATGAGCTGGAGGTAGTCGACGATCACCAGCCCCAGCCCCTGGCGCTCGGCCTTCAGCCGCCGCAGCTTGGCGTGCATGTCCATGAGGTTGATGCCCGCGCTGTCGTCGATATACAGGGGGGCGGCGGTGAACTCGCGCGCCGACGCCGCCAGCCGGCGCCGCTCCTCCTGGTTCAGGTAGCCGGCGCGGAACTTCTGGCTGTCTACCCGCGCGCTGGCGCACAACATGCGCGTCAGCAGCGATTCTTTGGACATCTCCAGCGAGAACACGGCCACGGTCTGTCCGAGGCGGAGCGCGCCGTGCGCCGCGATGTTCAGCGCCAGCGCCGTCTTGCCCATGGCCGGGCGGGCGGCGATGACGATCAGTTCCCCGCCGTGCAGCCCGCCGGTTTTTTCGTCGAATTTCACGAAGCCGGTGCTGAGCCCCTTGATGCGCTTGCTCGGATCGAGGAAAGCGTTCAGTCCGCCTTCGTAGGATTCGATGATCTGCCGCGGCGACAGCAGCGCCTGGCGGGTCTGCGCCTCGCCCAGCTTCAACAGCTCTTCTTCGGCGGAGGCGAGGATCTCGCCGGTCGGCTCCTCGCCCAGCGTACAGCGCTCGATGAGCTTCTGCGAGTTCAGAATGATGCGCCGCAGGATGGCCTTGTCCCGGACGATGCGCACGTAGCTGTCCAGGTTGGCCAGTTGCGGCAACCCGTCATCGAGCGAAACCAGGTAGCTCAAGCCGCCCACCGATTCAAGCTGGCCCTGCTTGATCAGCTCATTGGCCAGCGTGACCCGGTCGATCTTCTCGGCGCGGGCGTTCAGTTCGCCCATGCGCAGGAAGATGCGGCGGTGCGCCTCCAGGCTGAAGTCCCCCGGCACGAGCTGGCCGGCGACCATCACATACGCCGCGTCGTCCAGCAGGATCGATCCGAGCACGTAACGCTCGGCATCCAGGTTGCACGGAAGGCCGCGTTCCGAAGAGATGTCACCCGGCGTCGCCATGAGAATGCTCCAACGTAGCCCCGGCGGGCTTCGCGGCGCAAGCCGCCGGACCGGCCCTTTGCTTGCATGAGCTTAGCCTGTCGAAATTTCCACAGCCGATTTCCACAGGCGGGGGAGTTTGCAACTCGTTCTATTACAACAGACTATACGGCTTCCGCGCGTTCTCTTCCTCGGATTTCCACAAACAATTCAGGCGCCCTTTGTACCGTTGTCCTGGTTGCGGGCGGCGCGCGCCGCCAACTCGTCGCAGCGGTTGTTGTCCTGGTGCGAAGCGTGCCCCTTGGTCCAGACCCACTGGGTCCGGTGGCGCTGGACCTGCTCGGTATCCCCCGCCCGGCAGAGATGATCGGCGGCGAGTTGGGCGTGGGCGAAGAACTGGTCTTCAGCGGGCAGCTGCTGGGAAGCGAGCGTTACCAGGCGCTCGATCTGGTGCGTAATTTACAGATGGATGGATTAGGAATGTATCTTTTCCTCAAACACGGCGGAGTACAGGAAAAAACGGGCGACCACTATATGGTCCACGGCGGCAGCATCAAAACCCGCGCCGATTTCAACCGTATCCGATTGCCCGACCCGGATGACCCTGCCATCTATGAACCCTACCGGCAGTTTATCAATGAATATCGCAGCACAAACCTGGGACTGTTCTGTATGATGAACCTCGGCTCCGATCCGGTCATCCTCGGTATGGGGTTCGAGACCTTCGCCACCGCCATCTACGATGACCGTTCGCTGGTATGGGACATGCTGGAGATGTACACCGATTTTTACGCCCGCGCCGTCCGCCATATCTGCGAACTCGATTTCGATTTCCTGTGGTTCGGCGATGACCTTGCCTTCAAGACTGCCCCTTACGTCTCCCCGCGTATCTTTCGCGACCTGATCCTGCCGCACTTCCGCAAGGTCGCCGAGAACATTACCAAGCCGTGGCTGTTCCACTCCGACGGCAACCTGATGCCGATCCTGGACGACCTGCTCAGCCTGGGCATGAACGGATTGCATCCCATCGAGCCCGGGGCGATGGATTTGGCGCTGCTCAAGAAGCGGTACGGCAAGAACTTGTGCCTGTGCGGGCATATCAGCGTGGATACCCTCAGCCGCGGCACGCCGGAGGAAGTGGACGCCCTGGTGCGGGAGTCAATCCGCATCGCCGCGCCGGGCGGGGGCTACATTGCCGGCAGTTCGAACAGCATTTCGTATTACTGCAAAGCGGCAAATGTGCGCGCCATGCAGCAAGCCATCCTGCGATACGGGAAATACCCGATCGCCTTAGCGGAATAACTATCTTTTTTTCGAAAAGGAGTTTGAATCATGACTGTAACCGTAGGTGTGATTGGTTGTGGAAGTATATCCAGGTTTCACTTTGCCGGTATAGAGAAATACGGCGCGCGGGTCAAATGGGTATGCGACCTGAACCCGGCAGCCGCACAGCCGTATGCCGGTAAATTTAGCGCGGCTTACACCGCCGATTATCGTGAGATTTTGGCAGACCCTGAGGTTAAAGCGGTTTTTGTGAACGTGATTTCTTCGCTGCATAAAGAGATGTGCCTCGCTGCCATCCAGGCAGGGAAAGCCGTCATCTGTGAAAAAACGCTGGCGACCAATGCCGATGACGCCCTGGAGATTGTGCGGCTGGCAGAGAAGAAAGGGACGATCTTCTACACCTCTTATATGAAGCGGTTTATCCCGGCGGTAGTCAAAGCTAAAGAACTAATGCCTTCGCTGGAAACGATTTTCTCGACCTATATCCGCACCTACCAGCCGTGGGGTCCCATCTGGGAGACAACGCCAACGGAGGGCTTTTTCTATACCCCGCCGGGCGGCTCTTCAACGGTGGTCAAGAACTATGGCGGCGGCGTCCTCGTTTGCGGCGGCAGCCACATCCTCGATCTAACCGTCTTCTTCCTCGGCAGACCCACCCGCCTCTTTGCCACCATGTTCACCCCCGAAGGGCGCGATTACGACTTGCTGGCATCCGCTCTCATGCAAACCTCCAACGGTGTCGTTCACTGGGAAGCAGCCGGTCATCCGCTCACCCGCATCGGCTTCCACCGCGACGGCTGGGATAAGCGCATCGAGATCAACGGCACACGCGGACGATTGGAGATTCTCAGCGCCAAATGGGACGAGGTCTTCCACAAAGATTCGCTGTTGATCCACTATGACAATACCAGCGGCGCGGTAACCGAATACCGCTATAGCCCCGGTTCCCCGTTCGATAGGGCAGTGGCGTTCTTCTTGAGCAATATCGAACAGGGAACACAAGGGACACAATCCCGCCTGACCGGTTATGATGTGGATGAGCTGATCGCCCATATCAACCTCTCTGCCCGCACCGGTAAGGCAGTCGATATCGACTGGCGCATTAGATAAGCAATGACGATCGATTTTCTCTTTTGAGATAATACACCTTTTTCGGTCAATAGCTGAGACTAGGTAAAACACTTACGGAGGGAGTAAAACCGACCAAAATTCGTGTACAACCACTCGACGAATCCTGCGAGGCAGCACTTAATATGATAAAATAGAGAGGATTTAGCCGATATGATTAATTTCATCCGCTCCACGCTCCATCCGCTCAGTTTTCACGCTCATGATAAGCGGCGTCCTTTCTTCGAGGGCTGGTATTACAAGCTGGTCAGTGCCAGCGGCGCACACCGCTTTGCCGTGATCCCGGGCATCTTCCACGGCAAGGACCCGTCACAAGATCATGCTTTCATTCAGATCATGGACGGTCGATGGAAAGAGGTCTATTTCAACAAGTACCCCCTCGATACATTCAATTACGTTCCTTATCAGTTCGATTTTACGATCGGCGAAAGCCGCTTTACCGAGAACGGCTTCAGACTTAATTTCGACCACCCCGAAATACACGCCCGCGGTGAGATCCGTTTCGGTTCAACCGTACCGTATCCGGTCACCCTTCTCTCACCCGGGATCATGGGCTGGTATGCCTGGATACCGCGCATGCAATGTTATCACGGGGTAGTCAGCATGGATCACAGCCTGGAGGGAAGCCTGGTTCTCCAAGGAGAGAAAATTTCCTTCAACAACGGCAGAGGATACGCGGAGAAAGACTGGGGAACCTCGTTCCCTTCGGCTTGGATTTGGACGCAGTGTAACCACTTTTCACAGCCCGGCATCAGTCTATCCGCTTCTATTGCCATCATCCCATGGATCCGGCGTGCTTTTCCGGGTTTTATTGTTGCTTTTTTGTATCAAGGAGAACTCTATCGATTCACCACCTACACCGGCGCGGAGGTTGAAGATCTGGTGGTAACCGGACGGCGTATTAATTGGACTGTTTGTAACCGTACCCACCGGCTTGAAATGTCCATCCAGAGCGGCGAAGTCGCGGCGATACATGCCCCAACCCTGGAGGATATGAACGGCAGGGTAGCCGAATCGCTGGATGCCGCCATCCATCTGCGCTTCAGCCGTATCGATACCGCCAAACCGCGCCTGTTGTTCGAGGATAGCGGCAGTTATGCCGGATTGGAAGTCGTTGGGGATATCCCCCGCTTATTGCGGATGTGGATCACATCGGGAAGTTGATCTTCAGGATTCTTATTGTTAGCTAAAGGAGTAAAAAATGCGTATGAATAAAAACATTCCCATCAGCCGCCGGGCGTTCTTGGGTAAACTGGCTGTTTTGGGCGGGGCAGCAGCCCTCAGCCAATTTCTGGCAGGTTGCGCTCCAAACACTGCAACACCGGAACCATCGATCCCTTCTACGGATACCGAGCTGCCAAAAGAACAAGCAAAACCGACCGAAACCGCGTTTCAACCTTCCGAACCCACCAGTCCCCCCACCCCCACCGCCACCGAAGCGCATACAGCCACTGCGGGTGAACCTGAACCTACCCATGAATCTCAGCCGCCCACCGCAACCGACATCCCCCGTCAAAATCCCGACCTGGTGGTAGCCCGCGGAGGAGAACCCGAGGATATGGTGCGGCAAGCCCTGGCTGCTTTAGGCGGCATGGAGCGCTTCGTAGCGGCAGGCTCGAGCGTGATCGTCAAACCCAATATCTGCGTGGCATACCATTCCTATGAATACGCCGCCACCACCAATCCCTGGGTGGTTGGAGCATTGGTCAAACTGGCATACGAAGCCGGGGCGAAGCTGGTACGGGTGATGGATTACCCGTTTGGAGGATCACCCGAAGAGGCATACCATGTCAGCGGCATCGCTGAACAGGTCAAAGCAGCAGGTGGAGAGCTGATCACCTCCCTGCCCAAGTTTAAATTCGTTGATACCGACATCCCCAACGGCAAGAACCTGCGTTCGACCAAAATCTTCGATGATATTCTCAATGCCGATGTTGTCATTAATGTCCCGATCGCCAAAAATCACGGTTTGGCGCGCCTGACCTTGGGCATGAAGAATCTGCTTGGCGTAGTCTGGAACCGCCCGGCAATGCATGTGGGTTTGGGACAGAATTTGGCGGACATTACCAGCCGGGTCCGTCCTGCCCTTACCGTGATCGATGCGGTGCGTATGTTGATGGATAATGGACCATCTGGCGGAAACTTGAATGATGTCAAGAAAGCCGATACCATCATTGCCAGCCCGGATATTGTCGCCGCCGATAGTTATGCCGCTACCCTCTTCGGCATGCAGCCGGATGATCTGGAATACATCCGCGCCGGCGTCAAGAGCGGATTGGGCAGCAACGACCTGCAAAACCTCAAAATCGAAGAGATCGCCGTGGGAGGATAAACCGCCGCCATGACCAAACCAAAAAGGACTGCCGTTCGGTTCGGGCATTGGGTAACAGCCCGCAAAGTTGTGCAGGGAACGGCATTGGCGGTATTTCTGCTCATCTTCCTCTATTCCCGGCGGGATGAGTTAACCCCCGCCCTTGCCAATGTGTTTATGCGCCTGGATCCGCTGGCAGTGCTGGTACACCTGTTCGCCAGCCGCACCTTCCTGGCAGGGTCAGCCCTGGCACTGGGGGTCGTCCTGCTCACGCTCCTGGCTGGACGCGCCTGGTGCGGCTGGCTTTGTCCGCTGGGTACCATCCTCGATCTTTTCTCCCTCAAGCAATGGCGCAAGAACCGTGAGGAACGAACCCAATCGTGGCACCGGCTGAAATATGTCCTGCTAGCAGCCGTGCTGTCGGCGGCGCTGCTGGGCAATCTCGCCCTCTTGATCCTCGACCCATTGACATTGCTCTACCGCACCCTGACGACCAGCCTCTACCCGGGTCTGGATCGGGCAATCCTGGCATTGGAAGAGACGCTCTACCCGATCCCGTTCTTATCCGACTTGATTGCCCGCTTTGATCAATGGATGCGCCCGGCATTCCTGCCCGCCCAGCCGTACACCTATCGCAATCCCATGGTTTTTGCCGTCGTCTTTGCGGCGGTGATCGGTTTGAACATGGCTGCGCCGCGCTTTTGGTGCCGCGTACTCTGTCCGCTGGGAGCTTTATTGGGGTTGTTCAGTAAAGTGGCGCTCTTCCGCCGCAGCCTCATCCCCGGCTGTATCGAATGCAGCCGCTGTGCCCATACCTGCCCGACCGGTGCGGTTGACCCGCTCAAACAGTTCGGCGTTCGCGTCAGCGAATGCACCTTGTGCATGGAGTGTTTCGCCGTCTGCCCGGCGGA